>Ga0193753_10002332_pt1 | contig 15102 bp, 14 predicted proteins | sample H1c2metaG_FD_144925 | JGI IMG/M metagenome (GOLD analysis project Ga0193753, IMG submission 144925) | Soil microbial communities from a riparian zone of the East river system, Colorado, United States - H1c2 | ecosystem: Environmental > Terrestrial > Soil > Riparian zone | place: USA: East... | reverse complement strand
ATCGAGCAGGGATATGTGCAACGGGAGATTCAGAATGCGGCGTATGCGTACCAGCGTGCGGTGGATGCGAAGGAGTCGGTAGTGGTGGGGGTGAATGAGTTTGCCAGCGAGCAGGAGGTCGCGGTGCCGATTCAGAGGATCGATGAGGCTCTGGAGGGGCGGCAGGTGGAGCGTGTGAGGGCGCTGCGGGTGCGGAGGGATGCGGGGGTGCATGGAGCGGCTCTGCGGGGCGTGGAGGATGCGGCGCGGGGTGGGGGAAATCTGATGCCGGTGATTTTGAATGCGGTGGAGAGCTATGCGACCGTGGGAGAGATTGCGGATGTGATGCGGCGGGTGTTCGGGGAGTATCGGGAGACGGTTACGGTTTGAGGGGCCTGTTGAACCGGGCCCCTGCCGTCTAAGATGTTGGTGCCGACAAAGCGTCCGGAGCGTTCGGCGCCTTGGCGTCGATGGTGAAATCAAAGACGACTGTGGAAAAGGCGTTTGCCGCCTTCGGGACGGGCTGGAGCGCATATTCTCCGGTAGTCAAAGGCTCTTTTGGGACGAGTTTGAACCATCCGTCGGCGAGATTTTCGATGCTGGTATCGACCTGCGAGTCGTTACGCTTCGCGTTTCCTGTGAGTTGGGTGAAGTTTACCTGAGCAAGGATGCGACGATCATTCTTGATGACGGCGCGAACGATGGCCCAGCTTGGGGCGTTGGACGAGTCGCCATCGGGATCGTCTACGACGTGGACGTAGAAGATGGGTTTGTCAGTGTGAAGGGCTACGCGCGCGTGCGCGGCGCTCACTTCGGTCGTCATCTTTGGCTTGTAGAAGACGCTTCCGGCAAGTGAACCTGCCACATTTGCTCCCTTGTGGTTGTTAACTGCGACGGCTGTGTGGTGAATAGGCACAATCTACTGCTTGCCCTCATAGGTGTCGACCGCCCAGGGAATGCTGCCGTTTGTGATTTTAACGCCGGGGATCGGCTCGGGAGCGCTTTGAGCGTGGATGGCAGAGATAAAAGTAAGAGCAATAGCAACAAGGGCGAGCGATACGCGACGTAGGGGCAACCAAACCTCCAGGAGATAACGGACCAAGGATGTCACGGGTGCCGACTCTCTACAATCCCCCACTCGTTGGCCTTGGGAATACCAGCAAACTCGGATTAAGAGGTGGCCTTTGCCGCGAAACATTTGTGGGCGATGGCGCGTCTTTGTAGAGCGTGGCTGGTGGCAGGAGACGATATGGGAACGATGCGGCTTTGGCTGGTTTGCCTTGTCTTCGGTTTTCCACACTCTGTCATTTCCATGGCCTGTTTTAAGGGGCGCCGATCGGACTTCGAATCAACGTCCTACGAACGCCATCGGGCCGTAAACTGTTTGAATGAGCGAGAAAATAGCCAATCGGTTTAACTGGTGGCTTCCGTTTTATGGTTCATTGGGAGCGGCGGTCGTCGTTCTCCCGAGGATGATCCTCGGCAACGACATCGGAACATTTCTGGGAATGGCTGTGATTGCAGCCATCGTCGGCTTGATCCTGCTCGTATTCTTTTCCGAACGATACGTCGCCAGACCATGGCGGCCTTGTCGATGGTAGCGGTTTTTGGCGCGGCCTCCTGGCTACTATTCAGGGTCTCTGATGACGTTCACACGACCGGTCGTTGGCTCATTCAGTCGGGCAGATATAAGACAGAGATTCTTGCCCAACCCAACCCTGCCAATGGTGAACTGAAACATGCAGAATGGGATGGCTGGGGTTTTGCTGGGGCAGGTGACACGGTGGTGTATCTGGTTTTCGATCCGAATGATTCGCTGGCTGCTGCGGCCAAAAGCCATTCTCCCGGCAAATACAGCGGCATACCCTGTGAAGTTCCCAACGTCAGGCGTTTGGAGGACCACTGGTACACAGTCCTGTTCTATACCGACACGCATTGGAATCAGTGTGGCTAAATACTCGAATGTTCAGAAACCACGTGTCCAAATCGTTGGTTGATTCTGCGCATTCGCTTATTTCTCTTGTGGTTTGTGCGGTATCCGGCTGACGGCACGGCACGGGAACGATCTCTCTCGATACACTAATATTTCCGCTGGAAACGGGGCCTGGCAGGCAGATATGGAAGGCTGCCGGGTGCTATCGTTTGAGTGGTCGCAGAATGAAAGACAGAAGGAATTGGATATGGCAGAGACGACGACGGAACTTCGCAAGACTGCGCTGAACGCGGTGCATCGGGCGGCAAAGTCCAAGATGGTTGATTTCGGCGGCTGGGATATGCCGGTGGATTGCTGCGGGCTGGTGGCGGAGCATATCGCCGTGCGGACTGGCGTGGGCGTCTTCGATGTTTCGCACATGGGCGATATTCAGTTGCGCGGGCCGGGATCGCTGGCGGCGGTGCAGCACCTTTGTATGAACGACGCCTCAAAGTTGCAGGTGGGGCAGGCGCACTATTCGGCGATGCTGTATCCGAATGGCACTTTTGTTGATGACGTCGTGGTGCATAAACTTTCTGACAATGATTATTTGATCGTCATCAATGCGGGGACGCGCGAGAAGGACATCCAGTGGGTGCGCAAGACGATTGGGCACATGCCGGGCGTGCATGTGAACGACTTCAGCGACTTCTACACACAGTTGGCGATCCAGGGGCCGCGTGCGGCGGAGACGTTGCAGAAGCTGACCTCGACCGACCTGAGCACGATCAAGAACTACTGGTTCACGTGGGGACAGGTGTGCGGGCTGCACAACGTGATGATTGCGCGGACGGGCTATACGGGCGAGGACGGGTTCGAAATCTATATCCCCTCGGACGAGCCGACGAGTGCGCGAGTGTGGGGCGAGGTGCTGGCGGCAGGCGCGGAGTTCGGCATTCTGGCCTGCGGGCTGGGCGCGCGGAATACGCTGCGGCTGGAGTCCGCGATGGCGCTGTACGGCCATGAAATTTCGGACACGATCAACGTGTTCGAGGCCGGGTTGGGACGGTACGCGAAGCTGGACAAGCCGGAGTTTGTGGGGCGCGAGGCGCTGCTGGAGATTCAGGCAGCGGGCGGGCCGAAGCGCAAGCTGGTGGGCCTGGAGATGGTCGAGCGCGGCATTGGGCGCGATGGGTATGCTGTGTTCTCGCTGGATGGGGCTTCGCTGGCTGGAGCAAAGATTGGCGAAATTACGAGCGGGTCGCCGGGGCCGTTTATCAAAAAGAACATTGCCCTGGCGTATGTTCCGATGGACTATACGGCGCTCGACACCGAGGTTGCGGTGGAGATTCGCGGTCAGATGGTGAAGGCTAAGGTTGTGCCTACACCCTTCTATAAACGCCCGAAAAAATAACTGAAGCAATACAGGAGAGCATGTGCAATTTCTTGTTTTGAGTCGTCGCCGGACAGAGGTATTTCCGCCGGAGGCCTGGACGCCTGAACTGTTAGAGGCAGAGGGTCAGCGGGTGCGTGAACTTTACTCCGCGGGCTTGCTCCGCAGCATCTGGCGGCGGAAGGATATGCCCGGCGCGGTGCTTCTTATGGAAGCGGGCTCGGAGGAAGAGGTACGCGCGGCTGCGGCCAGCCTTCCCCTGGCGAAGCGCGACATGCTGGAGGTTGTGACGCTGACCCAGCTCGAGCCGTACCCCGGCTTTGGACCGCGCTAAAACGACTTTGCCGCACGCTATTTTCCGGCACAGGACACACTACAATTGAAGATGGAGAGAACGCCAATCATGCCCTATCCTGCCAATTACAAGTACACCAAGGAACACGAGTGGATTCAGGTTGACGGAAGCAAAGGGACCGTCGGCATTACGGACTACGCGCAGAATTCGCTGGGCGACATCGTCTTTGTGGACCTGCCGAAGGTAGGCGACACGCTGGAGGCGGGCAAGAGCTTCGGCTCGGTGGAGTCGGTGAAGGCGGTCTCGGACCTGTATGCGCCGGTTTCGGGCACAGTGACGGACGTGAACGAAGAGTTGAAGGACGCACCCGAGAGAATCAACGCAGAGGCCAACACAACATGGCTGCTGAAGCTTGAGCTCGCGGATGCGGCGCAGGTGGACGGGCTGCTGTCTGCGGCGGACTACGAAAAATTTACCAGCGAAGAGACCGGACACTAAACGATGCGTTATTTGCCGAAGTCCCCTGTGGATCGGAAGGAGATGCTCGCCGAGATTGGCGTGGGCTCCATCGACGATCTGTTTTCGACGATTCCCGCGGAGTTCCAACTGAAGCGCGACCTCGCGGTTCCCCGGCAGCATGGGGAGTCGGAGATTCTGGATCGCTTCAGAGCCTTCTCCGAGAACAACGCCACGGGCTATGCAAGCTTTCTGGGCGCGGGCGTGTACCGGCACTATCGACCGGTGATCATCGACTCGCTGGTGCAGCGCGGCGAGTTCCTGACCAGCTATACGCCGTATCAGCCGGAGATCTCGCAGGGTACGCTGCAGGCGATGTTTGAGTTTCAGACGATGATCTGTGAGCTGACGGGGATGGAGATCGCGAACGCGTCGATGTATGACGGGTCGACCGGCGCGGCTGAGGCGATCATGATGGCGGTACGGGTGACGGGACGCGACGGCGCGGTGATTGCGCGGACGGTGCATCCGGAGTATCGCGAGGTGATTGCGACGTATGCGCAGCACCAGGAGATTCCGGTGACCGAGGTCGTCTATGCGTCGAACGGGCGCGTAGATATGGCCGCTCTGGACGCGGCGATTACGAAGGATACGGCCTGCGTGCTGATTCAGTCGCCGAACTTCTTTGGGACGATAGAGGACGTGGCGGCGATCGCGGAGATTGCCCATGCGAAGGGCGCGCTGCTGATCGTGTCGATTGCGGAGGCGGTGTCGTTGGGGATTGTGAAGCCGCCGGCAGAGGCGGATATCGTCTCGCTGGAGGCGCAGTCGTATGGCGTTGCCGTGGGTTACGGCGGGCCTTACTGCGGTGTGATCGCGTGCAAGGAGAAGTTTTTGCGACAGATGCCGGGACGGCTGATCGGCGAAACGAAGGATAAGGATGGCAAGCGCGGATTCGTGCTGACGTTGTCGACGCGTGAGCAGCATATTCGGCGCGAGAAGGCTACTTCGAATATCTGTACGAATCAGGCGCTGGTCGCGCTGATGACGACGATCTTCCTTACGGTGTATGGCAAGGAAGGGATGAAGGAGCTGGCGGAGCACAATCTGGCGAAGGCTGATTATCTGAAGGGTGTGCTTGGTAAATCTGCCGGGGCTAAGGTGCTGTTCGATGGTGCGCCGCGGTTCCATGAGTTTGTGCTTCAGACGCCGAAGAGCGCGGAAGAGACAAATGCCGCGCTGCTCGATAGCAAGATTATCGGCGGGCTGTCGCTGCAGAAATGGTACCCGGAGCTTGGGCCGAATGCGAGCCTCTGGTGTGCGACGGAGTTGACGACGCGCAAGCAGATCGACGATGCAGCGGCTGCGCTGGCAGGCAAGAAGGCTTAGCGATGGATGTTTCGGCGATTGTCGGCGAGGAGTTGGTAGCGGTGGAGTTTGTGCAGGATTTTCTGCAGCTTCGCTTTGCTGCGCCTCTGTTTATTCTGTACGCGTGGCCGCATGTGCTGCTGCCTGATTTTTCGGTCGCGTATGGCGAGCCGGAGTACAGGAACGCGCTGTGCGCGCAGATCGGCGACAAGGTTGTGCAGGCTTCGCTTGAAGAGGGTGATGCACTGACGATCGAGTTCGAGAACGGCGTTGTGCTTGGCCTCTCGTTGCGCGAAGAGGATGTGGATGGCCCGGAGTCCGGAAGCTACTCGGAGACCGGCGATGCAATTGATGCGCAGGAGTTTTAGCGATGTCTGAAGAAAAATTTGCAGGTACGCCGAAGAAGGCGACGACGCACGTCAACCAGAACGAAGACCTGATCTTTGAGAAGTCTTCTCCTGGTAAGAAAGCCTATCGGCTGGCTGAGCTAGATGTGCCGGCGGTGGATGCCGCTTCCCTGCTGGGCGCGACGGTGCGCACGGACCTGGGTGTTATGCCGGAGCTGAGCGAGATCGAGATCATTCGGCACTTCACGCGGCTTTCGACGTGGAACTATGCGATCGATTTGGGGATGTATCCGCTGGGGAGTTGCACGATGAAGTACAACCCACGCGTGAACGAGGCGGTGGCACGGATGGAGGGAATCGCCGAGGCGCATCCCTATCAGCCGGAGTCGCTGTCGCAGGGCTGCCTGGGGATTATGAAGACGCTCTCGGAGGCGCTGATCGAGATTACCGGCATGGACACGATTACGCTGCAGCCGGCGGCGGGCGCGCATGGCGAGTTTACGGGGATCCTGCTGGTGCGGGCGTATCACGAGAGCAAGGGCAATGCGCGGAAGAAGATCCTGATTCCCGACTCGGCCCATGGGACGAACCCGGCGACGGCGGCGGTCTGCGGATATGAGGTCGCCAACCTGAAGAGCAATGCGCAGGGCATGGTGGACCTGGCCGAACTGGAGAAGATGGTGGACGAGGATACGGCGGCGCTGATGCTGACGAATCCTTCGACCATTGGCGTGTTCGAGTCGGACATCAAGAAGATCGCGGATATTCTGCATGCGAAGGGCGCGCTGCTCTACATGGACGGCGCGAATATGAATGCGCTGGTGGGCAAGACGCGGCCGGGCGACTTCGGCGTGGACGTGATGCACTTGAATCTGCACAAGACGTTCTCTACGCCGCATGGGGGCGGTGGGCCGGGGTCGGGGCCGGTGGCTTGCAAGAAGATTCTGGAGCCGTTTCTGCCGACGCCGGTGGTAGTGACCAGGGCGGATGGCAAGCTGGGGCTGGAGTACAACCGGCCGCAGAGCGTGGGCCGGGTACGGATGTTCTATGGGAACTTCGGGATGTTCGTGCGGGCGCTGGCCTATATTCTGGCGAATGGGCCGGACGGGCTACGGCAGACCACCGAAGATGCCGTGCTGAACGCGAACTACATCCGGGCAAAGCTGGACGGGACCTTCGAGCTGCCGTACAAGACGGCGACGCTGCATGAGGTTGTGTTCAGCGACAGGCTGCAGGCGAAGAATGGCGTGAAGACCGGCGATATGGGCAAGCGGCTGATCGACTACGGCTTCCACGCGTATACGGTCAGCTTCCCGATGATCGTCGCGGGCGCGATGATGATCGAGCCTACCGAGAGCGAGAGCCGCGAGGAGTTAGACCTGCTGATCGATGCGCTGAAACAGATTGCGCGCGAGGCGGAGGAGAATCCGGAGCTGGTGCAGACGGCTCCCCATACGACGCGGGTGCAGCGGCTGGATGAGACGGCGGCTGCACGGAAGCCGGTGCTGCGGTGGAAGGGGCTCGCCGCCTCGACGCCGCTGGTGGTCGATACTGCCGCGAAGGAGTGGTAGGTGTCCGTCTTCTATGACCGGCAGGCGGAGCTGGAGAAGTACGAGTTCATGATGGGAGAGGCGCGTGGGCGGCTGGCGGTGACGCTGGATGTGCTGACCGATGCGCTGATCATGATCGGGCAGCATGGGGTGTACTGCCAGAGCGCGCGGAACCCTGCGGTTCCGGCGCTCGACCTGCAGGCAGTGTTGGCGAACATCACGGGAGCCAAGGAGCTGGTGGCTTCGGTGATGGAGCGGCTGCGGCTGGAGAAAGAGGCCGCGGAGTAGCGGCTACTCGGCGGCGACGGAGACGAACTCGTCCGTTGTAGCCCATTTGACATGCATCTCGGTGCTGCTTCCCTTCGTATCTTCGAAGGAGATGGACATTCTCTCTTGCGAGGAGGGATGGGTTTTGGATGTCATTGGAACGCGTCCCAGGTCCTTCGACTCGTCGTATTCGGTGCCCCACTGGCCGGTCTGCTTGTTGATGATGAGCTGCCACTGGTCGGCGCTGGGCAGGGTATAGATGGTGTAGGTTCCGGCGGGGACGTTCAGATCGCCAATCTTGAGATTGCTGGCGGTGTTAAAAGTGGTGGCGGTATTAGCTCCGGTGCGCCAGACTTTGCCGTAGGGGGCGACCTCTCCTCCAACTTTGCGGCCCTTGATGGCGGGGGAGTTGTACTTGACGGTGATCGCCTTGCCGTTGAGTTTGACGTGGGCAGTTGCAGGTGGGCTGGGCAGGGTCTTTGCGGAAGGTGCGGGCATGTCGCTCATGTGGTCGGGTACGTTGCCCGGCGTCTGAGCGTAGCTTGCGGTGGCCAGGAGGGCCGTACAGGCAATTGTGGCGAGGGGGCGGAGGAGCATGGTGGATCTCTCTTTCGTGTTGGTTTTGCCGCGTCGAAGTTTTGGGCGGGGCTATAGCCCTTTGATGCTGGACCAGAGCTGCACGGGCTGTCAAACCGGGGTGATCATGCTAGGCTAGAGGAGCGCGCCCGTAGCTCAGCTGGATAGAGCGGCAGCCTCCGAAGCTGTAGGTCAGAAGTTCGAATCTTCTCGGGCGCACCATTTCCATTTCACTTGCTCTTTCCTTTTTAGTTCCCCGATCGTACGAGGGCAGGAAAGAGCCGCGGCAAAACAAAGCGGCCCCGGAGTTCCGGAGCCGCTTCGTTTTGCCGCTTTGGTGAATGGGTTAGATGGTTAGAAGAACAGCTTGGCGGTCAACTGCACCTGGCGAGCGCCGTAGAGGATGCTGCTGGTGTTGTTGGGGGCGCCGAAGGCAATGGTTCCAGCGGCCAGAGGAGCGATACAGCCGGCAGAGGTGCCAAAGGAGCAGCCGGTGGCGCCGGGAGCGATGTAGCGATAGATATTCGTCGAAACGCCAAGGATGTTCTTGTGATTGGCGATGTTGAAGGCCTCGGCGAAGAGCTGGAGCTTGATGCTCTCGTGGATGGGGAAGTCGCGCGAGATGCGGGCATCGATGTTATGAATGCCGGGTCCGGGGAAGGCGTTGCGGCTGGCAACGGCATCGGGGACGCGACCGGGAGTTCCTGAGTTGAAGAGGGAGAGCGCGGCGCCCGTGAGGCCACCGTCTCCGATAGCCGAGGCGGGTGAGTTCGAGAGAAAGCCAGTGATCGGCGTTCCGCCGGACGCGGTGAGCGTGCCTGAGACGGTAAAGCCGTCAACGGTGTAGCGCGCGTACCGGTTGGCGACGACGCGATCGATGGTGGGAGAGGCAACGATCGAGGCGACGAGGCGTCCACGAACGTCGAGGTCGGAGCGCGAGTATTCGGCGGCACGGCCAAGACGATGGCCGCGAGCGAATGGGTCGATCGGCGTATCGGTACCGTTGAAGGTGCCGTTGACGCCGGAGACCTGACCGCCATCCATGGCACGGGCCCAGGTGTAGTTGGCGAGAACCTCTACGCCGTGGCTGAAAGGCTTGCGGACCGTGATGACCATGGAGTGGTAGATGCTGTTGACGTCGGAGAAGCCGGTGAGGACGGCGCCGGTGTTCGTAGAGAGGCGCTTGGTGTAGTACGGGATTGGAATGTTGACGGCAGGGCCGTTGGCCGGGGTAAAGACGTAGTTGTTGGTAACCGCCGAGGACTGGTCGACGTTGGTGTCAACGAAGATGGGGAGCCGAAGGCCACGGTTCCCGACGTAGGAGAGGGTAAAGGTGGAGTGCAGGGGAAGCTGCTGTTCAACGGCTATATCCCAGGAGTAGGACGAGGGGTTGATGAAGTTGGGGTCGAGGCCGCGCGCGCTGAGAACCGAGAGCGGCAGGCCGGGGTTGACCGCGGGGGTGGGAGCGCCCGTGACCTGATTGATCGGCGGAGGGCCCGGCGGGGTGAAGGCCGGGATACCACCCTGCGGAGCGTAGGTGGGATAGGTGCCGGACTGCCGGAAGCAGAGCGTGGTGCCGGGAGTGGGGACGCAGGAGCCACTCGGGGTGACATACGGCGAGTTGGGATTGGTCGTCGCGTTGACGTTGAACTGCTGCTGGTAGACGCCGTTCTCGCGTCGCTGGGTGTAGTAGGTGGAGTTGGAGTTGAGGCCGTAGAAGATTCCGAAGCCGCCGCGAACGACGGTAGTCTCATAAGGATTCCAGGAGAAGCCGACGCGGGGCTGGATCATCTTCTTATAGATATTGATGGTGGTGGTGTAGAGCTGAGCGACGGGGGAGGAGACGTTGGGCTTATCAGGCTGAGGGATGAGCTGAAGGTCGTATCGCACGCCGAGCGAGAGGAGGAGCTTGGGAGTAACCTTCCAGCGATCTTCGACGAAGGCATCGACGTCCTGATTCCAGAAGTCATCGGCGCCGGTCTTGGTAATGGGATCGTTGACCTGGGTGAAGCTGTTGTAGTGCTTCCCGCCGTTAGCGAGGTAGACGTCCTGGACCCAGTTGGCGAAGTTGTACTCGTTGGTGCCGGTGGAGTAGGTGAAGCTGCCGTCGCCCTGGAAGAGGTTCTGAATCTGCTCGTGAATCAGGTTGAGGTCGGCACCGATCTTGATGGAGTGCTTGCCGAAGGTGTTGGAGTAGATGTCGGTGATCTGCCACCGATGCTCGTCGGGAAAGGCTCCGCGGGGAAGGGCGTTGGTCTCGCCGTAGGCGGCGACGCCGGTGATGGACATGGCGGGGCCGCCGCTATTGGTCGTGTCTGTCTCGAGGTCGCGCGACCATTGGAAGTGAACGACGTTGGCGGCAGAGGCGCTCAGGACGGACTCGGCGTTGACGACGAGGAAACGCGAGTGGAAGTCTGCAGTACCATTCTGGCTGACGCCGCCGTTGGTAACGGTGGTGGAGGTGTTGTACCCGTTGGGCTGATGAAAGTTCTGCCAGAGGAAGCTGGCCGACAGGTGGGTTTTACTGTTGAGCTGGTAGTCCAGACGCGGGAAGAAGACGTCCTGCTTGACGTTGCGGCCAAAGGTGCCGAGCTGCTTGTCGCGAATGAAGGAGACGGCCGAGGAGCACTGCGAGGGGCTGACGCCGGGGATATTGCTTGGATAGATGGCGCTGCCACGGACGAGGTAGTTGGAGGTGCGCTGGTCGCAGAGGGCGGAGAGGTCGTTGAGATTGCCGTAGGTGGTGAGGTAGGAGATGGGAGTGACCTTGCGGTACCCATCGTAGGTGAAGTGGTAAAAGAGCTTGTCCTTGATGATGGGGCCGCCGATGGAGCCGCCGTACTGGTGCTGGACTTTGACAGGCTTGGACTTGGTGAGGCGATCGTTCGCGTTGTAGCCTGGCGTGCGGTAGTACTCGTACACATCGCCGTGCATGGCGTTCGTTCCCGACTTGGTGATGGCGTTGACGATGCCGCCGGCAGCCTGTCCAAACTCGGCGGAATAACCGGCGTTCTCCGAGGAGAACTCCTTAATGGAGTCGACCGGGTAGACGTACGGGGCGCCGATGGAGCGACCGCGAGCCTCGGAGAAGAACGCCTGGTTGTTGTTGGCGCCGTCGACAATGTTGGAGTTGTAGATGCCGGAGATGCCGCGGAAGCTCAGCAGGCCGGAGAGTCCGTCGGGAACGACGTTGGGGGTCAACAGCACGAAGTTGTCGAAGCGGCGGCCGTTGACCGGAAGGTTGCTGACCAGGTTCTCGGAGATGACCTGGCTGGCGGCCACCTTGTCGGTCTCGAGCAGGGGCGCATCGGCGGAGACGACAACTTCGGTGGAGGTGCTGGCGTTCGGCAGGTCGGCGTCAACCGTGACGGTGGTGCCGACGATGACGGCGATGTTCTTCTTGTCGATCTTGCCGAAGGAGCCGCCGCCGAGGATGACCTCGTACTGGCCGGGCTGCAGAAAGGAGGCGCCGTAGTGGCCGTCGGAGTCCGTGGTGAGGGTGCGGGAGGTGCCGGTGCCGGTGTTGATGACGACGACAGTGGCGTCGGGGATGACCGCGCCTGCCGAGTCGCGGACCGTGCCGGTGATGTTGCCGAGGGCGGCGTTCTGCGCGCTGGCAGGAAGTGTAGAGGAGAGTGCGAGGAGGGTTGCTGCAGTGAGGGTAAGAAGACTGCTACGAATGCGGGAATTGCTCATAAGGGACTGGCTCCTGAAATGGACACCGATGACAAGAACGGTGTGTGAACGAGATGCTTCCCCGCGCGGAATACGGCTGTCGTGTCTGCCGGAAACTGTCGGGTGCAACCTGAAATTGAAATCTTGTATTAGTTCTACGGTCAGCCCTAAGGGTATGAGATGTCAAGAGATATATAAGAACGTTCTGTAACAATGCCGCCCAGGAGGCCTGAATAGAGTGCGGCTGGCAAGGCTAGTGGAGCTGGCTGGGGATGACGGCGTAGCGGATGAGGAGCTCGAAGGGGACGATCTTGAGGGTGGCCTCGTGGGTGGCTTCGAGGACGATGGGGCAGGCGGCGCCGGCCTGTTCGACCTGGAGCCAGCGGGCAGCGCAGACGCACCAGCGGTCGCCGGGCTTGAGGCCGGCAAAGCCGAACTGCGGCATAGGGGTGCTGAGATCGTTACCGAGGGCCTTGGAGGCGGCGAGGAAGGGGGCATCGACGAGGCAGCAGATAGTGTGGACGCCGATATCGTCGGGGCCGGTCTCGCAGCAGCCGGTACGGTAGAAGCCGGTCATGGGCTCGCAGCCGCAGGTGTCGAGGGGCTGGCCGAGGACGTTTTTACCGCGGGATGGATTCGGTTCGGTGGTCGGCATGTGGTTCAGTATCCCACTTTTGTGAGAGCGCTGCGAGAACGGGACCGTGAGATAGTAGGCTCGTTACAGGTAGCGCGGATGGGCTTCGCGCGAGGGATGGATGGCGATTTGGGAATGACGGATTTGCGGAAGCTGAGGGTTGGGATTGTCGGGTGCGGGAAGATCGCCGATGGGCACGCCGAGGTGGTGCAGCATCTGGAGGGAGCGGCTCTGGTGGCGGTGTGCGACCGGGAACCCCTGTTGGCTGAGCAGCTTGCGGTGCGGTACGGGGTTCCGGGATGGTATGGGGACCTGGGGCAGATGCTGGAGCGGGAGCGGCTGGACGTGGTGCATATTACGACGCCGCCGGGGGTGCATCTGCCTCTAACGCAACAGTGCGTGGCGGCAGGGGCGCACGTGTTTCTGGAGAAGCCGCTGGCACTGCGGCTGGCGGACTGCCGCGACCTGATCGATGCGGTGGTAGCCGGGGGGCGGCAGATGTCGATCAATTACTGGCCGAACTTCGACCCGCCCGCGATGGAGTTCAAGGAGATGCTGGCGCGAGGTGTCGTCGGCGAGCCGGTGCATGTGGAGGCCTTTATCGGGTATGACCTCTCCGGGGCCTATGGGCAAGCACTCATGGGGGACGCCGGGCACTGGGTGCACCGGCTGCCGGGGAAGCTGTTTCAGAACATGATGGACCATATCTTCAACCGGATCGTGCCGCTGTTTCCCGATGTGGAGCCGGAGGTGCACGCGTTTGCGTTCAAGCGGCGGGATGCGGTTCGCGGCGATGGCACCGATGCCATGCTGGATGAGTTGAGAGTGGTGTTGAAGGCGGGTGGGGTCTCGGCCTATGGGAGCCTGTGCAGCCATGCGCGGCCGGTGGCGAATACGCTGAAGGTCTACGGGACGAAGAATACGGTCGAGCTGGACTACAACAATCGCACCGTGGTGACGGCTTCGGCACAGAAGTACCCGAGCGCGGTGGGGCGGCTGGTGCCTCCGTTCCAAATGGCCTCGCGGTACCTTGCGCAGGGGAAGAAAAACGTCGGGCAGTTTCGGCGGAGCGAGTTTCACTTCTTCGCCGGCATGTCGCGGCTACTGGAGCTGTTCTATGCGGGGATTCGGTCGGGTGGCGCTCCGCCGATTCCCTACGCGGAGATTCTGCGAGTCGCAGGGGTGATGGATCGGGTGATCGAGCAGGTCTATCCCGCCTCTGCGTCGGAAGGCGGTGCCGCGTGAAGATTCTGGTTACGGGCGCTGGTGGATTTTTAGGCAAGTTGATTGTGGAGCGGCTGCTTGCCCATGGGCAGACGGATATTCGCTGCATGCTGCGGGACACCTCGAAGGCCGCGGGACTGCAGGCGATTGCGGCGCGGTCTCCCGAGGCACGGCTGGAGATGGTCGCGGTGAATCTGCGGAATCCGGCGGAGATTGGCCCGGTGCTGGAGGGCTGCGGGATGGTGATCCATGCGGCGGCGGCGCTGAAGGGCAGCCCGGCGGAGATGTTTATGGACTCCGTGGTGGCTTCGCGGAACTTGCTGGATGCCGTGGCGGCGCTGCATCAGGAAAGCAAGACGATGCGCGTCGTGCTGGTGAGCTCGTTTGGCGCGATGGGAGTTTCGGCGCTGGGACGCGGCGCGATGGTGAACGAGAACACGCCCATGGAGACGCATCCCGAGTGGCGCGATGTCTACTCGTACTCGAAGCTGCGGCAGGAGCAGTTGTTCTGGGAGTATCGCGAGAAGTTTAAGTTTGAGTTGGTGGTGCTGCGACCGGGCGTGATCTACGGTCCGGGCGGAGGACACTTCTCGAATCGCGTCGGGCTGAGCCTGTTCGGAACATTCCTACACCTGGGTGGGAGCAACCTGCTGCCGTTGACCTACGTCGAGAACTGCGCCGAAGCCATTGTCGTCGCCGCGCTGTATCCCGGAGCGGATGGGCAGATCTACAACGTGGTCGATGACGATCTGGTCAGCTCGCGCGAGTATCTGGGGCTATACAAGAAGCAGGTGAAGCCGATGCGGTCCGTGCCGGTTCCCTACTTCGCATTGATGTGGGCTTCGCGCGCGGTCGAGGGGTACAGCAGGAGATCGAAGGGGCAGCTACCGGCGATCTTTACGCCCTATAAGACACAGGCGATGTGGGGCGGGAACAAGTTCAGCAATGCCAAGTTGAAGACCATTGGCTGGCGGCCCGTTATCTCCACGCGGGAGGGATTGGCGCGGGCCTTTGCGGCCTTTCGGGTAGAGCCGGAGAAGGCGAAATAGAACGCTTCAGGCTAAGAGACGCCCTACGCGGGCGGCGCCCACTTCGTGGGGGGTATACCGGCTTCGCCTACAGCCTCCCGATGGTCGGCATGAAGAATTTACCCAGCGACCAACGGGAGCCGCGATCCGAAGGGGGTATACACGTCACGAAGTGACCGCGCAGTGGGACCGGCCGTCAGGCCATACGCTCGAGGACGGCCTTAATGCGTTCGCAGGCCCACAGGAGCTCGTCTTCGGCGATAGTCAGCGGCGGGGCGAAGCGGATCACGTTATCGTGCGTCTCCTTGCAGAGAATTCCTTCGTCCTTGAGGGCCTCGCACAAGGGGCGCGCTGAACCGTTCAATTCGATGGCGATCCAAAGGCCGCGGCCGCGTATC
>Ga0193753_10002331_pt1 | contig 15107 bp, 15 predicted proteins | sample H1c2metaG_FD_144925 | JGI IMG/M metagenome (GOLD analysis project Ga0193753, IMG submission 144925) | Soil microbial communities from a riparian zone of the East river system, Colorado, United States - H1c2 | ecosystem: Environmental > Terrestrial > Soil > Riparian zone | place: USA: East... | reverse complement strand
AGCCGAACTGGCCTCGCTATGACGCAACCACGCGCCAGTCGCTAGTCTTCGATCTGACTGTCACAAGTGCGGCGGGCCGCGATCCGTACCGATGCGGGTTCTGGAATGCCTCGAGCTCAGCGACTCGCGCAATGCAGAGCGAATGGCCGGAGCGGCTAGCGTCCGAGCGCGTTCGAAGCCGGAAGTGAAGGTCACGCGGTTGGCGAAGACGTGCGAGTTGCGAAGGCGCATGGACAAGTCGCCGGGCGGATCACATCCCTCGTTCAAGCCGAGCGATCTGGAGACGGCTATCTGCCTGTTGTAACTGATTCGAGCCGCGGCCACGTAGGCGGCCGCGGCGGCGGTCCGTGAACGCCGCGATCGACGTGCTAACCTCGCACGGGTGGTTACCAGTACTCGCAAGCTCTGGACACTGGTCGCACCCACGCTCGCGATGATTCTGCCATCAAACGCCAACGCCGACACTGTGGCCAGTGCAAAGCAGCAGCGTGCGGCTGCGGCTGCGCTCGTCGCGGCAACACCAGCTGCACAGCGCAGCGAGCTGCTGCAGCCGTTCACGGATACGGCGCGCTCGAACTGGCATTACACGCCGCGCACTCGCGCCGGCGTCCCGTTCAAGAGTATGAGCGCCGGTCAACGTGATGCGGCGCAGCGCTTGCTCGCGGTCGCGCTCTCCGATCACGGACTCGATACCGTGCGCGCGGTGTTCGCGCTCGAGGTAGCATTGCGCGAGATCGAATCGTCGTCGTTCCGCGACCCAGAAAACTACGCGTTTGCGATCTACGGAGCGCCGCGTGAGGATGCTCCGTGGGGTTGGCGCATCGAAGGCCATCATCTCTCGCTGCACTTCACGTTGAACGGCGATCAGGTCGTGTCGACGCTGCCGCAGTTCATTGGCGCAAATCCGGCTGAGGTCCCCAGCGACGGCTCGAATGGTCCGCGCAAAGGACAGCGCGCCCTCAAGGACGAGGAAGATCGCGCATTCAAGTTATTGGAGTCGCTCTCACCCGAGCAGCGCAAAGTCGCAATCATCGCCGCGCAGCCGTTTGGCGACATCCTGACCCGCAATGCGGCGAAGGTCGAAGCACTGGCGCAGAGTGGTGTGAAGTTCAGCGAACTCGATCGCGCGCAGCAGGCGCAGCTACTCCGTGTGATCGATGCGTTCGCCACAATCGTGGAGCCGACGCTTGCGGAGCAGCGGCTGGCGCGAGTCCGTGCCGGTGGGTTCGATGCGATCCGCTTTAGTTGGATCGGTGCGCAGTCGCGGGGGAAGCCGTACTACTATCGTCTTCAGGGTCCGCAGTTCTTGATCGAGCTCGACAACTCCGGTAGCAACCACATCCACTCAGTCTGGCGAGACTTCAACGGAGACTGGGGCCGCGACGTGCTGGGCGAGCACTACCGAAACGCGAGCGGGACTGAGCACAAACACTAGTGCAGCCCTAACGCTCGACGTGCATCACGCAGTCGGCCGACCACCCAACCACAACGCCACGTTTTGCACGTACCTCTCGGTTGAGCTTCTCGCTTCCGGAGACTTCTGCATCGCGTTGCCAGGCCGCTCGGTCACGAACGAAGGGGCCCCCTTCGCCACATCCCAGTTGTAGTCCGCGAAGTGGTGAAACGTCGACTGCGCTATCGCCGGCCCACTGCCCGCGGACGGCTCGAAAGCCACCGCAATGTTGAACCGCGCACCACTTACCTTGCTGCGACCTGCCGCGATCACACGCGCACTCGCATCTCCTGGCGGAGCACCGACACCACCTTCGTGCGGATGCGCCGGCAAATAACCAACCGGACCTGACAACACCGCATGCGGGGCACCCACGACCTGAATCTCCTGATAGTCGCCGTTCGCACCCGAGTGATAGTTCGGCCACGAGATCTCGACCGTGTCCGCGTCGTCGATCTTCAACCGAGTCGAATCCGGGTCCGGCTGCTTCGAATGAAAGTAGTGCGCTGCCCCGATTCCGGGGATCGCACAGATCGAACACCCGAGGTCCATGTGATCGCGCGTGATCAACACGCCACCACCCCGCTTTCTGAAGCGTGCGATACCGTCACAATCCTCTGCGGTGAGGCCGTCACCAACATCGACTGCGAAGAGCCACAACTCGTCGTAGTCGGACGTGTGCAAGCTGGACAACACCGGGTCCGGCTGCCCCACCGGGCCGCGATCACGCGCCGTGACATCGAACATCGGCAAGCCGGCGAGATAGTCGCGCAGCATGCTGAACCGACCGATGTGCCAGTCGTTCTCGGTGGGGACGATCGTGGTTTGCAGCAGGATCTTGATGGGCATGGCGGGTCCGCGGGCTCGAGACCTCGCTTTCATCGTACTCAAAAAGCCTCGCCGCAAGCGCGTACGCTCAGAATGTGCACCTTTTGCCGTCCACGAGCCCACCATCTGGCCAGCCGAGCCGTGGACGCGCATGCCCCGGACAGTCTAAGTTCCGCGCCATGTCTTGGCCCTTGTCCGGTCTTTTGTGCGCAGCACTGGTGCTCGGCGCCTGCCACCACGCCGAACCCGACCCGATCGACAAGGTGAGCATCGCCGCGCTTCCATTCATCTCGAGCGCCCCGATCTTCATCGCCAAAGAGCGCGGCTACTTCACCGCGGAGCACATCGAGCTCGAAATCAAACTCGTGGACGCGGCCCAAGCAGCCGCACTTGCAGTCGCCGCGCGCGATGCCGACTTCGGTATCACCGCGTTCACCGGCGCATTTTTCAACCTCGCGGGCAAAGGTGCGCTCAAGGTGATCGCCGCTCAGAGCCGCGAAGAGCCCGGCTATGACTTCGTCGCATACGTCGCTTCCAATCGCGCCTACGAGGCCGGCCTGCGCGCACCCAAGGACCTCGCCGGCAAGAGCGTTGCAATCAGTACGATCGGCTCGAGCTTTCACTACAACCTCGGCATGCTCGCAGACAAGTACGGCTTTCCACTGGGCGGATTGCAGCTGCGGCCGATGCAGTCGATCCCCAACATGATGGCAGCTCTTAGCGGCGGTCAGGTCGATGCGACCCTGCTGCCGGCTAACAACGCACTCAAGCTGCAAACCGAAGGCGTCGGAAAGATCATTGGCTGGGTCCACGAGCAGACACCGTGGCAGCTCGGCGCATTGTTCACGTCGACTGACAACGATCAGCACAAACGGCCGATGATCACGCGGTTCATCCGTGCGTATCAAAAGGGCCTGGCCGATTACTCGGCGGCGTTCTTGGCCAAAGACACTTCCGGAAAACGCGTCTTCGGCGACACTGCCAAAGCGCTGATGCCCGTGCTCGAGAAGTGGGTCGACCCAAAGCCGAGCTTCGAGACGGTCCAACAAGCAGCGAACTACATGGATCCGCAAGGCCGGCTCCGCGTACAAAGCGTCTACGAACAAGTCGCCTGGTATCAGAAGCAAGGTCTCGTGGACACAACGGTCAAGGCTGCCGACTTTTTGGATTTGAGTTTCGTTCCAGCTCAGCAGCCAGCTCAGTAGTCGAACGGGTACACACTAGGTGCAGGTGATCTTCGAGCAGGTCGGCTTCGGATACGGCGACGTCGCCGTGCTCGATGACTTGACCTTCTCGGTTCCGGCCGGCGAAACGCTCGCGGTGATCGGACCATCCGGCTGCGGAAAGTCTACGCTGCTCTCGCTTCTCGGCGGCCTCTTGCCCCAACAACGCGGCCGGATCGCCACGCTCGGTGAGCCGCCACTCGGCTGCCTGAATCCAAGCACGTTCGTCTTCCAAGACTTCGCATTGTTGCCGTGGCGCAGCGTCGCCGGCAACGTGGCACTCGCGCTCGAGCATCACCCGCTGAGCGACCGCGAGCGTAACGCGCGCATCGAGGCCGTGCTGGATTTGTGCAGCCTGCGTGAGTTCGCGGACGCACTGCCCAAGCAACTCTCGGGGGGTATGCGGCAACGCGTCGGCATCGCGCGTGCGATCGCTGTGAAGCCGGCGTTGCTGCTGATGGACGAGCCACTGTCCGCACTCGACGCCCAAACCCGAGAGCTATTGATGGAAGACCTGCTCGAGATTTGGAAACGCGAACGCACGACTACGTTCTATGTCACACACAACCTCGCGGAAGCCGTCACGCTCGCGCATCGCGTTCTGGTGTTGTCGCGCCGGCCTGCCCGCATCACGCGCATCCTCGATGTACCCGTGCCGCTGAGCGAGCGTCGTGCACCGGAACACGCTGCAATTTTGCGTGCGATGCAAGAAGAGCTGTGGATGCTGCTCAAGCACGATGCACTCGAGGCCGATCGCGAGGTGCAGCGTGCCTGAAGCCACACGTGCGGTCCCGTATCGAGCCGCTGGCTTCAGCGTGGTCAAGCGGCCACACGCGGCGCTGCTCGCGTTCGGACTGGCACTGCTGGTTTGGGAGCTCGCAGCCCTGAGCGGCGCATTGCCTCGCCTATTCATGCCCGCGCCCCACGAAGTCGCTCTCGCGCTCTGGGAGCTCTTACGTACGGGTAGACTGTTCATTCACCTCGCAGCGTCGCTGCAGCGGATAGCGGCAGGTTGGGTACTCGGCACGAGCGCCGGTCTGCTGCTCGGGTTCGCGATGGGCATGTTCTCGGTCGCCCGCTCAGTCGGCTTGCCGCTGGTGGCGGCGTTGTTCCCAATCCCGAAGATCGCGCTCTTGCCGTTGTTCATCCTGTGGTTTGGGTTGGGTGAGCCGGCGAAGATCGCGACGATCGCGTTCGGCGTGTTCTTCCCAACCGCAGTCAGCACGTACGCAGCGGTCGACAACGTGCCACGCAACTTGATTCGAATGGCGCAGAGCTTCGGGCTGCCGACCGCCGCGATCGTCCGCAACGTGATCCTGCCTGGATCGCTACCCGGCATCTTGGCAGGCTTCCGGATCTCTACGTCGATCGCGCTGATCCTGCTGGTGTCCGCAGAGATGATTGGAGCGCAGGTCGGTATCGGTGCATTCGTATTGTCAGCCGGCAACTTGATGCAGACCGATCAGCTGCTCGCCGGAGTCGCAGTGTTATCGGTACTCGGTTTAGCTGTCAGTTGGCTGCTGAGCCTGGCAGAGCGCCGGCTGCTGCGCTGGCGCTGATCCGCGTCGCTGACCCGCGCGACCCCAACCTACCGACCGGTCACGTAGCTGTATGCCTGAGCCTCGTCCGTAAATATCTCGGGTTCACTGTCGTGAATGCGCTGCAACCGCTGCGCCTGCAGCGCCCCGAGGGGCGACATCAGCAAGACCGCCTGCTTCGCAAACCGAACACCGATCGCGTGGGTCCCTAACACGACCACTCGCAACACCTCGGAGTCAGTCGAGAGCGGTCCGAGCCTCCAGTCGAGCAAGAACCCGAGCTCGGTGAGCGCTAGCCGATCCACGCACCCACCCCACCTGGCGACTTCCGATTTAGCCAGGTAAGCACTGTCGAATTGCTTGCCGGTGCGAATGACCCGCACCAACCTCGAAGCCACTGCATGTTCGACAGTCGCGTAGTCGGACTTGTAGAGCGTCGGCATGCACCCATAGCTTACTTGCAACTCGACGCCTTCGGGTGTGGCGGAATCTCGCGCCAATTCAGCTCAGTTCGCCTCATCGCCTTACATCACATACACTCGTGCGTATCTCGAGAACAGCGCGAGAATGACGCGACAATGGCGCGACAATGACCATGGAAGACAAACACGCGGACTTCTACCGATCGCTACGCATACGCATCACCGGCTGGTTGGAGAAACAACCCGAAGGGTTTCGCCACGCGAAATTCCTGCTCGTCGCACCCGACCTGTTTCACTTGCTGTGCCGGCTGGCGCTCGACAAACGCGTTCCCGGCTCCGAGAAAGCCAAGCTGGCCGGCGCCATCGCGTACTTCGTGTCGCCGCTCGATCTCGTGCCCGACCTCTTGATGGGGCCGCTCGGTTTTCTCGATGACGTCGCCGTAGCGGCGTTTGCGCTGAACAGCGTGATCAACTCGGGCCAAGGTGAAATCGCCAAGGAACTGTGGGCAGGCGACGGCGACGTGCTGGTGCTCATTCAACAAATCATCGCGACGGCAGACGACATGTTAGGCGCCGGCGTGTGGAAACGGCTTCGCTCGTTCTTCGAGTGACCCGTGTCGCTCACACCGACAGCTATTCTTGAAGGCGACGCTTGATGAAGAGTCGACTGCCGGTCTCATCGGCAGTCACAGTCAGGGTCTCGATCGGCGCTTCAGGATTGGCAACGATGAGCTCGCCTCCGCGATCCTCGAACGCGCCCCACTTTTCACGAATGTGACTGCGGTAGAACGTGAGGACCTGGTCCGGCGACGCTGCGACCCTGGCATCTACGTACGTCGCCTCGAACCCTTCGTAGTCTGTGCCGTCCGGAAACGGCATGCCTTGGACCCACTCACGCACGGGTAGGGGAAGCGCTTCGGCCGCGCCGCCGGCAGCGCTCGGCTGCGGCTGACTTGCAACTTCATTCCAGAGTTGTGTCCCAGTGAGATTCGATGATGCGAGCCAGGCGATCGATCCCACCACGACCAGCAGGCCGACCAAGACTGCAGCCGCAGTTGCAAATGTGCGCGCACGCCGCTGCCGCACGCGGCTCACATGCACGACGTCGTGCTCAGGTTCATCGAGCGAGAGGGACGGCCACGAATCCTTAGCCTCTGTTGGCGCCGGCGTAGGCTCCGGCTCAGACGTCACAGGAGCCGCGATAACCGGATGCTCCGAAGACGCGCCCGTGCCGCGCGGGATCGCCGCCAGCGCTTCGCGCAACTCGAGCGATGTCTGAAAGCGCTGCTCGCGCTCCTTCGCGAGGCAACGCACGATGAGCGCTTCAGTAGCGGCCGAAACATGCGCGCCGTGCGGCTTGCGACTCGGTGGAATCGCCTCGTCGTTCAACACGCGCATCATGAGGTCCATTGTGTTGTCACCCGCAAATGGAACTTCGCCGGTGAGCAACTCGTACCCGATCAGCCCGAGTGCATAGATGTCGGTACGTTCATCGACCGGCTGTTCTCGCAACTGTTCGGGCGCGATGTATTGAGGCGTTCCGAGAATCGCGCCGCTCCGCGTCAGCCTCGGGTCCTGCGTGTGGATGAGCTTCGCGATTCCGAAATCGAGCACCTTCACGAATGCCGGTTGCCCGTAGCGCTCCATCGTCATCACATTGTCAGGCTTCAAGTCGCGGTGAACGATACCGTGACGATGGGCTTCGACGAGCGCGCTGCAGATCTGATCGAGCATGCTCAGCACGAGCAACTCAGGCAACGCGCCGCGTTCGTTGATCATGGTAGTGAGCGTGCGACCCTCGATGTATTCCATCGCGAGATAGCTGATTCCGTCGTCGCTCCGCCCGAACGAATACAACTGTACGATGTTCGGATGGTTGAGCTGTGCAAGGACACGCGCCTCGCGTCGAAACCGTTCTTCGAGCTCCGGACTCGACCATTGCTGCGAGTTCAGAAGGAGCTTTAGAACGACGCGGCGCCCGAGCTCGAGCTGCTCGGCGAGATACACCTCGCCCATGCCGCCACGGCCAAGCAGGGATTCGAGGCGAAATTGATTGCCAAAAATCCGGCCCACCAGGCTCGGCACATTCTGCGGTGGGGCGTGCACCTAGGGCTCCTTCTCAGCTCCGATCGAATAGCACATGGCCATCCTACCAGGCTGCCGCAGCCACGGGCCCGAGCATCACTCTGCCAGCGCAACGAAGATGTCCTGCACGTCGTCATCCTCATCGACCGCGATTAGAAACGCTTCGACCTCGGCACGCGCGTCGGGCTCGAGCGCCACCGGATTCTTCGGCACGTACACGAGTTTTTGGCTGTGAATAGTCCAACCCGCAGTCCCGAGCGCTCGACTCACCGCGTCGAGCTCGGTCGGCTCCGTGAAGAAGCGCGTTTGGCCGTCATCGCCTGCTTCGAGCTCCTGCGCCCCGGCTTCGATCGCCGCTTCCTCGGGGTCCACGTCGGCTGACGGCGGCGCCGCTTCGATCGCACCACAGCGATTGAAATCCCACGCAACCGATCCACTCGCACCAAGCTGACCTTTACGGAACAGCACGCGCATGTTCGGCGCCGTTCGATTCTTATTGTCAGTCAGGCACTCCACGATCACAGCCACGTTGTGCGGCGCAAAGCCTTCATACGTGACGACTTCGTAGTTCGCGGCCTCGTCCAACAGCCCGGCGCCCTTTTTGATCGCCCGTTCGAGCGTGTCACGGGTCATTGAAGCTTTCTTCGCTTGTTCGATCGCGAGCCGCAGCCGCGGATTCATCCCAGGGTCGGCACCACCGGATTTAGCCGCGACTGAGATTTCCTTCGCGAGCTTCGTGAAAAGCCGGCCCTTGGCTGCGGCTCCCTGCTCGCGACTCTTCTGTTTCCATTGAGCGCCCATGGCTCGCCTTTTACCTCGAGATCGGCCCAACGGCGATACTCGCATGAGGGCGCGAGCGAATCGTCGTCATTTGTTAGAGTCTCCAGAATGGATCGGGTCCGACCCACGCTTCGCCCGCCGGGACCGCCCCACGGTTTTCAGCGCTGGCACCGGTTGCTGTTTTCCCATTGGGAGGTCCCCGAGAGCGTGCTTAGGCCCCTCGTCCCGCGCCGGCTCGGGCTCGACTCGTTCGAGGGACGCTACTTCGTCGGCGTTGTCGCGTTCACCATGCAGAAGGTGCGGCCCTGGCGTTGGGCGCCGCCCATCCCAACCGCGACTACGTTCGGTGAAATCAACCTGCGCACGTACGTCCACCTCGACGGCGTGGAACCCGGCGTGTTCTTTTTCAGCCTCGACGCCGCGAGCCACCTCTTGGTTTGGGGCGCTCGCACGTTCTGGGGTCTGCCCTACTTTCACGCAAACGTGTCCATCGACGACATCGGACCTGACATCCGCTATCACGCGCGCCGCGGCACGTCGCTCGAGTTCACTGCAGCCGCCCGCATCGGTGTGCCGCTCCCGGCTGCAGGCCCCGACTCCTTCGAGTTCTTCCTCTGCGAACGTTATCAGTTCTACTCGGAACAGCAGGGAAGGTTGAGCCGCGCCCGCGTGCATCACGAGCCCTACGCCCTGTTCAGCACGGAGCGCTCGACCGTCACCGCGACGCTGCTCGACGCGGCGGGATTGCCCACGAACGGAGCGCGAACTCCCGACTTGTTTAGTCCAGGTGTCGACGTCGATGTCTACGCGATCGAGGAAGTGTAGTTCAACCGGTTTCGAGCAGCGCAGCTAGCTTGTTCAACGACAATCGCCAGCCCAACTCGTTGTCGGCTGGGGGAACGCCCGGCGGCACGTTCTCGTGCACTGCGACTATGTCAGTGCCGCCCGCAGCTGCATCTTGCAACATGAATGTGATGGTCATCTCTCCGCGAAGCGCTGGATCCGCCGTCTCGAACTCCGAGGTTTGCACGACTAACTCGCTCGGCACGAGCTTGACGAACCGGCCGTGGTGCGTATCTGTTTTCGAGTTCGTCTTACCTGTCCCGGTGGGCGCGTCGTACGTCAGCGAAATCCGAAACGCGCCACCTTCACGCGCGTCGAACGAATGCACTTCGCTCGTCATGCCATCGGGAACCATCCACTGTTGAACGGCGTTCGCGTCGATGAGCGCGCGATACACTGCGTCGCGCGGCGCAGAGACGTGACGGGTGATGCGAGTCGTGCTCATGAAAACCTCGTGTTAGCGTGCATCAGATGACCGTAGCTGATGACCTCAAGAGTTTCCCGATCACTGCGAAGTGGCCACCCCAGGACCCGAGTCGGCTGCAACTCTATTCGTTGAACACGCCGAACGGCGTCAAGGCTTCGATCATGCTGGAAGAGATCGGTCTTCCGTACGAACCGCACTTCGTGCGCTTCGATGCTGACGACCAAAAGTCTCCGGCCTATCTCTCGCTCAATCCGTACGGGAAGATACCCGCGATCATCGACCCGCAAGGTCCGGATGGAAAACCGTTGGCGTTGTTCGAGTCGGCTGCGATCCTGATCTACCTGGCTGACAAAACCGGGAAGCTTCTTCCACCCGACTCGAACGCCCGCTACGAAACGCTGCAGTGGCTGATATTTCAAGCGGCCGGCATCGGCCCGATGTTTGGTCAGGTCGGGTTCTTCCATAAGTTCGGCGGCAAAGACTTCGAAGACAAGCGCCCGCGCGATCGCTACGTCGCCGAATCGAAGCGATTGCTCGGCATCCTCGACGCACGGCTCGCGGACCGACCTTGGCTGACCGGCGACGCGTACTCGATCGCCGACATCGCCACTTTTCCGTGGATCCGCAACCTGATCGGCTTCTACGGCGCGGGCGACCTCGTCGGAATCCAGGAGTACCGACATGTGCAGCGGGCACTCGAGGTGTTCCTCGCGCGACCGGCGGTCATCAAAGGCCTCGAAATCCCGAAGGCGCCGCCCAACCCCAAGGCGTAAACCGCCTGGGTTAAAACCGCGACGCCATTGTCCGTCCTAGAATCGAGCGCTGCGAGCCGCTGAGAGCTGCAGCCCTACGTACGGTGAAACTTGTCGAACACTCTGGGACGCGCCACAATTTGCCCATGGCACATCGTAGGCGCTGGCTCTTGGTTTCCATTGCAGTTGGGCTCTCGATCGGTGGTTTCGCATGCGGCGATGATGATGACGAATCATCCGGCGACGCAGGCGCAGGCACAGGTGACAAATCCTGTTCTGTCACGCTCTCGCCGAGCAAAGACGATCAAGACAAGCTTCAAGGCGCGTTCATCGACGCCGAGAAGGGCGACACCATCTGCCTCAAGAAAGGCAGGTTCAAGCTCACCGGTCAACTGACTCTCGCGACTGAGCGTGTGACAGTCAAAGGTGAGGAAGGCACGATCCTCGACTTCACGGATCAGTCCAGCGGTGCAAACGGCGTCGAGATCAGTGCAGACCACGACACGCTCGACACGCTGCGCATCGAGAACCCAAAGGGTGATGGCGTTCGCGCAACCGCAGTCGACTATCCCACGATTCGCAACGTGCACGTCGAGTGGACCGAAGGTCCCAACGCATCGAACGGGGGCTACGGCATCTACCCGGTGACGTCATCTCACGTGCTGATCGAAGACTGCTTCGCTTCTGGCGCGAGTGACACGGGTATTTACGTCGGTCAGTCGAGCGACATCATCATCCGCAACAACGAAGCGACCGCGAACGTGGCCGGCATCGAGGTCGAAAACTCGACTGATGCGGAGGTTTACGGGAACCACGCACACGGAAACACGGGCGGCATCTTGGTGTTCAACCTGCCGGGGCTCAGTGTCAAAGACGGCAAGCGCGCCAACGTGCATGACAATCAGATCGAGGACAACAACCTCGCGAACTTTGCTCCCGGCGGCAACATCATCGCGGAGGTGCCGCAAGGAACGGGTTTGTTCGTCCTGGCATCCGACGACAATGAGATTCATGGCAATACGATCAAGAATCACAAGTCGATCGGCATCTCGATCATCAGCTGGTACCTCGTGCAGCGCGACGAGGAAGGCAAGATGGATCCCGAGTACAACTTCTACCCGGAGCGGAACTACGTCCACGACAACATCATGTCGGACAACGGTGCTGACCTGCAGGGCACGTCGGCGCTCATCGCGGCCGTAGCTGACGAATCGCGGCTGCCCGATCTCGTGTGGGACGGCATCATCGACACGGACAACCTCGGCGGCGGTACGGTCGAGAACGGTGTTCCCCCGGAATCCGTTCGCAACTGCTTCAAGGGCAACGGCGCCGCGACGTTCATCAACCTCGATGTCGAGCACGACGGCGCAGGCAAATCGACCGACGTAAAGCCGTACGAATGCACGCGAGACGCGCTGAAGAAGATCGAGTTCTAAAAGATGCCGGCAGTCATGCGAGTCTGGTCCGCCGCCGCAGCAGCAGCGCTAACACTAACGCTTGCAGCCTGCGGCGGCGACGACTCGCCGCCGTCCGACGAGCCCGCGAGCGCAACTCCCGAAAACCTCGAAGCGCTCGAGCTGTTCGAGGACGCGGTGGAGCAAACGCCAGCGGAAGGCGTCGTCCCCTACGACGTCAACGCCGTGTTGTACGCCGACGAAGCCGAGAAGCTGCGGTTCATGGTCGTTCCAGCGGGCGAAACCGCGACCTACGATGCGATGGGCTTTTGGGACTATCCGGACGGCACGACGTTCGTGAAAACGTTCTTCTTCTACGTCGATGCGCGGGACCCGGGGCAGGGTCGCAGGTTGCTCGAGACGCGCATCATCCGCCGTGACGAAGGCGAGTGGACCGGGCGCACGTACATCTGGAACGACGCACAAACCAAAGCTACGCGGTACAAAGTCGGCAAGACTTTGATCGTCGATTGGATCGACGCGAACGGTGAAGATCATCGGCAGCCGTATCGTGTGCCGAACGACAATGAGTGTAAGACCTGTCACTCGAAGAGCCACGAGTTCGAGCCGCTCGGCCCGCGCACCCGTCAGCTAAATCGCGATCACGAGTATGACGGGGTCGAGCAGAATCAGATCGATCACCTCGTCGAGCTCGGGTGGGTGTCCGGTGACACTGGCGATGTGACGAATCGCTTCACGCTCGCAGACCCGTACGGCTCCGACACGGTCGAGCGCCGCGCGCGTTCGTACCTCGACGCAAACTGCAGTCACTGCCATCGCCCTGGCGGTGAGGCCGGCTCGACCGCGCTCGACTTGCGGGCCGAAATCACCGAGCCGTACAGCCTCGGCGTGTGCCGCACTCCCGTGGCAGCTGGGCCGGGTAGCGGAGGTTACAACTACGACGTCGTGCCCGGTGCACCTGGCGAGTCGATCCTCGTGTTCCGCATGGAATCGACCGATCCCGAGCTGAAAATGCCCGAATTGCCGACGCTCACGTCCGATCTGCACGGTACGGAGCTGATTCGCGCGTGGATCGCCGCGATGCCCGCCCGCGCCTGCAAATAGCCTGAGCCTCTGTTGAAATTGGAAATCAATTTCATTAAGGTCCGCGCAGCGTCGCGCCCCGTCGCGACCAGGAGCTGTTCGGATGTTTTTCGCTCGATGCTTACGTATCGCGAGTCTCTGCCTCGCGTGCGCACTTGCAGCCGCTGGCTGTGATGACGACTCGGACACGCATTCGAAGTCCGATCCCGATCATGATCGCGAGCACGACTCTGCCGACGCGAGCGCGAGCGAAGACCTCGATGCGGCCGTAGCAGACGGCGCAGACGCTTCGCCCACGAAGCCCACGAAGCCCACGAAGCCCGGCAAGTACGTCCTCTCCGTGATCGTCTTCGGCCCCGAGATCACGAACACCTACGTGACCTTGGTCGACTCACTCGACGTGAAAGATCTCGACCTCAAGCAGGGCATCGAGTTCGCTGGCCAAGCAAACGTCGCAGCCTATGGCGGCTGGCTCTACATCTCGGACGGCGAATCGCCGGTCATCACGCGTTATCGCCTGACCGACGAGGACAAGCTCGAGCAAGACGGCACGGTCAGCTTCGCGAACTACGGCGAGATCTCGGTCTCGGTCGACGACACCGTCAACACGTTCATCAGCAAGACTAAAGCGTATCTCTCGGCTTCGGACGGAACGACGCTCGTGTGGAACCCGGAAGAGATGACGATCACGGGCGACATCCCGATCGAGTTCAAGGAAACGAAGTCGCTGCCAGAAGACATGTCGCTGTTCGGCTCGTCCGGCTTTGCGCGCGGGAATCGCTTGTACCGCACGTATTTTTGGTTCGACTGGGCGACCTACGACTTTACCGAGGCGCAGTACTTCGCGACGTACGACACGGAAAAAGATCAGCTGATCTCGCTCGTGCCCGAGACGCGTTGCCCGGCGTTGAGCGCGCTCGTAGCTGCGGATGAAAAAGGCACGGCGTACTTCAGCAACTGGTTCTACAACCTCGCCGGCACGTTGCAGAAGGGCCGCCCGTCCGCATGTGCACTGCGCTTGAAGCCGGGCACCGACGAGCTCGATGCGGACTGGGCGCTCGAGTTTCCGAAGATTGCCGACGGCCACGAAGGCGCACAGCTGAGCTACGCGAAGAACGACAAAGCGTTGTTTGCGGCATTCCACCAGGAAGAGATCACGATCAAAGACGACGACACGCCGTACGACATCGTGGCGGGTCCGCACTGGGAAGCTTGGTCCCTCGATCTGAAGACGCAGGAAGCAAAACCGATCGAGGGCATCGACCGTATGGGCGCGCAACAAACGGTCTTCACGATCGAGGGCCGCACGTTCTTGTTCGCGCCGAATCAAGACTTCGACCTCACGAAAGTCTACGAAGTGAAGGCCGACGGGACGAGCAGCGTTGCGTTCGAGATCGAAGGTTGGAGCCGCGCGTTCCTGAAGCTCAGGTAGTGGCTTTCCAACTCGCGCCGGCTCTGCACCCACTCGAGGAGGCGACTCGAAGACGCCCGAGTCGCTGGCCTTGGATCGTTCTACTCCTCGTGGTTGCAGCAGTTGCCGGCGGCTACGCGTGGCGCGAGCAGCACAGGAATTCGAATCCGGCCCTCGAGCTCGCGACTGCACGCACCGGCGACATCGAAGACGCAGTGACTGCGCTGGGGAAGATTCAACCTCGCGACTACGTCGACGTCGGTGCTCAAGTCTCCGGGCAGCTCAAGACTCTCACGGTCAAAGTCGGCGATACGGTAAAAGCCGGCGCGCTCCTCGCCGAGATCGATCCGCAGCTTCAAGTCGCGAAGCTCGAGCTCGATCGCGCTCAACTCGCGCAGCTCGAAGCCGACCGCGCAGTCCAACAGCTGCAAGTCGAGCTGAGCTCCGCACAGTTCGAACGCCAAGTAAAAATGAAGGGCGACGGCGCGACACGCGACGACGTGTTCGAGCAGAAACGCAGTGATATGCGTATCGCGCGCGCGAAGCTCGATTCGATCGACGCACAGATTCGTGCGGCGCGCTCGACGATCAAGGCCGACGAGGCGCAGCTCGGGTACACGCGCATCTTCGCGCCGTTGAACGGCACGGTCGTGTCGATCGACGCGCGGCCAGGCCAAACCGTGATCGCGAGTCAGCAGGTTCCAGTGCTGCTTCGCATCGCCGACTTGTCGTCCATGACTGTGTGGGCCCAGGTCTCGGAAGCCGACATCACGCGGCTTCGCACCGGCATGGACGTGTACTTCACCACGCTCGGTCACGCCGATCGCAAGTGGACCGCGAAGCTATC
>Ga0193753_10002330_pt1 | contig 15120 bp, 9 predicted proteins | sample H1c2metaG_FD_144925 | JGI IMG/M metagenome (GOLD analysis project Ga0193753, IMG submission 144925) | Soil microbial communities from a riparian zone of the East river system, Colorado, United States - H1c2 | ecosystem: Environmental > Terrestrial > Soil > Riparian zone | place: USA: East River... | reverse complement strand
GATGGCACTCGTTGCACGCCGCGTCGGAGAAAAAGATCTCGGTGCGGCCGCGCGCACGGCGACGCAGGGAATCGTGCTCGGCCTCGGCATGGCGTTGGCGCTCGGCGTGGCTGGCGCCATCTTCGCGCCAGACCTCTTGCGCCTCATGGGCGCCGATGCCCAAGTGGTCGCCACCGGCAGCGGCTTCACCCGCGTGATGCTCGGCGGCAACGCGACGGTCTTTCTTCTCTTCCTCATCAACGCCATCTTTCGCGGCGCCGGCGATGCCGCCCACGCCATGCGCGTCCTCTGGTTGGGCAATATTCTCAATATCGTTCTCGGCCCATGTTTCATCTTCGGCGTCGGCCCATTCCCCGAATTGGGCGTTACCGGCGCCGCCGTCGCGACGAACATCGGGCGCGGGACCGCGGTGCTCTTCCAGATTTACCTTCTCACCAGCGGTCGCAGCAAAATCGCCATCGCGCGCGAGCACCTCGGACTCGATTTCAAAGTGATGGGCAGCGTCCTTCGCCTCTCCGGCACCGCGACCTTTCAAATGCTGATCACGATGACGAGCTACATCGGCGTCATGCGCATCCTCGCCAGCTTTGGTAGCGCACCGCTGGCGGGCTACACCATCGGCTTCCGCATTCTCATGTTCGCCATGCTCCCGTCCTTCGGCCTCAGCAACGCCGCCGCGACTCTAGTGGGCCAAAACCTCGGCGCCGGCCACCCCGATCGCGCAGAGCAAGCTGTCTGGCGCGCGTGCTACCTCAACGCCGCATTCCTCGGCGTCACGGGCCTCTTCTTCCTCATCGGCGCCAATTGGCTGGTCGGCCTCTTCACGAAAGACCCGGAGGTGCTCCCCTACGGAGTCAGCTATTTGCGCATCATTACCGCCGGCTTTCTTTTCTATGCCTTCGGCACGGTCATCACCCAATCGTTCAACGGCGCCGGCGACACCCGCACGCCCACGATTCTCAACCTGCTCGTCTTCTGGGTCCTGCAACTCCCGCTCGCATGGGCTCTTTCGCGCCACACGAGTCTGGGCCCCAGCGGTGTGTTCATCTCGCTCGCCGTATGCTTCTCGGTTTTAGCGGTGGTCTCGGCCACCCTGTTCCGACGGGGACATTGGAAGACGCTGCGGGTATAGGGACTGTGGTGCTCGGTGTGGGGCGGCGAGCGCCGGGACCGTGACCGAAGCTGTATCGAGCTCGCGGGCTACTCTTCTTCGGGCGCGCCGGCATCGACCTGCGCGCCGTTCGGCTGTTGGTCGGCTTGGTACTTGCGTTTGCTCCCGGCATTGAGCGAAGGGCCGAAGGCCGCACTCAGTCCGAGCGCGACAAGCAGCACCCTGAGCATACCGAGCACCAGCGCGGCGGTGTTCCCGGTGGCGGTAGCGAGCGTTGGGTCGTGTTGCGCCGCACGCAATTCGGGCCATCGAAAAGATGGTCGCGAGGTGGCGTGTTATGACGATGCCATGACCACACGCGCGTGGATCGTCGAGAGTCTCGGAGCGGCGGCGTTCGAGCGGCTCGCGAGCGAGCTGCCGGGGTCCGAGCTCCAGTCGGTGCTCCTCGAGGTGATGCATCGACGGGCCCAAGCACGCAAGCCCGCCGACTTGCTCGCACAGTACGGGCGTGATGCGTTTTGCAGGCCGGCGAGCGTGGACCAGCGCACGAGCGTCGCCGTCGATGGCCATTTGCTCGCGGCGGCGGAGGACTTCGAGGCCATCGAGCTCTCGCCCGTTGCGCCGCTTGGTGCATGCTCGGCGGTCGCGTTGACCGATCAGAATCGCGTGCTCTCTGCGCTACGTGGGACGGAAGTCGTCTCCGATCCGACGAACGTCCTCGCGCTCGAGTGTGCGCAGCGGCTGCGTGCGAGCCCGACGAAACCGGTGCATCTCGCGACCAGCCAGCGCGTGCTCCGCGCGCAGCCCGTGCCGAAGTTGCCGGGCTACGCGCCGCACTTCCGGATCTTCACGTTGGCAAGCGCGGGCAATGAAGCCAAAGATCACGCGGTCACGATCCAGATGATGACGCTTCATGTTCGCACGATGCTCGCCGCCCTCGGTCGACTGGAGCTGCACGGTTACGCATTCGGCGCGCGCAGGGTCGACATTCTCGCGAGTCCCGAGCGTGCCTCGCTCGGCAATCGAATCGCGGAGTCGCTCGGCGGCATCGCGGCGCGCAAACCGTTGGAGCATCCGTATTACTCGGGAGGCCTGCGCTACATGATTTGGGTCACCGCCGCCGACGGCGCGCAGATCCCGCTCATCGACGGCGGCACCTTCGATTGGGTCGCGAAGCTCACCTCGAATCGCCGCGCCGTCTACGTCGCGACCGGTGCGGGCGCGCAATTGATGGCGACTCTATTCCGCGCATTACCTTGAACGCGTTCACCGCAGCGCCAGAGTCCCTCGTTGGCGCATGAGGCGTATTTGAGATTACAAATTAGATAACGGAAAACTAGTAGCCATATTCGTCGATAGGGCCGAAGTGGCGAAGCATGCAGTGATGATCGCGTTGGGAATAACCCGAAACGGGGTAAAGTTCCTCGTGGCGTATGGTGCGGATCCGCGTTCGGCTCGAGCTTGCAACCTCGTCGAGCCGAACGCCGGCCATGCCATTACGGAATTGGCAACGACGGCAGCATGAACGTGGTGAATGCCGCTTCGACGTATGAGATGTGTGGGGCGCCCGCGTAAGGTTGATACGTATAATTATACCACTCGCTATTCGAGCCGTCGAATTGGAAAAGCATATTCCCATTCGGATAAGGATTTACGTCCGTCGTCTGCGAAACCAGCCAGTTGTGCCTGGCCGTTCCCGTCGAGACGACCACGATGGCGTACGTGTGCCCTTTGATCAGCAGCGGTGGGAGAAGGAAAGAGATATGCAATGGAGGCGGAGGATTGCCAGGATCCGGCATCTCGACGATCCGTGAGGCGGGCACGTTCGTGCGGGCGAAGACGGAGCCCGCCGGGACCGGCAGGGTGCCCGAGTCGTCGTAATCGTAGCCATTCGACACGTGCACCGTGGCGCTTTGAGCCTCCTGAATGGTGACGGTGAGATCCCCGGGAACGGTGGGGTTGTCGCGGTTTTGTTCGAGGTAGATGGGTAGGTCGACCTGCGTGAGCAGGCCGGTCGCGCCGGCGCGGAAGGTCTGCGTCCAGGCCCTGTCGGGGTCCACCGGTTGCGCGCTGCCATTGCTTGGGTTGCTTTGATCGGGGGTTCCGAGAGCCCCCTTCGTCCACGCCCAGCCCGAACGTCCGACCCTGCGCACCCCTTCCGGCGAAAGGGTGGCCATCTGGGTTACGGCGGCAATCCCGGATGAGCGCTACATCGAGAAAGTGATGCGCTGCAATGGGGAGCGGGTCGCTCCTTACCGCGTGTGCAATCCCTGATTGAACTCCGGCGCGCGCAAGAGAGCAGCCATCGACAGGTGCAGCTGCGGGCGCCGATCGCGCCGCCGCGTGATACCAAACGATCATGAGCTTTCCGAACATCCCCAGCGAGAGGAGCTGACGTGCCCGCCATCGTCAGCATCAAAGGCGTCGGCAAGACGTACAAGAACGACTTCGTCGCGCTGAAGACCATCGATCTCGAGATCGAGCGCGGCGAGATCTTCGCGCTGCTCGGTCCGAACGGTGCGGGCAAGACGACCCTCATCAGCATCATCTGCGGCATCGTCACGATGAGCCGCGGCACCATCGTGGCCGACGGGCACGACATCGTGAACGACTTTCGCGCCGCACGGTCGAAGATCGGCCTCGTGCCGCAGGAGCTCTCGACCGATGCGTTCGAGACCGTGTGGTCGACGGTGAGTTTCTCGCGCGGTCTGTTCGGCAAGAAGCAGAATCCGGCGCACATCGAGAAGGTGCTGCGCGCGCTGTCCTTGTGGGAGAAGAAAGACAGCATGATCATGACGCTCTCGGGCGGCATGAAGCGCCGCGTATTGATCGCGAAGGCGCTGTCGCACGAGCCTACGATCCTGTTCCTCGACGAGCCGACCGCCGGCGTCGACGTCGAGCTGCGCCACGAGATGTGGAAGATGATCCGCGAGCTGCGCGAGAGCGGCGTCACGATCATCCTCACCACGCACTACATCGAGGAGGCCGAGCTGATGGCCGATCGGATCGGCGTGATCGACAAGGGTGAGCTGATCGTCGTCGAAGAGAAGACCACGTTGATGCGCCGGCTCGGCAAGCGGCAGCTTCAACTCGTGCTGCGGCAACCGCTCGACGAAATTCCCGCGCCGCTCGCAGATCGCGGCCTCGAGCTCTCGAAGGACTGTACGATCCTGACCTACTCGTTCGACGTGCAGAGCGCCGAGACCGGCATCGAACCGCTGCTCAAGCAATTGAGCGAGCTCGGCATAGACTTCAAGGATCTGCACTCGAAGGAGTCCTCGCTCGAAGACATCTTCGTCGACCTCGTGCATGGAGCGAAGTCATGAACGTCCACGCGATTCGCGCGATCTATCGCTTCGAGATGGCGCGGGCGTTCCGCACGTGGATGCAGAGCATCGTGTCGCCCGTGCTCTCGACGTCGCTCTACTTCGTCGTGTTCGGCTCGGCGCTCGGCGGCAAGATCAAGACCGTCGACGGCATCGACTACGGCGCGTTCATCATCCCCGGGCTCGTGATGCTGTCGCTGCTCGGCGAGAGCATCTCGAATGCCTCGTTCGGAATCTACATGCCGAAGTGGTCGGGCACGATCTACGAGCTGTTATCGTCTCCGGTCTCGGCCGCGGAGGTCGTGATCGGCTACGTCGGTGCGGCGGCATCGAAGTCGTTGATGCTCGGCACGCTGATCCTCGTGACCGCGCGCGCCTTCGTGCCGTATCGGATCGAGCATCCGGTGTGGATGGTCGCGTTCCTCGTCCTCACCGCGGTCACGTTCTCGACGTTCGGTTTCATCATCGGGCTCTGGGCCGACAGCTTTCAGAAGCTGCAGACCGTCCCGCTCATGATCATCACGCCGCTAACGTTCCTCGGCGGTGCGTTTTACTCGATCGACATGCTGCCGGGCCCCTGGCAGAAGATCGCGCTGTTCAATCCGGTCGTCTATCTCATCTCCGGCATGCGCTGGGCGTTCTACGGTCGCGGCGACGTGGACGTGATGATCAGCCTCGTCGCGATCTGCGGCTTCCTCGCCGTGTGCATGGCGGTGATCGGCTGGATCTTCAAGACCGGCTACAAGCTCAAGAGCTAAAAGTCTCTCATCGCTGGGATACCGAGGGAGACTTACAATTGCGGTTCAAAAATAGGATTCAATGAGGACGCTTCTCATCGACAACTACGACTCATTTACGTTTAACCTCTTTCAACTGATCGCGGAGGTCAACGGCGAGCCCCCTGTCGTCGTACGTAATGACCAGTCACTCGAAGCATTGAGAGGGATTCGGTTCGACAATGTGATTGTGTCGCCCGGACCGGGTCGGCCGCAGAGGCATGAAGACATAGGGATTTCGCATCGATTCTTGATGTCGGGGAACGTCCCCGTGCTCGGCGTCTGCCTGGGGCATCAGGCCCTCGCTCATCTTCATGGAGCGCACGTCGACCATGCGCCGGAAGTGATGCACGGTCGATTGAGCCGAATCTTCCACGACGGAACTCGCTTGTTCGAAGATATCCCACAAGCATTTCGAGCCACGCGATATCACTCTTTTGCGGTGAACGAACCATTGCCCGCCTGGCTGCGAAAGACGGCCTGGTCGGAAGATCGGGTCGTCATGGGACTCTGCCACTCCGAGCTTCCTCTATGGGGTGTGCAGTTCCATCCCGAGTCCATCTGCACCGATTACGGCCGCCAGTTGGTCGCGAATTTCCGTCGGTTGACCGTCGATTTCTGGGCAGGCAGGAACACGGAGAGGGGCGAACACGATGATGACTTTCGGTCCCTCTCGGTCGTTCCCGTGGGCCTCGAGCGGAGGCCGTTGCGCGACGCGGGCTACGAGGTGCGCGCCCGTCCTCTCGCGCTCGCACCCGATGTCGAAGACACCTTCACTCATCTCTATGGCGACGAGCCCACTGCGTTTTGGCTCGACAGCAGTCGGGCCGAGCCAGGGCTATCGAGATTCTCCTTCATGGGGGCGGCGGACGGCCCGAATGGTTTCGTGGTCTCCTACGACCTCGGGGCTCACCGGCTCACCATTGCTAAGGACGGCGCCACGCAAGAACGAGCCGAAGGTATCTTCGACTTCCTTCGCCGGGAGCTCGATCGCCACCACGTCCAGTCGCCCGCGCTTCCATTCGATTTTAATAGCGGTTTCGTTGGATATTTCGGATACGAGCTCAAGGCCCAATGCGGAGGCGACGAAGGGTTCCCAGCCTCGCAGCCGGACGCTCGGTTCATTTTCGCCGATCGCATGATCGTGGTCGATCACCTCGAGAAGATCACCTATCTCGTCCATTTGGCGAAGAAGGACGACGGCGCAGAAGCCGAAAAATGGTTCGACGCCATGGAAGGCCGGCTCCGTTCGTTGCCGCGAGCCCCTACGCCTGCACGGGGCGACGGCCGCCAGCGGGCGGACTTTCGTCTGCATCGAAATCGGACACAGTACCTGGGTGACATCGCGGAATGCATGCGCCAGATCCACGATGGCGAGACGTACGAAGTGTGCCTGACCAATCGGCTCCGCGCCGAGGTTCGTCTCGACGCCCTGGCCCTCTATCGCGCGCTGCGGCACCGCAATCCTGCGCCGTATTCGGCCTTCTTGCGGTTCGGGGACATGGCCGTCGTCTGTTCGTCGCCGGAGCGATTCCTGCGGATCGACTCGAAAGGTCGCGTCGAAACCAAACCGATCAAAGGAACCTCGCGACGCGGTGAGACGCCGGAAGAGGACGCGGCCCTACGCGAGCAGCTCCGATCCAGCGAGAAGGATCGCTCGGAAAATCTGATGGTCGTTGATCTGCTGCGCAACGACTTGGGACTGGTCTGCGAAGTGGGGAGTGTCGAGGTCCCCAAGCTCATGGACGTGGAAACGTACGCGACCGTGCACCAGCTCGTGAGCACCGTGAGTGGCACCTTGCGAAAGGATATGCGGGCGATTGACTGCGTGCGCGCCGCATTTCCCGGCGGATCGATGACCGGCGCTCCGAAGCTTCGTACCATGAAGATCATCGATCGTCTCGAGCAGGAGCCGCGCGGAATCTATTCGGGCTCCATTGGCTATTTGGCACTGAATGGGGCCGCCGATTTGAACATCGTCATCCGGACTGCCGTCGTGACCAAGGACGACATTTCGATCGGCATCGGCGGGGCCGTGGTCGCATTGTCCGATCCCGAGGCCGAATTCGATGAACTCCTATTGAAGTCGGCTCCACTCGTCGACGCTGCCAACTGGCTCCGAGGCGTTCCCGGCTACTGGAATGAATGACCGCGGAGCCGCCCTGTGGGGCCATGGACGGCGTTGCGCGGACCTACCCGACCGACGGTAAGGGGGCAGACCACACGGGTCTGGCCAGTAGGCTCCGACCGCGAGATCGGACTGCCATTACGAGAAGGCGTAATTTCCCGGCGGAGAGAAGGGGATTCGAACCCCTGGTGAGCTTGCACCCACACCTGATTTCGAATCAGGCACCTTCGGCCACTCGGTCATCTCTCCGCCGGTCACATTCCTCGATTCGGCGAGGCCTTGTCAAGGCTCCATGCTGGTTGGCGCGTTCAAGATGTCTTCGGCGTTGCCTGCGATCGTCTCGGCGATGCGGTCGATCGGCAGATCGTTGGGATCGGTGCCGAACGGGTCCTCGATTTCGACCCCGATTTCATCGATTCCTAGCAGCGCAAAGGCTAAAATAGCGCTGGCGATGGGCGTGTACCACCTCGTTGCGTCCGCCATTGCGAAGGGGACGGTGGTGGTAAAAAGCAGCACCGCCAGCTTGATGTGCTGGGCGTATGCGAACGGCATGGGCGTGCGCACGATCCGTTCGCAGCCGCCGAGCGCATCGATCAGTGCCGTGACGTTCGGGTCCATCAGCAGCACGTGGTGCGGTGCGAGGGCGCCCGCGCGCGCAAGCCCATCGATCCGCTCCGAGATGAACGAAGCCACCAGCGGCGCGCGTGCCTTGCGAGGCTCGAGAACGGCCCGCTCCTCGGCCGTCAGCAACTCGCCCAGCGCCGCCAGATCGCGCTCGCCCCGAAGGCTCTGAACCGCCAGTGCGAAGAAGGCGCTCAAATAGCGCCGGACGTCCCCGACCGCGCGCCGTACCTCAGGATCCTGCGCGTGCACGAACGACGCGGTCTGGCGCGCCAAGTCGCGCGAACGATTGACCATCGTGCCGAGCAGCTTTCGCCCTTCCCAGTACCGGTCGTACGACGCATTGGTCCGAAAGACGAGAAGGAGCCCCAGTGCGACCCCGATCAACGTATGCGCAATGGCCGGGATGCCGAAGCCGACGCTCGCGTGCAGCCCCGCGGCCACGAAGCCCACGGCCGCCACGATCACCACGCGTGTCAGGAGCCGCGGCGCAATCGTCCCCCGAAACCGCAGGGCGATCGCGAGCCAATTTTTCGCGTCGTATTCGATCATCGCGCGCCGCTAGAGCACCGGTTCCAGGGCCGCGCGCGACAGCGGCGGCAACACGGCAACGCACACAACACGGACAATACCAGCGGAGAGAAAGGGATTCGAACCCTTGGTACCCTTGCGAGTACACATGATTTCCAATCATGCACCTTCGGCCACTCGGTCATCTCTCCGGATACCGCGCGAAGGTGGCGCGCGGCGGCACGACGTGTAGCACACCGTTTGCGGCGGGGGCAGAGGGATCATCGCCCCCAGGCTTTCACGGCGGCGCTCGCCCGATTGTCGAGGGTGACCGGCTCGCGCGCGACGGCACCGTCACCCGGTTCGTGCAGGATGGAAAAGAGCATCCGTTCCAGCGCCTCGGTGGCCAGAGGGTGCGTCGAGCTGACGTCGGCGATGCACGCGGGCTCGATGAGGATGTCGCAAAGGTCCTCGCGCCGGTCGGAGCCGCGCAGAACGAAATTCCCGACGCGGAGCGCGTACCGCAACCCGGCCGTTGCCAGGAGTGGCCTTCCTGGTTCGGGCGTCGTTCCCGAGAGCGTGCGGTACACGTCCACCCCGCGAAAGTAGCTCGAAGGGGAAAGATCGAGCGCGTTCGCCATCGACGGCGCGAGATCCACATCCGCCGTGGGAAGCCGCACGCGCTGCCCGCCGGCAAACCCAGCCGGGGGCGTCACGATGAGAGGGACGGCGAGGAGCGGTTCCTCGGGCGCCTCGCCCTCGCCGAACGGCACGTGGCTCGGGCTGTGACCTATTTCGTCCACCGATAGATCGCCGGTGACGAAGAGGGTCGTGTCGGCGTCGCGACCGGTGCGGCGAAGCGCGCCCACGAGCCTCCCGAGCGCCGCGTCGTGCGCGGCAATGGCGTGCGAATAGAGCGCCCAGATGCGCGCGCGATCCGTGTCACCGAAGTGAATGGCCGGAGGCGAGTGCCGAGCCTTGGAAAGAAGCTCGGCGGCGTGTTTCGCGTCGATGCTTCCGGCGTAGCCGGATGGCTCGAGCCCTTTGAGCTCCTCGGCGGTGATGTCCCAGGGCGGATGACCCCCGCGCGCATGGATGACGACGAGAAAACGGTCCGCTTTGTGCGCCTCGATCCACTCGGCGGCTTCGTCGAAGACGCGCGTTGCGAGCGTGTCCTCCTCCGGTCCGTGGGACACGAACGTTCCCCAGCCGCGGTCGAATCCGAACACGGCGGATGTAAGCGGATTCGCCGTGAACATGGCGCTCACGACGCCGGCTTGTCGCGCAACGTCGGCGATCGTGGTCACGCCGTGCGGCAAACGCGCATCGAAGTCGTTGACGTTGTTCATGCGCCCCGTGCGCCCGGTGATCATGGCGGCCAGCGCAGCATGTGACAACGTGCTCGTTGCGCGGTGCGCGTCGAAAACCACCCCGCGGGCGGCGAGCGCCCCGAGCTCCGGCATGGCCAGCGAACCGCCGTAAAGCGAGAGAGACTTGGGCTGCAACTCGCCGAAGACGACGAGCACCACGCCGCGGCCGTGTGGCGGCGGCGCGGCGTCCTGTGCCTTTGGCGCCACGATGCCGGGATCGCCGAGAAAGACGCGCGCACCGGGTGTGGCGCGCACGACTTCGACCTCGAAAGCGCCTACGGTTCCGGGCGGAGGGCGACCGAGATCGCCGAGCGGGATCTCGGCTTTCTGCCACGAGCCTCCGTGCGCGGAGAACGTGGACTCTGCAATCTTTCCGACCCGATCGCCCTGCACCCGCAATCGGAGCTCGGCCTCCCCGGTCCCTGCGATTCCCGCAAACGCCTGCGCTGTGCCGCCTTGTGGAATCCATCCGACGCAGCGCACGAAACCGGGCGCGCGAAGGGAGAGAGCGCGCCGGGCGACGCCGTCGAGCGTGGCGTTGACGGTGACGTCGCTGCGGGTCGGTGCAGCGTAGTTCGGATCGGGTTCGCCGCGGCCAATGTGGATCCAATCGATCTCCGCGTAGGCCTCGCCCACGGCGGCTTTCGGCACGCCGTTGAATCGAAGCAGCAACTCGTTCGATCCCGTCGCGGTCAGCTCGCTCGAAGCCCGCGCGACGACGATCCGGGTCTCTCCTTTAACGAGGCGCCAGTTACCGACCGGCTTGCCGTTGAGGTAGACGCTGATCGATTTCGCGACGCCGCCTCGAACCCGCGCTTCGACGAACGAGTCCGACGCGGAGGGGTCTTCCGACTTGTCCCCGAAGTCGCGGTCCAGCGCGACGAATTGAAGGGTCGCTCCCTTCTCGCGAAAGCGTGTCCACGTAGCCCCTTCTCGCTCGAGTATTTCGGGCGACGGCCGGCTGGCGGCGTGCGCGCCGTAGCGTGCGCGTGTGCTCGGATCGCCCAAGTCGAGCAAGATCCCGCGGTGCCCCAAGGTGCATCCGTCGAGTTCGACGGCGTCGATCGAGCGCGGCTCGGGCGGCGGCGCCGGGGCGGGCGCATTCGAACCCGAAGATGCGGGGGGCGAGGCGCTGGAGGATTCGTTCGGTCCGCAGCGGTCGCAGGCGGCCGAAAGCGCCAGGAGCAAAACACCCGCGCGGGTCAGCGGCCCGTGGGGCCTCGCCCGCGATTCGGGCGGAGCTCCAAGCGGCTTCACGGCGGCTCTACGGGGCACTTGGCGACGCGTTCGGAGCGTGAAGCTCCGCAGCGGCGGCGGCCGCAACGTCCAATCCGGTCGCGGAGCCGGGGCCCGAAGACACGAATTTCGCGCCTGCGTCTTTTGCCCCCGCCGATTGCGGCTCCTTCGCGGCGGTCTTCGCAGGTGCGGCGGAAAGAGCGGAAGGTGCAGGGCTAACGGGAGCCGCCGGGGAATTCACGTCGGCGCGCGCGGTGCGGCGCGGTCGCGTATTTTCCACGGGTTCGGATACGGGCGCGACCGGTGCCGGCGGCGGAGCCGGGTCCGAAACGTCCGCGCTCTCTTCGAGCGCCGTCGGCGCAGACACGCCCGCTGCTGCGTGGGATGCGGCGGGCGGATCCGTTGCCAAGCGCGCTCCGAGCGCCGCGACCGCCACCACCCCGAACATCGCCATGCCGATCCATCGTCGTTCGCTTCGTCGCGCGGGGGCCGAAGAGCGCACGGCCACGGAGGTCATGGGCGTGTCGGACCCTTCCATCGCGAGCGGCGACGAGGGCAGGGGCTCGCGTGGGGCGAGCGGAATCGGCTCCGAGTCGTCCTTGCGGCCGCCTCCCTCTCCCCAACCTTCCCCCGGAAGGGGAGGGGGCTGAAAGGTCGCACTCGGCGCGTCGTCCTCATCGATCCCCGCGCTCGCCGCCTCGTGGACGGGCATTTCGGCGCCGCGCTCACCGCCGGACTCGATCCGCAGCGCGGTATCGACGGCGGGGCGCAAAAGGTCTTCGCCCTGGACTCCGCGGATCTCGCGGATGGCGCCGCGCGAGGCGAGATCGAGCAGCGCGCTCTCGAGGAGCACAGGGTCCACGTTTCCACGGAGAAACACCTGGCGCGGCGATTCACCCGCCGCCACCCGCTCGACCAGGCTTCGCACCGGTGCGGGCGTCGCACCGAGGTATCCGGAGATGATCTCGGAATCGACGGCGACCTTCGTCACCTCGAGGACGCGCGCTCCCGATAGAAGCTGCGCGGCGCCGCGCGTGTACGCGATAGGTTCGGCCGTTTGCGCTCGAAGTGTGCCCAAAAGCTCCGGCTCCAAGCGCTCTTCGCTGAGCGACACGTGAAATCGCCCGGCCCACACCCCGAGCATTGCGGCCAGCGCGCGGCTGCCGCGAAGCGAGGCGCCGTCGGGTCCGATCCTCGAGGCGCGGCACGGCGCACCGTCTCGAATCTCGAGCTCGTACTCGTAGGACGCATCACGCACGCAGATCCGCGACTTCGGACGCGTGGTGCACACGAGCTCCAGCAAGGAACGCACGGTCAGCCCGTCCAGACGGCCGCGAACCTCTTGCCGTCCGCGAAGGCGCGCCTCGATGCGCGCGCGCGGCCACAGCGCTTCACGAACGCGCGCTAGAATGGCCCGCGCGTCGCTCTCTTTTCGAAGGTAGCCTGCGGCGCCCGCCCCGAGTTCGCGCACCCGCTGAAGCATGTCCTCCTTCCACGAAAGCAGGATGACGGGCGTATCGCGGAGCGCGACATCGCGCTTGAGCGCGCGCGCAAGTTGGAATCCGTCGAGTTTGGGCATGAGCACATCGCTCAAGATCAGGTGCGGCGCGATCTTGTAGGCAAGTTCGAGCGCCTCTTCGCCGTCGTGCGCTTCGTGAACGATGCAGCCGGTCGTGCGAAGGAGATCCGCGATGAACCACGTCACGCCCGGATCGTCGTCGGCGACGAGGACGCGGCGCCCCTCGAGTCGAACGTCGGCCGCCGCACCCCGGCCGCGCGTGAACGCCCGCTCGGCGCCGGCCACGTCGGCCTCCGGCTCTTCGCGCTTCGCGACCGCCTCGGGAAGCGTGATCTTGACCGTCTGGTCGCGGTGCTGATCGGCAGCTTCCCGGCACGCCGCGTAGAGGACGTCTTCCGCGGCCGGCTTTTTCAGCGTCTTGGCCACGCCGAGCGCGATGAAACGGGCTTCTTCCGCAGGGTCCTCGAATCGGCCGAGCACGACGATGGGGGCCAATTCGCTGCGTTCGAAGAGGGTCTCCACCAGTTCGTCCGCCCCCTCGATATCGCCGTCCACAACGACCACGTCGGGACTCATCTCCTCTGCGAGCACGGCCGCGTAGGTGCTATCGGTCGTCCGCTCGCATTCGAATCCCGCCTGCTTTCCGCCCGGCTCGGAGATCGACATCGCGATGGCGTCCTCACCCACGACGAGCGCGGTGTGCGGCGCCTCGGCCTTCGGTGCTGCGGCATCGCTTTCGATGGCCGAACGCTTTTCCGACACGTCTTCCCATGCGAGGACGGGAAGATCGTCCAGCACGCGCCCGATCTCGTCGAGATCAGCCTGGGTGACGGCGCCGCTCGTGGCCATGCGATCGAGAATCGCCTCCGCTCGCCCGATGGCCCCGCGCGTCGAATCGAAATGAAGGAGCCGCGCGGCCGTTCCGATGGCGTGAAGTCTGCGCCTTACATCGTCACGCGGGCCGCGCGCCTTCGGGTCGGCCTCCAGCGCCGAAAGCGCCGAGCGGACGTCGCCCGCCTTGCGCCCCAGGGTGCCGACGAAATCGGCCTGCATCCCGCCTAGCCTTCCACTCGCTTCGCCCATCAGCTGTGGTCTCGCTGCACCCATCATCTTGTCGCCGTTATCAGACGCGCGGAGGGTGGGCCAAAAGATCCGCAATCTCCGACACCGCCGCCGGGCGCGACGCAGCCACGCACCCGCGACTCTTGCGATAACCTAGAAGAGCAAGCCAGAAGAACCAGAAGAAGAGGAAGCAGCGAGCTGACAGGAGTCGACATGTTCGGTGCTCTAGAAATTCGCAACGCTCGAGAAGACGACCTGGAACGCCTCGTCGACATTCACCTCGGCGCGTTTCCCGATCCGCGCGGAGCCGGGTCCCGTAAGCGCACTTTCCAAGCGAACCCTTTTGGCGGTCTCGACGATCTCTACGTCGTCACGCGGGGCAAGAGCATCGTGGCGCACGCCTTTCTCTACGCGATGCACGCGTGGCTCGGCGGGCGTCTCGTCCAATCCGGGGGCATCGGTAGCGTTGGCGTGGCGGCGGAGGCGCGTGGCCAAGGCGTCGCGCATGCACTGCTCGCTCGTCTCCACGCCATTTCGCACGCCCGCGGCGACGCACTCACCCTTCTCTACGCCTTCCGTCACGGTTTCTATCGGCGCCTCGGCTATGGCGCCGCCACCCCCATGGTCCAACTCGAGGTGGACCCATCGGCCGTTCCCGCGAAGTGGGTCGCGGCCGCCCGCGGAGCGCTTCGCAACGTCGAGCGCGACGATCACGAGAGCCTCCCGCGCCTCTACGATCGCGCGGCCATCCGCGCGACGGGCTGGCTCGCGCGTCGCCCGGTCCTTTGGGAACGACGACTCCTGGACGAGCAGCGCGCATGGTTCATCACGCGAGACGGGCGCGGCTACATTTCGTGGACGCTCGAGCAGCGCGAAGATCACGCTGCCACCCGCCTGCTCGTGCACGACCTCGTCGCAGAAGACGACGCCACGTGGCGCACCCTTTGGGGGCACCTCGGGGCGCAAAAAGATCAGGTCCACGCGATCGAGATCCACGTCACCGAAGACGATCCGGCGCTCTGCGCGTTGGTCGACATCGACGGACATCGTTTTGGAACGGAACGCGCCGAGCACCCGTTCGGCACCGTCTGCGCCGGGCCGATGCTGCGCGTCCACGACGTCGCCGCGGTTCTTCGCGCGCGCGGCTACGGCGCCGATGGCGCTCTCGTGGTCGGAGTCGAACCGGCCGCATCGCAACCAGGTCTCCTCCCTCCCCCTCCGGGGGAGGGTTGGGGTGAGGGAGGGCACCCGTCCACGTATGCTCTCCACATCGAAGGCGGCCGCGTCCGCGTGGCCGTGTCACCGGATTCGGCGTCGGCGCCCGGCGTCATCGATGCGCCGTTCGATCTCCTCTTCTCGGACGCCGCGATACTCAGTAGCGTCGTCTGCGGCGGCGTTCGCCTTTCGCGGGCGGCGCGTGCAGGTCTTGTCACGGCGCGCGATCGACTTACCCTCGAGCGC
>Ga0193753_10002329_pt1 | contig 15122 bp, 15 predicted proteins | sample H1c2metaG_FD_144925 | JGI IMG/M metagenome (GOLD analysis project Ga0193753, IMG submission 144925) | Soil microbial communities from a riparian zone of the East river system, Colorado, United States - H1c2 | ecosystem: Environmental > Terrestrial > Soil > Riparian zone | place: USA: East... | reverse complement strand
ATGGATGATCACGCCCCTCGCGCCGGAGCTCCCATCCGACCTTGATCTTCAGCTCCCTCCTCCTCGAGCCGGCTCATCACGGCTCGATTCGAGTTTCGAGCGGGGTTACTCTTTCTCTTGTGCGCGGGCGCGGATTTTTGCGGCGAGTGTCGTGCGCTGGTCGGGGGTTAGTAGGGGGACGGCGATTTCGGCCAATCGGATCGCGTGTTCCGCTCGGGGGTGGGCGTCCGTTGCTGGGGCGACTTCGTCCATTTTGAAGTGGTCGCTCTTGAAGGCCTCGAACATCGCGTCGGGCTTTGCGTGGGGCGCATGGTGAGCTTGGTCCTTGCCGTGTTCGGCGCGAATCGCGTCTCCAATCTTGGCCTTTTGATCGTCGGACAATTTCAGCTCGTCAGCCAGCTTCGCCAGGCGCTCTCGCCCTGGGTGCCCATGTTTCCCTCGCCCCCGGTGCCCGCCGCCATCTTCGTCGCCGACGGGGCCGCCGTCGCCCTTGCCGAGCCGCAAAGCATCGACCAAGGCTGCGCGTTGCCCCGCGTCCAACAGATCGTGCAGCTTCTCGATCGCAGCGCGATCGGCCTCGCGTGACGTCTGCCAGTTTGTCGCCAACGCCTGCTCTTTGGGCGCGAGCGCGGTGCGATCAACGCGGCCCTGTTCGACTTGCGCCGCCAACGCATTCAAGAGATCCGCTCGCCCCGCTTTGCCTTGCTCCTTGGCCGTCGCGTGGCGTGCGTCCGCATCGGCAAACAGCTTTTGGACGTCCGTCCGCTGCGATGCGCTGAGCGATACGCTGCCAAGCGCGGTGGCGAGAGCCTTGACGGGTCCGTGCTCGCTCGTCGTCGTGATGGCCTGGCTGGTCGCGGCCGTCTCGGCGGGCTTGTCGGCGACGGAGCCGCCGCAGCCGCTGGCCGCGAGAGATGCCAGCATGGTGGAAGCCGAAATGAGCGCAATAACGGAAAAGCGGCGAATCATGATCGTCTCTCCTTCGCTCTATTTGACGTGCGAAGGAGCGCGATAGCTCGCCGCTTTACCGTTCTTTACGGCCGTTTTTCGCGCAAAACGAAACCTACGCCGGCGGGGTCCAGCGATTCTTCTCCTTCAGGTACGTCTGCGTGAAGGACGCGGCGGTCTCGTACGACGTCTTCAGGTCCGTCAAAAACCTGTCCTCCGCCAAGGAGCCGATCATGAAGATCTTCACCTCAACGTGAACCTTGGCGACGCGCACGATATGGTTCTCACCCAGTTTTTCGGTGTGAAGCGTGCCACCGCATCGGATCTTCTCCGAGAGCGTGCTCGTCTTGATCGAAAACGTGTACTTGCGCGTCGCCGCGTCGTAGGTGCCGGTCTCGTCGTACGAGAACCGGTCGCCCATCGCTTTCTTGATGGGCGCCGGCAAGTCCGCCAGGCGAGGGGTCACGTGCATGGCGCGCTCGATCTTCTTGGTCGCGCCTGCACCGAGCTCCTTTTGCGACGTCAAGGTCCAGCTCGGGAACTTGAGAATCTCGAAAAAGAGCCGCCGATTGAACTCCTCCGTCAGAAAAGCGCCTTCCCAGAAGGTGTCTTCGTCGCAGAAGAACTCGTTTCGAATCGTGAATTCTTGGGCCATGGCGATCCCGAGGTAAAGGCGATTATTTCTTGGACCTAGAGGCCGCTTTCCGCGCGGCGGGTTTCTTGGAGGAAGCCTTCTTGGCGGCAGCTTTTTTGGCGGCGGCCTTCTTCGCGCCCTTGAGCGGTGCGGGCGGCTTCGGAGTAGTCGGCTTGGCGGCCTTGGGCTTCGCCTTCGCGTCGAGGCGCTTCTTGGTCGAGCGGTAGAGATCGTAGAGGCGCGGGACCGGAAAGCCCCCAAGGCGGGTCTTGTAGCCGTCGTCCTTCGTGCGCTTCTCGAGGTCCAAAATGGCGTCGATCAGCTTGGCGCGGGTGCCGAACTTCTCTTTGACCGTCGAAAACGTCTCGTACAGGCGCAGGAGCTTGGCGTTGGAGACGTGGTCGAGCCCCTTGCCCTTGTTGGTGCGCGAGACCCAAAGCTCGTCGCTCGTGAACTCTTTAACCGCGGCCACGAGCTTCGACTTATCGCCGAATTTTTCTTTGACGGTGCCGAGCGGGCCAGACTTTCGAGCGGGGGCGTTCATCGTTGGATCTCCTTGCGAGGGGTGCGTAAGATGACTTACGCGGTCAGTGGGGGAGCCCCGCGGCAGCGCAGGGGTAAAACCAGAGCCATTCCGCGCGGCCCTAGCCGGCGGAAAGGCGAGCATCCTTAGCGGCTTTGTCGCCCCCTCGCAAGACGCCGCGTCGTGCTATCAGTCGGGCGCGATGGCTACCCGCGTCCGTTTTGCTCCGTCGCCCACCGGGTATCTTCACATCGGTGGGGTGCGTACGGCCCTTTTCAACTGGTTGTGGGCTCGAAAAAATGGCGGATCGTTCGTCCTTCGCATCGAGGACACGGACCAGGAACGCTCGACGGCCGAGAGCAAGCAAGTCATTTTGGACTCCCTGCAATGGCTCGGCATGGATTGGGACGAAGGTCCCCTGGTCGGCGGAACGTACGGGCCGTACGAGCAGATGGCTCGGCTCGGCGTCTACAAGGAATACGCGGAGCGGCTGATTTCGTCGGGTAAGGCGTTTCGCTGTTACTGCACCAAAGAAGAACTCGACCGAGCGCGTGAGGCCTTGAAGGCGCAGGATCCCAAAGCGCAGTTTCGATACCCCGGCACGTGCCGCGAACGCAACGATCAGCCGGATAAACCGTTCGTCGTGCGCTTCAAGGCCCCCCAGGAGGGAAGCGTGACGTACGTCGACAGGGTCTTCGGTGAGGTGACGACCCCCAACGCGGCGCAACAGGATTTCGTGCTCCTGCGCTCCGATGGCGTGCCGCTCTACAACTTCGGTGCGGTCGTCGATGACTACCTCATGGAGATGACCTTGGTGGCTCGCGGGCGCGATCACATGGTGAACACGCCGCCGCAAATCATGCTCTACGAGGCGTTTGGTGCGAAGGTCCCCGAGTTCGCGCACCTGCCGATGATGCTGGCGCCCAACGGAGAGAAACTCTCCAAGCGTCACGGCGCCGTCAATGTGCTCGAGTATCGCAAGCAGGGATATACGCCGCAGGCGGTGCTCAATTACTTGGTTCGCTTCGGTTGGTCGCATGGGGACCAAGAAGTGTTCGCCTTGCGGGCGCTTCCCGGTTCGGCCACGCCGAGCCTCGTGGAGGCATTTTCGTGGGATGCATGCGGCCGCGCCGACGGGAAATTCGACGCCAAAAAGTTCTTGGCCATCCAGTTCGAGCACATGAAATCGCCCGAGCTGCTTCCGGACGAAGAGTACGCGCAGCGCCTCTTACCGTTTCTCGCGGATCGCGGACTGACTGGGCTCGACGTGGAGCGTGTGCGCCGCACACTCTACACGGTGCGCGAGCGCGCGACCACCTTGGTCGATGCGGCCGATCGGCTCGACTATTTCTTCCGCGCCGAACCGGTTCTCGACGAAAAAGCGGTGAAAAAATTCCTCGTCCCCGGCGCCGCGGCGAACTTGCGCGCCGTAGCAGACCTTTTCTCCACGGCCTCCGAGTGGACCGAAGCTGCGCTCGAACAGCGCTTGACCCAGTGGCTCGAAGAGCGCGGTCTCGCGATGAAAGACATCGCCCAAGCGGCGCGCGTAGCGTTGACCGGGCGAAGTGCCACGCCGGGCCTCTTCCAGGTCCTCTATGTGCTGGGTCGCGACGTATCGCTCGCGCGCTTGCGCAAGGGCGCCGAGCTCGCCGAGTCTATTTCCAACAAGGCCTGAATTGTTTCTCAAACCTCATACCGTGGAAGCGCTCGCGGCCGACGGCACGAGCACCCTCGCGCGCGTTGGTCATGTTTTTTTTCCGATCCCGGCGCTGCTCGTGGTGTTGCCGCTGATCTGGCTCTTTTTTCGAAAGACGTGGCACGAGCTCGACGAAGACGCCCACGCGCACCGCGGACACATGCTGTCGCTCGGCGTCTCCGATCTGCGCCCCTTCGTCGCGCTCCCCATGTGCGCCGTCATCCTGACGATGCAGGACTTTTACGGTGGCCACTTCTTCTTCCAGGAGGTCATCAAGCCGTATTTGTCGGACTACGAACTCGCGCACCCGGCCGCCTTCAAGTTGGCGAAGTACGATGAGCTCTACGGGTTCGTGTGGTGGGTCGCCACGCGCGTCGTCGGCTACGTGGTCGTCCCATTTTCGGTCTGGAAGATCTTCTTCCGCGAGGATTCCCTTCTCGATTTCGGACTGCGCACGCGCGGGTTTTTCAAGCACGCGTGGATCTACGGTCTCTTTCTTCTCATCGTGCTGCCGGCGATGTGGATCGTGAGCCGCCAGCCGGACTTTGGCGGCTACTACCCCTTCTACAAGGCGAGCTCGCGAAGCTGGTGCGACTTCCTTTTATGGGAAGCGATGTACATCGTGCAGTTTTTCGCCCTGGAGATGTTCTTCCGCGGCTTCTGGCTTGGGGCGCTGCGCCGGAGTTTCGGGTCGGGCGCCATCTTCGCGATGGCCGTGCCCTATTGCATGATCCACTTTGGAAAGCCGTACCTCGAGGCCAACGGCGCGATCGTGGCCGGGATTGCGCTGGGTTCCCTCAGCATGAAGACCAAGAGCATCTACCAGGGCTTCTTGGTGCACGTGACCGTCGCGGTACTCATGGACTGGCTGGCGCTGAGCCATCGCCACGCACTGCCCACGCAATTTTGGGCTCCGGGCTAATCGGTTCCCATCCGGGGAAGAGCGCTTTGAGAGAATTCGGGAACGGGAACGGGAACGGGAACGGGCAGAGAAAGAGCGGGAGGGGGACGAATCAGCGGACGGTCACGCGACGGTGGCTGTCGATTCGTCGGACGGTTGGGGGCCCTCGTCAGGCACGCTCCCCGTTGCCGCGTTGGGGGCCAGCGCAAGAAGTGCGTTCTGAAAGACGCGCGCGCGCACGGAATGGCGAAGCGGACCGTGGGCGTACAATTTTGCCAGGTGCCCGAGGGCGGCTTGCGCAGAGGCCCCGGTTGGCCCCGTCCAGCTTTCGGCGCCCAGACGGCGCCAGAGCAGCGTTTCGAGCGCACGCGGATGATTCGCGAGATTCACGGCGGCCCGATCGATGAGCGACGCCGAACGTGGGGCCAGACGCATCGCCCGCATGTAGTAACCGATGGCCCCGTTGGTGAGCCCGACACTCGCGCTCGCGTCGGCCGCGTCTCCGAGGCACAACGCTCGCTCCTCGTTGGTCTTGGCCGCATCGAGGCGACCCTTGGCATCGCGCAACGCGGCGCGTGCCGCGCTTCGCTTCCCCTTGCGAGAAAATACCGGGCGGAAGCGAGAGACGAGGTAGACCGCAAAAATGAGGGTTGCGGCGAGAAGGACGTACGAGTCCATGTGCAGAGATTCATTCTAGAGCAAAACCTCGTCGGCTTTGGGTGCTCTCGTACCGATCGAGGCTCATTCTCGCGGTCGGGCAATACGAGGGGCACGGCGGACGTTGCAACGGATGGGCGAATCCGGCACGATTCTGGTTTCTGCCCTGTTCCTCTCGTGATGCCCAGCGTTCGCCGTCTCGCCTCGGTGTTGGCCGTAGGGATCGCTCTGTCGGTCGCCTTTGGCAGCGTCGCGTCGGCGGACATCCACCAGTACCGCGATGCACAAGGCGTGATTCATCTCACGAATTCGCGTTCGGCGACCGGCGCGAACAAGGCGCCTGCGCAAGCGGCGAAAGCCGCTCTCGCGTTTGCGCCGCAGGACAAGAACCTGGCGCGCTTCACCCGCTACGATGAATGGATCCGCCAGGCGGCGACGCTCTATCAGATCCCCGAGCCCCTGGTGCGCGCGGTCATCAAGGTGGAGAGCGACTACGATTCGCGCGCGATAAGCGTTTCCGGTGCCCGCGGTTTAATGCAGCTCATGCCCGATACGGCCGATCGCCTGCAGGTGCGCGACATCCACGATCCGCGCGAGAACATCTTCGGCGGCGTTCGCCTCCTCCGAATTCTCGCCAACGCCTTCAACGGGGACTTGGAGCTCACGGTGGCGGCTTACAACGCGGGGGAAGAAGCCGTTCTACGCTTTCGCGGCATCCCTCCGTACACGCAGACGCGCCAGTACGGTTACTACCGCCGCTACCGCGTCACGCGCGACATCGTCGAAGCGAGTCTGGGCGAGCCATAGGCCGTTCGACGGGACCGAATCACGCTCGCGGCAAGCCGCCGTGACGGATCGCCACGGTCTGGCGAAAAGGTGTCACGGATCGAGGGGTTGGCCCTCTGTGAAAATCAGTCGGAACGGAGTCCGCGCGCCTCGGGATGGCACGAACATGGGTACATGAGAGAGCACGTGCTCGGTGTGGGCGTGCGTGTGTCTGCGCAGGCTCGCGCTCGGAACACTAGTTGCTCTCTTCCCATTCGGAAACGAGGGCCCATGGGTCGCGTCTTGCAGTTTTTCTTGATCGGGATGGCGGGATTTACGCTGACGTACGGTGCGGCTTGCGGCAATCCGACCGTGGAGGCGAGCGACAATCTCGAAGGCGGCAGCGGCACGAACATCTCGAACCAGGACAGCGGATCCGGCAAAGACGAAGTGCCAGGTGTTCCACCGACCTGCTCCGACGCCGACCCCGCCAAGATGGAGCCGAACCCGATGGTTCCCATCCCCGCCGCGACGTTCACGATGGGGTGCAACGCGGCCGTCGATCAAGAGTGCAAGCCCGATGAAGATCCTGCGCACGCGGTCCACGTCAACGCCTTCACGATCGACAAATACGAAGTGACGTTGGCGCAGTATCTCAAGTGCGTAAACGATGCAAAATGCACGTTTCCCAAGTGCGCATGGGATCCTTGCGCCAACCCGGACTATCCGATGGCGTGCATCGTCTTCGGACAGGCTCGCTCGTATTGCGACTGGTCGGGCAAGCGTTTGGCGACCGAGGCCGAGTGGGAATACGCCGCGCGAGGTACCGACGGAAGAAAGTATCCGTGGGGCAATGCGCCGCTCGATTGCGAGCACGCCAACTACCTCGAGTGCGGCGGCGGTCCGCAAGCCGTGGGGAGCCATCCGAGCGGCGCGAGCCCGTTTGGCTTGCTCGACATGGCGGGCAACGCCGTCGAGTTCACCTCGGACCTGTACAGCCCAACCTATTACGGAGAATCTCCGGCAACCAACCCTACGGGGCCGACCCAGGGTGATGCCTACGTGGGGCGCGGCGGTGGGTACTTGAGCGAGCCCGTGTGGCAACGCGCCTCCTCGCGCGACTTCTACGAGCCGTGGTACTCACGCGTCAGCATGGGCTTCCGCTGCGCGAAGTGAGATACTGCGATCCGAACGATACGACGCATGAAGATGGGCGCGCGACTCACCGCTGCGATGACGGCAGCCACACTGGCATTTGGCGCCGCGTGCGATCCCGCACCGGCCGAGGGACCCCCACCCGCGACGCCGGCCGAGGAGCCGGCGAGCACGACGGCGTCGAACGTCTCGTTGGCCGAAGCGACCACCCCGGTGGTGTCGTTGGCGCCCGGTGCCGTGTCTCCTCCGTTCGTGGCGGCGTCGCCGGGCGGCGTCGGTGCAAAGGTGGCGTGTCCCACGCGCGTACCGCGGCGTGAGCCCGTAGGGAATCTCCCGTCGCCCGCGGGGTGGATCACACTGCCGAGCACACCGGACGCGCAAGCGTTGCATTGCGGGAACCTGTCGCGCCGCGAGTGGGCCGTGCGGCGAGGCGCGCGCGACGTGGAAATCGGGCCTGCCAGCCGGCGCCCTGCCGACGATCCGCTCCCGTTTCCCCTCGCGGGGAAAGCCCGCGAAGGACTTGCGGGGACGCGCAAGGTCAAAGCGGTCGACAACGGCTTTCTCGTTGGGTTCGACGCCGGAGAGCACGGTGGCGCGCTCTGGTGGTTCGGCTCGGGCGGCGAGCGGCGCCTGCGGCTATCGGAAGAGAACGTGATCGGCTTTGCCGAACTAGGCGGGGCCCCCGTGGCCATCACCGGGCTCTCGCACCTCGGCATGTCGCGCGGCAAAGTGATCCGCCTTTCGCCGGACGGCTCGGATCCGTGGCGGGTCGCGGCTTGGGTCGATCTGGGCGGTGCATCGCAAACGTTCGTCAGCGAGTCACCCGAGACGGTCTTGGTGCTCACCACCAGCGGTCTCGTGCGAATCACGGCATGCGGCGACGTGAGCCTCGTGGCGCCCGCCCATTACGACGTCCTTTACCCGAGCTCGATGGTCGTGGACGATGCGGGCGTGGTGACGATCGGCATGCGCCAATTCACGGCCCGCTGGATTCCGTCGGCCAATGGGTACCGCGAGGAATGGCTGGCGCGCGCCGATTGCGCCCAGCCTTCGGTCAAGAAGTTCGAGTGCGTGTGCGGGCGATAGAGTTCGGTGCCCTAGCCGCCGCACTCGAAGCTGCGAAAAGCACGCGTTCGCGCATCGGCAAGGAGAGAGCGCTCGCGGCTGTCTTTCGCGAGATTGGCGACGGTGCGGCCGACCCGAACGGCGAGAGGCTCGCGACCGCAGCGCGGCTTGCGACGGGGCGGACGCTTCCGGTGGGCGACGGGCGTTCGCTCGGCGTGGGCGGTTCGCTGATGACCGAGCTCATTGTCGCGCGAACGGAATCGCCTCCCGATGTCGTGTGGACGTTGGCGCGTCAGACCGGGGATCTCGGTGAGGCGTTCGGTCTCTTGGTGGAGCGCCAAGAGGCGTCGGAGCCGCGTTCCGGCGTTTCGCTCGAGGAGGTTGCGACCCTGTTCGCCGCGCTGGCAAGTACGGGGGCCCGCGCGCAGAAGCTCGCGCTCCTCGACGGCGTCTTCGCGCGGGCGACGGCGCTCGAAACGAAGTACCTGGCCAAGGTGATTCTGGGATCGCTGCGCATCGGGGCGCTCGGCGGCGTCGCCGAAGCGGCGATGGCCCGCGCGTTCGAGGTGCCGCTCGAGGAGGTGCGCCGCGCCATGGCGTTGGTGACCGATCCGGGCACGGTCGCGGTCCTCGCCAAGGCCGGGCGGCTTCGCGAAGCTCGGTTCGAGCTGGGTCGCCCGGTCGCCTACATGTTGGCGACACCGCTTGAAGGCGTGGCGCAATCCATCGACTGCGCCGCGTACGTGCTCGAGGACAAGCTCGACGGCGTGCGCGCGCAGATTCACAAATCGGGGGCCGACATCGCCGTGTTCGCGCGGGGGCTCGAGCGGGTGACGACGGCCTTTCCGGAGGTCGTGGAGGCCTTTCGGGCCGCGGACGGAAACGTCGCACTCGACGGTGAGCTCGTCGCCATGACGCCCGAGGGGCGCCCTCGGCCGTTTCAAGCCTTGCAGGCGCGACTCCGCCGTTTGGCCCCCTCGGCCGAGACGCTCGACAAGACGCCGGTTACGTTCGTCGCCTTTGACCTTCTCTTCGACGGAGACGGTGACCTTCTCGCGCGCCCCTGGTTCGAACGCCGCCAGGCGATGGAACGCTTTGCGGCCGATCGCGGCCCGCGCCGGGCGTTCATGATGACAGAGGCCGCCAGCTTGCGTACCGACGCGCCGCTCGCCGACCAGCTCGATCGCGCGTTCGACGCGGCGCGCGCGCGCGGCCACGAAGGGGTCGTGCTCAAGAGGACCGATGCGCTCTACGAGGCAGGCCGCCGCGGTCAGGCGTGGATCAAAGTGAAGCGCGCCTTCGCAACGTTGGACGTCGTCATTACCGCGGCTGAAGAAGGGCATGGCAAGCGCGCCGGCGTTCTGTCCGACTACACATTTGCGGTCTGGAAAGAGGACACCCTCGTCAACGTGGGCAAAGCGTACAGCGGTCTGACCGACGTCGAGATCGAGCAGATGACCCTGCGGCTCGAGTCGATCACCTTGGAGCGCCGAGGAGGGCTGCGGGCGGTCAAGCCGGAGATCGTGCTCGAGGTGGCCTTCGACGGCATCCAGCGTTCGAGACGCCACAAGAGCGGATTTGCGCTGCGCTTTCCGCGCATCGTCCGCATTCGCGACGACAAGATGCCTGCAGAGGCCGACCGTCTCGACGCAGTGCAGGACCTCTTTTTCGCGCAGGTGGAGACGGGCCACCGCGAGGAGTCGCCCGACGCAGGACTGCCGCCCGCCGAGAAGATCTCCAAGGTCCCGCGTCGCAAGAAGCGCAAAGCGGCGCCGAACCAACTATCGCTTTTTGACGCACTCGGCAAAGAGCGGTCTTAGCCGGAGGACTCAATCCCGACCGATGCGTCGACGGTTGCGCGCGGCATTCAGCCCGACTACACGGTCGACAGAATGCCATCGATCGCCATTACCGGAACAGGCCTTTTTACCCCTCCGCAATCGATCTCCAACGAGGAGCTCGTGGCGGCGTTCAACGCATACGTCGATAGCGAGAATGCCAACAACCGCGAGCGGATCGATCGCGGTGAGATGAAAGCCCTCGAGCGATCGAGCGCGGACTTCATCGTGAGTGCGTCCGGAATTCGCAGCCGCTACGCGATGGACCGGGAAGGGATCCTCGATCCGAAGATCATGGCCCCGCGCATTGCCGAGCGCCCCATCGAGGAGCACTCGCTGCAATGTGAAATGGCGCTCGCTGCAGCGGGCGAAGCGCTCGAACAAGCGGGGGTGAAGTCCGAAGAGCTGGACGCCGTCATCGTGGCTTGCTCGAATTTGCAGCGCGCGTATCCGGCCGTGGCGGTGGAGGTTCAAGCTGCGCTCAACGCGAAGGGGCTCGCCTTCGACATGAATGTCGCGTGCTCTTCGGCGACATTCGGCATCAACGTCGCGCACGATCTCGTCGCGGCGGGGAGCGTTCGGCGCGCGCTCGTGGTCAGCCCGGAGATCTGCACCGGGCACCTCAACTTTCGCGATCGCGAGAGCCACTTCATCTTCGGCGACGCTTGCACGGCGGTCGTCATCGAGGCGCTCGGCCCCAAGGAAGAGCGTCGTTCGTCGAATCCCTACGAGATCTTGGGCACACGCCTACTGACGAAGTACTCGAACGCCATTCGCAACAACTTCGGTTTTCTCAACCGTGCTGCGCCCGAACGGCGCGACGGTGCCGACAAGCTCTTCGTCCAACAGGGGCGCAAGGTCTTCAAAGAGGTCTCGCCGCTGGTGGCCGACTTGATCTCGGGCCACCTCGACAGCCTGGGCATCGCCCCCGCGCAGGTGCGCCGGATGTGGCTCCATCAGGCAAATGCCACCATGAACCAATGGATCGCGCGCAAGGTCCTCGGCCGCGACGCCACCGCAGAAGAAGCGCCGTCGGTGCTCGAGGATTACGCGAACACCAGCTCGTGCGGCTCCATCATCACGTTCCACAAGCATCGCGACGGACTTGCTGAAAACGATGTGGGGCTCATCTGCTCGTTCGGCGCCGGTTATTCGGCCGGCAGCGTTGTGGTGCGCAAAGCCAGTTAGTCCCGCCCCGAAAAACGGCTCTCCGTCCGCTTCCGCTCCGGCTCTTGCTCGCGCTCCCGAACGGGGACGGCTGAGATTTTCAGGAGCGGGAGGGGGAGCGGGAGCGGGCTTTGAGGCTCTCCAGCTAAGGGGCACGCTATCTGCCTCCCGGTTGTGGGGCGTTGGAGCGTTTGGGGCCGGGGGAGAAAGCCACACTGCCATGCTGTACTGGGCTGCCGTCTTTTTTATCATCGCACTCGTGGCCGCCATCTTCGGGTTCGGAGGGATCGCGGCGGGTGCGGCGGGAATTGCGAAGATCCTATTTTTCGCGTTCCTCGTGTTGGGTGTGATCTCGCTGCTGATCGGTCGCAAAAGCGTCGTGTGACAACCCGTTCGCAAGCGCGTGTCTTGCGGCCGTCAAACGCTTCTGGTGCGCGCGAAATCTGACGCGCGTGTGGGGCATTTTTTCACAGATGTGGCAAGCGTGCGTGCGCCTGGCAAATCTGCTGACCACCTCTGCGGGCAGCCGGTTTACCGCCGAGCCTCACGCATTGTGACGCATTGCGACGGGTCGCAAATGTCGGGCTGGCAAGAGGGATGCATTCAAGTGTAAGGCGAGAGTCTACAGGGCACTACGGTTCGACCATGTTCAGGAAAATACCTTGAGGGAGTCGACTCGAGACGAAGGGACAGCGGGGGGAGTGAGCGCGCATTCGGGCGACGTGTCACCGGATCCCATTGGACAGCATGCCACCATGGAAAATATAGGTTCAGGCAACGGCGAAATTGCGCCCGCTGCAGGGGGAGCGGGGCCGCAGCGCCACGAGAGGGCGCCCGAATCGGGGCATCGCATCGGTGCGATGGGTGATGAGCCGATTCCCCGTATCCCGCTCGATCGGAGCGAAGCGATGCTGGAGCTGTCGGGCCATCGTGTTCGTTTGACCAACTTGCAGAAGGTTTTCTTCCCGCTCGGGCGCATTACCAAAGGAGCGCTGCTCCAATACTATCTCGATGTTGCGCCGGTCCTGCTCCCGCACACCGAACAGCGCCCCATGGTGATGAAACGCTATCCAAACGGGATGAGCGGGAAATTTTTCTTCATGAAGCGGGCGCCCGCACCGCGGCCAAAGTGGATTCGCACCTGTCCCATCGAGCACAGCGGGCCGGGGGGATTGACCGAGTTTCCCATCGTCGGTGACGTGGCGTCGCTTGCATGGATGATCAACCTCGGGTGCATCGATCTCAATCCTTGGTACGCCCGGTGCGACGATATGGATCGTCCTGATTATCTCCATTTCGATTTGGACCCTGGCGAGGCCACGTTCGAGAAGACCTGTGAAGTGGCGCTCGTTTTACACGAGGCGCTCTCATCTCTAGGCATGCCGAACTACGCGAAAACGAGCGGCTCGGGGGGGCTTCACATCTACGTGCCCATCGTCCGCGGGCCGGTGCAGCAAGACGTCTGGACGTTCGCCCGCGATCTCGCACGCGAGCTGGCCGAGCATCACCCGAAAAACATTACGGCGGAGTATCGGATCGCCAAACGCCCACCAGGGCGCGTGCTCATCGATTACAATCAAAACGAGTGGGGCCGCACCCTCGCGTCCGTGTATTCGGTGCGTCCGATGCCCCGCGCGACGGTCTCGACGCCAGTTACCTGGGCGGAGATTGCCGAAGGAATTTCTCTCGAAGCCTTTCGCATCGAGAACGTTCCGTCGAGGGTGCGAAAGTTGGGCGACCTTTGGGCGCCGCTCGCTCCCTCGTCACCGGATCGCTACGACCTAGCCGCTGCCATCGCGCCGGAGTTCGTCCCGAAGCAATCGATGCCCGTGCCCAAGGGTGATCCCGGCGAAACGGACGTTACAGACCTGCCGGACCTTTCGTACGGGCGAGCAGCGTTCTGACTTGCTCGGTCAACGTGTCCGGCGAGCAGGGTTTGACCAAGAACGCATCGAAACCTGGATTGTCGTCACCTTCCACGTCCGCGTGCCCCGTCAGCGCCACGATGGGAACGTGGCGCGTGCGTTCGTCTCGACGCAGGCGGCGAATCGCCTCCCAACCGTCGAGCACAGGTAGGGAAAGATCCATGACGATTACATCGGGCGTCTGGTGGAATGCTTTGTCGAGTCCCTGCTGCCCGTCCTCGGCTTCCTCGACGCGAAAGCCGGCGGCCGTCAGTGCATGCACGTAGATGTAACGGCTGTCTTCGTAGTCGTCGACGAGCAACACGAGCGGTAAACGTTCTGCCTTCACGCTGCCAGTGTTACAGCAGCCGAGGTCTAGTAGCCAGCGTTAGCATGGCTTTCTCCGCGCACCGAAGGCGTCGATGTCCCGTTACCAGCCTGGCTGCGAAGATCATAACCCGCAACGTGGATAGCGATTGGATGCGCTGATTCGCGAGCAGATGGATAGCGATTGGATGCGCTCATTTCGGTGCGTGGGGAGGGGGAGGGATGCGGCTCCCTCTCCCCAACCCTCCCCCGGAGGGGGAGGGGGCTGATTCTCTCCGTCCCTCTCCTTGGGAACGTGTTCCTTCTCTTTGGGGACGTGTTTCGCTCTTTGTGGGGACAGCTGGTTTGCGTTCGACGTGATTTGCGGGGCCGGGTTTTGTGCTCGGCGTGCGGCTGCGGTATAGCGGGGAGGCATGCGTCGGTTCGTCGTGATTGGGCAAAAGGCAACCGCTTCGGGCGAGTTCTCTCTCATCGATCTCGCAGGCACGAGCGGGCGTCTCGATGTGCTTCTGCGTTGCCTTCGCGCGGCGCTCCTCGTGTCACACGGACTGCGCGGCGATACGGTCGTGTACCTCGTCTTGCTCGGCGGCGAGCATGCGCCGCGAACGCTGCGCATCGAGGGGGCCATCGTGCGCTTTCTCCGCCCCGACGAACGTACCCTCGCCGTGCTCGCGCAGAAGATGCTCTCGGTCCCTCGCGGGGGAGACGGCTTCGTCGTCGTGCGGCGCGGCCTCGCCATTGCAGACGGTGGGCTCGAAACGGTTCTCGAGGACCTGGGACCGGCGACCCACTACGTCCTCGAAGAGGGCGCACCGGATGTTCGCGACGCATCGATCGATCTCGTGGATCCGGTGTTCTTCGTCGGCGACCACCTGGGCTTCGACGACGCGACGCGCGCGCGGCTCGCAGGGCTTTCGGCCAAGCCGATTGGGCTCGGCCCCACGAGCATTCACGCCGACGACGCGATCGCCGTGCTTTCGAACGAGCTTGACCGCCGAGGTGCGGCGAGGCTCGAACTCGAGCGCGTTCTTGGGCGCGTGGGCAGCTGATCGCGCCGGAATCAACCCCGGGCGCTCGCGTCTCCACCCTTCGTGAAGCTGGCGACGAGCGCGAGCGGGACCCACAAAGGGAAGAGCAGCGGCGTGCAACGCGCGACCATGGTGAGCGCGCGGATGCCCGTGGCTCGGGAGCCGTCGCGCCGGACGACGACGATGGCGTGGCCCTTGCGCAAATGATCGGGTGCCCAGGGGCGCATTTCGAAACGAGCGAACCAGTCGAGGCCCATGACGGCGCGCGCGATCCACTTCCCGCGCGGGCGAGAGGGGTCGAAAAAGAACTTTCGCGCGCGCAAATCGGGAGTGACGAAGAAGGCATACGACGTGAGCGTCAACCAGGTGAAGAGCTCGACCTTGCTCGTCACCTCGATGGTGAGGTGAAACATGAGCCCCCACCAGAGCGCGAAGACCCGCCAGCGACGGCTAAAGAGCGCGACGGCCAGAAAGAGCTCCGTCGACATGGCCAGCTTGGCCAGCGCGCTGGTGA
>Ga0193753_10002328_pt1 | contig 15123 bp, 11 predicted proteins | sample H1c2metaG_FD_144925 | JGI IMG/M metagenome (GOLD analysis project Ga0193753, IMG submission 144925) | Soil microbial communities from a riparian zone of the East river system, Colorado, United States - H1c2 | ecosystem: Environmental > Terrestrial > Soil > Riparian zone | place: USA: East... | reverse complement strand
AGGGGTTGGCGGTCGCGGTGGCGAGCTTGATTCCCGCCTGGCGGAAATCAAGCTGAACGTGTTCAACGACCTGATGGCGACGGTCGATCTCGGCGAGTTCGCCAAGCTCGATCACAAATCGGTCCGCGATGCGATCAGCGAGATCGTCAGCGAAATCATCAATATGCGGAACCTGACGCTGTCTGCTGCCGAGCAGCAGATGGTGATCACGGAAATCTGCAACGACGTGCTCGGCCTCGGCCCGTTGGAGCCGCTGCTGGCGCGCGATGATATCGCCGACATCATGGTGAACGGCTGCGACAAGGTCTACATCGAGACCAACGGCAAGATCGAGCTCACCGATATCCGCTTCCGCGACAATCAGCAGCTGATGAACATCTGCCAGCGCATCGTCTCGGCGATCGGCCGGCGTGTCGATGAAGCCAGCCCGATCTGCGACGCGCGCTTGGCCGACGGTTCCCGCGTGAACGTGATCGCGCCGCCGCTGTCGATCGACGGTCCCGCGCTCACCATCCGGAAATTCCGACGCGACCGCCTGACACTCGACAAGCTGGTGAAGTTCGGCTCGATCACGCCGGCCGGCGGCCGGCTGCTCGAGATCATCGGTCATTGCCGCATCAACACCATCGTCTCCGGCGGTACCGGTTCCGGCAAGACCACGCTTCTGAACTGCCTCACCAACTACATCGATCGCACCGAGCGCATTATCACCTGCGAAGACGCGGCCGAACTCCAGCTGCAGCAGCCGCACGTGGTGCGCCTTGAGACCCGCCCTCCGAATCTCGAAGGCGTCGGCGCGGTGAACATGCGCGATCTGGTTCGCAACTGCCTGCGTATGCGTCCTGAGCGGATCATCGTCGGCGAGGTCCGCGGTCCCGAGGCCTTCGACCTCCTGCAGGCGATGAACACCGGCCACGACGGATCGATGGGCACGATCCACGCCAACAATCCGCGCGAATGCATCTCGCGTATGGAAAACATGATCGCCATGGGCGGCTACAACTTGCCGGCCAAGACGGTGCGCGAGCACATCGCCGGCGCGATCCAGGTGGTGGTGCAGGCGGCCCGCTTGCGTGACGGCTCGCGCAAGATCACCCATGTCTCCGAAGTGCTGGGCATGGAAGGCGAGGTGGTCACATTGCAGGATCTCTTCATCTACGAGATCACCGGCGAGGACGCCCAGGGCCGCATCACCGGACGGCATCGTTTCACCGGATTGCGGCCCGGATTCTGGGATCGCGTGCGCTACTTCGGCAAGGAGCGCGACCTGGCCGAAGCGATGGAGTCCGGGGGTGCCTAATATCGTCGCGAATCCCGCCTTCATGATCTACGGGATCGCGGGTCTCGCCGCGGTCTCGATGCTGCTGCTCGGCTTCGGCATCTATGCCGCCGTGACGGCACCGCAGGCGCGGCTCAAGCGCCGCATCAGCACCGTCGTCGGCGATCCCTCGCCGGCGATGATCATTCCCGGAACCGGTCGCAAGGATCAGAACTCCGGCGCCAAGCGCAAGAAGCAGATCCAGGAGCGCCTGAAGCACGCGGAAGAGTCGCGGCAGAAGCGCCGCGGTTCGCGGATCCGCGAACAACTCGTCTTCGCCGGCCTCAAGATCTCGCCGCAGCAATTCATCGTCTATGCCTTGCTTGGCGGCGCCATCTTCACCGGCGTTGCTTTTATCTTCGGTCTGCCGCCGATCCTGCTGCCGGCCGTCGCCTTGATCGGCTTCCTCGGCATCCCGAGATTCGTCATTAACTTCCTGATCAAGCGGCGCATGAAGAAGTTCATCGCCTTTTTTCCGGATGCAATCGACATCATTGTCCGCGGCGTGCGTTCTGGTCTGACGGTCGGCGAGTGCTTGAACATCATCGGCCAGGAATCGCCCGACCCGGTCGGGCCGGAGTTCCGCCTCGTCATCGAGGCGATCAAGCTGGGGCAGCCGATGGCCGATGCTCTGCAGCGCATGAGCGACCGCCTGCCCAGCCCTGAATTCCGCTACTTCACCATCGTGCTCGGTACGCAGCAGACCACGGGCGGCAACTTGGCCGAGACATTGGCGAAGCTCTCCGACGTGCTCCGTCAGCGCAAGAAAATGCGCGACAAGGTGCAGGCCATGTCGAGCGAGGCCAAGGCGTCCGCCGGCATCATCGGGTCGCTGCCGCTGTTTGTCATGGCCGCGCTCTCGTTCCTGGCGCCCGAGTACGTCGGGTTGCTCTTCACCACTTCCACCGGCAACTTCATGCTGGCGATCTGCGTCGTGGTCATGGGCTGCGGCGTGCTGGTGATGCGCAAAATGATCAACTTCGACATGTAGCGTCCCGGCGGAGCCGTAATGGAATTGTTCAAGAATTTTGAGTTCGGCTTCGACCTTCCGACCGTGATCGTGCTGGTCGCTTTCATCGCGGCCTTCGCTTCGGTGATGGCGGTGGCGACCCCGTTCCTGCAGAACGACAAGTTCGCGGCACGTCGCAAGGCCGTCGCGTTCAAGCGCGACGAGTTGCAGATCCAGCAGCGCGAGGGCTTCAACCAGCGTCGTCGGCTCCATCCGACGCGCTCGGAGAGCGCGATGCGCAACATCATCAAACGGCTTCGGCTCGGGGATATGCTCGAGCAGAAGGACTTGAAGCGGCGGCTGATCCAGGCCGGCATGCGGACCACCTCGGCCCCGGTCACGTTCACTTTTGTGCGGCTGGCGATGCCGATCGGACTGGGCTTGCTGTCCTTCTTCTACAGTCTGTCGCTGTTCCCGGATTGGTCGACCCAGGCGAAATTGATATGCGGGCTCGTCGGCGCCGCCTTTGGTTGGCTGCTGCCGACGATCTACCTCACCAACGCCGTTCAGAAGCGCCAGAAGATTCTGATGCGCGCTTTGCCCGATGCGCTCGATCTCATGGTGATCTGCGTCGAATCCGGCATGTCGATCGAGGCGGCGTTCAACAAGGTCTCGGAGGAGATGGCGGAATCCGCGCCGCTGATGGCCGAGGAAATCGGGATGACCGCGGCGGAACTCGCATATCTCGGCGACCGGCGAGCGGCCTATGAAAATCTTGCCGAGCGCACCGGACTCCCGACTTTCCGCTCGCTGACCACCACCTTGCTGCAGTCGGAGAAGTACGGCACGCCGATCGCGGCTGGCCTGCGCACCATCGCGCAGGAAAATCGCGACGCACGACTGAGCGCCGCCGAGAAGAAAGCCGCGGCGCTTCCGGCACAGCTCACCGTGCCGATGATCATCTTCTTTCTGCCGGTGCTGTTCATCGTGATTGCCGGACCGGCCGGGATCCAGGTCTCCGCCCTGCTGAAGTAGAGTCTTTGCCCGCCGGAACGGCCGGCTATTGCACCGTTGTCGGGGCGGGCGCTGGCGCCCCCTTGGCCGCGGCCGAGATCATGCGAAAATAGGCGTTGTTGTTGTCGGCGACATCCGGCGGCAGGTCCTTGCGCGCCAGGCGCTCCGAGGAATCGGGATCGCCCTTCAACGCCATGAGCAAAGCCAGGTTCTGCCGGGTCTGCGCCGAGGCGGCCGGCTGGTCGATCGCCTGCTCCAAGGTGGCGATGGCGCCGTCGAGATCGCCGCTGGAGGCTTGCGACAAGGCGAGATTGTTGAGGACCGTCGGGTTGCTCGGCGACGCGATCAGCGCCTGGGCGTAGGCTTCGCGCGCATCCGCGTAGTTGCCTTGATAGTCATAGGCGACGCCGAGCGTGGACAGGATCTCCCAATCGTTCGGCGCCTGGCCTTTGGCCTCCAGCAAGGTGGGGATAGCGAGATTGTCCTGGTCGGCGGCGAGATAGGCCTTGCCGAGCTCGATCAGCAGCGGCGCGGTTCGGCCATGCTTTCCGATCACCTGGCTGATCACTGCGATGGCGCTTTGCGCCTGACCGGCGAACCGTAGGTTTCGGGCGAGGTTGACCGACAGATCCATATCGTCCGGATTGCTCGCGTGGAGGCCTTGGTAAATGCCGACGGCGTCGGTGTAGTTGAAAGAGGCCTCCGCCTGCTGTGCCGCCTGCAATTGCGCGGCCTGCAGCGAGGCATTGGCGCTCGGCTTGATTACGGACGATTCCATGCAGCCCGCCAACAGCAGGCCGGCGGCGACCGTCGCCAACAAAGCCATGCGCCGGCCCCGGGGCGCTATGGCGTGAGCCATTGCGCCATTCGGGCCCAATCGCCGCGTCATTCCGACCATACGGCATTCTCCCCAGAGGCTGAGGCCGCCATTCTCCCGGACAGTTCCGGGCCCCGAGGCGGACCCAACCATTTGATGATCTTATACATTTTCCGTGACAGGGCAGCAAGCGGCATCCAGGGAGCAACCGCGCTCATGCAATCTGCATTGCCGCAAGGAGGCTTCTCGACTAAGATTAACAAATACCGGTTAGGGGTTGAGTCCGTTGCCGAACGGACGGGCCGGTGCGGAGGGGAAGATGCGCCGTCTGTTCGTTCTGCTGCCGATGCTGGTCCTGGCCAGTACCGCCGCGATGGCGGATGGGCTCAATCTCAACTGGCGTGAAGCGCGGGTGGTGAAACTTGCCAAGCCCGCGACCAGCGTGGTGGTCGGCGATCCGACCGTCGTTGATGTCACTCTGGAGACCCCGCAGACCGTCGTCGTCTTCGGCAAGACGCCCGGCGAAACCAACATCCTCGTGCTGAGCGGCGATCAGGAACTGCTTCTGGATTGGCCGGTGGTGGTCTCTCCCGTCAGCGCGCGGCATGTCAGCGTGCTCAATGCAGTGGGCGCAGATGCGCCGACTGAAGTGCTCTATGCCTGCGGCACGGAACGCTGTGCCCGGGTGCTGTCGCCGACCGACGTCGAGTTCCGGTCCTCGGCGAGCACCACCACCAGCAGCGACACCGACGCGTCGAGTTCAGCCAGCTCAGCCGCCAGCTCGAACCAGGGCGCTGCCGGCGCACCCGCTCCCGACGCCGGGCAGTAATTGGCGCCGCCACGGCTCTGACACCGCCTTGAGAAAACTATCTTGGCGCACATGCTGGTGTTAGAATTTTCATTAATCCAAGCTGAATCAACTGGTTAACGTGGTGCAAGCCGTTGTCTAGCTGGCATTTCGTCCGTATCGTTGCGGGTGGGGCAAAGAGGATCGGACCATGTCGAAACGTCATCTTGCGTCTGCGCTGAAGATCCGCCTTATCGCCTGGGGCAATCCCGGCAGAAAGCGGGGCTCCTACCGCCGGTTCCTGCGCGGCGAAGGCGGCGCCATTGCGATCTACTTCGGACTTTCGGCGATCGTCTTCGTCGGCATTGCCGGCCTCGCGGTCGATGCCGCGCGCGGCTATCTGGTGAAGGCGCGGCTCTCCGAGGCGATCGACGCCGCGGCCCTCGCCGGCGGCAAGGCGCTGCAGAGCAGCAGCAATACCGACAGCACCAAGGTGAATGCCGACGCACTCGCCTTTTTCAATGCGAATTTCCCGAACGGCGCCATGGGCGCAACGGTGGCTCCCCCGCAAATCGTCATCGGCAACAGCTTCACCGACGTCAAGGTTTCCTCCAGCGCTGTCATCCCGACCACGTTGATGAGCGTGCTCGGCTTCAACAACATGACGATGACCGCAGCCGCCACGGTGCGACGCGCACAGGGCGGCCTCGACGTCGTTTTCTCGTTCGATGTCTCGACGTCGATGGCGGGCGCGAAGATTGCCGCCTTGAAGACCAACGCGGCCGCGCTGGTCGATTCGCTCTACAAGCCGTTCACCAGCGGTGGCCAGCAGCAGACCATCTTTATCAACGGCAAGAGCTATTCGCTGCTGAACATCGGTGTCGTGCCGTGGAATGCGAAGGTCAATGTCCTCGATTTCCAGGCAACCGGCCCCGGCGCCTACACCGGTCCGACCGGCGGCACCTTCACGAACCCGACGAAGCGCAAGTATATCATCAACAACGCCTCCGGCGTGAGTACGGTCACGATGCCGGGCACCTTCAAGGCCGCGAATTCCCGGGTGCCGCTGCTGCTCAATCCGAACAGCACGACGATCGTCAAGAATGGGACGACGACGAACCAGGCGCAGGTGCCCGGGGGGTGGAGCGGTTGCGTCTACGCCCGCTACACCGACGATGGGGTCATGACCAACGATGCGGATACGACGCTGGGCGTGAGCACGACCTGGCCGGGTTGGGAGCCGATTCCGAACAACGAAGGCAATGCCGACGACTGCTACGCGACCAAATGGAACAACAACCAGGACTACGGCACCGCCATTATCGAAAGGAAGCCGAGTCCCACTAACGGCTGGCCCACGGTCGCTACAGCGCTCAAACACACCGAGGACTGCACCCAATGTTCGCGGACCGGAATCCTGGCGCTGCAGCCCGCCGCCCAGAGGGTCAAGGACGTCATCACCGATCTGAAGGCCGACGGTAATACCGACGCGCCGCAGGGCCTGTTCTGGGCCTGGGAAGTGCTGATGCCGGGCGTGCCCTTCAACGAGGCCGTGGTCAACCCGCCGTTCCAGCGCGCCCAGGCGATCGTGTTCATGACCGACGGCCAGAACTTCGGCGGCAACGGCGACGCCTATCACGGCTGGTTCGGCCCGCAGGAAGCGGCTGGCACCGTGACCAGCAAGGGCAACATCACCTTGCCCGACGGCACCAGCGTGAAGAACAACCTCAACAATCGCCTGTTGCAGCTCGCCGCGAAGATCAAGGGTACCGACCCCATGAATCTAGCCGCGGTGAAGATCTACGTGATCCAGTACCAGGAGAACGACCCGGCGCTCACGACCTTGCTGAAAGCGGTGGCGTCGCAGCCGCAAGCGCCGTTTTACTTCTTCGCCCCGAAGCCCAGCGATCTCAACGCCATCTTCACCCAGATCGCCGACAGCCTCCAGGCCTTGCGGATCGTCGACTAGCGTATCGGACGATTGCGCGGCGCAATCCATCGGCAAAAAACCCGCCTGGGTGCTCCAGGCGGGTTTTTTATGCGCTATCGCGCGCCGCCGGCCACGTCGTCGCTCGGCGTCGCGCGCCAGCCCGGCCCACTGCATGCTCTCAGGGGTCTTTTTCCGAATCCGGCTCCGGGGGCGGAGTCATCAGGTTCTTGTTGCGCGGCCGACTGTACGAAGCCACGAAGAGATGCGAACCTTCGTAGATCAAAGTCGAGAAGATCGGCTTGTAGTCGAAGAAGACTTCGGAAATCAGCACCTCTTCATTGGAAAGCGGCGTAAGCCCGGCGGGAAGGCTGATTTTCGGAGGGCTGCCCTCATTGCTGAAATACTTGCTGTCTTCGTCCAGTTTGCCGTCGTTGTTTCTCTGCCAAGTCAGCACGACGCCGCTGCCGTTTGGGTTGTTGATCGAGCTGATGTAGATCTTGCCGTCGGCAACCACGTCATAGGGTTGCATCATGGTCTTCCCGGCGATGAAGATGTCCTGCACCTGATTGCCGGTGATCGGCTCGTCCGCCTGGGCGACCAGATCAGCGACGCCGGCCGATGTGCGGGCGATCTTCTGGTAGATCAGGATGTACCGCGGCACTTCGAAGCAGCCGAGCAGGAGCAGCACGATGATCGGCAAGACCAGCGCGAACTCGATCGCGGCGACGCCCCCGGCGCCGCTGGCGAATTGCCGCACAGTCTTCAAGGCCGGCCGGTGCTTTGCGCCCATGCTCATGGCACTTTGCAGAAGCTGCTGCCGGAAACGTTGGGCTCGTTCTTGACGACGATCGTCGCGGTCATCGGGATGATGAAGCGGCCCGGGGCGTCGGGATCGGGCTTCCCAAGAAACTGGCCGACGATCGGCGTGAGGACCTTCCAGTTGTACTTCACGGTGTAGGCGACGATGTCGCCCGGAGCACCCGGGCCCGTGCCCTTCGGGCCCTTCGGGGTCCACACCCCATCACAGTTCATGTCGGAAAATGGTTCGCCGTCTGGGGGAAATCCCGCGGTGCCGGGGCCGTCGTACTTGCCGTTTGGTGGATTACCGACATTGGGGTGGTCCGCCAGGTCGTTATAAGGCTCGCCGTCCTTGACCACGCTGAAGCTGTCGAAGATCTCTTCATCGACTTCGGCCTTGTCGAGGTCGATCAGGTTGAGCGTATGTCGGTTGAGAATGAGGCCGATCATCTCGAGGCGTGGATTATCGTCGTCTTTGAAAGCCAGCGGAACCTCGGTTTTTTCGGTCCCGGTCAATGCGCTCTGCGGCTTTGAGGTGATGCCGTAGCGGGAGGCCTCCTTGAGGCCGCCTTCCAGGGTCACCATGCTCGCCATGTAGAGGCTGATCTCCATGGTGCCGAAGGTCATCATCAGCACGATGGGGAAGATCAGGGCGAACTCGACGATGGTCGCGCCTTCGCTGTTGCGTGCGAACCGCCGTAACTTGGCTGAGAATTGGCCTGTCATGGACCCTTTACCCGCGGTCGCAAAGCCGGACCTGAATCCCGGTTAATCTATGGCTCGGACCGCTTAAAGTCCAGTTAGCGACCTGAATTTCCAAGCAAAAACGCCGAATCTTGCACCGATATGTGATGTGGCCGCAGCTTTCCGTGCGGCGATTCAAGCCTGGGCGGTTTCCTGCCATTTGCCGGTGTCGGCCTGCTGGAAATAGACCACCGCATGCCCGGCCTCCCGGCAGACCCGCCATTGCGCCCGGGCGGCGGCCACCGCCGCCTCGTCATGGCCGTCGAACAACTCGCAGACCAGCTTGAAATCGCCGATCCGGTTGTGTCTGGCGCCGTCGCTCAGGATCAGCACTTGCGCACCATTCGGGGCGCCGTCGGAGTTGTCCCCGTTGGCGCTGTCGGCGTCGTCTGCCGCCGGTGCCAGGAAGATCGGCTGGTGGGCGGCTTCGCCGTCCCGGGCCGTGCCGTGGGGCAGGAAGGATTCCGGCCGGTAGGTCCAGAGCAGGGCTGCGAGAGCCTCCACCCGCTCGCTCGAACCGGCCAGCACCAGGACGCGCTCGCCGCGCTGATGGCACCGCTCGAGGATGACCGGCAGGATCTCCTCGAGCCGTGCGCGTTGCAGATGATAAAAGCGAACTTCCGTCACTTATCCCCGATGCCGAATGGCATCATTTATCCCGATGCCGAATGGCATCATTTATCTTCATAGTGATCCGCCACCAGCCGGTCGAGCAGCCGCACGCCATAGGCCGTGGCGCCCTTCGGCACGGTCGGAGAATCCTTGTCGGACCAGGCCACGCCGGCGATGTCGAGATGCGCCCAAGGCACGCCCTTTTGGATGAAGCGCTGGATGAACTGTGCCGCGGTGATGCTGCCGCCGAACCGCCCGCCGATGTTCTTCATGTCGGCCGCCGGAGAATCGATCAGCTTGTCGTAGGCGGGTCCCAACGGCATGCGCCAGAGCAGCTCGCCGGTCGCCTTGCCGGCCTGGGTCAGGCGATCGGAGAGCGTGTCGTCGTTGCAGAACAAGCCGGCATGAACCTGGCCCAGCGCCACCATGATGGCGCCGGTCAGAGTCGCGAGATCGACGATCGCGACCGGCTTGAAGTTCTCCTGGGTGTACCAAAGCGCATCGGCCAGCACGAGCCGGCCTTCCGCGTCCGTGTTCAAGACCTCGATGGTCTGGCCCGACATCGAGGTCACGATATCGCCCGGCCGCTGCGCGTTGCCGCCCGGCATGTTCTCCACCAGACCGACCACGCCCACCGCATTGACCTTGGCCTTGCGCGCGGCGAGCGCCCGCAACAGGCCGATCACCACGCCGGAGCCGGCCATGTCCCACTTCATGTCTTCCATGCCGGCCGCCGGCTTGATCGAGATGCCGCCGGTATCGAAGGTGACGCCCTTGCCGACGAAGGCGATCGGCTTGGCCTTGGCATCGTCGGCGCCGTTCCAGCGCATGATGACCAGCTTCGACTCGCGGTCGCTGCCCTGGCCCACGCCGAGCAGCGCGCCCATGCCGAGCTTCTTCATCTCCGGCACGCCCAGCACCTTCACCTCGACGCCGACTTCGGAGAGCGTCTTCGCCTGCTGCGCCAGCGTCTCGGGATAGATGATGTTGGCCGGCTCGGAGACCAGATCGCGGGCAAAGTTGATACTCTCGGCGATTTTCTCCAGCGGGTCATAGGCCTTCTTGGCGGCATTGGTTTCCGCGGTGCCGATGATCAGCCGCTTCAGGCTCGGCTTTTGTTCCGGCTTCTCCTTGGTCTTGTACTTGTCGAAGCGATAGCTTCGCAGCTGTGCGCCATAGGCGATGTTGGCGGCGAGCTCGGCCTCGCTCAGCGGCGCGCCGGGGATGGCCTCGATCAGCACCGTCGCTTCCTTCTCGCCGGCGGCGTTGAAGGCGGCGACCAGCCGGCCGCCGACGGCCTGCGCGGCCAGTGCATCGAGTTTCTGCGCCGTGCCCAATCCGAACAACAGCACGCGATTGACCGGCACGCCGGCCGGCGCCAGCAAGGTCAGGTGATCTTCGGTGCCGCCCTTGAACCGGCTGGCGCCCATCGCGCGATTGACCGCGCCCTTTGTCAGCTTCTCGACTTGTGCGGCATGGGATCCGAGCTTACGGCCGTCCATGACGCCAACGGCCAAACTGCCGGTCTCCGGCAATTCCGGCTTCGCGAATGCGATTTTCATGCTTTCCTCGGCGATTGCGACCGGCGATGCCCGGCCCGTGCTGTTCGAAGGTCCTTTCGAAATCTGCTCAAGAGTTAGCATAGCGACGCGCGCGCCGCCAGCTTGGAACATGGTCCGGCGACGACTCGCAAGTCCATGAAATCAGTGGACGAATGGGCTCGACGTGCTAGTTTACCGGCCAATGAGCGCGGCCGGAATCCGGCCCTGAAGGCCGCCTGCGAAACGGGGGAAAAGCCCGTGGCGAGTCAAAGGGCCGTCGGCCGCATTACAAAGATCATGTGGGGATCTTCGGGGTGGCGGCGTGAGGCGACTCAAGCCTTCAGGCGGGTTTGCAGCAAGGGAAGAACGAGCAGGCGCATCGCAGGCCCGGCGAAGGCGTTCGCTGCGCCGGTTGCTGCTCGGCGCCACCGCTTTGCTCTGCCTCTGGCGCCTGGATCTCGGCCCGGCCGCGGCGAGCGACACTCCGGTCGATCTGATCGCCGACGAGGCCGGCTACGATCAGGATCTCGGCGTCTACGTCGCCCGTGGTCATGTCGAGATGGCGCAGGACGATCGCGTCGTCATGGCCGACACCATCACCTACAACGAGCGCGCCAAGACGATCAGCGCGTCCGGCAACGTCGCCTTGCTGCTGCCGAGCGGCGACACGATCTTCGGCAACTACGTTGACCTCTCCGACGACTTCAAGGACGGCGTGATCAGGAGCTTCCGCGCGCTGCTGCGGGACAAATCGCGCCTGGCCGCCTATTCGGCCCATCGGGTCGGCGGCACCAAGGAGATCCTGAGCAAGGCGGTCTACACGCCGTGCCTGCCCTGCAGGGAGGACCCGACCCGTCAGCCGGTCTGGCAGATCAAGGCCGATCAGGTGGTGCGCGACGAAACCGCGCAGACCATCACCTATCACGATGCCTGGATGGAGATGTGGGGCGTCCCGGTGTTCTACACCCCGTTCTTCCAGCATCCGGACGTCGGCGTGAAGCGCCAGAGCGGCCTCCTCAATCCGATTTTTTCGGTTTCGTCCGGTCGGTCCGGCGTGCAGCTGCGCCAGCCCTATTTCATCGCTTTGGGCGACGACAAGGATGTGACCTTGAGCCCGATCGCGCGGATCACCGGCGATCCCGAACCGGCGGGCGGCGTGCTGGTCGGCGAGTATCGCCAGCGCGTACCCAGCGGCGCCTTCACCCTGGGCGCCTCGGCCACCTACGAGGACGAGCTGGACGGAGACTCCGGTCGCGAACTCCGCGGCCACGTGAACGGCGGCGGTCTGTTCGAGCTCAACCGCGATTGGCGCTGGGGTTTCAATTTCAAGAACACCACGGACAAGGATTATCTACGGCAATATCACCTCGGGTCGCGCCGCTGGCTTGAGGACACGCTGTGGAGCGAAGGCTTCTTCGGTCGCAGCTATTTCGAGGCCCGCGGCTACGGCTGGCAGACCACCGACGACGACCTGGTCGACGACACGGCGCCGATCGTCACGCCGCTGCTCAACTACAACTTCACCGGTGAGCCGGGTGCAGGCGGCAGCTACTGGGGTTTGAACGCCGGATTGATGAATCTGGTCCGCCGCCAGGGTCGGGACTCCTTCCGGGTTTCGATGCATCCCAGCTGGACTCTGCCCTACACCAGTTCCTGGGGCGATATCTATGAGCTCCAGCTCTCGGTCAATGCGGACATGTACATCACCAACGACACGGATCGCGGCAGCGACGACATCGACCCCCACGGCAACACCTTCGACGGCGTCACCGGCCGCATCTTCCCGCAGGGCAGCTTCAAGTGGCGCTACCCTTTCGTGAAGCCGGGCGAGAACTTCACCCAGGTGCTGCAGCCGATCGTGCAGCTCGTGATGGCGCCGGATTGCTGCAACACGGGCAAGATCCCGAATGAGGACAGCCGCGCTTTCGAATGGGACGATACCAAGCTGTTCTCGCCGGACCGCTTCACCGGTCTCGATCGGGTGGATGCCGGATCGCGCGTCAATTACGGCTTCGAATGGAGCGCCTACAACAACCAAGGCGGTAAAGCGGAAGTCTTCCTCGGCCAAAGCTACCAGTTCATCCGCTCCGACGAGGAACCGGAAGACAGCGGCATCAACAACGATCTGACCGACATCGTCGGCCGGCTGTCGCTGGAGCCGAACTCGATGTTGAATGCCACCTACCGCTTCCGCTTCGACACCGAGCAGGCGGAGATGAAGCGCCAGGAAGTGGCCGTCACCGCCGGTCCCCACGAGCTCTACGGTTCGGTGAGCTATGTCCATCTTGCCGGCAATGACGATTTCGCCAGCCGCGAGCAGGTCTCTGCCTCGCTCAATACCAACTTCCTCGAATACTGGTCGGCTTCGGCCGGCGCCGGCTACGACCTGATCAGCAACCAGGTGAACGCGCTTTCCGGCAGCGTCGGCTACAATGACGAGTGCTTCGGCTTCAACGTGAGCGCGTATTACAGCCCGGACGGCGATACCGATATTTCCGCCGGCAGATTCGCCGCATTCGTGACGTTCACCTTCAAGAATCTCGGCGATATCGGGACCTCGTTCTGACGATTGGCCGCATCAAAATAGTGCGGGCAAAATATCCCAGGCCAAATATCATGCCCTCCAAGGGTCGGGCAGGCGCCGGCCGGGCGGCGGATTCGGTCGGGATCGGCCGGCGGATTGCGCTATCGTACGGGCTTGGTTGATTGGATAGGACCGACGGGGTCGGATTGGAGAACGGATTGTTTGCTAGCTTTCAACCATGTGGCGGATCGCTGCGGCCCGGCCGGCGGGGCTGGGTGAAGATCGTGGCCGTCCTCTGCCTCCTCATCGGTCTCGGGGCTGGGGCGCGGCCTGCCTTGGCGCAGGATGAGCTCAAGATCGCCGCCGTGGTCAATGACGACGTGATCACCCAGCTCGACGTCTTCGCACGCCTGCGCGCCGCCATGCTTTCGGCTCGGCTGGAGGACACGCCGGAGACGCGGCAGCATCTGCTGCCCAACGTGATGCGTTCCCTGATCGACGAGCACCTGAAGGCGCAGGAGGCAAAGTCGCAGGGCGTCACCGTGGGCGACGGCGAAGTCAATGCCCGCATCGCGAACCTGGCCAGCCGCAACAACATGTCGCGCGAAGATTTCGAATCCATGCTGTCCAGCAACGGCATTCTGGTCTCGGCGCTGGCCGATCAGATCCGCGCCGATATCAGCTGGAGCCGCCTGGTCCAGCGCACGTTGCGCTCTACGATCCGCATCACCGATGCGGAGATCAACGAGGCTTTGGCGCGGGCCAAGGCGGCCCAGGGCAAAGCCGAGTATCGGCTCTCGCAGATCTTCCAGGCGATCGATTCGCCGAAGGACGCGCCGGCCGTACAGCAGTCGATCCAGCGCCTGGTCGAGCAGTTGCAGAGCGGCGCCGACTTCAGTTCGCTCGCGCAGGAATTCTCGCAGGACACCAGCGCCGCGAATGGCGGCGATATCGGCTGGCGGCGGCCGGACCAGGTCGATCCGGCCATCGCCGCCCAACTGACGCCGCTCGGCAGCGGCGACGATGTGCGCGGCAAGGTCCTCGGACCGCTCCAGGGCACCGGCGGCTTTTATTTGATCCGCGTCGAAGACGTCCGGACCGGCAACGAGTCCGTCGTGGCGCCGGGCTCCGTGCATTTGGTGCGCCTGCTTTGGCCGCTGGCGCCAAACGCATCGGAGGGCGAGGTGAAGGCGGCCCAGGAACAGGCCGATGCCTTCTCCACCAAGCAGGCCCATAGCTGCGAGGAGTTCGAGCGGCTTTCGCAGGATACGGCGCCGGCGGTGTTCTCCGATCTCGGCCGCGTTCCGGTCGACACCATGCCGCCGGAGATCCGCAACATGGTCATCACGCAGCAGGTCGGCGAACCGACCAGCGCCGTCCGCGGCGATGGCGGCGTGGCGATCTTCGTGGTCTGCGACCGCGGCGATTCCAAAGGCGAGATCTCGCGGGTCGCGATTGCCGACCGGCTCGCGGCCGAGCGACTGGAGACCATGGCGCGCGGCTATCTGAGCGATCTCCGCCGCGCCGCCTATATCGACATCCGGCTATGACCGACGAATTGCTGGCCAAGGACGGCCTGCCGCCGCTGCGCGAGGTCATGCGCCGCAACGGCATCGAGCCCAAGCGCGGGCTCGGCCAGAACTTCCTGTTCGACCTCAACCTCACCCAGAAGATCGCCCGCGCCGCCGGAATCGGACAGGGGGGCAAGATCGACGAAGGCACGGTGATCGAGGTCGGCCCCGGCCCCGGCGGCCTGACCCGCGCCCTGCTGATGGAGGGCGCGAAGAAGGTGATCGCGATCGAGCGCGACAGCCGCGCGCTCCCCGCACTGGCGCAAGTCTCGGCCCACTATCCCGGCCGGCTCGAAGTGGTCGAAGGCGACGCACTCAAGGTCGATGCCGCTACACTGGGCGAAGCGCCGCGCCGCATCGTCGCCAACCTGCCCTACAACATCGCGACGCCGTTGCTGCTGCAATGGATGGAGCAGGCCGAGCAATTCGCCTCGCTGACCTTGATGTTCCAGAAGGAGGTCGCCGACCGCCTGACCGCCCAGCCGCGCACCAAGGATTACGGCCGCCTCTCGATCGTC
>Ga0193753_10002326_pt1 | contig 15123 bp, 13 predicted proteins | sample H1c2metaG_FD_144925 | JGI IMG/M metagenome (GOLD analysis project Ga0193753, IMG submission 144925) | Soil microbial communities from a riparian zone of the East river system, Colorado, United States - H1c2 | ecosystem: Environmental > Terrestrial > Soil > Riparian zone | place: USA: East... | reverse complement strand
AAGCCATCGGTACCCAACGTGGTGAAGCGTCCCGGCACCCACTGCCGGATCATGTCCGGCCAGGCGCGCATGTAATCGGTGGCCGCGATGAACGGTCCCGTCGCCTTCGACAGGGCCTGCGTGACGTACGGCGTTCGCGCGGGCTCGCCCGGATGCAGACGATTCCAGCGTTCGATTTCGAGCGCCTCGCGGCGCAGCTCGGAGAAGCTGGTCGCCGAGTAGATATCCGAAGGAATGCCGAAGTCGCGGGCCAGGATATCCGCAGCCGCGATCACTTCGCGCAGGATCGTGCCCGAGCCCATCAGCGTGACGCGAACCCTGCCAGCGCCGCCCGACTGCAGCAGGTACAGGCCCTTGAGGATGCCCTGCTCGACGCCCTTGGGTAACGCGGGCTGAACGTAGTTCTCGTTCATGACCGCGATGTAATAGAACACGCTCTCGTCGTTCGCATACATGCGGCGCAGGCCGTCATGGATGATCACGGCGAGCTCGTAGGCATAGGTCGGATCGTAGGCCACGCAGTTCGGCACGGTGGCCGCGTGCAGCAGGCTGTGACCGTCCTGGTGCTGCAGGCCCTCGCCCGCGAGCGTGGTGCGACCCGCGGTGGCGCCTAACAGGAAGCCGCGCGTGCGCAGGTCGCCCGCGGCCCAGTAGAAGTCACCGACGCGCTGGAAGCCGAACATCGAGTAGTAGATGTAGAACGGCACCATCTGGATGCCGTGGTTCGCGTAGGCGGTGCCGGCGGCGATCCACGAGCAGGTGGACCCCGCTTCGTTGATGCCCTCTTCGAGCATCTGCCCCTTCTTGTCCTCGCGATACGACATGAGCTGATCGGAATCGACGGGTGTATACAGCTGCCCCGCCGAGCTGTAGATGCCGATCTGGCGGAACAGGCCTTCCATGCCGAAGGTGCGCGCTTCGTCGGGCACGATGGGCACGACGTTCTTGCCGATGTTCTTGTCCTTGAGCAGCATCGTGAGGATGCGCACGAAGGCCATGGTGGTGCTGATCTCGCGGTCGCCCGTGCCTTCCAGCATGGCGCTGAATGCGGACAGCTCGGGGATGACCAGCGGTTTCGCCACGACCTTGCGCGCGGGTAGATAGCCGCCGAGCGCCTGGCGGCGTTCGTGCAGGTATTTCATTTCCGGCGCGTCGTCGGCAGGCTTCATGAGCGAGAGCTTCGCCACCTGCTCGTCGGTGAGCGGGATGTTGAAACGGTCGCGCACGTCGCGCAGCGCGGACTCGTCCAGTTTTTTCTGCTGGTGCGCCACCATCTGGCCCTCGGCCGCCTTGCCGAGGCCGAAACCCTTGACGGTTTTCGCGAGAATGACCGTGGGCTGGCCCTTGTGGTTCATGGCTGCCGAATAGGCCGCGAAGACCTTCCGTTCGTCGTGGCCGCCGCGATTCAGGTGCCAGATGTCGTCATCCGACATGTTGGCGACCATCTCCTTGAGCTCGGGATACTTGCCGAAGAAGTTCTCGCGCGTGTATGCGCCGCCCTTGGCCTTGAAGTTCTGGTACTCGCCGTCGACGCACTCTTCCATCACGCGCTGCAGGAGGCCCTGTGTATCGCGCGCCAGCAGCGGATCCCAGCGTGAACCCCAGACCACCTTGATGACGTTCCAGCCCGCGCCCAGGAAGGCGGCCTCGAGCTCCTGGATGATCTTGCCGTTGCCACGCACCGGGCCGTCGAGACGCTGCAGGTTGCAGTTGACCACGAACACCAGGTTGTCGAGCTTCTCGCGCACCGGCAGCGTGAGCGCGCCCATGCTCTCCGGCTCGTCCATCTCGCCGTCGCCGAGGAATGCCCAGACCTTGCGATCGGACACGGGGACCATCTCGCGGTTTTCCATGTAGCGCAGGAAGCGCGCCTGGTAGATAGCCATCATGGGCCCGAGGCCCATCGACACCGTCGGGAACTGCCAGAAGTTAGGCATGAGCCAGGGATGCGGATACGACGACAGGCCGTCACCCGACGCTTCCTGGCGGAAATGCTTGAGCTGGTCCTCGGAGAGCCGGCCCTCGAGGAAGGCACGGGCATAGATGCCGGGCGAGGCGTGGCCCTGGATGAACACCATGTCGCCGGGGTGCTTGTCGGAAGCCGCGCGCCAGAAATGGTTGAAGCCCACTTCGTACAACGTGGCCGAGGATGCGTAGGTGGAGAGGTGACCGCCATATTCGCTCGACACCTTGTTGGCGTTGAGCACCATGGCCAGCGCGTTCCAGCGAATGCATGCCTCGATGCGCTTCTCGAACTCGCGGTTACCGGGGTAAGACGGTTCGTGGCCCGGGGAAATCGTGTTGACGTAGGCCGTGTTCGGACGGAACGGCAGGTAGGCGCCCGAGCGCCGCGTGTAGTCGATGAGCTGCTCGAGCAGGAAATGCGCGCGTTCGGCGCCCTGCGTCTTGAGAATCGAATCGATCGATTCGATCCACTCGCGTGTCTCGGTCGGATCGACATCTTCGAGCTTCATGATTTCCGTCATACACATCCACTGCCGAGGGGCGGCAAAGCAAAGAGAGCGGTGCACGCTGTGCTAGCATGCGCCGCGTTGAAAATGAGGTGAGGGGGGCGGGAAAACAAGGCGCGATATGATCGTGGCTTCGCCTCTCCCGGTCAAGCAAACCTCAATGCGGACAGCAGCTTACGGCGCGTTTTACGCGACCCATCACTAGTGGAAATCGAAATCCGCCGCCCCGACGACTGGCACCTCCATCTGCGCGACGGCGCGGCGATGGCGGCCGTGCTGCCGTTTACCGCGGAGCGCTTCGCGCGCGCCATTGTGATGCCGAATCTCAAGCCGCCGGTCACCACCGTGGCCGCGGCGGCCGCCTATCGGCAACGAATCCTCGCGGCACTGCCCGCGGGATCGGCCTTTTCCCCCCTCATGACGCTGTATCTCACGGATCAAACCGACCCGGCCGAGATCGACAAGGCGTTGAAATCGCAGTGTGTATACGCCTGCAAGTTGTACCCGGCCGGCGCCACCACCAACTCGGATTCGGGCGTCACGGACATCAGGCGCATCGACGACGTGCTCGCGCGCATGAGCGACGCCGGCATGCCGCTTTTGGTGCATGGCGAGGTCACCGCGCGCCAGGTTGATGTCTTCGATCGCGAATCCAGGTTCATCGATGACGTGCTGTTGCCCACGATCGGGCGGTTTCCCAAGCTGCGCGTGGTCTTCGAGCACATCACCACGGCGCGCGCCGCCGAATTCGTCGAACGCGCGCGCGACGGCGTCGCGGCGACGATCACGCCCCAGCACCTGCTGCACAATCGCAATGCCATCTTCGAAGGTGGCATACGACCGCATTACTATTGTCTGCCGATCCTCAAGACCGAGCCGGATCGCGAAGCGCTGCTCGCGGCGGCCACCAGCGGCAATCCGCGCTTTTTCCTCGGCACCGACAGCGCGCCGCATGCGCAGCACACCAAGGAGAACGCCTGCGGCTGCGCCGGCATGTTCTCCGCGCACGCGGGCATCGAGCTGTATGCCGAAGCCTTCGAAGCCGCGGGCAAGCTCGACCGGCTCGAAGGCTTCGCGTCCGACTTCGGCGCGGATTTCTACCGGCTGCCGCGCAATGCGGGCCGCATCCGCCTCGCGAAGCGCGAGTGGCGCCCGCCGGCTAGCTACCCGATGGGCGCTTCGGACAAGGACGGCCGGCTCGTGCCCATGCGCGCCGATGAAGCCATCTCCTGGCAGTTGGTGGCCTGATGGAAGACGCGGTCGCAGATCCCACCGCGGCGTTTTCCGGCGCGCCCGTCATGAGCCGGCGCTTCCGCCAGTTCCTGCCCGTGGTCATCGACGTCGAAACCGGTGGTTTCAACTGCGTCACCGATGCGCTGCTGGAAATCGCCGCCGTCATGATCGAATTCGGCCCCGACGGACGCCTGCGCCGCGGCGAGTCGCATGCCTATCACGTGCGCCCCTTCGAAGGCGCCAATCTCGAGCCCGCCTCGCTCGCGGTGAACGGCATCGACCCCTTTCATCCGCTGCGGCCCGCGATTCCCGAAAAAGACGCGCTGGGGCGCGTCTTCACCGAAGTGCGCAACGCGATGAAGTTGCAGGACTGTCGCCGCGCCGTGCTGGTGGGCCACAACGCCGCGTTCGACCTGGGGTTCCTCAACGCCGCGGTGGCGCGCGCCGAAATCAAGCGCAACCCGTTTCACCCGTTTTCCTGTTTCGACACGGCGACGCTCGCCGGCGCCGCGTTCGGCCAGACCGTGCTCGCGAAAGCCGTGCAGGTGTGCGGCATCACTTGGGATTCGAATGAAGCGCACTCGGCGCGCTACGACGCCGAACGCACCGCCGACATCTTCTGCGAAGTGTGCAATGCGCTCGACGGCGTGTGGCGCAAGTCCGACGTGCGCGCGCAAGCGCTCTGGAATCACCCCGACCCCGCCGACGGTGCCGGGCCGGGAAACCGGGATAACTCGAAAGCCACCGACACCCCCGAACCCACTCTGTAGAGACGCCGGACTTCAATCCGGCCCGGCACCTCTCAGGCCGTCGCGCTCGCCTCGTTCAACAACCTCTTCAGCTCTCCGCTGCGGTGCATGTCGAGCACGATGTCGCAGCCGCCCACCAGTTCACCCTTCACGTAAAGCTGCGGGTAGGTAGGCCAGTTCGAGAACTTCTTGAGCGCATCACGCAGCTCGGGATCCTCGAAGATGTTCACCGCATGGAATTCGGTGTCCGAAGCTCGCAGCGCGGCGACGACCTGTGCCGAAAACCCACATTGCGGGAAATCCGGCGTGCCCTTCATGAACAGCACCGCGGGACTGGTTCCGATATGGGTCTTGATACGACTGACTACGTCTTCTGCCACGTTCTTTCTCCTTTGATCCAGCGCCCCGAGGAGCGCCCATTGCGCTTCCGCGCTCATTGCCGGCCACGCCGCTATTTCGTCCACCGTGCGCAAACATCCTGCGCACCGGCTGCCTTCGACCAGTACACAGACTTTGATGCAGGGTGATGGCGGGCGTTCAATCATGATGGAAGGCCTCGCGGAGCGCGTTGAATTATGGGGGCTCGTCCCCTATTCTTCAAACCGCTCACCGGGGAGATTAAGACAATGAAAATATTCACGAATCATCGCTACGCACTCATCACGGGAATCGTCCTGGCGCTGGTGCTGTCATTCCTCCTGCACCGCTGCCTGGTGCCGGAATCCACCTTCAACCAGGCGTCGCTGGCGCGCTGGGTACACATCGTCTCCGGTGTGTTCTGGATCGGCCTGCTCTACTACTTCAATGCCGTACAAACCCCGGCGCTGGCCGATGCCGCCGCCGACAAGGGTGGCCCGGGTGGCGCTGGCGTGAACAAATACATCGCGCCGCGTGCGCTGTTCTGGTTCCGCTGGTCCGCGCTCGCCACCTGGCTCGCGGGCGCCTGGCTGCTCGCGGAACGCTTCGTCCCGGCCTTCACGTTCGGCTATTCCAACGGCTCGCACGACTACCAGACGGTGGTCATCGGCATCGGCGCCTGGCTCGGCACCATCATGCTGCTGAACGTCTGGGGCATCATCTGGCCGAACCAGAAGAAGATCTTAGGGCTCAAGCCGGCCACCGATGAAGAGAAGGCCAAGGCTCGCAAGGCAGCGCTGTATGCCTCGCGCACCAACTTCATCCTCTCGATCCCGATGCTGCTGTGCATGGCCGCCACCTCGCACGGCCTGCCCATCTGATCGCCAGGTTTTGATAGAACGGGTCGACAGCCAGTTGATCGCGCGGCAGGTCGCTGCCGCGCTGGCTGAAGACTTGGGTGCGGGCGATGTCACCGCCGCACTGGCTCCCGCCTCACAACAGGTTCGCGCGCAGATCATTGCGCGCGAACCTGCGATTCTCTGTGGCACCGACTGGGTCGACGCCACCTTCCAGCAACTCGACGCGGGCATCCGCCTCGAATGGCAGGTTCTCGATGGCGGCCGCCTCGCCGCCGACCAGCCCGTGCTCAAACTCTCCGGCCCGGCGCGCCCCATCCTCACGGGCGAGCGCACGGCGCTCAATTTCCTGCAGACGCTATCCGCCACGGCCGCGGCCGCGGCCCGCTATGTCGAGGCCGTTGCCGGTACCGGTTGCCGTATCCTCGATACGCGCAAGACGCTGCCGGGACTGCGGCTCGCGCAGAAATACGCCGCGCGCTGCGGCGGCGCGCAGAACCATCGCCTCGGGCTCCATGACATGGTGCTCATCAAGGAAAATCACATCATCGCCGCTGGCTCCATCAGCAGCGCCATCGCAACCGCGCGTCGAACTACCCCGGGCATCCCGGTCGAGGTGGAAGTGGAATCGCTCGGCGAACTGGACCAGGCGCTCACCGCTGGCGCGGACATCATCATGCTCGATGAGCTCTCGCTCGATGACATGCGCGAAGCCGTGAAGCGCAATCGGTCGCAGGGCGCCAAGGCAAAGCTCGAGGCGTCCGGCAGCGTGACGCTGGCCACCGTGCGCGAAATCGCGCTCACGGGCGTCGACTACATCTCCATCGGCGGCATCACCAAGCATGTGCAGGCGGTCGACCTTTCCATGCGATTCGAGTTCGCCTCATGACCTTGCGCACACTCACTGCTCTCTCGCTCCCGCTCCTGTTAGCCGCCTGCGTGCGCCATGACGCAAGCACGCTGCCCGGCACACTGGAGCGTGATCGCGTTGAGCTGGTGGCGGATGCGAACGAGACCATCATTTCATTGCCGTTCGCCGAAGGCGCCACGGTAAAGGCCGGCGATGTCATCGTGGTCCAGGACCGCGCACTATCCACCGCCGATCTCGGCGCCGCGCGTGCGCAACTCGCCGAGGCCGAGTCCCGCGCCGAGGAACTCCAGAACGGCCCGCGCAACACCACCATTCGTGCCGCCGTCGCGCGTCGCGACACGGCCCGAGTGCAACGCGACGATGCCGTGCGCGAACGCAACCGTCTCGTCGGCCTCGCGGCGCGGAGCCTGGTGAGCCAGTCGGAAGCGGACCGTCAATCGGCGGCCGCCGATGCCGCGGAGGCCACGTTGCGCGCGGCGGAAGCCGATTTGCGCGAACTGCAGGAAGGCACGCGGACGGAGCAAGTCGCCCAGGCGCGCCAGGCTGCCGACATCGCGCGCGCCAACCTTTCGGGCCTCGAAACCACGTCCTCCCGGCTCGAAGTGCGCGCGCCCATCGCGGGCACCATCGACTCGCTCCCGTTTCATCTGGGCGAGAAGCCGGCGCGCGGCGCCACGGTCGCCGTGCTGCTGGCCACCACGGCGCCGTTCGCGCGCGTGCATGTGCCCGAGCCCATTCGTGCGCAGGTGAAGATCGGCACGCCGGCCACGCTCCGCATCGACGGCATCGAGCGCACGTACAAGGGCCAGGTGCGCTTCATCGCCAGTGAAGCGGAGTTCACGCCTTACTACTCGCTCACCGCCGCGGACCGTTCACGCCTCTCGTTCCTGGCCGAGGTGGTCATCGATGATGAAGGCGGCACGTCGCTGCCTTCGGGCGTACCCGTGGACGTGACGCTGGATCTGGCGTCGCCGTGAACTCGACCGCCGGGACGGCCATCACCGCGCGGCAACTCACGCGAAAATTCGGTACGAAAGTCGCGGTGGATCACATCGACCTCGACATCCCCTCCGGCCGCATCTACGGATTTCTCGGGCCGAACGGCTCCGGCAAGTCGACCACGCTGCGCATGCTCTGCGGCATGTTGCGGCCGAGCGATGGACACGCCGAAGTGTTCGGGCTTTCGGTCGTCAAGGATGCCGAAGCCATCCGGCGCCGGCTCGGTTACATGCCGCAGAAATTCTCGCTGTGGGAAGACCTGACCACCGACGAGAACCTGCGCTTCATGGCGGATCTCTACGGCCTCGAGGGTGACGTCGAGGCGCGCATCGCCGAACAGCGTGTCACCTACAATCTCGACGAGCTGCGCAAGCAGCGCGCCGGCACCATGAGCGGTGGCCAGAAGCAGCGCCTGGCGCTCGCGGCAGCGACTATCCACTCACCCGAGCTGTTGCTGCTCGACGAGCCCACCAGCGCGGTCGATCCGCAGAGCCGGCGCGATTTCTGGGAGCGCCTATTCCAGCTCGCCGAAGGCGGCGCCACGATCCTGGTGTCCACTCATTACATGGACGAGGCCGAGCGCTGCCACGGGCTCGCCATCATCGCCGAAGGCCGCATGGTGGCCGAAGGAACGCCGCGCGCACTGATGGCCGGCGTCGAGGCCAACATCTTCGAAATCGAGGGCGCGGACGGCAGCGAGGCGCCGCGGCTGATCCGCGAGCTTCCCTGGGTGCACGGCGTGACGCAGCTCGGTATCCGGTTGCGTGTGCTCGCGGACCGCAACGTGAAGGATGCCGAGGCGCAGCTTCGCGTGCTGCTCAAACAGCACGACATCGATGCCAGGGTCGAGCTCACCAATGCCAGCCTCGAAGACGTGTTCGTGGTGGCGACGAGAGTCAGGAAAAATGGCGGCTAACAAGTTCAGTGCCGCAATGCGGAGGCTGAGAGCCGTGGCCACCAAGGAAGTGCGCCAGCTTTCGCGCGACCGCGTGACCTTCGGCATGATCGTCGGCGTACCGCTGCTGCAGATCACCTTGTTTGGATATGCCATCAACTACGACGTGCGCAATCTCGCCACGGTGGTGCAGGACGATGCGAACTCGTCGATGTCGCGCGAGTTCATCTCGCAGATCAAGGCCACGCAGGTCGTGCATGTCACTTACACCACCAACTCCTCCGCCGAGCTCGCAAAGCTCATGCGCGAGGGCCGCGTCAGCCTGGCGATCGTGATCCCGCGGGATTTCGAGCGCCGCCTGCAGGCGCAAACGCGCCCGGTGGTCCAGATCCTGGTGGACGGATCGCAAACGCAACTCGCAGGGGTGGCCGCTGGCATTGCCTCGATGCCGCTGCTCGCACGCCACGGCGAAGGTCCGTATTCAGGCGGAAAACGCATGCAGCCGCGGCGCGTCGAAGTCCGCACGCTCTACAACCCGGAGAAGCGCACCGCGGTGCAGATCGTGCCAGCGCTCATCGGCGTGATCCTGACCATGACCATGGTGCTGTTCACCTCGGGCGCCATCGTGCGCGAGCGTGAGCGCGGCAACCTCGAATTGCTGATCGCCACGCCGCTCAGCAGCCTCGAGCTCATGGTGGGCAAACTCCTGCCCTATGTCGCCATCGGCCTCATCCAGACCACCATCATCCTCATCGTGGGCGCGTGGCTTTTCAGCGTTCCGATCGTCGGGCGACTCATCGATCTCTACGCCGCGGCGCTGGTGTTCATCGCGGCCACGCTCGGCCTGGGCCTCTTCGTCTCCACGCTCGCCCAAACGCAGTTCCAGGCATTCCAGCTCGCGTTCCTCACGCTGCTGCCGTCGATCCTGTTGTCCGGATTCCTGTTTCCGTTCGAAGGCATGCCCGTGGCGGCACAGTGGATCGCGCAGGTGCTGCCGCTCACGCATTTCAACGTGATCATTCGCGGCATCGTTCTGCGCGGTGCAGATCTGCCCGAGGTCTGGCTGCAACTTCTCAAACTCGCGGCGTTCCTCGCAGTGATGCTCGTCGTCGCCGCGGTGCGCTTCAAGAAACGCCTGGATTAATGGGGGCAGCCCTCATGTCGATCCGCATTCTTCTCGCCGCCTGCCTGTTGGCCACGCTGGCGTCCCACGCGCACGCGCAGATGGCGTGGCCCAAGGGCACGGTCGCCGCCGTCGTGCTCACCTATGACGACGCCCTGCATTCACAGCTCGACGTCGCCATCCCGCAGCTCGATGCTGCCCGGTTCAAGGGCACCTTCTTTCTGGACGGCGACATCACGCCCGCCGACATGCTTCGCTGGCGCAAGGCCCAGCTCAGCGGCCACGAGCTCGGCAATCACTCACTGTTCCATCCCTGCCCGCGCGCCATGCTGCCCGACCGCAAGAACTACCTCACCGACAACTACGACTCCGACCGCATGCTTGGCGAGATCGCGGCCATGAACAACGTGCTCTTCGGCATCGACGGCGCGAGCACGCGCACCTATTCCGTGCCTTGCAGCCAGATGCTCGTGGGTGGGGTCGACTTCACCGACGCCCTGCGCCGCTCGGGCCTCGCGAAGTACGCACGCACGGGCGGTGATCAATACAAGTCCGTGATCACGGATTTCACGAAGCTGGACGTGTTCCAGGTACCGAGCTACGGACCGGTCGATAAGCCCGATGGCGCAACACTCATCGCCTATGCCGAGCGCGTGCGCAATGCGAAGGGCCTCGGAGTACTGCAGTTCCACGGGACCGGCGGTGATTACCTCGAAGTCCCGGCCCAGGCGCACCAGCAACTCGTGGACTGGCTGCGCAAGCATCCGGAGATCTGGGTCGCCACCTTTCAGGACGTCATGGATTACGTGAGCGCCCACACTCGCTAAACTCCCGCCTCGCAAAGCGAGGCATGCCATGGAACAGAAAACCCAGGACGAACGCGCGCAGACCTTCCGCGCACTGCACACCAGCGGCGCCTTCGTCATCGCCAACTGCTGGGACGGCGGCACGGCGCGCATCCTCGCATCGCTCGGTTTCCAGGCACTCGCCACCTCCAGCGGCGCATCAGCCGGCACGCTCGGCCGTCTCGACGGCAACGTCTCCATCGACGAAGCGATGGCGCAGGCGCGCATCATCTGCGGCGCCACATCGCTGCCCGTGTCCGGAGATCTCGAAAAGGGTTTTGGCGACGACCCCGCAGCCACGGCAAAAGCCATTCAACTCGCGGCCCATGCCGGGCTCGTCGGCGGATCGATCGAAGACGCCAGCGGCCGCAAGGACGCGCCGATCTTCGATATCGGCCTTGCCACGGAACGTGTCGCGGCCGCCGTGGATGCCGCACGCAAGCTGCCGTTTCCGTTCATGTTGACGGCGCGCGCCGAGAACTATCTACACGGCCGGCCCGATCTCGACGACACGATCCGGCGCCTGCAGGCGTTCGAAGGCGCCGGCGCCGACGTGCTGTTCGCGCCCGGTCTTCCGGATCTGGCGGCGGTGCGCGCGGTGTGCTCCGCGGTCAGCAAGCCCGTGAACTTCATGGTGGGCATTCGCGGCCGGTCGTTCTCGGTGGAAGAACTCCAGCAGGCAGGCGTGCGTCGCATCAGCCTCGCCACGTCCCTGTTTCGCGCCGCCATGACCGGGCTCACCGACGCCGCGCGCGAGATCCGCGACTCCGGGACGTTCGGCTACCTCGACGACACCATGTCGAGCGGCGAATTCGCGAAATACATCCAGGGCGGCTCATGAAGCTCGTCGACTGCACACGCGAGCGGCACTCCGCCGCGATTCTCGAAATCTTCAATGAAGCGATCGCGAATTCGACGGCCATCTATGAATACGTGCTGTTCAAGCCGGACTACATGGAGAAGTGGTTTGACGCCAAGGCGAAAGGAAACTACCCGGTGATCGGCTTCGAGACCGACGACGGCGAGCTCGCCGGATTTGCGAGCTATGGAAAGTTTCGCGACCGTCCCGCCTACAAGTACACCATCGAGCATTCGGTCTACGTGCACACCCGGTTTCGCGGCCAGAAGCTCGGCCGCCAGCTTCTCGAGTTGATCATCGTTGCCGCAGGCCAACAGGACTATCACGTCATGATGGGTGGCATCGACGCCTCGAACGACGTGAGCATCAAGCTGCACGAGAGCCTGGGCTTCACGCACTGCGGCACCGTGGCTCAGGCGGGTTTCAAGTTCGGGCGGTGGCTGGATCTCGCGTTCTACCAGAAGATCCTCGCCACGCCCGGCTCGCCCGTCGACGGCTGATGACGGCCACCTTCGACTAAAGTTTCAGGCATCAGGCTGCCGTTTGATCGGTGGAACCCGCACGCGTGGTGGGTTTGTGGAAAACTATCGGCGGATTCGCCGACACCGTACCAGGCCCCTTCGCCAGACAGGAATGAACATGGCTTTGAAACTACTCGCCCTCGGCGCGCTGCTCGCCACTCTTGCTTCTTCCGCCATCGCGCAGACACCGGTCGCGAATCCAGATGCGGACAAGGAAGACTGGATCGTCCTGTTCAACGGCAAGGACCTCAAGGGCTGGACGCCGAAGATCGCCAAGCACGAACTCGGCGACAACTTCGGCAACACCTTCCGCGTCGAGGACGGCCTGCTCGAGGTCCGCTACGACAAATACAAGAGCTTCGACGGCCAGTTCGGACACCTCTTCTATAAGGACCCGTTCTCCTACTACCGCCTGGTGGTCGAGTACCGCTTCGTGGGCAGCCAGGCGCCGGGGAATCCGGGCGCATGGGCGCTGCGCAACAGCGGCGCGATGCTCCATTCACCCGATCCGCGCACCATGCCGCGCGATCAGACCTTTCCCATCTCCATCGAGGGTCAGCTGCTCGGCGGCAACAGTGACGGCAAGCCCCGCCCCACCGCCAACATGTGCAGCCCCGGCACGGAGATCGTCTACCAGGGCAAGCTCTACAAGGATCATTGCCTGAACTCCTCGTCGCCCACGTTCGACGGCGAGCAGTGGGTGCGCGCCGAATTCCTCGTGCACGGTTCGGGCACCATCACGCACTTCGCGAATGGCCAGAAGGTGCTCGAGTACGAAATGCCGCAGTACGGCGGCGGCGTGGTCGACAACTTCGATGCCACCACCAAGATAGACGGCAAGCTCATCGACAGCGGCTACATCTCGCTGCAAAGCGAGTCGCATCCCATCGACTTTCGCAAAGTGGAGCTGCTGAACCTCGCCGGCTGCATGGACAAGGCGGCTGCTAACTACAAGAGCTATTACGTGAAGCCCATCCCGGAGGACTGCAAGTTCGCCGAAGGTGCGAAGCCCGCGATGCGCCGGCCGGGCGACTACCCGGTGAGCGCCGAGGCGCTGCCGCAGGAAGGCATTCCGAAAGGCCGCCTCGAGGGGCCGTTCGAATTCCACAGCAAGATCATCGAAGGCACCGTGCGTCGTTACTGGATCTTCGTGCCCGCGCAGTACAACGCGAAGAAGCCGCAACCGGCCAACGTGCTCGTATTCCAGGATGGCCAGCGCGCCACGAACCCCAATGGCCCGTTGCGACTCAACCAGGTCATGGAAAACCTCATTGGCAAAGGCAAGATGCCCGTGACCATCGGCATCTTCATCACGCCGGGTAGCCTCAGCGAGACGTATCCCACCGATCTCGACATGCGCAATCCGAATCACCGCAAGGAAGAGTACGACGCGCTCAACGACACGTATGCGCGTTTCCTCATCGAGGAGATGCTTCCCGAGGTGGGCAAGAAGTACAAACTCACGGACGATCCGGAGAAGCGCGCCATCGGCGGCACCTCGAGTGGAGCGATTGCGGCTTTCACCGTTGCGTGGTCGAGACCCGACATGTTCCGCCGCGTCATCAGCATGATCGGCAGCTACACCTCCATCGGTTACATCCCGGCTGCGGATGGCAAACCGATGACGCCGGGCGGCGACCTCTATCCCACGCTGATCCGCAAGAACCCGATCAAGCCGATCCGCATCTATCTACAGGACGGCGAGCACGACCTGTCGAACGAACACGGCAGCTGGTTCCTGGCCAACCAGCAGATGCTCTCGGCATTCGAGTATGCGAACGCCAAGGCCGACAAGGATGGAACGCTGGGCGTCCGTTACGAGGTGAAGCACAACTGGGGCGACGGTGCGCACTCCGACGCCCACGGCGGCGCGCTGCTGCCCGACATCCTCACCTGGATCTGGACGAATGATTAATGGGGACATTCCTCGTTTCCTAGCAAACGGGGACATGCCTCAATTAGCTGCCGCTGACCTTTATGGTCTACAGACGAGGTACGTCCCCGCGAAGGTGCTTCCGGCCATGGAACCGGATTTGCTGGACGCATGCGACATACTGCTGCTCGGTGCGATAGCTGTAGTGCCGGACGCGAATCGCTTCTGGCACTTGGTCGAGCAGCTAAGAGTTATGCGACATGTCGCGAAAGTACTTGGGAATGTTTGACGACATTGACGAGCATATGCTGTAGTAAAAACAGACACATGCACGGAGCGGAAGAATGTTATGCGACGCGCTTGTCCACATTTGCAGCGACCATTGGGTCGCCTAATTAAGAGTTAGGCGGCTCATGTACTACGAGATTCTGGTAAACGGCGAGACTCTTGGCGTGTACGGGCACGAGCACGTGCGCAACATGAGCGTATCGGTGAGTCTCGTCGAAGGTCGTCAGGAGATATTCGCTAGCGCTGTCTGTGAAGAGGCAGAGGAATGGTGGTTTTACGACTGGCTCCAGCATCCAATCAACTTGGCAGACGTCGTGGAAATCCGTCGCGTCCTTTCTGGGCCATCTCGAGATCCACAAAGGAAGAGGAGGATGGCACGCCCTTCAGCCAAGACCGATAGCGCGCCGCCTAACAAATCGCTCGAGCGGACGCGTGAGGGATAAAGTGCCAAGCTCATACAGCGGCGCGCGCGCCGCTCAGCTCAACCGTTAGGTGTCACTAATGAGTGCCGTACGCGTTCGACGCCAGGTCTACGAACTGACTCCCGGGGATCTCGAACGTTTTCCAGTTTGGGAGTTCGCGCTTGATGAGGAAGGTGAGGAGGGTCAAGATGAGGCAACTGTCCGGCCATACGAGGCAACGCTGCCGCTCGATCCGTCCGATGGCATGTTCATCGTTCGCGCTACGTTGAAGCTGTCCGACGGCACCCTCTTCAAGGGATACCTTACGCCGCCAGTTCAAGGAGAGGCAGGCCTGAGCACGTTTCAGCCAGCGGTTGTAGTACCTGATGGTCAGGTCTCGTTCTGGTGTGGAATGCTTGTCCCGCCGCCCGACCATATCGCTAAGTGCTACTCGCTCTTGGGTAAGCCCTCGTCGAAGCAAGTTTTTCCTGTGCGGTTTGAGTCCGACGTTTCGCTCGTGGGCGGCCCAATAGCTGGCGACATCCCTGGCTTTCTCGTTCTCGAGGACTTCGAAACTATGCGAACCAGGGTGGTGGCGTGACGCCTAACACCTCGTTCGAGCGGACGCGTGAGGGATAAAGTGCCAAGCTCATACAACAGCGGTCGCGCCGCTCAACTCAATCGTTAGGCCTCACTCTTAATCGAGTTCATCAGGGAACACAACCATGAAGGTATACCGCTTGCTGCCGCTGCTCCTCGCGGGTTGCGCCTCGAACTCGGG
>Ga0193753_10002325_pt1 | contig 15128 bp, 11 predicted proteins | sample H1c2metaG_FD_144925 | JGI IMG/M metagenome (GOLD analysis project Ga0193753, IMG submission 144925) | Soil microbial communities from a riparian zone of the East river system, Colorado, United States - H1c2 | ecosystem: Environmental > Terrestrial > Soil > Riparian zone | place: USA: East... | reverse complement strand
CAGGCAGCTCACTCGGAGACTACGTGAGGCAGCAAGACCACGATCTCGTGAGCAGCCCGACCGGTGAGGATGGATTTTGGATCTACATGAACTTCGTAGCCGAACGGATTGAATACACACCATGAAGGCGCACTTCGATCTCGAGCTATTGATCTCGGTAGTGACACTCTGTGTTCTCGCCGGCTACGCACACGCAGACACTGGCAGCCTGACCGCTGAACAGATTGCGGAGCGTACGGTGCGGCCGGATGCGCTGACGTGGAACGGGGGCCGCGCGCGCGTGCGCATGGTGCTGACGGATTCTGAAGGAAAGAGTCGCGAGCGCGGAATGGAGATCGTCGGCCGCGAGAAAGACGGTTTGTATCAGAGCCTCGTCCGCTTCCTGCAGCCGGCCGACGTCGCTGGAACCGCCTTTCTGATGCTGGAACGCGGCAAGGAAGATTCGGAGCAGTACATCTACTTGCCCGGCATCAAGCGCACCCGGCGAATCGCCGGCCGCGAACGCGATTCCAGTTTCATGGGCAGCGACTTCACCTACGCCGACATGCAGGGTGTCGACTCGAAGCAGGCGAAACACGCGCGGCGAGCAGACGAGAAGGTCGGCAGCGAAAGCTGCTACGTGATCGAGTCCACGATCGATCCGAGTCTCAAAGTCACGTACGGTAAAGTCGTGACTTGGGTTCGCCAGAGCGACTTCATCGCGCTACGCACGAAGTTCTACGATCACACCGGCAAGCTCGCGAAGACGCTCTACACACGTCGAATCAAGAATGTCGACGGGAAGCTCGTGGTGGTCGAAGCACGCATGCAAAACGAGCAAGCGTCCCATGCGACCGACATCTTCATCGACTCGGTCGAGCGTCGCGACGATCTGCCCGACTCGCAGTTCACGCCTTCTGCGCTAGAGCATCTCTGACTTGGCGAGTCGCGCTCGAAGTCTGCTGTTCACGTGCGCGCTGAGCTTTGCGGTTGCGGGCCGCGCCAGCGCGCAAGACGAGCAGATCATCGACGACCCGGAGTTGTCGGAGCATCCGTCGGCGTCGTCGTCCCCGAGAGTCACCACAACTGAAGCGCCCGCGTTCGTGAGCGAGGCGCGGCTCGGTTTGCATAGTCGGCTATCACTCGACTATCTCCACAGCGATCCGCGCGAGGAGACGTGGGAAAACACGACGATCGCGACACTCGAGGCGACGGTTCGCCGCTCTGAGCGGCTGCGCTTCGTGGTCGGCATGCGCGCGCGCTATCACATCTCGTTTCTGAGCCAAGACGTGCCTGACGAAACGGCACAACGCGTCGAGCTGGATGCTGCACCGACGGCCGGCTACGTCGATATCAAGCTCGCCGAGGGCGCGAACCTCCAGCTCGGCTATCAGCCGGTGCACCTCGGACGCTTCGAGTTAGTCTCCGCGATCGACGTGCTTTCGGTCGGCGACTTTCGCGACGGGCCTGCAACGGTGCCGGAAGCCGTCGACGTCGCACAACTCGGTGTGCGCCTCGACTATGACCCCACGGGATCGCTCTCGTTTCGCGTGCTGTACGTTCCGTTCTTCACACCCCACATTCTCTCGGTGAGTGAGAGCGACTATGCGCTGTTTCGCCTGACTCAAGCGCAGGCCTCAGCCGGGTTCTCGACGCTCGGCTTGGATGGCAGCGTCCTCGCTTCGAACTTGTCGCGGGCGGATCGCGAGCGCCTCGCCGAGAGTGGCTTGGCGGCGTTCGCGCCCGAAGCGAACCTCAGGTCTCAACAAGCAGCGCTACGCGCGACTCTGCACGGCGCTCTCGGCGAGCTGTCGTTTTCAGCCGCAACGGCGCTCGAGCACCTGCCGGCGTTCTACTTCTCGCAGGAAGCGATCGACTATATCCGGGACCCGAGAACGGTCGAAGTCGCGGAACGCTTCCAGCGTGCGACGCGACCGATCCGCGTCGACTACGGGCGGTTTGCTCTGCTCGCGCTCGATGGGTCGATGGATCTCTCGCCGTTCTCGGTGGGCTTCGAAGCCGCGTACATGCTGCATCGAACGCTGTACACGCTCGGCACCGGGACCTACCCGGACACCTTACCGCTACCTGACACAACCGACGTAGTGCAGGTCGGCGCGCGGCTCGAGTACGTACTCGGAAGCCAGTTCCTGAGCACGCTCGAGGGATTCGGTGCGTACGCAATGTCCACTCCAAACACTGCGAATCGCAGCTGGATGTTCCTCGAAAATGGCCGATACATCGCGGGTATAGTCGCCGCAGCCGCGTGGCAATCCGACTTCGGTTTGCGGCTTGGTCTGGGCGTCCTAGCGATGACTGGATTCACGGTGATCCTCGCGCCACGTGTCGCCTACGAGTTGTTCGACGGCTTCGAAATCGAGCTCGGGTCGATCATCATCGAGGGGCCACCACCGCCGCTCGACGTGACACCGCACATCGCACTCGGCACGCTGTACGACACGACCGATCAGGTGTTCGTCGGGCTCAGCTACGCGCTCTAACTACTCGTACTGCAACGCGTCCACGACTTCGAGCCGAGTCGCCCAGCGAATCGGCCACCACGCCGCGAGCACTGCGATCGGGATGGCGAGCAAGAACGCTTCAGCGAGGACCCAGCCGGACAAGTGAAGCCCGATGTGCCAACCGACTTCGAGTCGCAGCGCTTCGAGCACCATGTAGGCCGAGAGCGCCACTCCGAGCAGCGTGCCGAGCACTGCGGCCGTGCAAGCGATCAACACAGCTTCCGCCAAAACGATGCGACCGACTTGTTTGCGATCGGCGCCGAGCGCTTTGAGCACGCCGATCTCACGGCGGCGGTCGAGCACTCCGACGAACAATGCATTGATGATCCCGAGGCCCGCGACGACGACTGCGACCAGCTCCGTCGCGCGCGCAAGTGTCATCGTGCGGTCGATCACACCGACGAGGTCGCGCTTGTACTCCTCGCTGCCGAGCGCGAGTAGCCCGTATCGCGCGCCGAAGGTCTGCGCGATCCGTGCGCGCACCTGTTCCACCGATGCGTGCTCGGACACGTACACGCTGTACAGGTCGACGAGATCGTCTCGAAAGATGCGCTGATAGGCAGAACGGGTCGTGAACAAGATGCCGATGTCGGCGCGATAGTCGGTGTAGACGAGCGCAATTCGAAACGGCTTCGGACCGTCCGGCGTGTCGAGCGTGACAGAATCCCCGAGACCCAGCTTGAAGTTGCGCGTGAACGTCTCACTTGCAGCGATGCCAGTTCCTGCTTCGAGCTCGGGCAGCGCTCGCGACAGATCGCCCGCGACGACTGCGAGCTCGTTGTACCGACGATAGCCCTCGAAGTCCTCTGACACTAAGTAGAACGGCTGGCCCTGGAACGTTCGGCGAGCCATTCGGAACGCTTGGACGAACTCTACGTTCGGGATGGCTCCGAGGGCGCCTCGCAGCGAGCTGGGCAGTGGATGTTCGAACTTCGCGTGCACTTCGGTGCCAGCGAACACGAAGACATCGGCGCGAAACGAGCGACCGAGCCAAGCGTCAGTCGCGGCTTTCATCGAGCCGATCAACGTATCCGCATTTACGACGTTCGCGAGGGCGAGTCCGAGTGCTGCGATCGCGACGGTGTTGCGACCTCGATTGCGCGCGAACGCGACCGCACCGAGCAACGCTGCGGGACCGAGACGCAGTGAGAACCGCTGCGCGATCCGACCGATGAGAGACGCGAGCGGCGAGGCGAAGAACACGCCGGAGATCAAGATCAGGCACGCGACTAAAATCGCGAGCGACATCTGTTGAAAGATGTGCGCAGCCATGGCCATGAGTGCAGTCACGATCAACGTGGCACACGCGGCCTGAAGCGATGTGAATGAGAGCGATAGCGCGACGTCTCCGGCCTGAATCGTGCCGCGCATCGCACTGACTGGATCGATCGACGACGCGCGCCGCGCCGGAACGAAGGCAGCGCAGACAGCGGAGGACACACCGAGTCCCAACGCGATGCTGACGTCCGTGGCAGTCACGACGACTGTTCCGACCTTGATCGGCATGTAGAGTGACGAAACCGCAGCCGCGACTGCGCCGAGCGACGCGCGTGCGAGCAGGAATCCAACACACAGGCCGAGCGCCGACCCGGCGAGGCCGATGAGGAGTCCTTCGCCCACGAACAAGAGCAACACTTGCGCGCGGGTCGTGCCGAGCGCCCGCAGGATTCCGATGTCTCTGCGACGCTGCGCGACCGCGATCGCGAGCGAGTTGTAGATGATGAATCCGCCGACGAAGAGCGCGACCAACGATGCGAGCGAGAGTGCGAGCCGATAGCCGGCGATCAAGCGTTCGGCTTCCTCGGCGCGGCGCTCCGCCCGACTCACCGGAACCTTGTGGTCGAGTGCGCGCTCGATCGCACTTGCAAGCTGATCGGGTTTGACGCCGTTTGCAGGGATGACATCGATGCGATCGAAGCGCCGACCGCGTTCGAACGCGACTTGGGCTGCGTAGACGTCCATCAGCAACAAGTCGCCGCCGTAGACCGTGGCGATGCCTCGCGGTTCGAGCGTGCCGTGAACCTTGAACTCGGTTCGACCTTGCGGCGTGTCGAGAAGCAGCGTGTCGCCGACTTTCACGCCGGTGCGTTTGGCGTAAACAGGTGTGATCAGAACACCGTGCGGATCGTTCAAGAACGACACGACATCATCGATGTGTGCGTCGGTTGATGCGACGTCGTAACCGCGCGCGGATGGGTCCGACAGCGTATCGAGTGCCAAGACCGCGAGCTGCACGTGCGCGCGGACATCGCGAACCGTCAGCTCGATGATCGGGATCGCGCTATCGACACCCTGGATCGCACGGACGCGTTCGAGCAGCTCCTCATCGACTCCAACCTCGGCACCGACACTCAGCTTCGCTTTGCCGGTGATGTTCGCGATGCTCTGCCGGAACGCCCCGAGCACTGACGCGTTCACGAGGCTGACCGAAAATACGACGGCGACGCCCAGGACGATGCCCAGGATCGTGAGAAGGACGCGGCCACGAGCTGCACTCAGGTAACGGAGTAAAACGAGGCGCACCAACTGCCGCACAATCGGACCTTCCGCGGGTGGAACAGGGATTCAGCCGTGGCCCGCTCGGGTCATCTTACATCAGACCTGCCCGGCTGCGGCGGCTGCAGCTCCCAGCTGACTCGATCCCTTCTCAGCGCACCCCGGACGCCCCTTGCACCCTTCCCATCACGCGCCAAGCTGAGCAAGTGCAAGACCCCGCACGCATTGCGCTCGCTCTCGAGGAGATCGCGAGCCTGCTCCAGCTGAATGGCGAGAGTCACAAAGCCCGTGCTTATGCTCGCGGTGCCACGATCGTGGTCACCCTGGGACAGGAGCTGGAGTCGCTCGTACGCGACGGGCAGCTCACCGAGGTCGAAGGCATCGGGCCCAGCCTTTCGCGCCAGATCAGCGAGCTCTGGAATACCGGAAGCTCTTCCTTGCTCACGCGGCTGCACGCGACGTTTCCGGAAGGATCGGCCGAGTTAGCCAACCTCCCCGGAATCACGCCACGCCGCATGCAGGCGCTGCGCGAAGCGCTCGGGGTTCACACGATCGAGGCGCTGCGCGATGCATGTTTGGCCCAGCGCGTCCGCACGCTGCGGGGTTTCGGCGAGAAGACCGAACGTCGGTTTCTCGAGTCGATCGAGGCGCGCGAGCATGCGCCGGAAGTACCGAAGCGTATGCTGCTCGCCGATGCGCTCCTGATCACACGCCGCCTACAGCGGCAGCTCGTCGGGCACGGTTACGCCGACCAACTGGTACTCTCGGGCGCAGCGCGGCGCGCACAGGAAGTCCTGACGGAGCTCGACTGGGTCGCCGTCGGCGCGCGCAAACAAGAACTATTCGATCAGCTCGCGCGCTCGACGCTCCTGATGCGCGTGGACCGTGAACGAGGCACCGCTGCGACGCCCGAAGGGGTACCGGTGCAGCTTCATTTCGCCGACAGCGAGTACGCGGGCGCAACCCTGCTCTGGGCAACCGGCAGTGAGCAACACCGCGCCGCACTCGTCGCGCGTGCGCGCGAGCGCGGGTTGAGCCTCGATGCAGACGGGCTGCGCGACGCCGGAGGTGACCGCGCGAGCGCGAGTGCGGACGAAGCAGCGATCTATCGCGCACTCGGATTCGACTACGTTCCACCCGAGCTGCGCGGGACAGCGCGGCTGCCTGCAGCGGATAGCGGCGAGCTCTCCGAGCTCGTCGATGCGAACGACGTGCGTGGCATGGTTCACTGCCACACGCTGTATTCGGACGGGAAGAACAGCATCGAAGAGATGGCGCGTGCGGCTGAAGCGCTCGGGATGGAATACATCACGATCACCGATCACTCGCCGGCCGCACACTACGCTGGCGGAGTCGACCTCGACCGTCTCAAGCAGCAGTGGGAAGAGATCGCAGAGGTCCAAGAGCGCGTCCAGATCCGCATCCTACGAGGTACCGAGTCTGACATCTTGATCGATGGCAGCCTCGATTACCCGGACGCGGTGCTCGAACAGTTCGACGTGATCATCGCGAGCATTCACAATCGCTTCAAGCTCGGTCGGGCCGACATGACCGAGCGTCTCGTACGTGCGATGCGCTTGCCGATATTCAAGATCTGGGGCCACGCGCTCGGGCGGCTCCTCTTGCAACGCGACCCGATCGACTGTGACGTCGATGCGGTGCTCGGAGCGCTGGCGAGCGCGCCCGGCGCGATCGAGCTGAACGGGGATCCCTATCGGCTCGACCTACCCCCGGAGTGGGTCCCGGCAGCGCGTGCTTTGCAAATTCCATTCGTGCTGTCGGTGGATGCACATTCTACGGCCGGTTTCGGTGCGTTGCAGTATGCGGTGGCGATGGCCCGCCGCGGAGGGCTGCAGCGGGGCGAAGTGCTGAACACCGCGCCTGCGAGCAGCTTCATCGAGCGCGTACGCCCGACGATCGCGGAACGCGCTGATTGAGCTGCAGGCGCGAACAACCTCGAGACGTTACTTCTCGACACGTTCCTTCAAGCGCGCGATCGCTCGATCCCAGCGATCCGAGATCTCATCCAGAAAGCGCTGGGCGTCACGTAGCTGGCTCGGCGTCAGCTCCCACAACGTTTGCCGTCCGCTCCGAACGCTCTGGACTAGGCCGGCGTTCTCGAGGACGTGCAAATGTTTGGTGATCGCTTGCCGCGTCACCTCACTGTCTGACGAGAGCTCGGTGATCGACAACGCACCACCGGCGCACAACCGCTCGACGAGCCGCAACCGCGTCTCGTCTCCCAGTGCCGCGAATAGCGGCGCGGACTCGGGCCGCGCCGCCTTCTTCGCGTTGCGCTCAGGACGTTTTGGCAAGGTAGGTCTCGATGTTCGTCAGCTGACCGGCCCAACCCTCGGTGTTCGAACGGAACGCCTGGGCCCGACGCGCGATCGGGAGCTGATCGAATCCGGACTCGGTCACGCGCAGGAGCGTCCCATCCTTGCGTTCCTCGAGCTCGAACGTCACGAGCGTCTTCGGTTCCTTCGAGTAGTCGAAGTTGGGCTCGATCGCGTGCGGATGCCAGCGATACGAAAACAGCGTCTCCGGCTTCATCTGCTCCACCGTAGCTTCCAGCGTCACGTGTTTGTAGCCATCGATCGTGACGTTTCCGCTCAGCGTCGCGCCTTCCTTGAACTCACCGCGCAGATCCACTCCGAACCACGCGTTAAATTCCTTCGAATTCGTGAGCGCCTTCCAGACCCGCGACCGCGGAGCCTTGAGAACGATTTGCTTTTCGATGCGATCGGTCGTGTCAGTCATTGTGCAACCTCCTAGTTGCACAATAACCCCGGCTGTCGAAAGCGCAACCCAAAAGTTGCATATCCTGACCTACCGGACCAGACCCCGGATTGCTACTGGCCGAGCTTCTCGCGGTATTTCTTCTCTTGTTCGCGCCAGCCGTCCGGCTTCTCGTTTTCGGTCGCCGGGATCTCCTCCGACTCGAACACACGGCGCACTTCGATCTCACCGTGATCGATCCCCGTCCCATCGACGTGAATCTGCAGACAGCGGCGCGCCCACTCGACGGCTTCGGCCTTCGTCTTCGCGCGGTACATCGAGAAACCTGCGATCAACTCCTTCGATTCCGAGAACGGACCATCGATCACGGTGACCTTGTTCTTCGACAGTGTGAGCTTCGCGGCTTCTTTGGTCGGCTTGAGACCTTCACCCGAGATCAGCACGCCCTTCGCAGTCATCTCCTGCATGAGGTCACCCATCTCTTGCAGCAGCTTCTCGCTCGGCATCAGGTTGGACTCAGTGTTCTTGTCCGCCTTGATGAAGCTGATGTAGCGGTGACCTTTCTCCGGCCCGCCATCCGGTGACTTCGCCCGCGCCTCGATCTCCTTCTCGCGCCAACCCTCCGGCTGCTCGGCCGGATCGACGGGAAAATCCTCGACCTCGAAGATCGGCCGGAGCTCGATCTCACCCTCGACCGTAGGATCGTCCGGTGCACCCGGGATCTTCTTCGCCCACTCGATCGCTTCCTTGAGCGAGCTCGTCTTCAGCATGAAGTAGCCGGCGACGACCTCTTTCGCTTCCGCGAACGGCCCATCGATCACCGTAGTCTTGCCCTTCGAGATGCGAACCTTCGCACCGTCGCTGGACGGGCGAAGACCTTCGGCGCCGAGCATCACGCCCGCGTCGACCATCGTCTGGCAGTAGTTCCCCATGTCGGTGAGCATTTTCTCATCCGGCGCCCCTCCGGCCTCGGCAGTGGCATCGCTCTTGAGCAACATCATGATTCGCATCGGTCCATCTCCATGTGCGTCGGCACGGTCTGAGAGTGCCTGGGTTCACTCAGGCGACGGTCGGCGTACACGGGGATCGACACCCCCCCGAGCTTTTTCTCGGAGCTGCGACGAAAATTGGAGAAAAAAAGGGCCGCGCGCCGCGAATGAATCAATCGCGGCACGCGGCCAAAGTCGACGATCGGCTCGGTTACCGAGCGCGGTGTGGGTCAGTTACCCGAGACGACGGTGTCCCCTACGTACGTATACGCACGCGTGAACGTCTCGTTCAGCGTCGAGCAAATCGAGCCGGGGAACAGGCAGTGAATCGTCAGCGTTCCATCCTTCCGCCGCACCAATCCCTCGAGGTTCGTCGAGAACCGATAGTCCTTTAGCGAGACCGACGCGTTGGCCGTCGTCACGCTGCCGGATTGCGACACGAAGTTGCTCGCGATCGTGTTGAAGCTCGGAGCGTCACTAGTCGGCGCGGACGTGTACACGATCGTCGTGTCCACACCCTGAACGCTCGCCTCGCTATCCGCATCGTTGTAGTAGAGCTCGATCCGAACCTTCGAGCTCAGGTCGTAGTCGACCAAGTACGTCTCTTTGTGAGTCTTCTCGCCGGTCTTACGCGGCACCGGACTCATGCGTACGTACGGCATGTCCATCGAGACGTTGTTCACCGGGTCGCATATGACCACGCGCATGTCTGCCGCGCAGCTCTGCGTGACGTACGCTTGCCCGAAGTTCTCCGGGTTGAACACGAGGTCGATGTTGATCTCCGCCTTGGCATCGACGTCGGCCTGCGTGATCGCAAACGGCTTCTGGAACACGAAGAGCACGCCGCCGTTGTTCAGCATGTACGTCGTCTCTTCGGTGTCGCCGCTCAGCGTGTTGCCGATGTCGATGCGATCGCTTCCGGGCCCGCCGTTCATCCCCGGCGTCTCGTGAATCGCTGCCACCGCCTTAGTTCGGAAGTAGTTCGTCGACGGCTCTCCGATGATGGGGAACTCCGCCTTCACTTTGATCGGGCGATAGAAGTTGATCAGACCGTAGCGATACACACCAGCTTGCTGCTTCGGAGCCTCGGCGACACCGCCGTCCGAGTCCTCGACTGGAACGGGCGCCGCTGGCTCCGTCGCGATCGGCACCTGCAGCATCACCGGCTTGCGCAACGCGGCTTGACCATCGGCGCTCATCAAGTCGATGTAACGCCCGGGCGTGTTGTCGTCCTTGGCTTCCTCGGTGGAGTACTCGTTGTAGTCGGGCGAGCCCGCCGGCATGTTCTGATACAGGCTGATGCAGCCCTTCGTGCTCGAGAACCCGCTGCCCATCACCTCGAGGTCCTCACAGAGCTGAATGCTCGTGACGTAGTACTTCAAGCTGAGCAGCGTAGTCGCACTCGGCGATCCCACGCGCAGCGCGTTCTGCTGCGAACCGACGCCACCACCACCGCCGCCGGTCTGCGACCCCGCGATGACGTTCGGCACGAGCTTGATCATGCCCATCTTCGGGCCCGAGTTGCCGCCCCCGCCGCCCGCACCCGACTTGCCACCGGTGCCGCTCTGGCCGGGGCCCGAGCCCGACTTGCCGCCGCTACCGGTCGTGCCCGAAGAGCCCTTTCCACCACCGCCGCCGCCCGCTGCAGACGAGCCAGACTTACCGGACGATCCGGCACCGCCGCTGGTAGCTGCGCCACCATCACCGGACCCTGGTGAGTCGTCGTCTCCGCAACCAAATCCCACCAGCAGCAAACACGCGAGTAAGAGTCGCATCGGTTCTCCTTGCAGCCTTGCAGGCGGCGTAGTCGGGTATCGGCTCGACGGCTGCCCGACTTGAGCTGGCGGAAGAACACGGATCACGCGCGCAGGCGTGTCAGATGAAGGCTCACGTGCTCAGGCTCGCAGCAGGTTTTCGAGGGTGCTGCGGTAGCGCGCAGCGATCGCTTCGCGATCCTTGTGCCGGCCGTTCGTGACGACCTCGATTCCCGCGCGCCACACGCGGTCCACGGCACCGCTCACACCCCCGAAGATCCAGCTATCGAGCATTCGATCGCCTTCGCGCCCGACGAACTGCGGCCGGCTCAGGTCGAGGGAAACCAGATCGGCAGGTGCACCGAGGTCGAGCCCGGCGGCCACTCCGAGCGCTTTGGCACCGCCCCGTACTGCACCCTCGAAGAGCACGCGACCCGTCGATTGGTCGTGTCCTCCAAACAGGTTCCGCGCACGTCGCTGTAAGCGTTGCCCGTACTCCAGCATGCGTAGCTCTTCCGACACGCTGATCGCGACGTTCGAATCGGTCCCGATCGCGAACGCGCCGCCGGCTTGGTGAAACTCCACTCCGGGGAAGTACCCGTCGCCGAGGTTCGCCTCAGTCACCGGACACAACCCGGCCACCGCACCGCTCTTCGCAAAGCGCTGGGTCTCTTCCGAAGTCATGTGCGTCGCGTGCACGAGACAAAAGCGTGCGTCGACCGGCGCATGCTCGAACAACCACTCGACCGGGCGCTTGCCGGACCACGCTTGGCAAGCTTCGACCTCGCGCACTTGCTCCGCGACGTGAAGGTGAATCGGGTCCGCAGCCGCGAGCGGCAAGAGGATCGCTAGCTCTTCCGGAGTCACGGCGCGCAAGCTGTGCGGCGCAATGCCGACCCGCGCGTGCTTCAGCTTCGCGACGAGCATGCGGTTCGCTTCGAGCAGGCGCACGTAGCGGTCGAGCTCGCAAATGAAGCGCCGCTGGCCTGCGACCGGCGGAATGCCACCGAAGCCGCCGTGCGCATAAAACACCGGCAGCAGAGTGAGGGCGATCCCTGTGCGCTCGGCCGCGTTCACGACGCGCGTGCTCATCTCGGCAGAGTCCGTGTACGGCTGACCATTCGGATCGTGATGCAGATAGTGAAACTCGCCGACCCGCGTAAACCCAGCCTCGAGCATCTCGACGTAGGCCTGCGCGGTGATGGCCTCGAGATCGTCCGGAGTCATGTGTGCGAGGAAGCGGTACATCAGCTCGCGCCACGTCCAAAACGTGTCGAGCTCCGTGCCGCGGTGCTCGGTCAGGCCCGCCATGCCGCGCTGAAACGCGTGGCTGTGAACGTTCGGCATGCCGGGTAGGCCCAGGACGGCGCGCTCATCGCCCGCCTGCGGCTGGACGCCACACTCGATCTGCGCGATCGATCCGTCGTCGATCGTCAGACGCACGTCGTGAGCCCAGCCTTGCGCGAGCAGCGCGCATTGAAAGTGCAGCCCCCAACCCTTCGGTGCGCGCGACGCTGTCTCCACTGTTGCCGCCCTCGCCCTCCAGCTATGGTTATACGCATGAGCGCCGAGGTAAAGCCCACGGCTGCTGGAGCTGCTGCCGGGAGCCGCGATGCGCCTTGATCGCATCTGGCACAACGCACGCCTAGCCACGATGGCCCCGAAGCTTGCTGCTCACGGCGGCGCACTCGGTGTGATCGAAGACGCCGTGATCGCCTGCCGCGATGGCAAGATCGCCTTTGCCGGTCGTGCGAGCGACTCACCGCCCGTGGTCGACTCCGTCGAGATCATCGACTGCGGGGGGCGCTTGATCACGCCCGGATTCATCGATTGCCACACGCACTTGGTGTACGCGGGCGATCGCGCAGAGGAGTTCGAGCGGCGATTGAACGGCGAGTCGTACGAGTCGATTGCGCGAGGTGGCGGCGGAATCCTGTCGACCGTTCGCGCCACGCGCGATGCGAGCGAAGCGGACCTCGTCGCGCAATCGCTGAAGCGGCTCGATGCCCTGCTCGCGGAAGGCGTGACCACCGTCGAGATCAAATCGGGCTACGGCCTGTCGGAGCCTCACGAGCGCAAGCAGCTGATGGCGGCCAAGGCGCTCGAACGCCAGCGGGACGTGCGCATCCTGACGACATTCCTCGGCGCGCACGCGGTGCCGCCCGAGTTCGAAGAGCGCAGTGACGACTACGTCCGCGAAGTCTGCGAAGTCATGCTGCCGAAGCTCGCCGCGGATGGCCTGGTCGACGCGGTGGATGCGTTTTGCGAGCGCATCGGCTTTTCGCTCGAGCAAACGCGCCGCGTGTTCGAAGCCGCAACAGCGCTCCACTTGCGCGTGAAGTTGCACGCCGAGCAGTTGTCGAGCTCGCGAGGCGCGGCGCTCGCGGCCGACTACCACGCGCTGTCGGCCGATCACCTCGAGTACTTGGATTCGGCCGGCGTCACGGCGATGGCCGCCGCGGGGACCACCGCCGTACTGCTTCCGGGTGCATTTTACTTCGTGCGCGAGAAACAACTCCCGCCGATCGAGCTCCTGCGCGAACGCAACGTGCCGATCGCGCTCGCGACGGATTGCAATCCGGGCACCGCACCGCTCACGTCGCCGCTGCTGGTGATGAACCTCGCGGCGACGTTGTTCCGCCTGACCGTCGACGAATGTTTGCTCGGTGTCACGCGCTCGGCCGCGCGCGCGCTCGGACTGTCGGACTCGATCGGCACGCTCGAGGTCGGCAAGTGGTGCGACCTCGCGATTTGGGATGTCGTGCGCCCGGCGGAGCTGGTTTACCGCATGGGGTACAATCCACTGCACTCGCGAGTCTGGAGAGGCCGATGAACACCGTCGTGCTCGAGCCCGGTGAAGTCACGCTCGATGACTGGCGAAAGATCTACGCCGGAGCAGGCGCCGAGCTCGATCGGCGCTGCACTCCCCGAATCACTGAAAGCGCAGCCGCGGTGCAGCGCATTCTCGCGCGCGGCGAACCGATCTACGGCATCAACACGGGCTTCGGCCGGCTCGCGAGCGTGCGCATCGACGCGGCGGATCTCGCGCAACTGCAGCGCAACATCGTGCTCTCGCACTGCACCGGCGTCGGTGAGATGCTTTCACCCGCGATCACGCGGTTGATGATCGCGCTCAAGCTCGCGAGTCTCGCGCAAGGTGCATCGGGCGTGCGGCTCGAAACCGTCCAGCTTCTCGCGAACCTACTGGCCAAGGACTTGCTGCCTTGCATCCCCACGCAAGGCTCGGTCGGCGCGTCGGGCGATCTCGCGCCGCTCTCACATCTGGCAGCGGCGCTGATCGGCATCGGCGATGTGTCGGTCGGCGGCGAACGCATCCAAGCTGCGCTCGCGCTCGAACAGGCGGGGCTCGCACCCGTGACACTCGGCCCGAAAGAAGGCCTCGCGCTCTTGAACGGGACGCAGTTCTCGACTGCGTGCGCGCTCGCGGGATTGTTCGAGGCCGAGCGGCTGTTTCAAACTGCGCTCGTGAGTGGCGCGCTCTCGACCGAAGCGGCCAAGGGTTCCGACACGCCGTTCGATCCGCGGATCCACCTGCTGCGCCGGCACCGCGGGCAAATCGAGACTGCGGCGGCACTGCGCGCGCTGATGGCAGGGTCCGAGATTCGCGCCTCGCACTTGACCGCCGACGAGCGCGTGCAGGACCCGTATTGCTTGCGGTGTCAGCCGCAAGTGATGGGCGCTGCGCTCGACGTGCTGCGTCAAGCGGCGACTACGCTCGAGCTCGAGACGAACGCGGTGTCCGACAATCCGTTGATCTTCGCCGCGACGGACGAGGCCCTGTCCGGCGGCAACTTCCACGCCGAACCGGTCGCGTTTGCAGCGGACATGATCGCGCTCGTAGTCTGCGAGATCGGCTCGCTCGCAGAGCGTCGCGTCGCGATGCTCGTCGATCCCGCGCTGTCGGGCCTGCCTGCGTTTTTGACACCGCGCCCGGGCCTGAACTCCGGGTTGATGCTCGCGCAGGTGACGGCGGCGGCGCTGGTCTCGGAAAACAAGCAACGCGCGTATCCGGCGAGTGTCGATTCGATTCCGACGTCGGCCAACCAAGAAGATCACGTCTCGATGGCTGCGCACGGCGCACGCCGCTTGTTACCGATGAACGACAACGCGATGACCGTGATCGGCATCGAGCTCGTCGCTGCCGCTCAAGGCTGCGACTTTCATGGGCCCTTGCGCTCGAGCAGCGCGCTCGAAGCGGTTCGCAGGACCGTGCGCGAACGAGTGCCTCCGCTCGGAGACGATCGCTTTCTGCATCCCGACCTGCAAAATGCGCTCGAGCTGGTTCGCACCGGTGCGATCGTGCGCGCAGCTTCGAGCATTCCCCTTCCCAGCGTGGCGGTGAGCCGATGAGCGATCTAAAGCCAGTTCCGTTTCTCGAGATCCATCGCGGTGACGCGCCGCTGATCGTGAGCTTCCCGCACACCGGCGTGGAGATCCCGAATGCGATCGAAGAGCACACCGTATCGGCGTGGCTCTCGCGGAAGGACGCGGACTACTGGGTGCACCTGCTCTACGATTTCGCGCGCGAGCTCGGCGCGACGACGCTGCGAACGACGATTTCGCGCACGGTGATCGATGTCAATCGCGATCCCTCGGGCGTGTCGCTCTATCCCGGACAAACCACGACC
>Ga0193753_10002324_pt1 | contig 15141 bp, 10 predicted proteins | sample H1c2metaG_FD_144925 | JGI IMG/M metagenome (GOLD analysis project Ga0193753, IMG submission 144925) | Soil microbial communities from a riparian zone of the East river system, Colorado, United States - H1c2 | ecosystem: Environmental > Terrestrial > Soil > Riparian zone | place: USA: East... | reverse complement strand
CAAGTCTGTCACTGCCGTTCTCAATTGTCACCGCGAGGGCGATCTGCTGAAGCGGTCATTCCGCTCGGTTCTGGAATCGCTGCGAACTTTCGACGCCTCGGGTGCGCAGTGGGAGTTGCTGTGTATCGCCGACAATTGCGACGCGCAGACGCTGGCCATCTTGAGTGAGTCGGTCGCGTCGACACCAGAATACGACGTGCGCGTTATTCCGTCAGAGGCGGGAGATCTGGGTTTGAGCCGGAATCTGGCGGTCAAGCACGCGGCGGGCGAGTACATCGGCTTTGTCGACGCGGACGACTTGGTTTCACGAAACTGGTTCGGCGAGGCTTACCAATGCAATCGCCGCGCGCAACGTTCCATCTTTCATCCTGAGTGCAATTTGTACTTCGGATATGCAAGAGCCTTTTTCGTACATCGCAATCAGTCCGCTTACGATCTAAGAGCCCTCTTTTTCCACAATTTATGGAGCGCGCTTTCATTTGCGCATTCTGAGACCTACCGGAATGGCGAGTATCACAAAAATCTGATCGATCAAGGATTTGGATATGAAGATTGGCATTGGAACTGCGAGACGATACTCGGCGGGCACGAGCATAGGATGGTGCCCGGAACCTGCCATTTTGTGCGCTTGAAAGAGGGGTCGCTTAGCCAAGACTCCGCGAAAAACGAATGTCTTATTCGACCTACCGGTCTTTGGAAACAATTGTCGCTCGAACAAACCGCGCGTGCTTCGCCCGGAAAATGGCGCCGCATACTTGGCTCCTGGGCCGACCTAAATCAAGGGCATCGAAAAGTGGAAGACATTGGCCTCCTTCCTAGAAAGATGTTTCGCGAGCCGGACGATCTGGTATTTGAAAGAGCGCCGGCATGGCTGCACGATTTGCTCAAGCTTGCAAAGATGGATGAGCCGGCGATTGATTTATCCGGCCTGCTTGTCAATTTCTCGCCCCTCATCCAAGATCCTTTCGTCCCATATTTTTCCGATGCCGTTCTCGATGCAGCTTCAAACGGCTTGGATATTGTCCATTTCTTCGATTGCGGTCAAACGCTCAAACACGTTCTGCCAGATGTTCCGGAACGAGTGTTCGCAATCGTGGAAAAGCAAGCGACGGATTCCTCTAGGAATGTGCTTTCGATCGAGGGTCTCGAGAAACGGCTTGGATTAAAGTTCGAAATGTATCTGGCGATGCTAGCGGTTCAAAGCCGTTGCGGGGAAATCCATATCTGGAATAGTTCCGTAGGGCTCCGTGTGGTCGCAAAATATAAGCTTGCACTTAGATTGGCTGTCTCGAGACTGTACTATCACGGGGACACAGCGGCTTGTCCTGAGGAACTCCGGGCCACGTTCGACGCCTGTCTCGCAATGTCCTGACCATGCCGCGTAAGGTTCACATCCTGTTTGTGCTGGGCATCCCGCAGCCTTCCAGTCCGTGGCAGCAACAATGCGTCTGGTACCGTGTCCTCGGCCCTGGGCAAGCGCTACAAGCCGCTGGCTGCCGCGTTGACTACGCCTATCTGGAAGAAACACAGCGGATCCGTTCCTTGCTTGCAACGTCCGCAGTCGATGCCGTGGTCCTGCATCGCGGAACGGTTGGTGCTTGCTTTTCAGCTCTTCGCGAACAGACGAGAACCAGTGCGGTGCCGCTTTGGTACGATCTCGATGACAACATCATCGACCCACAGGCGATCGAAACGGCGAGTCATCTCGCGCACCTCGACGACGCTAACATTCGCTCGATTCAAGATTGGACGCGAACGAACATTGCTTGCCTGGGGGAATGCGATGGAGGGCTCTTTTCCACGCCTGTGCTTCGAGACATTGGCCTGCGCCATAACGCAAATAGCAGACTAACGCCAAACTTTCTGCCGGCGTTCTATGTAGGATTGACGGAGCGGCACGAGCAGCGCCAGGATCGCAGTATACGCGTTTACTATGGACCGGGATCGATCGAGCACAAGGTTCACTTCGATCTGGTGGCGGCGGCGCTTCCTTGCATCATGCGAGAATTTCCCACTATCGAATTTTACATTGGCGGAGGTCTTGAGCCGCCGCCCTCGCTCGAAGAGTTTGGATCTCGCGTGACCAAGCTGCCTCGGGTTCGCCCGGAGATTTACTATCGAACGCTGCAATTGATGGATATTGCGCTTGCTCCGCTTGCCGCGGATTCGTTTTCCGCATCAAAGAGTTGGATCAAGGTTCTGGAGGCAGCCTCGGCGGGCTGTATCTGGATCGGGTCTGATCAATCAGACTATCGTGAATTCAAGGCACTCACCAGGACTGGGCATTTGGTAAGCGGGCAGGGCTGGGATGGCGCGTTTCGTTCGGTGCTGAAGGAGTTTTTGGAGGAGCGCCGGCGGGCACTGGAGAGGCGGCAACTCATCTGGGAGCGGTTCAGCATCGCCAGCCACATCGGCGAGTACCTTGGCACGCTGGGGCTCTCACCGGAATCTATCAGCGGGCGTAAATCGGCCGCTGTTAAAATCGTACCGACGTCAACGTCAAGTTAGCGAGTAGTGAGCGACTCAAACATTTCGGCAGTGCTACCGGGAACCATGGCTAGTGGGTTCACCGCACACAACGTCCGTTTGGACGATGGAACGGAGACATTCCCCTCGGCCGGGTGGACCCTTGACCAATCGGGCGTCCTCCACTCCGTGCGGCGTGTCCTTGACCTGATCTATCCGGAGGGCCTGCACGGCAAAAGCATCGTCGACCTCGGCTGTTTAGAGGGCGGCTACACTGCGGTATTCGCGCGCATGGGAATGGAGGCTATTGGTATTGAGGCGAGGGAGAGTAACTATCGCAATTGCCTGATTGTTAAAGCCGGCATCCCATTGCCGAATCTGAATTTCATCCGGGATGACGCGAACAATGTAGCCAAATATGGGCCTTTCGACGCGGTGTTCGCGTGCGGGTTGCTCTATCATCTCGAGACGCCGCGACAGTTCCTCACGACGGTTGCAACGATCTGCCGGCGCGTCCTTTTTCTCCAGACTCACGTGGCTCAGGCCGAGCACACCGAAGCCGTTCGCATTCATGCCTTATCGGAGGTCTGTGAGAACGAAGGATTGAAGGGCCGTTGGTACCGGGAACACGATAGTGTCACTCCGGAGCAGCTCGACCTCTTGAAGTGGCATTCCTGGGGCAACCATCGTTCGTTTTGGATTCAGAAGGAATATCTACTGCAACTATTGAGAGATATCGGTTTCGACATTATTCTCGAGCAATTCGATTTCATGGGCGGCGCTATTGCCGCTGAGATGACGTCGGGAACTTACAAGCGGGAGGATCGTAATCTAATTGTGGCAATTAAGTCTGACAAGAGTATCTAAGAGCCGCTCTACGTCCGCTGCAATATCGCTATGAACTCTTCTCCGTTCTGGCTGAACTGAGCGACTTCAAAAGTCATACCGATACGTTTGGCCATGACCAGGAACTCCAAAAAATCCTGCGGCTCCCAGACGTGGAAATGAATGCTGTGCCGTTGCGCTATTAGTTTGCGTGCCCATGCTGCTTGATCTTCATTGAGCGGCACCCACTTACCCTGGCTGCGCACAACCTCCTCGTAGTGGGACCATCGAGACCAGTCCGGCCCGTCGGTATAGTCCCGCAATATGTGATGCCACGGAGTAACTGGCCGCTCACTATCGAACGTGAATCTTTTATCGGGAACAACGATCATGACATAGCACCCGATCTTTACTACACGCAGCCAGTTTCGAATGGCAAGTAGCGGGCTTTCGCAATGTTCTATAACGTGTGAAGCAATGACGAAATCTTGAGAGTCGGCGGGCACCGTGGCGAGAGTCTCCCCGTCGTCCACAATATCGACAGCCGTTAACTCCGTTCCTGCCAATTCAGGATAATGCTGCCGGAGGCCTTCGACTGTCATCCGGTCTACGTTTGCCACTCGATCGATAGTGGGAACCCGTATCGGCCCGTGAAGGCCGCCTACTTCAAGACCCGATCCTTTGAGAAATCGGCAGGCCACGGCGTGCCGTGTATTGCCGGCACGCGACTGCCAATGATCGATTTGCACCCATAGCTCGTGAATCGCATCAGACGTGGGCACCGAAACTATTTCGCTCGTGATTGCCTCCGATACCGCCGCTGGATTGCCCGGCACTGACCAAATTCTAAAATTAGCACGCCCTATGGCGTGCTGGAAAGCTACCAGATTGCGTGCAGCACGACCTCGAAGGCCAGCGGCTCCTGAAACTTTTCGGCATCGATACGCGGCAAATAGATTTGAGGATCCTCCCCATAGCTCAAGACGACCAGATGCTCGGCACTAGAAAGCTTGTTCGCGGTGCCAGCTACTTCTATGCTTTCGAATGCGTTTCGATCCGCCGCCCGCCAGAGAACTCGACCACTGCTGACGGACTTGATCGTCAACTCGGAAATCGAAATCACGGCGAGTCCGTTCGCCGGATCGAAGCGCAAAGAAAAGGGCGCCTTTGTTATTGAGCGCGGCAATTCGAAATACAATTTCGTCCAGGAGTGCGACAGGTAGCTCTTGTCCGCCGAGTGGGATTCGGAATAGCGTCCGTCGCCGGCGAAAAAGAGTTGCGACCGATAAAGTCTGGTCTCCACGCCCGTCAGTGGATCCTTCTGGACAATCTGGGAGAGCAGCACCTCAATGTTGTTCACAAAAAGATCTTTGTGCCGGCGGAACAAAGTTTTATACGAGTTCAGGCGTTTTTCATGATCGATTTCGCGCGCCATGCTGCGCTCGTGCTGGCGATAGTAGAACAGCACTTCCGGGATGCGATAGACGCCCGCGCCCTTTTCGATCAATCCGAGCCAGAAGTCGAAGTCCTCCCAACCGAACATCATTTCGGCGCTGTATCCGCCGTTGCTTTCCCAATCGGATCGGCGGAAGAATGAGCTTGCAAAGATGTTGTTGGAAATCAAAATATCAGGGAATTTGTATGGCGCGAGTTGCCACCGTCCTTGCCGCGCTCCGAAAAACTCCGCTTCACAATAAACAATGCCGATCTGCGGATCCTGCTCCAGAACGCCGACAGCTTTTTCAAGGTATGTGGGAGCGATCTTGTCATCCGCGTCCAGGGGAAGAATGTACCGGCCTTCAGCCTGACGGATACCGCTATTGCGAGCTTCGGCCAATCCCTGATTTTGGGTGCGCACGACTCGCGTTCCGTGCGAGTTCAGGCGGTCGATAATCCGGATCGTTTCGGGAAAAGTGGACCCGTCGTCCACTACGATGACTTCGAAATCCCGAAACGTTTGGGCCTCGATGGACGCGAGAGCCTCGTGAAGAAACTGCCCCTGGTTATAGCAAGGCACAATGACAGAAACAGCCAGCATGGGATCAGACGTAATTGTATGCCAGCGCATAATGAGGGGTTGAACTTATGGCCGTCTGGCGAAGATCGAGAAATGCTCCGAGTGCGCCCCGAAGAGCGTTGATCTCGGGGCTTGCCGCTATTCCTATTTCGCCACTACTCGCCCGCGTCATCTTTGGTGCGGCGCCGGGAGTATTGGCATTTGCCCTGGCGTTCCTATACAGCCTAGGGCTGTTCTTTGGAGTTCTGACCTTCTGGTGGTTGTGTAAGTTGCGGGCAACGCCTACTCCGGCGAAAGAGCCGGCGCCGCAACGCCGGCTCTACTGGATCGCTGCGATTGCGGTATCCGCCATCACGGCAACCCTCGTCGTGACCGGTGCGGAGGACAGCTTGAACAAGCAGCACGCCTATTGGGTGAAACTTCTTATCGAGACCAACTCCTCTCAGCCGCCACAGTTGGCAATCCGTTACGGAAACGCCCCGGATGAAGTGGAAATTCTTCACTGGCAGCCGTTCAGTCAAGCGATATTGTCGATCAAGCGCTTATCCGCCACGCCGCCCGCAACGCCCATCCGGATCGACGCTCTTGCAACGGATGGAGAACCGACCGATGTGGAAGATGTCATGGTTCATGGGGGTATCCGCTATCACAACGTCATCACACTTGCGGCGCCGAATGGGGGCATGTTGCGCTGGCCCCGGCTGGTCCGTCAACTGAGCTTTCGCATTTCCGGAAGCCCTGAGCCGGTCCGTATTTACTGGTTGGACCAGATGAAGGAAATTGCGATTGGCCCGGCCCCGCAGACGATTTCTTTCGATCTTGGAGCAAGTTATCAAGGTTGGGCGCTGTTGCCTCCAAGTGAGATCGATTCTCTTTCCATTGAATCTCCGGCGGCACAAGCGGGGACGCGCATAATCGGCGGAGACGTTTTCGCGCAACCTGAGCAGCCGGTCCGATTGAATCGCGTGCAATGGGCGAGCATCAACGCCAACCGAATCGCCTGGCCCGGGTTCAAGCCGATTAATGTAAGGCGTCCGGGAGCGCTCGTGCTGGCTTGGCTGTGCATTTTCGCCGCTGGGATGCTAGCCGTCGCCGGCCTTTTCCGATTGAGCCTGTACCTCAACCGGGCACGCTGGTTCAGCGCCATCCAGAACATGTTTTCTCATCCTCAACTTCAACCGGGCGAGGAGCTAGACAAATTTTTTCGCATCGCTCTACCTGTCTGGAGCGTTTGTGTTCTGTATCACCTCGTGTTCGTTTTCTCGATCCGTGCCGGCTTCACCAACGATTCTGTCGGCTACTACGATATGGCGCGGCAGTTCATCAGCGCTCCCTCGTTGCAGGGAATCGTAGTCGAGCGGACGCCGGGTTATCCGCTCTTCATCGCCGCCGTAATTTGGATTTTCGGCAATGGCAATACGGTCTGGGGCATCACGCTACTGCAACATCTCGCGCTAGCATCTCTTTCCGTAGTTACGATCTGGTGCCTTTGGGATCGCTTCCCGCATAAATGGGCTGCCGCGGCGGGTCTGCTGAGCGGGATCGCACCCGCGGTGAGTCCGATGGCCAATCTTCTCTGGACCGAAGCTTTGTATTGTACGCTCGCTTGTTCGGCTCTGCTGTTTGCGTCGTGCTACCGGCGGCGATCAGTCTATATGCTCTTAGCGGGTGTATGCGCCGGTGGGGCCACTATGTTTCGTCCTAACGGCTTGCTACTCCTGTTTGCGATTGGCGGGTTCCTGCTGTTGCGCTTGTTCTGGCAGCGCGGCGAGGGTCCGCTACGCGCCTACGCTTCCGCCGGATTGCTGCTTGCGGGCGGATACCTGATGGTGGCCGCGCCCTGGCACATGCACCTGGCCGTGAATCGTCACACTCTGGCATTGGGAAAGGGCTTGAAAGAGTTTGGTTCCTGGGCGGGATATGTGTTTCAGAGACAACTGCCCATCGATCTGGCGATCAACCGTCCGGATCGGGCGATCTATGCCGATCCGGACGCCTATCGCGATGAGCCGTATATAGCGAAGGCTGAATTTCCGCTCATCATGGGGGACGAGGCTATTTATTACCGGGAAACAGAACGAGAGTGGTTCGCATCGCAACCGCTAGCTCCTTATCTGGAGGATCTGAAATACAATGCCACGCTGGTCTGGCGTCCAGTCAACCTGCGGTTTGAATTCAAAGAAATTCGCTGGTTTATTGAAGGATGGAGGCAGCCCGCGCCGCAAGTGACGGCTAGCGGCAGCGAAACGCAGCGCTTCCTCTCCGATAGGACGAACGGGCGCGATCTGTCAATTCGATTCGCCCGCAAGCCGTATCTGACACTCAGTGAATTTACGCTGAATCACTGGGCTTACCTTGCATTTTTTGCCGGCATTGGCCTGCTCGCGGCCATCGCCTGCCCTTGGCTACTGCCGATTGCGATATTTGTGGCCGCGAGTGTAGTTGCCTTTTCGACAAATCTGGTTCCGGGAGAGCGCTACATAGCGGTCATGGAACCGCTGTATTACGTTTTGTCCATTGCCGGTGTTCACACGTTCTGGACCGTCGCAAGAGCCGCGGCGCGGACTCGGGCCGCACGCATGCCCGGCGCACAAATCCCAGCGTCCTGAGTGTCGTTACGGCTGTCCTGTCGCGCCCTACCGTCTAGCTTTCCAATCGGCGGCAAGACGTGTTGCTTCCTTGATTTCGCCTGGCTTCATGAGCTTCTCGAGATCGCTTCGTGTTTGCTGACACTGAGGATTTCCGAGATCGGAGCCTAGACTGGCCCACTTGTAAGCCTGGACGTAGTCGCGAGGCGCGCCCTGCCCGTTCATCAGCAAACGGCACAGCCTCGCTTGCGCATCGCCCATTCCCTGATCGGCCGAGAGGGTTAGCCATTTCACCGCTTCCGCCTGGTCCTGCTTCACACCGCTGCCGACTTCGTACAGAAATCCAATCCAAAACTGGGCGCCGCTTGCCCCCTGATTGGCCAACGGGAGCCAAATTTTATATGCCCTTTCGTAGTCGCCGGCATCGTATGCGCGCCTGCCGGATTCATAGTCTTGAGGAAGCGCCGCTTCCGTCTGCGCTTGCCTGGTATCCTGATTGCTCTTTCCACACGAACAAAGCGCTAAAGCGACCAAAACCAGGGCCCCGAGAACAACGAGTCCCTTCTTCGAGGACCACCGTCCGCGTCCGCGATCTATCTCAATCATTCAGGTCTTTCCCTTCTGCCCGCGCCGATTGCGGCGTATACAACGTTGAAGACTCATGTTGACATACCGTCGCGGCTGAACCGGTCTGTTACGATGTCGAACGATCTTGTCTTTCACCAAGTTCTTCTCTCTTAGATCGAACATAAGCTTCGCATTTTATATCTTATTGGCGCTCGCGTCCTTGCCAGGGCGGTACAACTGGTCCCTGCCAATGCGATCCGCGAGTTGGAGAGGCTATCTCTGTTCGGCGTTCTTCATTTGCATTCTGATTCCACTCATTTCGGAAACGTTGGAGCGATCGGAAGTCCGTCCCATGGCTCGCAATGCGCTTATGGCGGGTGTGACGCTGCTCTTTGCCTTGCCTTACTATTGGCTGGGAGTGGACCGGTGGTTCTATCGCCCAACTGGGCCGGATTGGTTTGATTGGAAGATCTTTGCCGAGGCGCCTAAACTCGTCTGGTTCCCCAGGGCCATTTGGGAGCCCCCGGTGATTCCCGGTGAGTTGCTCTTTTTCCCATTGTTGGCGGCCGTATTTCTAGGTGGGGGATGGTTTTTTCTGCGAGCACGACGGCGACAGGGAAGGCCAATTGCCAGATCGACCGCCATGCTAGGCGCAGCCGCAATCTTACTCATCGTCGCTGAAACCTGGATGCATATTTCTCTGCGTTCGCCCTATACCTATATCTGTCACTTCGAGCAGCCCGAATCGGCGAATTACTGGTATCACGTCGTGCTGTTTGCCAATGGCCAAGGCGCGGTGAATGCGGACTATTTCGTATTTCGCACTCTGGAGAAGGTATTCATGGGGACGCCTGAGTCTCTCAATGACCTGCTGATCCGGCGCCCGTTTCCGTTCTATCTATCATCGCAATTCAGCGCTTTTTTCAATCCATACTACGTGATGTTGTGTTTGAACATGGGCGTGTGGATCTTGGCCGCGCTCGCCGCTCGCCAATACTTTGCCGCGCATTTCGGCCGCGCACAGGCGGCTATTGCGGCGCTGCTCACGGCCTCCGGACCTGGATTTATCATGTACGTTGCCCAGCCGCAGACCTACTTGTGGGGATATTGCGCGGTCATCCTGACTATTTGGGCGCACTGGCGGATTTGCCGCAGCCCGCACGCCAGGATGCGAGACTACATCTTCTTCGGCGGAGTGCTCGCTCTGGGACTACTTACTTATGACCTTTTGAGTTTGCTGCTATATTTTGTCGGCTATGAACTTCTGTTCAAGAGACGTTTGCGGGGAATCGCCATCTCCGCCGGTCTCGCGATCGGAATTTATGTAGCGTTCGGTGTGCTCACCGCGCACATGACGAGCTTTGTGCATGACCCTGGAAATATCAGGTATATTGGTATTTCTATTATCGCCGCGATCACCGCCCTACATTCCAACCCATTGGCGGTCAAGAGTTATGTCCTGTATGGCGGCCTCCTTACGAACTATATCTGGAATCTAAGCAATGCCGTGTTTGTGTTTCCTTTGGCCGTTGCCATTGTCGGACTTTTTTATCTTGACAAGTCTCCAAAGCTGAAGCTAGCCGGACTCCTCTTTCTCCCAAGTTTGGCGAGTGCCGCATTTTTGTATCTCGGACAGACCGTCCTGGCGACGCTGCCGCGCTTTACCTTCATCGCATATCCGGCGGTCTACATTCTTTGCGGTGTGGCGCTGTGGACCGCGGCACGCGCGTTGGGCTCGCGATGGGCAGGGTTACGATGGAAATATGCTGCCGCGGCGGTGGCGCTCTGCGGCATTGCACTGCATATCGTCCTGGTCAACGCGGATGTCTTCGGGCATCCGTGGCTTTACTACCTGTTCTACTATGAGCAATTAAAGCCGGCGCATTCCTAAGAAGCAGATTAGTTTCAATGTTCCTATTTCAGCGCTGTTTCGACCGGCCACCTAATCCCATAGTTATGCGGAAAAATCCCAGCATAGTCATGTTAGCGAGCTGAAGCCCGTGCCGGAACCGTTGGATATTGGTGCTGCCGTATGTTCGAGCGAGATAGCGCACAGGGATTTCAACAATGCCGAGTCCAAGGATAGCAGCGGGAAAAAGAAGCTCAAAGTCGCCGAAGGGGTCGAAATCCCCAAAATCCCCACGCCACCGAACAAAGCGCTGGTAGTCATGCCGAGCGAGGAGTTTGGTGCCACAAAGTGAATCGCCCAAGCGCGTCCTTAGCACCCAGCTAAGAGTCTTGGCGAAGAAGACATTCCCGAGCCGGTTCAAAGGTCTCATTGCCTCGCCTTCCATTGGATACACGAGGCGGGAACCGTTGATGAAATCACCCGCTCCACTTGTGTAAGCCTCATAGAACCTGGTCAAGAGCTCGGGCGGCATCGTTAGATCCGCATCGAGAATTGTCAACAATGGCTGCGTGGCATTTGCGAATCCGAGCCGCACAGCGTCGCCCTTGCCCTTTCCGGTCTGCTGAAGAGCTTTGATCTGAAATCGATGCCGGAATGCTTCTGCGACTCGTAGGATCTCCTGCCATGTGCCATCGTCCGAATGCCCCTCGACGAAGATGATTTCCACGTCGCACTCCAAGCGAGGAAAGCGCCGCAAGGCGTTTTCGATATTGCCCCGCTCATTGCGCGCTGGAATGACGCATGACAGTCCGCTAACTCGCCCTGGGATTACGGGTCGCCAAACCGACAAGTGAGCGAGGCTGATCCATCGTAAAAGGGGGATAAGGGCGAGGGCGTGATTGAAAATGTCTCCAAAGCCTAAAAGACGAAATGGGCAGTAAACGATTGGTTGTTCTTTGACAATCTCGAATCCGCTGATCGTAGCCAGGTTTTCTAAGTCAACGCGCCGTAGAAAGGTGGTGGGGATCTCGCCTCGCCGAACGCCTAGACGGTTCGCCAACCGGTACAACCAGCGAAAATAGGGATTGTACAGGACTAACAGGATCCGCGAAGTTCGCGACAGCTTGGGCTTCAGTCTCGACAGGAGGCCCTGGACATCGAAATGATGGTTAAACGTCCCATTGATAAGAACCGCCGTCCGACGCTCGTCTTCTTCGGCCAGATTTGGAAAATTATCCTCTCCGTCGATGGCTTCCTTGACGTTGGCCTCGAGTTCTTGCAACAATCGCCCGCTATCATTTTCTCTGGGAAGCCACTGGATGATGCGGTCGTAGTATCTGGTTAGACCTGACAATTCGCGAGCGAGCACCGTATTCAGATAGGAAGTCCAGCGGCCATTTCGGTTGGACAATGTAGATCTACCGCCGGATCCCAGGGCCGGCGCTGTTTGAGAAGCCATCGATTGAAATTCTTGAGTCGTCAGCAGGAATCCCGGTCACATAGAAGCTGCGGAGGCTCGGATTTCAGGTGAACCTTAAACGTGTATCTTACTAGATGAGCGTCTTCAACACAAATTGCGAAGGCGAATCTGCCGTTTCCCGCCCAAACCCGTTCCAGCGTTGGATGATACTAGTAACGTCGAGACAGGTTGACGTCCTTTTCTAGAGAACGGATAGAGTCTTGACGAATGAATATAGTCGGATGTCAGTGATTCCACTACGTTGGGTTACCGGAGACCACAGGCGGTGAATCGATGCTGAAGACCAAGCACAAAATAAAGCTAGCGAAAATAGTGCAAACCGGCGTATCGGCCATGCGAAAGATCCAGGGCGTCAGCATGACTGGAACCTTCCGGCGCGGCGGTCTGAAATGGCATCTCGACCTGAACGAAGGCATCGATTTTTCGATATTTCTGCTCGGAGCATTCGAACCCTTAACCGTTCGCTTCTACCGTAAGGTTCTGCGATCGGGGGATATCGTCTTGGATATCGGTGCCAACATTGGAGCGCACACGCTGCCCTTCGCGAAATGTATTGCGCCAGCGGGCAGAGTTTACGCGTTCGAACCGACCGAATTTGCCTACAACAAACTAGTCGAAAACCTGGCATTGAATCCAGAGCTGAACGGAATCGTGGTTTCGAATCATATACTGTTGAACGCCCCGGGGGACCTGCAGGCGCCAAGCGAAATTTATTCGAGTTGGCCTCTGAACCCTTCCGGTGAGGTGCATGAGAAGCATCTCGGGCAACTCCAGCCGTTGGGCGCAGTCAAGATAGACACCGTTGATTCGTACTGTGCAGTAAACGAGATCTCCCGAATCGACTGGATCAAGATCGACGTCGATGGAAATGAGACAACAGTCTTGCAGGGTTCGACAAAAACCCTGCGGACTATTCGCCCGAAATTAATCATTGAGCTCTCGCCCTACGTGTGCCGCGAGGCAGGACACCGCTTTGACGAACTCGTAGACCTGCTAAGAAGTGCAGGCTACGATTTTTACGACTTGGAGAGCGGGCGCAAACTGCCCTCGCGAGCGGATGAGCTGGACGCTATCATCCCAGACGGAGGCAGTTTGAACGCGTTTCTCAGTCCCACGGCACTGGTTGACACCATATAAACGCACATCGAGGCAGCGCGCGCTGCAAGCATCGATCTGAATCCAGGCAGGCGAGTTGCACGCTACGCTTTTGGCGGTTGGATTGAGAACGTATCGAGCCATGCTCGACACTTGAGGGATAGTCGACCGGTGAGGCGATTACGAATTTTCTGTTCAGCGCGGCTAAGTTAAATTTGAAAATAGTAGATCATCCCGACGCATTTGCCCGGAGCGGATCTACGGCACTATCAAGATGACGAAGGCTCTCAGCCACGGGATCATCGTGCTCCGCATGTGCTGGCACGGATTCAAAAATCTTGGAGTGCAGTACTAACTACATGCAGAACAGGTTAGTTACCGCTTTGAACAGGCTTCCGGTCTGGAAGCGTCAGGCATCCGTTCAGGAGTACACAATCCGCGTTCCGACTTTCGACCGCTGGCTCTACGCAAAGCTACACGCGTTCCGGCTGATGGGAAGCGAGGAGCGCAATTTTCTGTCCCGTCATGTCACAGTGGGAATGACCGCTCTAGATATCGGCGCCAACATCGGACTCTACAGCATATTCCTTGCTGAACTCGTCGGCACTGAAGGAAAAGTATTCGCATTCGAGCCGGATCCTATACTGTTCGAAGCCGCTTCCGTGAACAGCCGGCAGAACGGAAAAGACAATATTATTAAGCTCCAGAATCTAGCTCTTGGATCCCGGGCGGGACAGGGCACTCTCTATCGCACATCCTTCAACTCCGGCGACAACCGACTAACGGCTTCGCCAGCACACCAGGATGCCGTGCCGGTGCGCATCGCGCGTCTCGACGACCTCCTTCCCGATGTCAAGATCGATTTCATCAAGATGGATGTTCAAGGCTGGGAAGCGGAAGTGTTTCGTGGAATGAACCGAATCCTGGCGGCCAATCCCGCGTTGACGATATATTTCGAGTATTGGCCGGAGGGTCTGCGGAGGGCTGGTGAACAGCTCTCATCGCCAATAGACATTCTTCGCCAAGCTGGGTTCGCGATATTCCTGCCCGATAAAGGCGAGTCGTTGTCGGATCGTCAGATCGAGAATTTGGGACAGAAATATACCGGGAACCGTTTTGTGAATCTATTGGCAAGACGGGCATAGATTTGATGGCATGCGTAAGCATATGTTTTATTTCCAAAGAGATGCCGCCGTTTTACTACGGAGGGATCGGCGTTCAATTTCAAGTGGTGATGCGCTTCCTTCGCGATTTGGGCCACGCGGTCCATTTCGTAACCCGCCGTCCGGAAATCCTGCCAGAGGGCTGGCAGGCAGAACACTACGATGGGATCACAGTGCATTTCGCTGCGGATGCCGGGACTCCGCTTAGCGGACACTCCTGCCTGGCTTATTCCACGCTGGTCGCCGGTGCTGTGCATCGTCTGACGCAGACGACGCCTATCGACTTAATTATTGCCGCGGAGTTCGGAGCGGAATCTTTTGGATCGCTGGCGCATCCGCCTCGCAATCCAGCCGGACGGGAGATTCCGGTCATCATCACGTTGAATGGTCCATCGCCCGAGATCCTGCATAGCAACGGCAGAACACCAACCGCCCATGATCGCGTGGCCTGCGCGATGGAAGACGCTGTCATGTCGCAGGCGCGAATGCTGATTTCGCCATCGCACCGGTTGTGGTCCGAACTTACTGGCAGGCTCCAGCTTGAGCAGCCTCATCGGATCATCCCCAATTTTTGCGACCGGTCTGTCTTCCATCCAGCGCCAAAGAGCGAAACCGCGGCCCACAGGCGAATTGTCTATGTTGGCCGCCTCCAGCGTGTGAAGGGCGTCGATCTGCTGATTGAAGCGTTCACCCGGATAGCGACAGAAATGCCGGACTGCGAGCTTGTGATGATAGGCCGCGATCTCGAGTGGCCGGAATATCAAACGACGTTTGCCGCGTATTGGAGTGCGCGGTTGCCGACGGCGTTGTTGGATCGGATCCAATTCCTAGGGCCACTACCCCCGGCAGATGTCGCCAAAGAGCTCGGCCGCGCATGGATCGCGGTCTTTCCATCGCGCTGGGAAGCCTTCGGCATCGCCGCTTTGGAAGCGCTCTCCATGGGCGTGCCGGTCATTGTAAGCGAAGAGACCGGTCTCGCCGAGGTAGTTGGGAAGGGCTACCCGCTGACCATAGCAGCGCCGGAGCACATTGAATCTCTTAGTGAGCAAATCGCTAAAGTTCTACGAGATGCCGAGCTCCGCGACCGTCTG
>Ga0193753_10002323_pt1 | contig 15144 bp, 10 predicted proteins | sample H1c2metaG_FD_144925 | JGI IMG/M metagenome (GOLD analysis project Ga0193753, IMG submission 144925) | Soil microbial communities from a riparian zone of the East river system, Colorado, United States - H1c2 | ecosystem: Environmental > Terrestrial > Soil > Riparian zone | place: USA: East... | reverse complement strand
ATCGAGGTAATGATCGAAGAGAAGACCGTGAGTGTACGGGATTACGGCAGGGGCATTCCGCTGGGCAAAGTGGTAGATGTAGTCAGCAAAATCAACACGGGTGCCAAATATGACAGCAAGGCATTTCAAAAAGCCGTTGGCCTGAATGGAGTCGGTATTAAAGCAGTCAATGCTTTGAGCCAGTCTTTCATAGTGGCAGCGTTCCGGGATGGTCGTGAAAAACGTGCTTCGTTTTCAAAAGGGAATCTGGTGAAAGAGGACAGGGAAATCAAGGCCTCGGTGCCCAATGGCACATTGGTTGAGTTTGTTCCGGATGAATCGATCTTTAAGAATTTCCATTTCATTAATGAGTACCTGGACAATCAGTTCTGGAATTATTGTTATCTGAACGCCGGACTGGTCATCAATTATAACGGGAAGAAATATCTCTCCAAAAACGGCCTGCTCGATCTGCTCAAACGTAAAACCAATGAGGATGAACTTCGTTATCAGATTATCCATCTGAAGGGCGATGATATTGAAGTGGCCATTACCCATAACAGTGATTATGGCGAAGAAATATTCAGTTTTGTGAATGGTCAGTATACAACGCAGGGCGGCACGCACCAGCAGGCGTTCCGGGAAGCATTCGTGAAAGTAGTTCGAGATTTTTATAAGAAAGACTATGAAGCAGCTGACATACGTCAAAGTATCACTGCTGCCATTTCAGTGCGCGTAGTGGAACCCGTTTTTGAATCGCAGACAAAAACCAAACTGGGCAGCCAGTATATGGAAGAAGGCGGAGCCAGTATGAAGAATTTTATTCATGATTTCCTGGCGAAGGAACTGGATAATTATCTGCATAAAAATCCGTCCATTGCCGATGCGATGAAAAAACGCATTGAGCAAAGCGAGAAGGAACGCAAAGAATTATCGGGCATTCGCAAACTGGCTAATGAACGGGCCAAAAAAGCCAACCTGCACAACAAGAAACTGAGAGACTGCCGTGTACACTATAACGAAGAAGCGACGGGCAAAGAAAAAAATCTGATTCTTGAAAAGCAAAAGGAATCCACCATTTTTATCACCGAGGGTGATTCTGCGAGTGGTTCGATTACAAAGGTTCGCAATGTGGAAACGCAGGCTGTATTCAGTTTGCGGGGAAAACCTTTAAATTGTTTCGGGCTCACTAAAAAAGTGGTTTACGAAAATGAGGAATTCAATTTGTTGCAACATGCGCTGAATGTGGAAGACGGGATCGAAGGACTGCGTTACAATAATATCGTAGTGGCCACCGATGCCGATGTAGACGGGATGCATATTCGACTTTTGCTCATGACTTTTTTTCTCCAGTTCTTTCCCGACCTGGTGAAGAATAACCATGTTTATATTCTGGAAACACCCTTGTTCCGCGTGCGGAATAAACAGGAGACCATTTATTGTTACGATGAAACTGAAAAAAAAGCAGCCACCAAAAAGCTGGGCAGTAAACCGGAGATCACGCGTTTCAAGGGATTGGGTGAAATCTCCCCCCAGGAATTTGCTCGTTTTATTGGTGCAGACATGCGACTGCAACCGGTTATGATCATGCCGGAAACGCATATCCAGCAATTACTGGAATATTTTATGGGTAAGAATACGCCGCAGCGGCAGGATTTCATTATTGGAAATCTCCGGATGGAGATAGATCATGCGGAATAACTAAAACACAAGTATGGAAGTTTGGAAGAATGGAAGTATGGAGGTGGAGTGTTGGAGTGTGCAAAACTGATTAATTACACTTGACATACGAACTGATTGAGTGAGCAAAAAACATAATACTTACTGACAGAAACTAAAACACTATGTGATGTTTCATATTGTATTTGACTCAAAAGGAGCGGAGCTTTTGAATGCTGCCATGGACCTGGATGAAGCCCTCGATGGCGAAGTTGTCCTTATTCAGGATGACTATTCAGTGGGACCGATTCAGGATCTGTTTTCTGATGAGGGTCGTGCTGAACGCAAGAAATGGTGGGATGAGATCCGTCAGGACACGGGTGAATCTTCTGCGGAGGAATCTGATTCCGGTGCGCTGATGAAAATTCTGCAAAGAATGGGAGAGGAAGAGTTTGACCAGATCTGGATCTGGATGGCACCGAATGTCCGGGATGTGAGTGGATATTTCTGGCTGATCGCGCAGCTGAAGGAATTTTCGGGAAGGATATACCTGCTTAGTTTAAATAATCTTCCATTTATAAATGAAAAGGGAAATGTTTTTTATCCTATTTCCCTGGCCGAAATTCCCACCCGCGAATTCGTGAAAGCAAAAAGACTAGCACGTCCCGTTAGTCCGGCAGAATTCGAAACCGATCCGGATGAATGGAACCGCCTGGCTGCGGAAAATAAAAACCTGCGTCTGCTGGAAGGAGGAAAAAAAATAGTACAGCAATCCGACGACTATTATGATAAACAGATTCTGCATTTTATTCAACCCGCTTTTCAGAAAATACAACGTACCGTACACCAGATTCTATTAAAGTCCACTGAAAAAATAAATGAAACATTTTTGATCTGGCGGCTGAAACAATTAGTGACATCGGGATTTGCAGAACAACAGGGTGAAACGGTCAGGCTTGTAGTGAAAGCCACTGATGAGGTTGATAGCGTTGAGGTTGAGGTTGACGTTTGACCTACCTTCGCTAAAGCTTCGGCGGGCGAAGCGTTTGATGGTTAATAGATGAAGGTAGATCGTTTTTGCAAATCGATCTAGTAAAGCTTTACGCTTTGCGCTTTAAGAGCTTTGGGCTTAAAGCCCAGTTGTTTCATCATCCTGAAATGCGAGGCCACGGCGCCGGTCATTGTCCTGAATTCATTGTAATGCACGTGGTGCTTATCGCATACATCCTTCACAATATGGGCTATTGCCGGATAGTGGACATGACTCACTTTGGGAAACAAATGATGTTCTATCTGATAGTTCAACCCACCAACAAACCAGCTGATTAATTTATTTCTCGGAGCAAAATTGGCTGTCGTCTTCACCTGATGGATGGCCCATTCGTCTTCGATTTTTTGCGGTTCAATACCTGGTGCAAAAACAAATTCCGCATGTTCCACCACATGTGCCAGTTGAAATACAAGCGCCAGTGTAAGTCCCATCATCACATGCATACTGCAGAAACCAATTGCCCAGGCAGACCAGCCGACAAAATGCACAGGTATGATCAGATAAAAAACGACATACATTATTTTGCTCAACCAAAAAATGATGTGTTCATTCAAATCCATTTTCTGGAGCTTCGTATTGTGGATCTTTCCTTTAAAATATTTTACGAAGTCCATCATCGATACCCATGCAAAAGAAGAGACCGCGTACAGGACCGGTACATAGAAATGTTGAAAACGATGTGCTTTCACCCATTTCTGAGATTCACACTGACGCATGACCGGACTCTTTGCGATGTCATCGTCAATACCGTCAATATTTGTATATGTGTGATGAATGATATTGTGCTTGAATTTCCAGATAAATGCATTTCCCCCGAGCAGGTTCAGGCTTAATCCCATGATATTATTGACCCATGGTTTCGTGGAATATGAACCATGACAGGCATCATGCATGATATTGAAACCTATACTGGCTAGTACAAAACCGAACAGTCCTGAAATCAGGATTCCCGGAATCAGTGTAAAATGAACGGACAATAACATGATATATAAACCGACCGCTACCGGAACGAGTGTCATGGCCTTAATATACAATTTCCAGTTACCGGTTTTCTTAATCCGGTTGACTGAAAAGTACTGTTCCACCGAAGATTTCATGTCCTGATGAAACGAATTGTCTTTATTGGTAAATGATACTTTATACATTTCTGTGTAATCTGCTGACAGCACAAAGGTAGCTCTGATTTCAGCGGGTAAAGAATCTATTCTGTGTTCAGAATGTTAACTATTTCAGGAAAGTTAAAAGTTAAGAGTTAATAGGGAAGAGCATTTTTAGGGCGATTTCCAGATTGATTTAAGCTCGCTGATTTTTATCGTATTAAATGAATTGGTATTGGCTTCTGTTCGGCATTCATTTAGGGGCTGCTCAGGAAAAAATATTTCTGTCATACAGGTCAGCCCGCCATCAGCAAATAGTTCCAGTGATGAGTTGTCGAGAATCAACGTCAGGTTGGATTCTTTGGATTTTGCAATACGCGGGGCATAATGGATGGTTGCGAACTGTGGATCAAAATCAGATTTCCCTGCTTTGGTTCTGTCAATAAAAAATGCATTTTTATCTTCGTCGAAACCGATGCGTAATTCCTGGCCCAATGAATTGCTGTATATGATTGTGAATGCATGCAAATCAGGAATATTAAAATCGATTTTATAAGGTACCTGCAATTTAATTTTATTCCCGTTGGTTAATTTGGGAGTAATGTTCAATGATTTCATCGAAACCGGCGTCATCGTCGTAAAATAATGCAGTCCGATTTTTTTCAAACCCAGTACGCGCGGGATGGTCATCGCACTTCTCCATTTTACGGTAGGAACTCTTACGGCGTATTGCCAGTTGCTCATCCAGCCAAGAAATATTTTTTCATTTCCGGTATTACTGAAACTTACACCGGCGTAGTCATCGGCTCCATAGTCCATCCAGCGGGTCAGCGTATCGTTTGATGTGAATTGATGGCCATCAAAGTAACCGGTAAAATATTGGGTTCCTGAGCCGCCCTGCAGCCCGCCCGGATTGATACTAACAATCAGAAGCCAGATTTTTTTTCCATCCACGACAAAAGGAATCAGATCGGGACATTCCCAAACACCGCCGTGTGCACCCATCCCGGAACCAAATTCAGATTCCTTTTTCCATTCTTTCAGATTTCCGGAAGAATAAAACATAATGCGGTCACCGGCTGCCAAAGCCATGATCCATTTTTTCTGTTCGGTATACCAGCTCACTTTCGGATCCCTGAAGTCTTTTAATCCGGGCGTTTTTAGAACCGGATTACCAGCATATTTCTGCCAATGGATGCCATCATCCAGACTATATGCGATGCTTTGATTTTGAAAAAAAAAGGTCCCTGCTTTTTCTCCGGCCGGATCATGTTGCGTGAATATGGCGACCATGGGTTTTTTGGTTTTTGTTCCGAATCCACTTGAATTGGTACTGTCGATTACCACACTGCCGGAAAAAATATATCCGAGGCTGTCGGGATAAAGAGCAATACCTTTCTGTTTCCAATGCAGCAGGTCACTGCTTACTGCGTGGCCCCAATGCATGGGTCCCCAAATGGTACTATCAGGAAAATACTGAAAGAAGATATGATAGGTATTGTCAATATAAACCAAACCGTTTGGATCATTCATCCAGCTGGTCATGGGAGAAAAGTGAACCTGTGGCCGGTAAGGCTCATTATAAAGCGACTGTGCCTGCATGGTCATTAAACAGGCCAGAAGGGCAATCGTGCAGAGCATTGGCCGGGACATGGTATCGGTTTTGCTTATCAAGATAGATTATTTTAGCTCTTTAAACATCCCTTCATGGATAATGCGTCCGTTAAGCTTCCTGTATATTTGAAAATCGCACAGATTTTCATGGCTATCGCTATTCTGTTTTTCATTTTATATATCGGTCAGGATATCATTATACCCCTGGTCTTTGCCATCATGATCGCCATACTGCTCAATCCGGTTATTCTTTTTCTCTGTCGTATAAAAATTCCCCGTGTCTTAGCCATTATTTTATCACTGGTGGTAGCGATGCTACTGATCAGCGCGGTTTTCTATTTTTTTGTAACTCAGATTTCGCTTTTCAGTGAATCGTTTCCATTATTCAAACAAAAATTTCTGTCTTTGTTCAACGATGGTGAACGGTGGATTTCCAAAACGTTCAATGTTTCCAAATGGAAGGTAGATGCCTGGGTAACAAAAACCCGGCAGGAGGGCATGGACAACGGGACGGTAGTCATCACGAGTACCGTCAGCACCCTGAGTAGTATGCTCGTGACTTTTATCATTATGCCGGTGTATGTGTTTATGATCATTTATTATAAACCTTTATTTCTCGAATTCTTTGCCAGATTATTTCCAAAAAATGTTCATGGGATGGTTGTTGAGGTTCTGACGGAAACCAAGGCGCTGATCCAGAATTACCTCTTTGGACTGCTGGTAGAAGCTGCCCTGGTCGCCATATTAAATTCAGTAGCCCTGATGATCCTTGGTATACCCTATGCGGTTCTGATTGGTGTGATCGGCGCTTTATTAAATATAATTCCTTATATCGGTGGTATAGTGGCTGTGGCTCTGCCCATGCTCCTGGCGCTGGCTACAAAACAACCCATTGACGCCCTGTATGTTTTAATTGCATACCTGATCGTTCAATTTATAGATAACAATCTTTTTGTGCCAAAAATTGTAGCTTCCAAGGTGAAGATCAATGCGCTGGTTTCAATTATCGTTGTGCTGGTAGGGAATGCGCTCTGGGGCGTACCCGGTATGTTTCTGTCCATTCCATTAACGGCCATTGTTAAAGTGATTTTCGATCGCATCGGTCCACTTCAGCCATTTGGGTTTTTATTGGGAGATAACCAACCGGATATCACACGGGAGATATTTGTTGTACGGCGCAGAGCGAAAACAGCTACAACCAACAAGTAAGTTTTCTTCAAAATCAAACAATGGTAACGGGTTTTAAAAATTAATTGAAAGATAGAAACCGATATGAAATTCCAAGCATTACCCAGCATCTGCTTTTCCTTTTTCATTGTGGTCATGACAAGCGGTTGCCATTCAGCACCCGAAAAAAATAATGAAGTCGTTATTCAGGAAAACGGAAAAAAAAATTATTATGGCATTATTGAGAAGGATACCGTTTATGCCTATACGATTAAAAACAATAAGGGACTGAAAGCCGTTATTTCAAATTACGGCGGTACCCTGCTTTCATTGTGGACACCGGATAAATCCGGAGTTACCGGAGATATTTTACTCGGGTATGATTCTCTGGCAGGATATCGTCAGAAGGCAAATCCGTATTTTGGTGCGTTGATCGGGAGATATGCGAACAGGATACATCACGGGACGTTTCAAATAGATGGCAAAACCTATACATTGGATCTCAACAACCATGGAAATGCCCTGCACGGTGGTTTGAAAGGTTTTGACAAAGTGATCTGGACCGTAAATCTGGTGAACGATTCCAGTCTGGCGCTTTCATATCTCAGCCACGACGGGGAAGAAGGTTATCCCGGAAACCTCAATGTGAAAGTAGTGTATACGATCACTTCAGAGAACGGTCTCATGATTGATTATACCGCCCTGAGTGATATGAAGACACCCGTGAATCTGACAAACCATGCCTATTTTAATTTATCCGCAGGTAAGGATTCAACGATTCTTTCCGAAGAAATAAAGATAAATGCATCCCGGTATACACCCGTAAACGATTCACTCATTCCCACTGGTCAAATATTATCCGTGAACAACACGCCTTTTAATTTCCTGGCAACAAAAAAAATCGGAAAAGACATCGATCATGTGAAAGGGGGATATGATCACAACTTCATCATAAACAAAAAAGATTCGGGGATGGCGGTAGCGGCAGAATTGTACGATCCTGTTTCGGGTCGCCACTTAATTGTGAAGACGACACAGCCAGGTATTCAATTCTACACGGGCAATTTTCTGGATGGCACCCTCACGGGACACGGCGGTAAAAAGGTAGTGAAACACGGAGCCCTTTGCCTGGAAACACAACACTTTCCGGATTCCCCCAATCAGCCTTCATTTCCGAATTCAATACTGGGACCGGGACAGACTTTTCATGAGACAACTGTGTATTTGTTTTCGGCCAAATAATGATTGACGGTTGACGGTTGACGGTTGGCTCACCTTCGCTAAAGCTTCGGCGGGTAAAACGGTTGACGGTTGACAGTTGTCTTTCACACTTATACTCTTTTACTTCTCTTCCATTCTTCCATAATTCCATTCTTCCATACTTGTTCTTGTTATTCCGATTTCAAACTCCTCGCTGGATTAGCCAGGGCCGCGCGGAATGATTTATATCCAACCGTTAACCAGGCGATCGTTACTGAAATAACCACTGCCAGGATAAAAAGCATGGGACGCATCGGAATGCGATAAACAAACCGGTGAAGCCAGTTGCTCATCATATACCAGGCCACAGGGGCAGCTATAGCAAAAGCAATCAGGATCAGCACGGTGAATTCTTTTGAAAATAAATAAATGATCTGGGAAATACTGGCGCCCAGCACCTTCCGGATTCCGACTTCTTTTTTCCTTTGCACAGCCATAAAAGATACCAGACCATATAAACCGAGACAGGAAATACAAACGGCGATGCTGGCAAATATTTTATACAACAGAGCCAGCTGATGTTCCTGTTCGTAGAAATTTTCTATTCTTTCGTCCATGAAATACATCTGGTTCGCATATTCAGGGAAATACTTATCCCAGACTTTTTGTACCTGCTCCCTGGTGGCTGACAGGTTGCTTCCTTTTAATTTAAGGGCAGTGTACGAATAGACCTTTTTATAGTTGGCGATTAATAAAGGCTTTGTTTCTTCGCGTAAAGAATTTTGCCGAAAGTCTTTTACCACACCGGAAATTTTTTTCCAGCCGCCTCCCAGTTGAATATCTTTTCCGATGGCTTCCTGAGGTGATTTCAGGCCCAGTTTCGACACCAGGGTTTCATTGATAACCACGTCGGTTGTCGTGTCAGATTTTGAATAAGGACCTCCTGCCGCAAACTGCAGGCCAAAGGTTTTAAAATAATCTGCGTCACCGAATTTGAGAAACAGCGTGTAGCTCTCATCCGGTTTATGATTGAAAGCGAAGTTGGTTCCCCATCCATTATCCGAAGACGGAACATCTGTGCATTGCGTAACATCAATCACGGAATTATTTTTCTTTAATTCAGTTTTGAAAATATCCATCCTGGAAATCTGCGTGCTGTCGCCACTACCCCTTACTACCAGGATTCCTTCCTTATTGAGTCCGAGATCGGCGTTCTGAATAAAATTCATTTGGGACACCGCAATCAGGGTTCCTACAATCAATACCTGCGAAATGGCGAATTGTAAAACAACCAGGGATCTTCTGAGAGAAATGCCTCCTACACTGGCAGAATTTATTTTATTTTTTAAAGCCAGTATCGGACTGAAGCCGGATACAACCATGGCAGGATACAGTCCGGCCATTACTGTTACGAGAATAAATAAACTGGCCAGATAAAAACTGGTTTGCCAGTTAAATAAACTGATGTTTTCGGTTATCGAAGAAACGTGCTTAATATACGGAAGACATAATTCTGCCAGTCCGATTGCCAGTAAGATCGATGCGATGACGACCAGCGCTGTTTCTCCCAAAATCTGCCAGAGCAGATTCCAGCGGCCGCTGCCCAATACTTTTCTTACACCGATTTCCTTGGAACGGTTTACTGCCTGGACAGTAGACAGATTTATAAAGTTGATGCAGGCCATAACCAGTATGAACAGCGCGATCAGGGCAAGGGTCCAGAGGGTTGATTTGTTTGTAATATGATCGCCCATATTTTCCATGCGGGAATCAAAATGTAATATGCTGAGCGGCCGGAGAAAAATAGTGCGGCTGACTTTGCGGTTGTCCGGTTTAAAACGTTCCTTACTATATTTCAGAAGTTGCGCATTGATTGCAGAAAAGGATTGTGTGGGAGGCAATAACACATAGAGCTGTTCACTGCTGCTGGTAGAATTCCATTCCTTACTATAAGGATAAAAACTGTTGCTTTTAAAAACAGGATAGGAACCTATGGCTTTGTACTGAAAATCCGAATTGCCCGGAGGATCCTGGATAATTCCCGCAACCTGCAGGGTATTCAGATTATCCAAACGAATATATTTTCCAGTTGCTTCCTGCCACTGACCAAAATACTTCTCCGCTGTTTTTTTGGTAAGGACAATTTTATTGGGCTGGTCGAGAACCTCCGGGGAACCTGCCAGCCAATTTGTTTTGAATATTTTGAAATACTGGGGATCCGCGAAAAACATTCCGGTTTCTTCAATGAATCTTTTCTCTTTTGACGGAGTGCCGTCCGGTCCCACCACCGTTAGCTGGGCACTGTAATTTGCATATAAAACACCCGTTGTCAGCTGCGGGAACCTTGCTCTTATAGCGTCCAGCGCAGGATAAGGTGTTCCGGGTGTGTAAGCGGTAGAGCCCGGAAATTTATCTTCGATGGCTATCTGATAAATATTATTATAGCCTTGTTGAAATGTATCATAACTCAATTCATACTGAACAACCGTGAAGATCAGTATCGATGAAGCAATACCAATTGCCAGTCCCGATATATTGATCAGGCTGAATTTTTTATTCCTCACCAGATTTCGGAACGCCGTCTTGCAATAGTTTTTGAACATGGAGTTGGTTTGTGCGAAAAGCAGTCACAAGATATGCCACTTCATAAATCATTGAATAACATGGTCATATTGCGAAAATAAGCAAGGTCACTGTTCGCAATCGTACAATACATGATCCGTGATGATACAACATTTTTGTTTGAGAATTAGTAGATTTGCCCCCGCCCGGCTGCCAAATATGAATTTTCTGAAGCCCCGGAAAATATTTACATTCTAAAATCATTCAATGTTGAAAAAACTTCTTTTGATTATTCCTGTGGTTTGCTGTTGTTTTTATACAGGTGCCCAGACAATTCGCCCGGTCTGGTCAAAACATACGGCCAATCAATGGTACAGTAAACAGGGATGGCTGAGGGGTTGTGATTTTATTCCCAGCACGGCCATCAATCAGCTGGAAATGTGGCAGGCGGAAAGTTTTGATTCTGCAACGATCAACAGGGAACTGGGATATGCACAATCCATCGGACTCAATTGTATGCGTGTATTTCTGCACCACCTGGCCTGGCAGAAAGATGCCGTTGGTTTTAAAAAGCGGATGGAAATTTACCTGACCATTGCCAACAGAAGAAATATAAAAACCATTTTTGTATTTTTTGATGATTGCTGGAACGAGTCTTATTCAGCGGGGCCGCAACCGGCACCCAAACCCGGTATACATAATTCCGGATGGGTGAGGGATCCGGGAAAATTGTTCTATGATGATCCCAACTTAATCAATGTGCTGGAGGTCTATGTGAAAGATATTCTCCGGACTTTTAGAAATGACAAGCGCATCCTGCTTTGGGATTTGTACAATGAACCGGGAAATTCAAACTATCAGAATAAATCAATGCCGCTTCTGCAAAAAACTTTTCAGTGGGGAAGAGAAATCAACCCGGTACAACCATTAACAGCGGGCGTTTGGAGTAAAAGTCTGATAGAGCTAACGAATTATCAACTGACTCATTCGGATGTCATCACCTATCATAATTATGATAATGAAAAGGATCACCAGCAGGCGATTGATTCACTAAGGAAATTCGGTCGCCCGCTGATTTGCACCGAATATATGGCCCGTCTCCGGAACAGTACATTTTTTAATATTATGCCCCTTCTGAAAAAAGAAAACATCGGGGCGATTAACTGGGGGCTGGTGAGTGGAAAAACAAACACAAAATATGCCTGGGATACGCCGATGCCCGATGGCGCCGAACCCAAAATCTGGTTTCACGATATATTCCATCCGGATGGTTCTCCTTATAGTCAGGCAGAAATTGATCTGATCAAGTCTCTGACCGGCGTCATATCGACCAGCCAAAATCAGCCAGTTGTTTCTTTGTCGTATTAAAATCAAGATGGATGATACCGCGGATACCCAGGCCGTCGGCAACCTGTACAAATAAAGGACGGTCTTCCAGGTAAATCACTTTTTCTGCGGATACCTGCGCTATATCGAGCGCGATTTTAAAAATATCCGCATCGGGTTTTCGGAAATGAACGAAACAGGAGCTTATAAAAAAATCGACGAACTCACCCATTTTGAACTTGTGGATTCGATAATTATTTAATTCCCTTCCCTCATTGTTGACAACCGCTATTTTTATTCCGTATTTTTTTTTGATTCCGCGGATTAATTCCAGCATATCACTATATGGTTGTGATTGTTCGAACATGAATGCCCGGAAATCCTCTTCGGAAAAATCTCTTTTTGTATAAAAGACAAGACGTTTTAAATATTCACTGAGTGAAATTTTCCCGGACTCATATGTATCGAAAGAAAGGTGATGTCTTTCCTCGGTTTCTGCCGGATCCAGTTTGAATAATTTAATGGCCGTTTTACGTGCTTCGCGATCCCATCCGTTCGTAAGTAAAACTCCGCCGATATCTGTAAATATGGTGGTGGGTGCTGTTTTGTTTTTTTTCATGCTACGGTAATCAGTTTTTCGAGATATACGTCCTGTATGCTGTTCAATAATTGGACACCCTCTGCAAATGGCCGCTGAAAAGCCTTTCTTCCGGAAATCATACCACTGCCTCCGGCTCTTTTGTTGATGATGGCGGTACGCAGGGCTTCTTTCAGATCTTTGTCTCCTTCGGAGGCACCACCTGAATTGATGAGGCCGACCCTGCCGGAATATCCATTCAAAACCTGGTAGCGGCAGAGATCAATCGGATGGTCAGTGGACAGATCGGTATACATTTTTTCATCCAGTTTCCCATAATGGCTATTGCCCATATTCAATGCTTTGTATCCGCCATTGAGTTCAGGTAATTTTTGTTTTACAATATCCGCCTGAATGGTAACACCGAGATGATTGGCCTGGCCGGTTAAATCTGCGGATACGTGAAAATCTTTCCCGTCTCTGACAAACGCATTATTTCGCAGATAGCACCATAACACAGTCGCCATACCAAGTGCATGGGCTTCGTCAAATGCTTTTGCCACTTCTGTAATTTGCCGGTCCGATTCTGCAGAACCAAAATAAATAGTTGCGCCAACAGCTGCTGCACCCATATTCCAGGCATCCCGAACGGTTCCGAACATGATCTGATCATACTTATCGGGATAGGTCAGCAGTTCGTTGTGATTCAGTTTAACGATGAAGGGTATGCGATGTGCGTATTTGCGGGCCACCATCGCTAACACTCCGAAAGTGCTCGCCACTGCGTTACAGCCACCTTCCACAGCCAGCCGGACAATATTTTCGGGATCAAAGTACAGCGGGTTCCGTGCGAAAGAGGCGCCGGCACTATGTTCCACACCCTGATCCACCGGAAGAATGGAAAGATATCCGGTTCCCGCGAGTCTGCCACCGCTAAACAACTGTTTCAGGCTGCGGAGTGTTTGCAAATTGCGGTTTGATATTGAAAATACATCCTCAATAAATTGTGGTGACGGAAGCTGCAGGCTTTCCTTTGATACTTTAATACATGTATGGGAAAAAAGATTTTCGTTTTCCTTTCCCAGTAATTCGGTGATTTGTTGGTAATTCATATACAAACTTGACTATAAAATTAAGGGATCAAACATAAAATGCATTCTAATAATAGAACAAAGAAGCCATTGAGATGTTAATGAATTAAATAAAAATACATGCTCCGGGTCAGCATCCTTGATCAGTCAATCGTTCCAAAAGGTACGACAGCTTCGCAGGCCATTGGTAATACCATACAACTCGCCAAAAAGGCAGAAGAATGGGGGTTTCATCGATTCTGGGTTTCTGAACATCATAATTCGACAATGATTGCCGGTTCCGCGCCGGAATTGCTGATGGTGCGACTGGCCAGTGAAACAAAAAAGATACGGATCGGATCCGGAGGAATCATGCTGCCCAATCACAGCGCCCTGAAAGTGGCTGAAAATTTCAGACTGCTGGAAACGATGTACCCCGGAAGAATTGATTTGGGCATGGGCAGGGCACCAGGCGGAGACCGTATTACTGCCAGCCTGTTAAACCCGTCCAATCATTTCAGTGAAGAATCCTATTTGCAACAGCTGGAATACCTGCAGGCTTTTTTTCATGATGAGGCTTCATCTCCCTATGGACCATTATTGGCAGTACCCATTACAGAAACCGTTCCCGAACCATGGATCCTGAGCTCCAGCGGAGGTAGTGCGGCGATCGCCGCAAAATTCGGAATGGGACTAGCAGTGGCACGTTTCATCAATGGATTTGCAGGACCTGATATGGTGAAAGACTATAAAAAAAATTTTAAGCCTTCGCGTGAAATAGAATCGCCTCAAACGCTGATGGCGATATCGTTGTTATGTGCGGATACAGAAGAAAAAGCAAACCGGTTACGGAAACTGGCAGATTATACGCTCCTGCAATTTGAAAAAGGCAATTTCAGGGAGATGAATCGTTATGAGGATATTAAGGACTATGTTTTTACGGAACAGGAACTGGAAAGAATTCAATATAACCGCGGTCGTATTATATCCGGTACCAAGGATCAGGTGAGGGATCAGCTTATGTCCCTTGCAACGGAAATGGATGTAGATGAAATCATGATCACTACAATGACCCATTCGCAAAAAGACCGGTTCAGATCTTTTGAGTTGGTCGCGGAAACGATGGAGTTACGAACATTGGTTAACGGTTAACGGTTGGCGGTTGATGGTTTTTTTGGGTCGTCAATCGTTGATCGTTGTTTCTTCTTCCATTCTTGCTTTGCGCTTTACGCTAGTCTGGGTTTCTTAATGTACTTGTTCAGATTTATCAAAAGCACACTCAGGAGGATGACAATCAGTCCGGCGATTTGCAAAGAGCTTACCTTTTCCGCAGCGATGAATACACCCAGCAATACGGCAACAACCGGATTGACATAGGCATATGTACTTACCTGGGCGGGAGATCTGACTTCCATCAGCCAGACAAAACAGCTGTAGGCGAGAATAGAACCAAATATAATCAGGTAGGTAATGGCGTACCAAGCTCCGGGCGGAACAGCAGACAATTGAAATGTTCTGAATTCACCCGAAATAAAAGCACCTGTTAAAAAATATATTCCTGCAAAAAACATTTGCCAGCTGGTATTCACTGTTGCGGGGGCGTCTGTTTTTTTATATTTCGCAAAGAGTGAGCCGACAACCCATGACATGGATCCGACAATCAAAGCAAATAGTGCAAAGCGCTCGTATGGATTTCGGCCAATATTATAGGCAGAAGAAATATTGGGCAGGAACAATAAAAATATACCGACCAGCCCGAGAAACAAACCGGTCAGAATGGACTTGCTGCTGAAATTTTCCCTCCAGTGCGGCTTGTCATACACGACGTACCAGAGTGGCGCG
>Ga0193753_10002321_pt1 | contig 15150 bp, 4 predicted proteins | sample H1c2metaG_FD_144925 | JGI IMG/M metagenome (GOLD analysis project Ga0193753, IMG submission 144925) | Soil microbial communities from a riparian zone of the East river system, Colorado, United States - H1c2 | ecosystem: Environmental > Terrestrial > Soil > Riparian zone | place: USA: East River... | reverse complement strand
ATGTGTGCTGCATCGAGCGGCACGCGCAGCATGAGCCGCTTCTCGTCGAGGTGCAGAACGGCGAGCTCGAACGCGTTTTCGAAGCTCGCGGGATCGAGTGGCTGGGCGGCGCACAACTCGAACGTCGCGCGCTGGTTCGAGCCGAGCAGGGCGACCCCGAGTCGCGCACTGATACGCGTCGCGGTGGGCTCGCGAAGCGCTTCGGTCAGCGTCCGCGTCGGGCTCGAATAGTCGACCTCACGCCGCTCGAGGTCGTAGACACGCCATGCGCCAAATCCGAGCAGCCCGACCGCGCATACGAGGCAGGCGAGTTGAAGTACCGCCCAGCGCGTCAGCCTCCGCATCCAGCGAGGTTAGATGAAAACGCCGAGGCTGCGTTCACTTCGCGGCGGCGTCCGTGAGATCCACCTCACGCATCCCCGCATCGGTGTCGCCTGCGTCCTCTTCATCCGCGTCCGCGTCCGCGTCCGTGTCGCTCGCGTCAGTTCGCACGCCCGAGTCATCGGGCGGCGGATTTGCAAACGCGGGCAACTCACCCGGCCCGCATGCGGGCGCGAGCCACAGCCAAACAAGGGCGAGCCGCGCTTGTCCATGCTGCTTTCTGTATCACACGGCTTCGAGCCGCACTCGGTCCCCAATCCGTGCACCGGTGTGCTCGGCGGCGTTGCCGTTGCGGACTGCGATCTCGAGCCGATCAGACGAGCCGAGAACCCCGAGCAAACACCCTTCGGGCACTTCGGCGTAGTGGCCCACGATGCGGCTGGACTTGCCGCGCAGTGTGAGCGCGAACGCGTCGGCAGCGTCGTCGCGCGCGAGCGTGTGGAGCTCGGCGCTTCGCAAGCTGGTGATCAGGTTGCCGAAGCGATCGATGTGGATCACCTCGCCGACGAAGCCAGCCGCGTCGCGCGCGGGCTCTGGAAACACCACTCGCACCAGATCGGCCGTGCGAGGATCGAGCGGTTTGCCGAGGCTCTCGAGTGTGCTGCCGCTCGCAAGAAACGCCGCCGCGGGCGCGAACAAATCGCGACCGTGAAATGTCGCCGACAGCTGCGTGATGCCGAGACGCTCCGGCTCGATCGTCACGGCCTCGAGCTCTGCGTCGTACAGAAGCGACAGAACGCCGTTGTCGGGCCCGACGCAGAGCTGCTCACCCGCGCGAATTGCGAGCGGCCGCCGTGCGCTGCCGACTCCCGGGTCGACGATCACGAGGTGGATCGTACCCGCGGGAAACTGCGGGAGCGCGTCTGCGACGAACCGCGCCGCTTCGAGGACGTTCTGCGCCGGCAAGTCGTGGCTGAGGTCGACGACCTGCAGGCCGCTCGGCCCCCGCCGGTACAGCGCCGCTTTGAGCTGCGCCACGTACGGATCGCGCGTGCCGAAGTCGGTCGTGAGCGTGATCAAGCTCATCGCTGATTCGCTGACTCCCTGACTCGCAACTCCGGCACGCGGCGCGATCGCGATCACGCGGTGGGCGTGGACTCACTCCGGAACAGCTCGACCTTGTTGATCTTCTGATCTTCGACCGGAAGGTCGCGGTCGTTTTTGCGAACGTTTGCGAGCTTCTTCACGACGTCCTGTCCGACGACCACTTGCCCGAACACCGAGTGCTTGCCGTTCAAGTGCGGCGTCGGCCCTTCGGTGATGAAGAACTGCGAACCGTTCGTGTTCGGTCCGGCGTTCGCCATCGACAACATGCCGGGCCCCGTGTGCTTGAGCTCCGGATGGATCTCGTCGCCGAAGCGATAGCCCGGGCCGCCCCGACCCCATTCCGCTTTCATCTCGGTGTAGCGACTCTGCGGATCGCCGACTTGAATCATGAAGCCGGGGATCACGCGGTGAAAACACACGCCGTCATACATCGGTGTATTCGTCCGCGCCTTTGTCGTCGGATCGATCCAAGTCATCTTGCCGGTCGCGAGTCCGACGAAGTTCGCCACGGTCTTCGGTGCACGCTTCTCTTCGAGTTCAACGACGATCACGCCCTGGGTCGTATCGAGCCGCGCGAAGAGTCGGCCCTGTCCGGGCACGTCGATCTCGGGGAAAGTCGGGTCCGCCATGTGTGCTCCTTGAGCTTGTCTGGTGAAGGTGCGGTGTAACACATTCGCTTCACGCTCGCGCCAGCGCGAACTGATGTGGGCAGTGCAGTATAGCGTGCAGGCAGGTATCGCTGTCTCGTGCGCAGTGCCCCACGTTGCGCGCCCTGCGCCTGCTGCACGCGCAGTAAACGAAGTGCGCCGTTCTCGCTGCAACGACACCAACGCCGTGCGTAGTGCGTTCGCGCAACTAGTTGCGTGCGCTCGCAACGAATGCATGTGCGCGTGAGACGCATGACACGAACTGGCTGAGGAATCCGTGCGCGCGTGCTCGGTACACGCGTTGCAAATGTCAGCTCTTGGTCTTGCGGCGGAAGGGCGCGGAGCGTCCTAGGCGTGTCCTGCAACGTGGAAATCCACATACATTGAGATTTTACGTCTTTATGGGAATATTTCAGGCTAGCCTTTGCCGGATCACGCGGGGAGTCGAATGAGTCGCTTTACTGCGGGTGCGTGGCTTTTCGCCATCGCGCTGACGATGGGTGCCTGCACCAACAATGCGGGTGGCAATCCAGGCGGCGGCGAGACGCCCACGAGCTGCGAAGACTCCGACCACGATGGATTCGGCTTCGGTTGCGAGCGAGGTCCCGACTGCGACGACCGCGATGCGAAGGTCACGCACGAGTGCCGGACCTGCAATCGGCCCGAGCGCGGTTGTCCGTGCGCCGACGAAGGTGCGTTCGAGTCGTGCTTCTTGCCGGAGCAGGATCTCGGCGAAGGAAAGCTGCAGTGTTACGAGGGTACGCGCAGCTGTCGTGCCGGTGTGTGGAGCGGCTGCGAATCGGTGCACGAATACGTGCTCGATACGAAGGCGCAGTCGCAGCAGATCATCGTGCCGAATGCCGGCCGCGAGACCTGCAACGGCTGCGATCTCAAGTGTTTCAAAGTCATCGACGACTTGCTGACTGAAGGTGGCGTCGCGGGTGGCACCGTCACGTTCGGGCCCGGTGGCGGTATCACGCTCTTGCCCGGTTCGGGTGACGGCGGTGTCGCTGATGGCGGCGGCCCGATCTTGGGCACCGGTTGCATCGGTCTCGCGGCTTGCTGCGAGACGCTCTCGGGTCCAGTGAGGACCGCGTGTGAGGCGACGGCCGCGCTCGCGATGGATGCGCGCTGCACGACCGAGCTCGCGACGTTTTGTCCGTCCGGCACGATCACCGGTCCGGTTCCGAACTGCATTCTCGGCACCGGTCCGGACGTGGACTGCGACGGCATTCCGAACGCGGTCGACAACCTCGAGGGCAAGCCGTTCTCGACGACTGCCAATCAAACGATCTTTCATCAGCTCGATGTCGGTGAGACAGGTACTAACGCGATCAACGTCAGCTTCAAGCTGAACAACGCCGACGTGTACTTCCTGCTCGACACGACGGGCACGATGATCGACGAGCGCGACAACCTCGTGAACACGCTCACGACCGGTAACGTCGTGAACTGCGCGCAGTTGAGTCAGTGCTGCGGCACGAACACGACCTGCACCGGCATCGCCAACGGCAACAATCAGACCACCTGTGCAGCCGCGCAGATGACCTATTGTGGTGGCCGCCCAGTCGACTGTGCGGACGCCGATCTCGATGGTGCACCTGACAACAACCTGAAGACACAAGGTGTCGTCGGTGCGGTGCGCTGCCTCGTCGGCACGTCGTGGTTCGGTACGGGCTTTTTCCGCGAGCTTCCCGCGCACAAAGACAACGAGCCGACGCCGGTGTTCGGTGAAGGCCAGCGCTACGGCGACCGCGACGAGGTCGTGTTCCGGCATTTGATCGACATGACGCCGGACTACGATCGCGTGCGCGTCGCACTGCGCGACGTGTCGATGAACTACAACTGGGACGAGCCCGAAGGCGGGTTCATGGGCCTGTACTCGCTCGTCAGCGGCAAGGGGCACTACTTCGGCATCAATCGGCCGTCCGTGCCCGATCGCAGTGCCGCTCAGGGCTGCGGTATCTCCGGCGCGTTCGGCTACGCATGTTTTCGGCCGGATGCGGTACCGATCGTCGTCTATCTGACCGACCGTCCTTCGCACAACGGCCCTGGCGACGCCGCGAGCGAGTCGACCAACTGCGAAGGTCGCGGCGCGGGCTGTCCTTACGCCGATCTCACCTCGTTGAACTCGTGGACGAGCGGTTCGACTGAATCCGCAAGTGACAAGACTGCGCACTACGTTCCGCAAACCGCCGAAGGCTTCAGCACTGCGTTTCCGCTCGGCGACGTCCGCGGCAAGTACTTTACGGTCGTCGGCAACACGACCGATATGGCCGGTGACTACCCGGGCAGCATCATCGGCTGTAGCGCTGCGAATGCTGCGCCAGACACGCTGATCACGTTCCGCGTCGGTGGCGGCGCCGCGATCCCCGTCAACTTCCACCTGACGAAGAACGACGCGTACGATGGCGAGCTCTACGGCCGCTGGAATCCGAGCTGGCTCGCGTCAGGCACGGACGACCCGACGCCTGCGACCGAGTTCGGTGCAGTCGTGTCGCTGTTCCAAGGTATTCCGAGTGCGGTGTCCACCACGCAAGACGTGATGGACAAAGTCGAGAACGTCGTCGCGTCCGGTCCGGACGGTGCGTACCTGAGCTACACGGGAACGACGAACGGTGGCGTGTCGATGCCCGGCCTGTGGGGCGGCATCAGCGGTTGCGGCTCGGATGGTCAGACGAACCAGACCTCGTACACGTTCCATCCGGGCGCGGACGCGAAGATCGTGTTCGATGCGACGACTTCGAGCTTTCCGGTCAGCCTCTCACTCCACGAAGGCAAGCCTTCGATGCTTCCCGCAAATCCGAGTGCGACTGGCATCACCAACGACAACGACACGTTTGCGACTGCAAACGCGCTGCATGCAGCGATGGGTTCGATCGACGGTAGCTACATCGAGCGCATCGGCGACTCGAACGTGAACAGTGTGCACGCCGACTACACGACGCGGCACACGGTTCGGATGAGCGGCGCGCGCACGAGTGGATCCGCGCTGATCAAAGGCCTGACGAAGCCCGAGTTGCTGTACGTCGGCTTGCCGCTCAGCAACGCGATGGGCTGGTCCGGTACGCCGGTCGCGATCGCAGCGATCAGCGGCAACCAGGCGACGATGAACGCGACCTGGCAGGGTGCAACCGACACGGTCGCGACGGCGATCGACTTCGACGACACGCTGACCGGCTGTAACGCCGACCCAGCTGCGCGCGAGACTGTGTTCCGCTTCAACGTCGCTTCGCCGCGCAAAGTGCGGATCGACACTGAAGGCTCGAGCTACGACACGGTCATCTCGCTGCACGACGGCATGCCCGCGACGGCGATCACGCGCAACGACGTGGCGTTGAACGGGATGGCGCCGGGCTTCGACCTCGGTGAGCTCACGAGCAAGGTCTACACGTTGAGCGACGTCGGCATGGGGACGACTTCGCTGCCGAACAGCTACGACTTCGTGCAGTGCGGCGCTGCTGCGGCTGCAAACGATTCCGTGTTCAAGTTCACGCTGAATCGCCCGACACGCATCGGGCTCGACGTGTCGGGGACGAGCTGGGACCCGGTCGTCGGTTTGTTTGCGGCGGTGCCGGGTGCGGCGACCGTACTGACGAACACGAACTTGAACGATCGCGCAGTTCCGTTCGATGTCGGCAACGTGCTCGGTCAGGTGTCGACGAAGGTCAACGGGTCGAGCCTCAGCGGGATGACGGATGACATTGGAGCCGGGACGGTCGGTTGCAGCGCGCTTTCGGCGCCGAACGGCCGAGACCAGGTGTTCAAGTTCACGCCCTCGGGCAACACCACGGTGCGGATCGCTGCGACGCCTTCGGTCGCGGGCTTCTACCCGGTGGTCTCCGTGTTCGACGGCCCTCCGCCGGCGACCGGCATACCGGGGGCGATCCAGGCGTTCGACGCCAGTAGTGTCACCTTGCCGGACTCCAACTGTCAGGCGTTTAGCTACCACGACAGTTCGACCGCAGCCGCGCGCGTCTACACGGTGTGTCCGACGCGTCGCTATTCGGACGAGGCGGACGGGCGCTGCATCAGCGCCGGGATGGACCACCTCGCGATCGTCAACAACGCGAACGAGCAGGCGTTCCTCGGCAAGCTCGTCGCGAATACGACGACGACCTACGGCCATCACATCGGCGCCTACATTCCATCCGGAACGATGTTCTTCTGGCGTGATGGATTGCCCCTGACGTACACGAACTGGGCTTCGGGCGAGCCGAACGAGTCAGCGCAGAAGTGCGCCGCGATGCAAAAGGGCGGTCGCTGGGAAGACAAGCGCTGCACCAACTCCGGCGCAGCTGCGGACGACCAAGCGTTCTACATCTGTGAGGATACGACGCCGGGGACGGCGCCTGGCGAGGACAGCGCGACCGCGCAGGTCGTCAACCCGTCCGGCACGATCGTCACTCTGCAGGGCAGCACGCTGCGGATGAATAACGACTACAACGCCGCAGTATTGATGGGCGATTGCGGCGGCACGATCGGCGCAGGCGACGCCGTCTTCAGGATCAACACTACCGCAGGTTATGTTCTCACCGCAGACACTGCGGGCTCGAGCTACAGCCCCGTGATCGGCTTGTTCGAAGGCACGATCGATGGCACCGGCTACAGGGCGTGTGACGCTGCCGGCGGCACGGCGCTCAGCTACACGCTGCTTCCGAGCCGCACGTACTACATCGTCGTCGACGGCTCAGCGGCGAGCCCAGAGGGTTCGTTCAAGCTCAAGCTCACGGATTCATCCGTTGCCTACAACGGCAGTTACATCACGTGCGGCGCCGGCAGTGCAATCGCGCCGACGGCGACGCTCGACGTGCCAGTCGACGCGAACCACACCTACTACGTCGTGACGGACACGACGACGCCCACCGTCGGTGCGTACAGCCTGCAGTTCAGCGCGCTCTATCAAGCGCGCACGACCGTCTCGAACTCGAGCCCGACGAACGAGCGCGGCGCCAATGCGTTTTCGCTCCCCGATCCGTACCGCTCGAAGATCAGTCTCGTCGACACGACCACTGGCGGCATGGCGGGCGACTACGCCAGCGGCATCCTCTGCGGCGGCGGTGCGACCAGCGCGCCTGACGCGGTCTACAAGCTGCGTCCATCGCAGAACACCGGCCTCAAGATCACGGTGAACCCGAAGGGTGCCGGTCTGAATACGCCGGTCATCGGCTTGTTCGATGGCCCGCCTCCGACCACACCCGTGATCCACGATCTCGCGGCCGACAGCAATCCGAACGAAACGTTCGACAGCGCTGAAGCTGTCAGCTTCGGCGCTTCGACGCACCGCTACGAAGGCAACACGACGGCGATGGCGAGCGACACCGACGTCTCGCTCGGTGCGTGCGGCTCGGCTGCGGCCGGCAGAGACGCGATGTTCTCGTTTTCGCTGGCGGCATCGACTCGAGTCGAGATCGACGCGTCCGCTTCGCCGATGACGAATCCCGTCGTGCGGCTCTTCAAGGACGGCCCGATTGCGCGACCTGCGCCTGTCGCGCTCACGAACGACGATCGTGCAGCGGCGAACGCGAATCCCGCGTCGCCCGCGCAGGTCGAGGACCAGTGGCTGCAATACAGCGGCGACATCTCGGGGCTGACCTCGGACGCACAGGTCCAGGGGTCGGTTTCCGCGACGAACAGCGACAGCGCCGCCCAGGATCTCGGAGACCTCTCCGGCAGGCGCGTGACGATCGGGGGCGCCAACACCACCAGCATGACTGCGGACTACCCAGGGACATGTGGTGCAGCGAACGGCGGCAAAGACGCGGTCTACAAGCTGCAGAGCTCGACTGCGACGCGGCTGCACGTCAAAGCGAATCCGACTGCGGGCTACGACGCGGTCTTGAGTTTGTTCGAGGGGCCGAATGGGCCGCCCGTGCGACTCGTCGATTCGTCGACGCTGACCGAGGACAACACGTGTGCGCCGGCGCCTGCTGCGGCGCCGCGCAACCTGACGCGGACCACACTTACGACGATCGCGCCCGATGTCGCCGGCGCAGTCGACGTCGACCTCAACTGCGCGACGCCGAGCATCGATACGACCGATCCGGACGGTGCCGGTGCGGGCGTCGTCACGTTCGGCAACTGGTGCAATGCGACCCCGACTGCCTATGTGCAATCGCAAGCGGGTGGTCCGGATGCGGTGGTGCTCCTGATGCACACGTTGCGTGTGCGCTCGGGCAGCGTCCTTCGGATCACGGGCAATCGGCCGCTGATCTTCGTCGTCACTGACGACGCGACGATCGAAGGCACGATCAACGCGAATGGTGATCAGACCTCTTCGACCCCTGGCGCGGGTGGCCACATCAGCTGTGGCTCGAGCGCGGGCGGCGATTCCGCGGTGGGCGGCAGCTACTCGAGTGGTGCCGGCGGCGGTGGCTACGGCACCTCGGGTGGTCTCGGTGGCACGGGCGCGAACAATACGCTCGCAGCCGGCACCGCGGGTGCAGCGCGCGGCAACACGTCGCTCGTTCCGTTGCTCGGCGGTTGCAACGGCGGCCAGGACGGCGGCTCGTTCAAAGTCGGATTCGCCGGTGGCGCGGTTCAGATCTCCGCCCTCGGCGACCTCGTCGTGAGCGGTGGCGCGATCAACGCCAATGGCGGCAACGGCTCGTTGCCTTCGCTCACGACCTTGGGCGGAACCGGCGGCGGTAGTGGTGGTGCGGTGCTCCTCGAGGGCGCGACGCTTGCGATCGACCCCGGCTCAGTTCACGTCAACGGCGGCAATGGTGGCTCCGCAGCTGGTGGTGGCGGTGGCGGCGGAAACGGTTCGACCACGAGCGCGACTCCGGCTTCGGGTGGTGGCAACGGTGGTACGGCGACGCAAAGCGGTGGCGGCGGCGGCGGTGGCTTCGGCCGCACGCGCACGCAAGCGCGCACGATGTCGCTGATCCCGTGCGGCCCGGGCGGCTTCGAAGATGCGAGCTCGGCCTTGGCGATCGACGCGGACAGCAGCGGACGCCAGACGATCGAGCTCGGCGATACGAGTGCGATGACGCACGACCACAACCTGACTTCGTGTGGTGCAGCTGCGACCGCGCACGACGCCGTGTACGCGTTCACGCTCAGCCAGAAGAGCGACATCCAGGTCGACGCTTCGGCATCGTCCAATACGACCGTCGTCGGGTTGTTCGACGCGAGTGGCTTGGTCATGGGCAACGCCGCGCTCAGTTGCGCGAACAACGGCAACGGACGCACGTTGACGGAGACCTTGCCGGCGGGTGACTACCGGATCGTCGTCACGAGCACGATTGCAGCGGGCGGCGGCACCTACGACGTGCGGGTGAAGAACCTGAACTTTGCGGCGACTGCTGCGACGCAGGTGGCGTGCGACGCGACCGGTAAAGAGCTGTTGTACGATCTGACGGCGAACACGCCGTACTACCTGATCGTCAAGGGTCAGACTGGCGCTGAGAGTGGCGCGTACGGATTGATGCTCGAGACGGCGGGAACCGGCGCGAGCATGGGCTGCGGCGCGAGCCCCGGTGCGGCGGACGCGGTGTACAAGTTCTCGCTCGCGAGCACGCGTGCGGTGAGCATCGATACCGAAGGCTCCTCGTTCGACACGGTGCTCGCTCTCTACCCGGCCAGCGCGACTGCGTTCGATACGAACTACGCGACCGACGCATTCAGCGTGAAGGTCAACTGCGACGACAACAGCTCGGCGTCACCGACCCAAGCGCGGATCGACGCGACGTTGCTCCAAGGCGACTACTACGTCGTCGTGAAACGTAAAGCGCTTTCGTGGAGCCCCGCGAGTCAGCCGTTCCGGCTTTCGATTCGCGACGCGAGTCTCACTTCTCCGCTCTCGTGTGCGAGCGCGTCGATCGGCGCCAAGAAGATCCTGCAGACCTTGCCCGCCGGCGACTATCACGTGGTCGTGTCGGGTGAGTCGGCGGCAGGTGGCGCGTACGCGGTCAAGTTCCGCGACGTGTCGCACTTCGGTCTCGAGAACGGCGTTCAGCTCGCCTGCGTGACGGGCGCCGGCAACTCGCTGACCTACAACAACTTTGCGGGCAATCACGACTACTACGTGGTCGTGAAGGGCAACGCGGCGGCCGAGTCGGGCCCGTACGAGATGACCGTGGAGGACACGGTCAGCTTGAGCGCGGCTGCGGGCAGCACTGCAGTCGCATGTGCGGCCGAAGGCTCGAGCATCGACGGCACGTATCCGGCGGGCACGTACTACGCGCTCGTCTCCGGTACGTCTGACACTGCGAACGGCACCTACACACTCCACGTGCAGGATCTCGACTCGCAGAACGATGGAAACCGCCTGGCGTGTGACGACAACACCGGTCCGAACAGGACGTCCGCGATCGAAGCGAGCCTCGCGGCCGGCACGCACTACGTCGTGGTCAAAGGCAAGACCGTGCTCGACAAGGGCGGTTACCGCCTGCGCGTGCGCGACGTCGACACCGTGCAGGATCACCGGCTCGCATGCGGTGGTGGCACCGGCGGCCCCGCGCACATCGAGTACAACGTGAAGGCCGGCAAGGACTACACGCTGCTCCTGAAGGGCACCGATCCGGCGGCGAAGGGCACCTACGCGCTGAACATGTACGACTCGGTGAGCTCGCCGAGCGCGTCGGGCTCGCGCTTGCAGTGCGTCTCGGATCCGCAGCCGACTACGCTGCGGAACTCGAACTGGGACACGCGCAGCGTCGACTTCACGCGCACGTTGTCACCTGACACGTATTATGTCGCGATCAAGGGTGTCAGAGCGACGGACCAGGGCTTCTATCAGCTGCAGATCGGTCAAACGAGTGCGCGCACTCAGACCGTCTACAACGCGCCGACGTGGGCGACGACACGCGATGCGCTCGTCGCTTCCGGCGTGCACGTCCTACCGGTGATCGCGACGCAGGGTGATTCCGGCGACTTCGTCTCGACCGGTGAAGCACAGGCGAAGCTGTTAGCGGCGGCGACGGGTTCCGTGCGCGCGGACGGCACGCCGATCTGGCAGAAGATCAACCAGAACGGCACCGGTACGGGCACTGCGCTCGTGACCGCGATCGCGGAGCTCGCGACGCACCTCGCGATGAACGTATCGCTGAGTGCGATCGACGGACCGGACCCCGGTGCTTCGCGCTTCAAGATCGGCATCACACCGCAGAACAGTCCCAACTGTATGAGCCCGCACCCGCTGGTCGATGCGAGCGGTGCGTGCTCGGGCGCGCCTGGCGTCTATAACTGCAGCACGCAGTACAGCTGCCGCCCGGGTGCGGCGCCGAAGTTCCAGGTGACGTTCACGAATCCGGAGAGCGCACCGGTTCCGCCGAATCCCAACAACTCGTACGGCGGCTACTTGTTCAAGTTGCAGCTGAAGGGTGACGGAAAGTACCTGCTCGACGAGATTCCCGTCTTCATCATCCCGACCACGAAGATGGCGCCGCCGCCTCCGGGCACGTACCAATCGGACGGCGTGTACAAGCAGGACATCGACGCCACGAGCTGCAAGCTCGAGCGTAAACTCGACGGCTCGTTCGAGTTCAACCCGCGGTCGACCGATCTGCCGCAGTGGCGCGATTTGTACTTCAAGGCGGACATTCCGAGCGGCGCCAGCATCGACTTCGAGCTCTGCACCGGCGACAACGAAGCCGAGCTCGACGGCTGCTTGTGGAGCGACAGTACGGGTGGGAAGCGCTCGAAAGTTACGGTCACTGCCCAAGGTGACTGCACCAAAGACGCTCAGTGCCTGAACGTGCCCGGTAAGGGCAACGGCTTCTGCAGCGACTACGGCACGTGTCAGTTCATCGATAAGCCGAAGGTATTGTTCGACGTCGCGTGCACCGACGACAGCAAGTGTGAGAACGGCTTGTTCGGCGCCGGCGACTACACGATCAGCTCACACTGCGAGAAGAACACGGCCGCATACGGCTACGGCCACTGCGTCTATCACTCAGTGCCGGTCGACATCGGATCCACCTTGCTGCCGACCGAAGATGGCAAGGTCCTCTCGCGGATCCGAATCAAGCTTCACTCCAACGTTTTAGGGAACGCAACACCCACTCTCTACGAGTGGTACATGACGTACAGGTGTCAATCGTCACTATGAGATCAGGGGCAGGCGACAGTACGACCGAACGGATCATGACAACCATCGGGGCTGCAGCTTGGGTCGCTGCAGCCTGGTTCCGTGCAACCGAGCAGGGAACAGTCAGGGTCTGGCGCGCCGCAGCCGCAATCGCATCGCGCACCATCGGCGTAAGCTGACTTTGGGCACGTCCAGCTGAGGCACGCGTTCAGGTTGTCACCACTGCCGTGACACACCTCGCAGCCTTCAGCGGCGCAGAACGGTGCGGCGCAACCTAGGTTCGGGCCACAGTCTGGATCGACTGCACCACAGCCGCAGTCGCAGTGACCGTCGAGGCCGTAGATCGAGATCTCGCACGTGTCGGCGCCATCCCAGCTGAGGCCGGTGCACTGCGCGCGCGGATTGCCGGTTGCGTTGCAGTATTCGCAGGCCTGGGTCTTACAACCGGAGTCGGTGCAACCGAGACGATCGGCTTTGCGACACGCAGGATCAGGCTTGCCGCAACCGCAGTCGCACGCACCGTCGGTCCAGGCTGGTGCCGTCATGTCGCCGCACTTCCAGCCCGGCGCACACACGATGTAGTCGTCGTCCTCGCGCGGGTCGAACGCGCCCGGCGAGTGACAGTACTCACAGTCGAGTTGCTGACAATCGGTGGCGGTGCACCCGTGAGACGTGTCCCCACAGTCGGGGTCATGAATGCCGCAACCGCAGTCACAACCGTCGCCGGTCGCGTAGTGGTCGGCGCTGCAGGTCCAGCCCGAAGCGGGCGTACAACCGACGAGCTGGTCCGGCCCGTAACTCGTGATCGTGCAGCGCTTGCAGGCAGCCTCGCGGCAACCGAGGTCTTTGCAACCCGCTTCGGCGCAGTCCGGATCCGGCACGCCGCAGCCGCAATCGCAGCCGTCTTTGCTTCCGAAGCGCTGCGGATCACACGTCCAGTTCTTGATCGCGTCGTCGCACGGCACGCTGCGGCCGCTCGCGTCGTGACAGATTGCGCACTCGGCTGCGTTGCACAGCGGCGTCAGGCAGATCGCGTAGCCGGGGTCGCAATCGGGATCGGGCGCGCCGCAACCGCAGTCGCAGCCGTCTCCACCGCCCCAGCTCTGGATCGGACATCGCCAGCCGTTCGACGGAGGGAGCTCATCCTCGAGGTCGGCGCCAGTTGCGTCATGCCTGACTCCGCAGATGGCTCGTGAACAGCCGGGCTCGCTGCAGCCGCTGCCGTGACAGGCGGGATCTGCTGCACCACAGCCGCAATCGCACACGTCATCGATTTGCTGGTCCGGCGTGCATTTCCAAGCGTCGGACGCCAGCTCGGGCAGACACGCTTTGTACGCGTGAGTTGCCGTGTAACAAGCGTCACAACCGACTTCGACACATTCGAGCGAGGTGCAGCTCTGCTGCTTACAGTCGTAGTCGCGGATGCCGCAGCCGCAGTCGCAGATCGTGTCGCCCCAGAGTGCGTTTCCGCAGGTCCACTCGGCCGGAACACCGCCTGCATCCGGCGGAATCATCGAGCCGATCGAACCGTCGCCCGATTGCATCGCCCCGGCATCGGTCGCCGCATCCGAGTCGGAGCCGCCGCCATCAGCGGCCGGGCCAGAATCCGTAGCTGAGCTCGCGTCTTCGCGCCCCGTCGCCGCGTCGCGGCTGCCGCCCTCCGCTGCAGCGTCGGCAGGCGCAGGCTTCGAGTCATCATCGCCACAGGCCAATACGAGCGTGATGCAACCAGCCAGCACACGACAGGCGAGAGAGGCGTTCATGACACGAGAGTTTACAACGAGCCGTCGACTGCATCGCGCGCGTGTGCAAATGCAATCGAGTGCGAGCGGGTGCGCTGCTTCACGTGGTTGCGCAGGGTGTGCTCGCGCATTGACTGATCTCTTTCGATGACGAAGTGCGCGCCTCACCGGCGTATAGTGATCGAGCCGGTCTTCAACTGTGAACGCTTCGCCGATCATTGAAGTGCGTCGTTGGGCAGTCGTGTGCTGCGTGCTCGCGAGCTTTGCACTCGCCGCCGCGGACGCACATGCGTCGGACGACTCGTTCGGGGCCGGCAACGGTCACCACGGAGACCTCGACGTCAGCGCTCCCAACACGATCGTCAACCACGCAGCGTCGTTGATCGCGGACGTCACGCCCGGTGATGACGAGCTGTTCGTGACGGGGCCGGCCGACTTTTTGGTCGGCGACCTCGTGATGGTGTGGCACACCCAAGGCCTCGCGCGCGACGACGTCTCGAACGATGAAACGCCGATCGAGCTGGCAGACAAACACGTCGGTCGCTTCGAGTTCGCGCGTGTCGTCGCGAAGACGAGCACGAGCCTCCTCCTCGCTGCACCGATGCTCGATGGTTGGCCCTCGACCGAGTCGCAGGTCGTGTTCATTCCCGAGTACACGTCGGTCACGGTCCAAGCGACCGGAGCGCTCGCCGCGTTGCCGTGGTCCTCGGATGATTTGACCGGTGGCATTCTCGCGGTGTTCGTTCGCGACGAGCTCGTGAACGACGGACTGATGACTGCCGCGGGCGGCGGCATGAGCGGCGGTGTGCTCGATCAAGACGCGACGATGACCGGCGGTTGCTCGAGTGCGAATGAGCTCGCGCAGTTCGGTGCGCAACGCGGCGAGGGTTTGGTCTTCGGTGCGTTCGGTGAAACCGGCCTCGGCAGCCTCGCGAATGCAGCTGGTGGCGGCGTGTGTTGGGGTTCGGGCGGCGGCGGTGGAGCGCTCGCGGGCGCGGGTGGGAAGGGCGGTTGGAGCCGCGATAGTGGTCGCGACGTCGGCGGATTCGGGGGTCGGCAATTAAATGTTGGTCTTGCGAGCGATCGCTTACTGCTCGGAGGCGGTGGTGGTGCAGGCCACGCGCGCGACTTCGGATCGTCAGGGGCGAACGGCGGTGGTGTGGTTTTTCTGCGCGCTGACTCGCTCAGTGGGTCGGGCTTCATCGACGCAAGTGGCGCAGATGCGTCGACGGGATCATCCGAAGGTGCGGGCGGTGGTGGCGCGGGCGGTACGATCCAAATTCACGTACATGGTGCGGCC
>Ga0193753_10002320_pt1 | contig 15150 bp, 10 predicted proteins | sample H1c2metaG_FD_144925 | JGI IMG/M metagenome (GOLD analysis project Ga0193753, IMG submission 144925) | Soil microbial communities from a riparian zone of the East river system, Colorado, United States - H1c2 | ecosystem: Environmental > Terrestrial > Soil > Riparian zone | place: USA: East... | reverse complement strand
CAGTCACCTAAGCCTACCCAATTAGGTATCATTTCCGGGGCAGTCAATGGACCTAACATGGTCTGTTCACTATATCGGCCGAATTCGGTCATTTGGCGCTTTCCCATTGAAATCTCTTGCTCAACCCATTGGGCCCAGAATCAACCAAAATTGGCCGAAATGGGGACTTAGCAAGTTTGATTGATGCTTGTTACTATTAAGAAGGCTTCCGCTCCACCTTTAAGGAATTGACTGAGGAACTAAGAGTTATTAGACAATATTAGATGGAGTTGATTAGGAAAACATTATAAACACTAGAAGTATCATTAGACTATTAACTAAAACCTTAAGCACCCAGCCCGAAGCTACTATTAGCAGCTCTGTACTGTTCCACTAGCTCTTCAAAATCAGGGCCTTGAAATAACAAAGGATCGAGTGTGGGGAAACTGACGGCATCCCAGTTTTGAAGTCGTGTTTCGTCAAGCATAGGAAATGGCTCAGGTGCATTAGGAGGGGTTGGGAGCACAGGAGCAAGGGGGGGAAAGGTAGGTGAGAACACCACATTTGAAGCGCCAGGTAATGGTGCCGCAGCAGCAGATTCAAAGGGAGTCCCAACTGCTGTCCCACTGTCAACCGAAAGCCTGGGATACAGTGGCATGATATTGCTATTAGAGCTGATACCCTGCATCTGGAGCGAAGGTCCTGCAGTGGTAGTTTCATCCAAGTCCTCGATGAACTCTGCCGACTTGAGCTGTGAGCGCTTGCGTGGGCCGTTGGTGTCACCCCCTCGTGTCCGTGGCCTCTTCCTAGAGCGTCTAGTCACCCCCACACCCGGGTCCACACTCATGGCATGACCAAGTTTGGGCCCACCCCCGCCATCCTTAACATAATCGCCTCCCAGTTCTTCTCCAATCCCTCCATCAACCCCCTTATCGACAGCTTGAACCCGTGCAACTGCCCTCTCGGCTGCCAAATGTACACCTTGCTTCTTCTTTGCCTCCACCATTGCGACTGCCGTTGCAACTGTCATTAGCACTCGCCCATCACTATCAGTAATGAGCACGTCCTCCCCCGCGTCCGATTCCCCACGGATGCGTTCAGACACTTTGATCCGCCCATACTCTAAAGCATCATAGAGCGCCTGTATCTCACTGACGTTGTATAAATCAATGGAGAGGGAACCGAGGAGTCGGAAGCGAGACAGTGGTAAGACACCGTCAATCTTGAGGTTGTGCGAGAGTAACTTTTGAGGCAGCTTCAACCAGGGGAAAGTATTCCAACGAACGAAAGGCTCTATTAAACATGGGGTTAGCATAGGAATTATCGAGAACCTAAGTCTCAAAACAAACTCACCAAATAGCTCGATCAACATTTTCGAAACCTTTCCTTTGGCCTTATTCGGGTTCTTAAAAGCTTCTTCACGCTCCCACCGTGAAACCTGCGCTTTGTGCTCCTCTAGCTTCCGAATTCCCGCCTTTGCAGACAATACAAAGGCGTACGCATCCCCAACATGAGACTGGAAGTCACGCCTGGACTTGTAATAAGATTCCATCTCCCCAGTTCCGAATAGCTGCCCATTCTGTGCATGCGCAGCAGCAGAGCATGCATTATCTGCAAGAACCGTCAACTCGCAATGCACCCCCAAGCCCGCCAAGACCTTAAAATCCTTTTGCCATGCCTTCTTGTGGCTAGCGATGACTTTCGCAACCTCCCCACCATGCTTTGCAATATCCGCGCTTATAGTCGCCTTGGTCTCTGTGTGCTCCATAATCATCCGAGCCGATTCTGCTGCCCACTCCGCTGATCTCTCGCCTCCATGCTGTTCGACAAGTTCATTATAGGCAGGGCGAACCATATTTTTGGTGTAGTCAGCTTGGCTCACTGACTCATCGGTGTTGGCAGGATAGGCGGATTGGAACGCGTTCCATGCAGTAGTTTTACGTGGGTTAACGACTCGTGACACTCGCCCACCAATCCTTTGGATCGAACTAACGCTGCGTCCCATTTCCTTTGCCACTACTGCAATGCGCTTGTCGAACGCCGCATATTCAGCCTTGATTTTTTCTACCTCATTGACAGAAAATGGACCTCCTTTGAGACCCTCATCATCTTCACCCGAACTCAGCTCGTCAGACAAACGTGAGACAGGTTCGGAGGGTACAACTGCCTTGGGGTGTGGCTTGGCAGCTCTCGTCACTTTGGTAGGTATAGCATTATCACCATCACTATCACTTGGCAGGAAGAGGCACGAGTCATGGGGCTCATCCGAAATATCCACAATATAAGGGCGGTCAGGAGTAGGCATATCGAGGTGATTTGGAATAGGTGTGTCAAGGCGATCAGGAAAGGGTGTGTTGGGACGATCATGAATAGGCGTGTCAAGGCGATCAGGGATAGTGCTGTCGTAGTATACGGGTGCGGGAATCTCAGAGAGTTGGGGGGACATGGCCTCATGCTGATTTCTCATGTCGGTATCATGAGTGGTAGGAATTGGGGTGCAGCGGGGCACAGGCACACTATCCGTATTGACGAGTCCAATAAAAACACGACCAACAGCCCGAGATCCATCATCTCCCTGCATCCTCCTGTCTTCATCGTCCTCAAAGCTATGCTGGAATGGCATTCCAAAGTCATCCTCATCAGAAGCGAAATCGGCTACCGGTGTGTGTACTGAAGAAACGGACAAATATCCAAATGGCGACATAGACCTCTCGGATATTTTGTTCGAGGCGGTTGACAATGCAGGAGATTTGGAAAAATTCCGTGATGGGATCTCCGCTATGGGAGTAGTCGAGCTTCTGAAGGACCTGTACTTAGATGCATAGGTTTTCGAAGGGTGAGGCCTAGTAGCACTACTCTGGCTGGACTGGCTGGCAGGTTGAACAGACTTCTCAAGGAGGGCCGAATTTGAGGATGCAGGGGCTTTCGTTGGGCCAGCATGTCGCAAGGACCTCTTAGGCACAGGAATACTATTCCCATCGTTGTTGTCGCTGTTGTCAATACTGGGGCTTGTAGGAGTGGCAGCTCGAGGCTTCGTTTGGTTACGGCGTTTCCGTACGGTATGAGACTTTGACTTTGGGTTGGCCATGCCTGATAAGACGACTGCCAGAGGCAGAGCTCCACTTGCAATACACGCCAAGGTGTTAGAACAAGCAGAGACACAAAGGACCTGCGCTCAGCTCCCGTCCACTCGAGGTGAAAAGGGACCCTGAACAGCGTGGTTCTCGCTCTGCGCGCAACCTGCAATCCACACTGAGGTAGAATGTGGGCTTAGCTGCCTAACAGTATGCTGGAGTCTACGTTCACGCGGAGGCAAACGGTAAACACAAGCTATTGTGGAACGAACACACTCAACATCGGATATTCCCGGATTTGGGTCCGAGTTACACAAACAAATACCAACACAATACGATTTACACTAGTACGGCGTGGTACATTACAGTACGGTACAAGCACATACATGGGGCATCTAGAATTTCTCCTGGTCGTATGCATCATCCGGGTGCTTTTTGAATCGGGGGTGATCCAATGCCAACTCCATTTTTATCACCCACTGGTGAGAAACATAACCAAAGGTCTCGTCCAGCAATGATGGAGTAGCAGTCGACCCAAACACATCATGTGCCAAACGCGCGAGAATACGGAGGATTGCATCATACGGGCCATTTGTATGCCATACATTTACCCTGATATCCTTCTTGCTCTGTCGATGGAGCTGAGCACGCATCAAAGTAAGCAAGCGGTGATAATGCAAGCTACTTGATAAATCTGGATGGACAGCCCCCTGCATCTCGGCCCAATCTAGAGAGAACGACACCATTCTCATGGTCCGCCTACGAGCCGAATCGTTTAGCCTTGGGCATCGTTCTGAACGTGAGGCAAGTATTGGGGGAAACCGATCGGAATCGAGGAAGTGATGGGCAGCCGTAGCCTTCCGATAAGCAGGCGGCGCGAGCGAAAGAATCTCGGGGAGAAACTGGGACTTGTAGGCATAGGCTTGATTGATGTACTCCAAATCCGAATTCGAGTTGTGAGCGCCCGAAGAAGCTTCAGGACCTGTGAGGGTCAGTCCTTCGAAGGAGTGCCGGTTGCATCCAGGGGGAGCACTCGCCCTGAACTGCTTCAGTGCCATATCACGCGCCTGTACCGATTTGAACAGTAGGGAGAGACTCCCTGGCTCCCCAGCACGCTTAGCCTTCTTCCAAAGTCGTACACCAAATGCATTGATATCATCCAATCTCTCCATCCAGTACGAAGACCCACAGTACGCTAAGTCAATGTGTGATGCCTCGATGACGTACCATGTGTCCACTGGCACTGCGGTTCCAGCAACTGGAGCCGTCATGGTTAAAGGTGCCACCGCGGTCGCCATTGGCACAAAGGCTAGCAATTGAATGAGATGAGCAAACGAAACCATTCAAATAGTGCGTAGTTGAAGTTACTCACAATGACTCGCTCCCAAGTTGGATGAGACTGGAGCTGGAGGCCTCTGGTGCGCTCGTCCATCGAGGCCGCCCTGCTGTCTGCCCCTGCTTGAGCCATCAAATTTCGAAGGACTGGCGCCTTCCAGCGTAATACCCAGCATATCTCTCGGACCCACCACTCCTGATGATGGCGCACGACTTGGGCCCACCACTGTTCTGGTCCTCCAATCGTTACTGACATCAACTTCAGATCTCATTCGAAATGCACGTGGGGCAGTGGGAGTTTGGCGAGACTGGGAAGATTGGGAAGTGGCAGGGTTGGTACGGTCCCATTGCAGGTTGCGAGATTGATGAGGGAGGTCATGAGAGTGAGGGGGGAGGTCACGAGAGCGAGAAAGGAAATCGTGAGAGTGAGGAGGGAGATCACGAGAGCGAGGAGGAGAACGAGGAGGGGGATCGCGAGAACGAGGAGGGGGATCGCGAGAACGAGAACGAGGGCGAGAGCGAGGAGGGAGAGGAGGGAGATCACGAGAACGAGAGCGAGGGCGAGAGCGAGTTGGGAGGACGTGAGGACCACGTTCAAAACGCTCAGAAGGATGAGAACGTCGCGTGGAAGATGATCGCTGATGGTACTGCATCCCGCTCTTCAATTCAGGAGGTGAACGAGGTAGGTTGCTCGAAAGTGCCACAGAACCACCCTGAGTTTCAGTCCTGGGTGACGGAGTCAGGGAATGCGATCGAACACGAGGATGCAGGGGAGAAAGCTCATGCGATGGGGTAGAGGCTTGGTGAGAAGGCGGGGAGGAGCGTTGATGGGAAGGCGAAATTGTGTGCAACTTAAACTTTGAGACATCTATCAACGAATGCTGTGGAGACGGTGGGGGAGAAACGACATCAGGTGGACTAGCAGCTCGATGCAAAGACTGCGATTTGGATTGAAGTGGCAACGAAGGAGGGGTTATGATTGTGGCAGGGGAATAAGCAGGTGGAAAAGGTGGAGAATGATAGGGACTTTGTGACTCAATAGATGGGGGAGTCTTGGGATGATCATCCACAATCATTTTTGCAAGATCATCTGCAGCTTTGTTGGCTGGATCATCATTATGATCTGTCTTGTCGTCACCAACATCAGTCGCATTCTGAACAGTTAATTCTGCGCCACTGGGAGCATCCTTTTCATCAGCCTGACGGTTCTCCTCTGCCTGCTGACGAGCATCGTCTTCCGCACGCTGACGAGCATCGTCTTCCGCACGCTGACGAGCATCGTCTTCTGCACGCTGATGGGTTTCCTGTTGCATTCGAGCATTGTCTTCCTCAAGCCTGCGTATCTCTGCCTCTCTACGGGGGTCCTCCTCTGCCCGCATTCGAACATCATCTTCCTTATGCTCGTGCAGTGATTTGTCGTGTCCAGACTTCTCCTTCCCCTTCCTACCTATATTCTGAGCAGCTTCATGCGCCTCCTTTGTGTACACCTTTCTCCACATACTAGCCAAAAGCACATCAAAGGGTTTCTTCTGCTCGTGATCCTGCCTAATCCGCTTTCTGATGTCATGGTAGACACCAAGGTCCCCCTCCCTTGCTTTATTAATGTATTCGGCTGCAGCATTCCGTTGGGCAGCCACCTTGGCCTTCTTAGCCGCTGCTTTACGTTTGCGAGCCTCGAATGCTTCATCAGACTCATCCAGTTCCTGTATGAGCTCTTCTCGAGTCCGAGGGTAGTTTTTTCCATCATCAAAACCATTGTTGATCTCGGATGCGGATGGGGATTCAGTGGGAGGAGGGGGGGGAGTGGGAGGAGGGGGGGTCTGGAAATAATTGGAGGGCTCCAAGTCCGGAGGTCCAAGTGATGTTCGACCGAACACTTCTGAGAATTTGAAGCGAAGTTCATCCGGCCGCCCTTTGACTATCCATGAATATGCATCTTCATCCACGTAATGGCGTGGATCACGACGCTTTGGGAACTCGTCATCAGACTTCATTCTCCACACAGGAGGTCGAATAACTGCATGGTGTGGCATCATCTCAATTGATACACGATGAGGGTTAGACACTGCAGCGGGATTGGACATGCCAGCAACTGCGGCACGGGATTGTTCTGGGCCATAGGCATCATAACGTACGCGATCCACAAGTTCCTCCACGCCGAAAATTGGAACCCCATGACTCTCTAGTCCTGAAAGGGCTGCCTGGATTGCGACCAAACTGCGTGGCAATGGGAATCTGAAGACGGCACCGATCATGTCATTGTCCACCCCATAACAGGGTGGTGGCTGAGACTTGGATTGTTGTGCGATATGGTCGACGTATCGATGCATAAACAAGCGAGCCAGGCCACCATATTCATAGGATGCTCGCAGAACATCACTGCAAATCTCGTGTACTCGACCACGAGATGGAAACGAACCATTTAGGACTGCCTTCGGGCTACCGGGGGTACCGAGTGGGGGAGTGGGGCAGATATCCCAGCCAGGTAGTTTTAATGGTTCCACGACACGTTTCCAATTCCAGAAGCGTGTGCGGGATCTATCGGCGAACGCCAATAGTGAGGCCAGATACTCTTGGTCAAGGTACATTTCCTTGCTTGTCATCGTCCTAATCTCGGTGTCGGAGGGGAGTGTTGGGTCACCACGACGGCGAACAATGTAGGGCAAATGGGGGGCTCGCAAGTTCAGAGGAAAAGGGATCTGAGTGAAATCGCGAAATTGCAAACCATCCACGAAGTCAGGGATTTGATCCCATCTGTGTGGAAGAGGGTTCTGGTGATACAATTCGCTGTCGTTTTCCTCAAATTTATGTACATGGGTATAGTGGCGGGTGCTGTTGGAGAACCTGAGGACCCAAGGCTCCAGTCTGACAAGGCTTGAGGTGTCAGAATCGCCCAGTACATGCGTAAAGCAATTGGCTAAGATTAAGTTCGTCAGAAAAGATTCGAAAAAATACTATGAAGGGTCCGACCTCGGTATGTACGTCGTGAATGCTCTTCGAATGCTTCGTTGCCTGCATAACAAAGGGTATTTCCTTCGTCGACATAAGGGCGAAATTTGTCATTCTTGCCCACTGTCATGGGCTGAACCTGTTCACGTTCAATAATACCGTCGGAGAAGCCAAGTATTTGAACTTGGTCAGCAGGTAGGACCGCAAAGCTTTTTGGACCTGTGCTACCACCTCCCACCACGCCCGAGGCAGAGGGAGAGTGATCAACGACGTGGCCACTGTGTTCTGAGCCTGTGCAGCCATCTCCCACCACGCCCGAGGCAGTGGAAGACAGGTTTGCAACGTGGCACCCCGATTGCATGGCAGTAAACCGGTGAAGGAGGAAAGTTCAAGTTCGTCGGCAAAGGCCTCAACCACAAACTCCTGTTACCTAAGCTGTACTTGTGGTTGTAGTATCATTGATGCTACGCAAACTGCCGAATAATTACATAACACAAGCCTTGAGTAATTATTATCTATAAAATAACGAATACTCAAGTCGAATGACTAGGGACTATGTAATAAGTTATCTATCTTGTCCAATTGAATCAGTCCGAACAAAAATAACTCGTCGAGGTATCATGGCGGGTGCATGCGAACATATGTGGATTGATACTTAGCAAAGACGACGCATGATCATCGATACAACCATCTGTGGATCGACAATTAGCAGAGACTACACATGATCACTGACACAGCATGTGTGGATTGATGCTGAACATGTGTTTCATTGTGAGTATGTTAAGCATGTCGGCAATTACCGTGACCCCAATGGGTCTCCAACGCTGAGTAGTCATACTATAAATATAAGAAATTTCCTCGGGTTGTGGCGGCTCCTCGGTTCACCATGCTATAGTAGTTACAGAGTATTGATATACTCAGGGGTCGTGCTGCAAAGGGACTATTTCACTATAAATGGCTGATACAATGTTCGTGAGTTCTGAGGCCGAGTTCTGTGGCCCATCGCAGATAATGCAGTTGGTAAAACGCTTGCGGGACCCTGACGTCGAGTTCTGACCTAGTCTTTCCTAGATCACTGAATTCTCTGTGACAATTACGGGCCACCAGGTATGCGAAGTATTTGCCATCTTTATTTTGGGTTTAACCATAAAGGGTGATAAGGAACCGGGAAAACTATGCTCGTCAAGGCGGTTGCACGTCATACGAGCGCTGCAATCATTTGCGTCGTTGGAAGCGAGTTTGTCCAAAAATATTGGGTGAGGGGCCTCGTATAGTTCGTGATGTATTCTGCCTCACCCGCGAAAATTCTCCTGCCATTATCTTCCATTGACAAGATCGACGCAATTGCGACGAAGAGATTCGATGCTCAAACGGGTGCCAACCGCGAGGTGCAATGCATTTTTCTCAAATTGTTCAATCAAATGGATGGTTTCGACCAATTGCAAGGCAGCAATGCCAAGTAATCATTTACCTACTGTTTTGATGTTGTGATTTGTTTGTGGTGGGGTTTTCGGAGAGAATATATTATTTATATATTATTTACATTGGCTGGCATGATGTTATAGTTAGGTAATATACAAGATACGACTGTGGTGGTGGTGGAGGTCTATTTTATATACCGCGTTGGGCTGCCTACAGGTAATGGCTAGGCGCCTAGGGTGGTCCTTTTACAAGTTAAATAATTTAAAAGTGCTTCTAGGTGTGTACCCGATTCTGATTGCTCTTCCTTGGAATCGTAGTGTTTCCGTCTCCTCTGCCATAGCGGCCTTCCCAGTGTTGGTGTGTGTGCAAGATACGACTGTAGCGGCCTGAATTCTCAATGTGGGAACTCCGTGCCGTTGTTACATCAGGTGACTCAAAGTGGAGTCATTTAATTTCATATTTAAAGCTCCGCTCGAAAAAATTTAACCTTTAGTTTGTTCCCGCAGTACTCCACCAGTTTGTGCACACAGCACACCAGCTTTGTCCCGACGACTAAGCAGCCAGACAGCTCCGCCTGTCAACTGTGGTGTCTCGTTTGGGTCGATTGTGCCGACGACTGCGCAGGTAACAGCTCCGCCTGTTTTTTCTGCAACGTCTCAAACGATTTTTTTTTTCGACGACTGCGTGGCGCTGTAGCTCTGCCCGCAGCCCACTAGGTCTCATTATGGCGTCTCAGACAAGCCGTTTCTATATCGGGTCATTGGTGCCAGGGGTGCACCCTGCGTTACGCTCGACTACGCTCCCTCAACTCGTGGTTGAGAATTTCTTCGTCTACCTCGCGTCGTGGTGTTTGATACAGGGTATCTCAGTGGACAAAGCATGGCTCCACAACGACGTACGTGTTTTTTTCTACTGTCTCGATGCTGTCATATTAACATATCGTTAGTCATCGAACTTCATCGTCAAAGTTGAAGAAGACAGCGTCCAGGCTGCCGAGAACGCGCTCGGCCAGCACGCAAATGAAACAACTTTGCAATCCTGGCCCGACGGACTGCCCAAAGGCACGTCGTTATCGTTTTATCGATGTACTCTACCGGAGACATCATTTCGTAAAACAAGTACGTATATTTTAACTTCTATTCTGTACTCCGTTACTTACACATGTACCTAGAGTTCTTTCTTCGTGGGTGGCCACCCTCGTTATCCAGGGCAACGGCCGCTAAGACGGAGAACGATAAACGTCATGCCGTGTTATCAGCTGGCTCGGTGTTTCGAACCGTATACAGCCGCTTCGCACAACGCCCCCCTCCCCCAGTAAAACTCACCAGTACGCTGGACATCGATCCCCACTGGTATCAACCTCTGCCGTCCCCCTCCCCCTCAACTGTCACTTCCCCGCCCGCATCCGCCAACCCACCGAGCATCGCGGCCCATGTCGCCACTGCCCCCGCCGTCATTGGCGACAAACGCAAACGTAGTGCGGATGGCAGCTCCATGGATAGCTCCCGAGCTTCAAAACGGTTTAAGGCCGACGACCCGCAACCCTCGCTGGACAGGATGGAAGGGGTGGAGCCGTCTGTGAGCGTGGATGACCGTATGGATGTCGACTCGGATGACCGCATTGTGGGAGACACCATGGAAGGTGTGGAGTCCACCTTTAGGAGGGACGATGAGATGGATGTGGACCCCGATGGTCTCGACGGTCTACATAGGCGTATCAGGCAACTCCATCCCTTTGGAGTCCCTGATTACGAATTTATCGGCCAAAGAGTCACTTATCTATCGTGATGTCTGCCATGATCTCGACTGCTTCTACATCACTCCCTGTACTATGTTGTATATACAATAAACATTTTTTTTTTGTTTCGACATGTATATACTTAATAGTAGAAATAGTATTCCTAATAGATATATTACTATGCGTGTCTACACGATACAATAACCATGAGGTGGCCAACTATGCAATGCATGTAAGTTAAACTGCGCTTGGCACTGTGTTGCCTATCGTGTGGAAGGCCACGACGACACCAGTACCACACCAGAATCGCGATGATGACGCTTAATCTTCCCCTCGTTATCGATCTTGTAGTACTTCAAGATGGCCATCTTGGCCTTCTTGCGCTTGTGCTTGATCTTCTTGGGAGTGTTGTAAGTCTTCTTCTTGCGCTTCTTAGCACTGCCAAAGTGGTTTAACAGCGGGAAAATCCGTGACCGGAAGCAAGTCGAACTCGGTCAACACACGACTACTTACGCAGTGAACAACGCACTTCGTCCCACTCTGGAAGCTTGCAAGCGCACGGATATTACCCCACCACTCCGCTGTGATATTTTTTGGTACTCTTAGACGACTGAACAGGTTCACAGCTCTGCCTGTTGCCTGTAAGGTCTCGTTCTGCATCTTGACGACCAAGTAAGACGGCAGCTCTGCCTGTTGTCTGCGAGGTCTCCTTCGTTCCCTCGACGACCAAGCAAGACAACGGCTAGCCCGTTCCTTGCGACGTCTCCTTTGGAAAACAGCTCCTCGACGACCAAACAGAACGCAGCTTGCCTGTCGTTCTGTGACGTCTCACAGGGCCTTACCCCGACAACTACGCAGTGTTACAGCTCTGCCTGTCACCCAGTCAATATAAGAAGCTCCAACTCTCCTGTTCTCCGTAAGTAAAACTCCCAGTTTCACGACCGAGGTCAGTCGCTAATATCATTTGCTATCCAGAATATGACCAACGCGGTACTTAAGCGCCTTCGTCGAGTTGCGCAGGAACGGATGGAAAATACACCAAATCGCAATGTTAGCAACTCGGCTCCATCATCTTCGCGTACCCCTTCATCTCCAACAGTTAAGCACCGACGTTCGCGGGCCAAGTTCCCTACCAACGAAACCATCGCTCAAGGGCCCTCAGGGGTTATCACAGCAGCTGATCTCCCATATCACCCCCCTTCATGTGATATTGGATGTCCTTCAGAACCGGAGGTGTCATTCGTTCCCTTAGTCCGGGATAACACTGCAGAACCTCTACATTCATCCCGAATCCATATTGTAACAGACACCCGTTCTCGCCATACTCGCGCTAAGGAGGCTGCTGCTATCCGGTGGAATTGCGTCGTTATCCCATCACTCATTCCGTCTTTCATGTTGTATGAGCGAGAGCGACTATTACCCACGAAGGAATGTACTGTTCAAATCGAGGATCCTTGCAGATGCGGAAAGCAATGGAGACGTCTTAGAATCATTTGCGTGTACTTTGAGCGCTTGGAACATATCGAACTCCAAGTCTGTGGTTGTCCATCCCGAACTGCTGCGAAGCAGTTGGTACTGCGTGGTCTCTTCCCGTGTGCCCCACTTCATCCCACATTGGCTGTCAGCATCAGCATGCTAGAATTTGTCGCAGAACTATTTGTTCAACAAGCTCCAAATGAGCGGGCATGGGCGGCTACATTGGAAAATTTCCTCAAGCGTCGGGGATTTAAACTCATCGGAAATGATTCCCTACGTCGACGCTTCGCTAGCGCTCTAGCCCAATATCAGGTCCTTGTCCGGGTAGTCAACCAAGAGATGTCGGCTATAGTTGATAGCTGTCGAGGGCAGGCATTGTCCAATAAAGGTGGCAGTAGCAGGACTGAGTCCCAGGTGGTGCGCGAGGATGTTCCAAATCCCACAAATTCTCCTGATGAGGGGTGTGAAGACAATATCCGCATGCTAGATGTTGATACACCAATTTTGGAGCGAAAATACAACAATGCCCACGACTCTACCGGTCCATATTACCATAATGATGAAGTCCCCAGCCTCTATCTACGGTCTCGCTGTCCTTTGTGTTTTGGGGGCTCGGAAGCTGTTGGCCTCCCCCTTCAGGCTATCGTGTGCATCGACGCTAATTTCCAGCTCAAGCGGAACCGAGATAAGGATCTAAGGAAGGAGCACAAAGGGGAAACAGGGTCCCGAGATCCTCTGGTGGTGTCCCCACAGACGATTCTACTTGATCAAAGCCAAGTTGACAAGATGGAGGCGAGGGTCGATGCATTGCGCCCACCGAGGTCGCAAATGCAAGCTGGGCAGAAGCGGAAGGCTCATGAAGTGGATGATGACACGTCTAGTCCATTAGAGGATGACAAAGTAGAGCGAGGGCTCGATATACCAAACTCTGTGTTGGACGGATGCGAAAAATCATTCATCGCTGCGGATGGGGATCGAATCAAGGCATCAACACAATATTTTGATGACACTGGTGTAATGGCTTGTTTGTGCCGCCATGATGTGCCCCTTTACCTTGCGAACATGCGCACTGCAGGCGAGAAACAGTTCTACGCCTTTGCCCTGTTAGATGCTCTACTTTGCGAGCTTCCTAGTCATTGGCATGTCGGCCTGTTGTACGATATCGCATGCCAAATACATCGTAGTCTCCTCAAATGGGACTTTATTCCTGAGTGGGAGGGACGTATCGAGTTTGGAGTTTCTGTTTTCCACGCTTATGGGCACCAATGGACTTGCCAGCTTTGGTATCATCCGCGCAAATCTGAAAAGTGGGGACTGTCAGATGGTGAAGGATGTGAAAGGTTCTGGAGCCAGTTAAAGAGGCTCATTTCGGGACTCAGGGTCACTGGTTACCACCGTCGCCTGTTCATACTCGATATCCAAGCAGAATATATCACGAAGTCCAGGCTAGTCACCGCTGGTCGATGGTTGAAGGATCGGGTGAATGCTGCGAGGAAACGGATAGCTGAGGGTGAAGATGTTCTGAGTGGGCGGTCTGTTCGGAGCTTGTTGGATCAATTCAAAGACCAGAAGGTTTTTCAAAGCAAGCCTGTTGTCCGTCAGTCAAAGAACAGCGGGGCAGCTCTGATTGATCGCATCCTCTCGCTCCGAAACACCGAGGCTTCACTGAGGGAACGATTGAAGGAGTTAAGCATCGAGTTGGAGAATCTGGTTCAGAATCCAGACACCTGGTCTCTACAAGAGGAGATAAATGATCGCATATCGCAAACCAGACGGAGTATTGCACGAGTGGAAGGAGAAATTAAGACGAAGACCGAGAGCCTCCGACTCACTGACTTCAAGTCATTCAAGGATCTACAGCGTCTTAAGAAGAGTGCCTGGCTCAACAAACAACTCAATATGCGTGTTGTGCTTGATCAACTTCTTGTCAAGCTCCGTTCACGTAAATTTGAACTGGCCAACCTAGACCGAGGCCACACAAGCCGAGAACTTGATAACCAGCACCGGGATCACATAGAGAAGGCCACGAAAGGGCGTGAGCGGGGTATTCAGGCGACAATCAAGGCTTATGAACGTCTTCGGATGGAAATGATGACGATGCGGGGGAAGGATGGTGTGGCCAAAGATGCATATATTCCGCCCGAAATCACGAGTTCGGTGTACAAGTTGGACGTGGATCAGGACATCTGGTTGGCGCAAAGTACAGAGGGGTTGGCTCAGTTTCCTGGTGGTGTAGTGCCACCATGGCTCTCAGATGCATCTGTGAGGGTTGGGATTCGGGCGGCCCAGGAGGTTGTGAACTCTCAGGAAGAATTGAAACGCTGCATGGCAGAGCACTCAAATCTTTGCCAGTGGCTGGAGGCGGAGTACCTTGCGACGCAATTTGTTTTCAATCGTTCCGCCGATGTTGGCGTCAAACATTTTGCACTCCAGAGACTTCACCACTTGTTCGACCTTCACTGTATCTGGCAGAAAGAGCTGGATGGTGCCCCACTCGAGGCTAGTGTCTCTCAATTTGTTCCTGATGTCCCTCCCCCAATTCCGGGTATGGACACTTGGGATCTGGCAGAAGATGACGCATCACCTGTTATGGATCTGGGCGATGAGGGCGGAGATGGAAGTGACACTGGGTCTGAAGAAAGTACATTGTCAGATGAGGAGCAACTAGGCTTCGGTTTTGATGTAGATATTACTTGACAAAATGTTATGAGCATTGAACTGTTAAGTTGTTTTTCGGGTATGAGTAGACCAGACAATACAATGTTAAATGGCAAGTACTACAGCTCTAAGTACCCAGTATTGCCCGAAATCTGGCCGAAAATGACCAGAAATTGCCCAAAATTGCCCAAAACATGCACCCCCGTCTTATACAGAACACACATTTCGGCCATAGGATGGCCCGAAGTCATAGGGCACCTATTAGGTACCATTTCATGCCCCAAACATGATACCTTACTTAGGTATGGTATATAACTGACCAGCCTGACCCACGTACCTACGATCCTGCGCAAGTTCAATATCGACGTAGTTGATATGGGGATATCGTCGAGTGGGTACAGATATATCGTGGATATGCGAGATGATCTAACAGGGTGGATTGAAGCGCGCATGCTTCGTTCGAAGCGTGCAGAAATCGTTGCTGAGTTCCTATATCAAGACGTGATCTGTAGATTTGGA
>Ga0193753_10002318_pt1 | contig 15162 bp, 13 predicted proteins | sample H1c2metaG_FD_144925 | JGI IMG/M metagenome (GOLD analysis project Ga0193753, IMG submission 144925) | Soil microbial communities from a riparian zone of the East river system, Colorado, United States - H1c2 | ecosystem: Environmental > Terrestrial > Soil > Riparian zone | place: USA: East... | reverse complement strand
GCTGCGCGACACTGTGGCCGAACTCCTGTCGATGGACGAGCCGCGCAAACGGTTCGCGGCGATGATGTCCTCCGGGTTGGACATTCACTACGAGCTTGGGCCGGGACACCCGCTGCTGGGGCGCCGCGTGCCCGATCTTGACCTGCTTACCGCCAACGGCCCGCTGCGGCTCTTCTCCCTGCTGCGCGAGGCGCGGCCAGTGTTCCTCAATCTCGGTGAGCCTGACGGCTTTGATATCGCTCCTTGGGCAGACCGGGTTCAGTTGATCGACGCCAAATTCGCGGGTACCTGGGAGCTTCCGGCACTGGGGGCGGTCGTTGCTCCGAGCGCCGTGCTGATTCGGCCCGATGGATATGTGGCGTGGGTGGGGGACTCGGCCCGGTCGGGGCTCGCGGACGCGCTAACCACTTGGTTCGGACCGCCCAGACCTTTAAGGCTGTAGGCGGGTCGCGGTCCAAGCGCCACCCGGGTCGCCGGGGCCGCCGGGTGATTGCGCCAGGGTGCGCGTCCAGCGCGCCCGGTCGTGAATGCGATACTCGCCTTCGACCCACAGCTCCATCGCGTCGATCCAGAGGCGGTAGCCGCCCCAATTGGGCGGCCGTGGCACGTGGGTCGAAATGTGGTCTGGCTCCGCCGACCCCGGACCCTCGTAGGGGATGCCAAAGCGGCGAGCTTCGCGGGCCACCGCCGCCGCCAGAACGTCCCGCGATGCCACCGGTTGGCTTTGCTGACTGGCCCAAGCGCCCAGCTGCTTTTGCCAACCCCGCGAGCGGAAATAGGCGTCGTTTTCGGCGTCCGAGAGCAGTTCCACCCTGCCTTCGGCTCGCACCTGACGATGTAGATGGTCCCAGTGGAACACGACTGCGGCGCGTGGGTTCTGGTTGAGCTCACTGCCTTTGCGGGAGCCGTAGTTGGTATAGAAGAGTATGAATCCCTGCTGCGCCGCGATTTCCTTACACAGCACTACTCGCGCGGAGGGACAGCCGCGGGCGTCGACGGTCGCCAGGATCATGGAGTTGGGATTCGGCTGGGCGGCCTCGCGCTGCGCCTCGATCAGCCATCGGGCGGCGATTTCGAGCGGATCGGCCGGCAAGGGGTCAGGCAGGGTTTCGGTCCAAAATGTCTTTTTGTTGCTGCTCATACGAGAATGGTAGCTGTGCTGATGCAAACATGGGGCCTTCTTTGACTATGAATCTCGACGAACTCAGAACGGCACTGACTGACCTGGACGGCCAGTTGCTGGAATTGGTGGCGCGGCGCCAGGCGCTCAGCGAGCAAGTGGCCGCCGTCAAGCGGGCCACCGGGCGGCCTACCCGGGACTTCGGGCGGGAACGGGAAGTCATCTTGCGCGGCCGCACCACGGCGGACCGATTGAAAATTTCGCCCGATCTGGCCGAGTCGCTGTTGCGGCAACTGATTCAATCGTCCCTCGCCACACAGGAGCAGGCGCGGGTAGTCGCGCAGGCGCACGGCAGCGGCAAGCGCGCGCTGGTGATCGGCGGCCACGGCAAGATGGGTGGTTGGTTTGCCGACTTTCTGGCCTCGCAGGGTTTCCGGGTGGCCATTGCGGACCCCAAAGGGGGCCTGGCGGGCTTTGATGTCGTGGACGATTGGCAGACCGACGCCCTGGATTTCGACCTCATCGTTCTCGCCACACCGCTGTCCGAGACCACGGCGCTGCTCAAGACATTGGCGCGACGGGCGCCCCGGGCGCTGATTTTCGATCTGGGCTCCCTTAAAACGCCCCTGCGGACGGGGTTGGACGCGCTGGTCAAGGCGGGCTGTCGTGTCACGTCGGTGCATCCCATGTTCGGGCCCGACACGGAACTGCTGTCGGGGCGCCACGTGATCTTCATCGACCTGGGGAATCAGGAGGCGCTGGCGGAGGCGCAGGAATTGTTCGCGCCCACCATGGCAGAACGGGTGGTCATGGATCTGGACGAGCACGATCGTTTGATCGCCTACGTTCTGGGACTGTCGCACGCGCTGAATATCGCCTTCTTCACGGCGCTGGCGGACAGCGGCGAGGCGGCGCCGCGGCTGGCCAGGTTGTCGAGCACGACGTTCGACTCGCAGCTGGAAGTGGCGAGCCGCGTCGCCGGCGAGAGTCCCGAGCTGTATTTCGAGATCCAAAGTTCGAATGACTACGGCAACGAGTCCTTGCTTGCACTGCAGAAGGCGGTGGAACGCCTGGTTGCGGCGGTGAAGACCAAGAATGCGCAGGAGTTCACGGCGCTCATGACCCGCGGCAGGGCTTACTTGGAAGTGCGCGCCGCCGCGCGCGCGGGCTGAAGGAATTGGCAATGCCGGAATTGGGTGAAATGGACAGGGAGATCGAGGATCTCCGGAAGCGCCTGGCGGAAATGACGGCGGAGGCCTCCAACAACGAAACCATCATGAAGCGCACGCAGGCGCGCGAATTGACGCTGCTGCGTGCCGACAGCCTGTCGCAGCTGCTGCACGCCATGGTCGGCGGTTTGCGCGAGTCCTATTCACTCGACGCCGTTAGCGTGGTGCTGCTCGATCCCCAGCATGAAGTACGGCATTTGTTGGTCGCGGGCGGCGACCGGCCGGAGGAGTTCAAGCAGATTTTCTTCGTAGATTCCCTGGTCGGCCTGGCGCCGCAGCTCGCGGCCCTGCACAAACCCTGGCTTGGGCCCTATGTGGGCGCCGACCATCACCTCTTGTTTCCGAGCATACCGAATCTCAAGAGCGCGGCGCTGGTGCCGCTGCCGCGCAAGGATCGCGCCACCGGCGCGCTGTGCTTCGGCAGCCGCGATCCGACGCGCTTCACGCGCCACCACGGGACGGATTTCCTGGCGCACTTGGGCGCGGTGGCCGCCGTGTGCATCGAGAACGCCGTGAATCGCGCACGCCTTCTGCGTGCGGGGATAACCGATTTCCTCACCGGATGGCACAACCGGCGCTACCTACAGCAGCGCTTGAAGGAAGAATTGGCGCGCGCGCAGCGCCGTGGTGGAAGCATTGCGTGCCTGATGATCGACATCGACAAGTTCAAGGGCATCAACGACGGTTACGGGCACTTGGCCGGCGACAGTGCGCTCAAAGAGGTCGCGCAGCGGATCGAGGCACAAATTCGCAGCATGGATACGGCGGCACGATTCGGCGGCGATGAGCTTGCGATCCTGCTGCCGGAGGCCACGGCAGCCGAGGCGGCCACTTTGGCGGAGCGCATTCGCGAGGTCATTGCGGGCATGCCATTTGCGCTCAATTCGCAGATCTCGCGCAGCCTGACCGTGTCGGTGGGCGTTGCGGCGGTCTCGCCCGGCCGGGACGAAGCCGATTTGAAAGCCGTGGCCGATCGCTTGATCGCGGATGCCGACGCAGCGCTATATCGCGCCAAGGCGCTGGGCAGAAATCGCGTGCAAGTCGGGGCCGGATAGCCGTGTCCGCGCAACCTGCCACCGACTACATCGACAAGGACGGATTTCGCGCCAACGTGGGCATTGTCCTGACGCGCGGTTCCGGCGAAGTCTTTTTGGGCGGACGCGTCGGCGGCCGCGGCTGGCAGTTTCCGCAAGGCGGCGTGAATCGCGGCGAGCAGGTCGAAGATGCGCTGTATCGCGAACTCAGGGAAGAAATCGGCTTGGAGCGCGGCGATGTAACCATGCTGGGATCGACTCAGGGCTGGCTACGCTACCGCCTCCCGCGCCAGTACGTGCGCGATCGCTGTATCGGTCAAAAGCAGCGCTGGTTTTTGCTGCAGCTCACCGCGGACGAATCCAAATTGCGCTTCGATCTGACCGAGCAACCGGAATTCGACCGCTGGCGCTGGACGGATTATTGGACGCCGGTGCGCGAGGTCGTGTACTTCAAGCGGCGCGTCTACGTGCGCGCGCTGCACGATTTGGGAAAATTCATGTTTCCCGCCGGACTGCCGCCGTATCCGGATTGGTGGCCGGAAATCCAGGCGGCTTCTTGAGGGGTCAGAACGGTTTGACCACCGCGAGTATGACGATGACGATCAACAGCAGCGCCGGCAGCTCGTTGAAGACGCGCAGCCACTTGGCGCTGCGCGTGTTGCGCTGCGCGGCGAGATCTCGCATCAGCTTGTAGCAGCAGGCATGGTAGGCAATGAGCAACGCGACGAACAGCAGCTTGACCTTGAGCCACAGCATCTGCAGATACCCGGGAGACGTGGCCAGCATGAGGAGTCCGAAGCAAATGCTGAGCGCGGCGCCGATGCTCATGATGGCGAACAGGCGCCGCTCCATGACTTCGAAGCGTTGCGTGCTGATCGGATCCTTCGCGTCCACGTGATAGATATAGAGCCGCGGCAGATAGAAAAGGCCCGCGAACCAGGTGACCACGAATATGACGTGCAGTGCTTTGAGCCAGAGCATGGTGCTCCATTGTGCTTGAGAATAGATGGTAACGTGAAGCCTATAATGGCTGCAGGCTGCAGAGGAGAGGATTAGCAACCAGATGGCGGATTCGTTCAGCAAGCTGGTCGTGCGAAGCTACACGCCGAAGCGTCGCGCGATGCTGCGGACGATTGCCGTGCTATTCACCGTGGGCATTCTCTACACGGCGTTCGAACTCGGCCGCTACGATGCGGGATTTCGCGTGGTTGACTCAGTGCGCGGCGCGTTGTCGGCGAGCCGGCGCATTCGCACGCTCGAGTCGGAGAATGAAAACCAACGCCGCCAGCTGGAGGCGGCGGAGACTGCCAGGCGTGTCGACCGCGAGGGCTACGCGCAGGTCGAGCGCAGTCTCGGCGACATGCAAAGTCAGATTGCGCGCCTCAACCAGGATCTGTCCTTCTACCGCGGCCTGGTGCAGCCCGAGTCGCTGATTCACGTCAAAGTGCAGCAGATGCAAATCGTTCCGGACGGACCTCCCGGGCAGTACCACTTGAAATTCGTGCTCATGCAGACAGGCAAGCCGGATAAGGAAGTGGTCGGCAACGCGGCAGTTACGCTCGATGGACTGCTCGGCGGCAAGCCGCTGAGCTTGAGCTACGCGCAAGTCTCGCCTAACCGCCGCGTCAGCCTGGCATACTCCTTCAAGTACTTTCAGGAATACAACGAGCCCGTCGAGTTGCCGAAAGGCTTCGAGCCGACGCGGGTGGGCATCGAGATTCACAGCGGCCGCGACGCCAATCATAGTTTCCGGCAGGCCTTCGTGTGGAAGGCGCAGGGCATGTCGGTTGAAACCGAAGCGAACGGCGACATTCCGGGCAAGGGTGAGGCAGATGTTCAAACCGAAACCGAGTAAGAAAGCAGAGATCGACACGCTGATCGGCGTGAAGACCCGGATCAACGGCGACGTCGAGTTCGTCGGCGGATTGCACCTCGACGGCTATATCAACGGCAATGTAAAGAGCGAAGCAGGCGGCGCCCTGTCGGTGAGCGAGCAGGGTTGCATCGAAGGCTCGGTGATCGTCACGAACATCGTCTTGAACGGCATCGTCAAGGGCGATATCGAAGCCGGCGACCGCGTCGAGATGGGGCCGAAAGCACGGGTTCTCGGCAGCGTTCACTACACGACCATTGAAACCGCCGTCGGCGCCCAAATAAATGGGAAATTGATTCATCGGACGAAAGCAGGGCCCGGGTCGGGCGATTCGGCCGCCGGCGGAGCGAACCCAAGTCCCAAAGACGGGTCTTAACTTTGATTGGCCACGGTGCGCCGAGTAGAATGAACCCATGAGCACAACTTCAGAATCGACCCTGTCCTCGGATCTGGCCCCGGCGCCGCCGGATGTCCTGATCTTCACCGATGCCGCGGCAGGCAAGGTCGGCGAGCTCATCCGCGAAGAGGCGAACCCGAACCTCAAATTGCGGGTGTTCGTCTCGGGCGGGGGCTGCTCGGGATTTCAATACGGATTCACCTTCGACGAGAAAATCGAAGAAGGTGATTTTTGCGTCGAAAAGCGCGGCGTGCAGCTGCTCGTGGATCCGATGAGCGCGCAATACCTGATGGGCGCGGAAATCGACTACAAGGAAGATTTGCAGGGCGCCCAGTTCGTGATCCGCAACCCAAACGCAAAAACAACCTGCGGCTGCGGGTCTTCTTTCGCGGCATAAGAATGTTGAGCGTGTAGATGAGCGCCGGTAGGGTGGTCGTGCCCGACGTGCTCGCCGCCGTCGACTTGGGCTCCAACAGTTTTCACATGGTCGTCGCGCGCTACTCGCACGGCCAACTCGTCATCCTCGATCGATTGCGCGAAATGGTGCGTTTGGCGGCCGGCTTGGGCGACAGCGGCCGGCTGGACGATACGGCGACCGATCGTGCGCTGCGCTGCCTGGAGAGATTCGGTCAGCGGCTGCGCGCCATGCGCGCGGACAGTGTGCGGGTGGTGGGCACCAATGCGTTGCGCCGCGCCAAGCGCAAGCGCTGGTTTTTGGAGCGCGCCCGCGCTGCATTGGGGCATCCCATCGAAATCATCTCGGGATTGGAAGAGGCGCGGCTGATCTATTCCGGCGTCGCGCACACCAGTCCGATGAGTCCGGACAAGCGCCTGGTGCTCGATATCGGCGGTGGATCGACTGAAGTCGTGATCGGCGAAGGATTCAATCCGTTGCTGCTGGAAAGTTTCTCCGTGGGCTGTGTTGGGTTGAGCGCCAGTTTCTTCGACGACGGCCGCATCTCGGCAAAGCGCCTGGAGCGCGCGCGCACCGCCGTCCGGCTGGAACTCGAGCCCGTGCAAGAGGCTTATCGCAAAATGGGATGGCTGCAGGCCTTCGGCAGCTCCGGCACGGTGCGCGTCATCAGCGATGTGCTGCACAATCTGCATCCCGATTCGCCCCACATCACGCTGGATAACTTGAACAGTCTGGCCGACCGCGTCATCGCCGCGGGACATGTGGATGAGCTCGACCTTCCTGATGTGGACGCGGAGCGCGCGCCGGTGTTTCCGGCGGGCCTGGCGATCCTGCTGGAGGTGGTCGATAATTTCGGCATCGATCGGGTGCGCGTGGCGGAAGGCGCCATGCGCGAGGGCTTGCTCTACGATCTCATGGGCCGGTTCACCGACGAGGACGCGCGCGTGCGCAGCGTGCGCGCGATGGAGAAGCGCTACCACATCGATGAGCTGCAGGCGGACCGCGTCGAGGCCACGGCGGCGGGCCTGTTGGAACAGGTCGAATCCGATTGGGGTCTGGAAGATCCGCTCGCGGAGTCCGTGCTGCGCTGGGCGTCGCGCCTGCACGAAACGGGTCTCGACATTGCGCACTCCAAGTATCACCGCCATAGCGCCTATCTGCTCGAGCATGCCGACATGCCGGGTTTCCCCCGCGAGGAGCAGTTGCTGCTGTCGGCGTTGGTGGGAGGTCACCGCCGTCAGTTGTCGTTCGAGTCGCTCGAGGATTTACTGCCTCCCTGGGATCGGTTGGCCGAGTTCTTGATCGTGCTCTTGCGCCTGGCGGTGCTCTTGCATCGCGGACGCAGCCCGCAGCCGCTGCCGGAGGTGCATGTGACCGTCAAGAGCCGCAATATCACCTTGGAGCTGCCGCAGCGCTGGATGAAGGAGCATCCGCTGACCCTCGAGGATCTCGAGCAGGAGCGCGTTTATCTAAAAGAGGCCGGATTTCGTCTGATGATTCTCTAGCCCTCGGTCAGAGCCACCCGCTCGTCGTACAGATTCATCAGGCGCGCCTGGGCCGAGAGTTTCTTATCGGACTCGGCGCGCGTATAGCGGCCGTCGGTGCCGAGCACCCAGGCCTGCATGTCGTCTTCCAGGTAGAGCTTCAGATCGTCGGCGACGCGCGCCTTGAGTTCAGGCGCGTCGATCGGAAACGCGATCTCGATACGCCGGAACAGATTTCGGTCCATCCAGTCGGCGCTGCCGCAATACACCTCCCGGTCTCCCGCATTCTCGAAATAGTAGACGCGCGAGTGCTCGAGGAAGCGTCCGATGATGGAGCGTACCTTGATGCGCTCGGACACGCCGTGAACTCCGGGCCGCAAGCAGCACACGCCGCGCACGATCAGATCGATGTCGACGCCGGCGCGTGAGGCGCGGTACAGGGCTTGAATGACGGTGGGTTCCGTGAGCGCGTTGAGCTTGGCAATGATGTGGGCCGGCTTGCCGGCGCGGGCGTGCTCAGCCTCGCGGTCGATTTTCGCCAGCAACGCGTGGTGCAGGCTGAACGGCGCATGCAGCAGTTTGCGCAGTTTCGGCACCTGCGTGAGGCCGGTGAGCTGCAGAAAGATTTCGTGAATGTCCTCGCCGATGGACTCGTCCGCGGTCAAGAGTCCGTAGTCGGTGTAGAGGCGCGCCGTCTTGGTGTGATAGTTCCCGGTGCCCAGGTGACAGTAGCGGCGCAGCCCCTTTTCCTCGCGGCGCACCACCATCACCAGCTTGGCATGCGTCTTGAAGCCGAAGACGCCATACATGACGTGCGCACCGGCCTCCTGCAGTTTGGTAGCCAATTCGATATTCGCTTCCTCATCGAAGCGGGCGCGCAGCTCGATGATGACGGTGACGTCCTTGCCGGCCGCCGCGGCTTCGACCAGCGCGGCGACGATGGCGGAGTCGTTGCCGACGCGATACAGCGTCTGCTTGATGGCGAGCACTTGCGGATCGTTCGCCGCCTGCCTGATGAAATCGGTGACCGGGCCGAAGCCTTGGAACGGGTGATGCAGCAGCACATCGCCGGCCCGCAGGGTGGAAAACGGGTCGCCGCCCACCTTGAGGCGGTCCGGGATGCTGGGCGTGAAGGCCGAGTACTTGAGCTCAGCGCGATCCACCAGATCGTAGAGCGCCATCAACCGATTCACGTTCACCGGGCCCGAGACCTTGTAAAGGTCATCGGGCGAGAGCGCGAACTGCTCGAGCAGATAGGCGAGAATCTCCTCCGGACAGTCATGTGCGGTCTCCAACCGTACCGCATCGCCGTAACGGCGCGACGCCAATTCGCCCTCGACCGCCCGCAGCAGGTCGTCAACTTCTTCCTGCTCGACGAACAGGTCGCTGTTTCGCGTGACGCGAAATTGATAGCAGCCGCGCATCTGCATGCCGGCAAAAAGCGTCGACACGAAGGCTTCGACGATGGTGCCCAAGAAAACGAAATTGCGGCTGCCGAGCTCGTCCGGCAGTCTGATCAGGCGCGGCAGCGAGCGCGGCGCCTGCACCACGGCAAGACCGCTGTTGCGCCCGAATCCATCCTCGCCTTCCACGACGATCGCGAAGTTCAAGCTCTTGTTGAGGATTTTTGGAAACGGCCGCGCCGGATCGAGCGCCAAAGGACTCAAAACCGGTTCCACTTCACGGGTGAAATAATCCTTGATCCAGCGGGCCTGGGCCGGGGTCCAGGTCTCCGGTTCGACGAAGATCACGCCATTCTTGTTGAGCTCCGGCATGAGCATGTCGTTCAACACTTCATACTGCTCGTCGACCAGGCGCACGGCGTTCAGGCGAATGGCTTTCAGTTGTTCCGGAACCGACAAGCCATCCGGGCCCGGCTGGACGGCGCCGGCTTCCAACAGCTCCTTGAGGCTGGCGACGCGAATCTCGAAGAACTCATCGAGTATGGCGCAGGAGATACATAAGAATTTGACCCGCTCGAGCAGCGGAATGTTCGGATCCTTGGCTTGTTCCAGCACGCGCTGGTTGAATTCCAAGAACGATAGTTCGCGGTTGAAATACAGCTGCGGTACTTGCAGGTCGACGTCGTTCATGAGTTCAAGTGTGGCGGCGTATGTGTGACAGGTTCATGAATCGCGGGCTCGTCATGCATAACGGTACACGCCACCCAGGATGCGCGCACCGCGGGCGCCGGTGACGCTGCCTGCGCTGGAGGTCAAACCCTCGAGAGTGCGCTTGGCGAACCAGGCGAACGCCACGGCTTCAACGTAGTCGGGATCCAAACCGAGCGCCGCCGTGCTGGCGACGCGGCTCGGCGCAATCAACGCCGCGATGGCATTCAACAATCCCGCATTGTGTGCGCCGCCGCCGCAAACATACAGCGATGCTCCCGGCGCATATTGGCGCACCGCCGCGGCCAGCGAGGACGCCGTGAATTGCTGCAGCGTCGCCTGCACATCGCGCGGTTGCCGCGAGAACAAGCCCAATTTGTTGTGCAGCCAATCCAGATTGAATAGCTCGCGCCCGGTGCTCTTGGGCGGCGCAAGGCGCAGGTAGGGTTCGTCCAGCAATTCGCGCAGCAGCGTGTGGTCAATCTGGCCCGATGCGGCCCAGGCGCCGCCGGCATCGAAGTCCTTGCTTTGATGTAGCGCGATCCAGGCGTCGAGCAGGCGGTTTGCGGGACCGGTATCAAAACCGGTGACGGTGCTGTCGCGAGTCAGGACGGTGATGTTTGCGATGCCCCCCAGGTTGGCGATGACCCGATCTTCGCTTTCGCTGCGAAACACCTGATCATGGAAAACGGGCAGCAGCGGCGCGCCTTGGCCGCCGGCTGCCACGTCGCGGCGCCGAAAATCCGCCACCACCGAAATGCCGGTGATCTCCGCCAAGGTGTTGGGATCGCCGATCTGCCAGGTAAAGGGCGCGGCGAGGTCCGGGCGATGGCGCAGCGTCTGTCCGTGGCTGCCGATGGCGGTCACGCGGCTCGCGCCGATACCGGCGCTCTTCATCAGCGCGAGCGATGCCTGCGCAAAGGCGCGCGCCAATTCGACGTCGATCTGCCCCACCTCGTCGAGCGCCACCCGGTCGGCGCGATCGATGAGCGCCGAGATCCTGTGCTTCAGTGAGGGGTCGAAGGCCGTGGCGCTGGTTGCGATGATGCGCAGCGGTGCGGCGTCGAAATCGACCAAGGCCGCATCGATGGCGTCCATGCTCGTTCCCGAAATCAAGCCGAGGTAAATCCCCATGGATCTAATTGACGCTGGTTGCGGAGCGCGGTTCGGGGGCAGAGCCGGCAGCGGCAGGTGCGCCTGGGGCGGTGCCCGCCACGGCGGCCGGCGGGGCTGCGGGTTGCGGCGGGGACAGAGCGGCCATCAGCGGCGCCGCGGCTGCGCGGAAACGCTGCAATTCTTGCGCGCGCAGGGGCTCCGCGCCGGGCAACTGCACGGTCTGCGGATTTCTGTGCACGCCGCCGATGAGGTATTCATAGTGCAAGTGAGGGCCGGTGGCGAGTCCGGTCATTCCCACATAACCGATGACATCGCCCTGCTGCACCCGCGTACCAACGTGGACATTTCGCGCGAAACGCGACATGTGACCGTACAACGTCGAGATATTGGCCCCGTGGGCGAGGACGATGGCGTTGCCGTAGCCGCCGCGCTGGCCCGCGAAGCTGACATGACCGTCGCCGGCGGCATGCACCGGCGTGCCGGTGGGCGCCGCGTAGTCTGTACCCATGTGGCCACGAATCAGATTCAAGATCGGGTGATGGCGATGCGGATTGAAGGCTGAACTCACCCGGGTGAATTCGACCGGCGCGCGCAGGAACGCCTTGCGCATCGCCAACCCATTCGGCGAGTAGTAACCCACGCTGCCGGAGTCCGAGAGAAACCGCACCGCGCGATACGTTTTTCCGTTGTTCACGAATTCGGCCGCCAAGACCTCGCCGTCGCGCAGATATTTTCCGTCCTGATAGACCTGTTCGTACACCGCGATGAATCGATCGCCCTCGCGGATGTCGAGCACGAAGTCGATGTCCCATGCGAAGACGTTGGCGAGCTTCAGCGCCACCATGTCCGAGATGTCGGCGGCGCCCGCAGCCTGAAACAACGATGAGTCGATCGTGGCGCTGGCGCGGCGCACGCGGACTTCCACCGGATTGTTGATCATCTTTGCCTCGAAGCCGCTGTCCTGACGCACGACATCGAGGGTTTGGGTCTCGCTCACTTTGCGCGTGAGCTCTTTTATGTCGCCGTCGGTGTGCGTCACCTTGATTGCATCGCCCGGCTTCAAGAAGTCCAAACTCTGGCGTATGCCGGGCAGGCTGCGGATGGCAGCGAGGTCCGACTTGTTGAGCGACATGCGGCGAAAGATCGCGTCCAGCGTGTCGTTGCGGCCGACAACTATTTCTATGATGGAGGCGACGCTGGCCTGTTGAGCAACGATGGGCGGAGGAGTCGGAACGAGAGTGTTGGATGCCGCAGCCGCGTCGGCCAAGGGAAGGGCCCGTGCCGGCGCCGTGTCACCGGTAATTGAAGGCGGCACCTGCAGCAGCCGCCAACCCCAGATCGCGGCCCCGCCGAGCGCGCCGCATATCACGATGCTCGTCGCTAATATCCTGATTCGCGAAAGATTTTTCCAGAATCCGAAGATATTGAGTGGCACCAGTTATTCCTAGCTAGGGGACTCTGTAGGCTATCCGTCGCTTCCCGCGGGGTCAAATGATCCAGTGCCGCTTCTTAACGTTCCTTGACGCTTCTTTTCCACGGTGAGGCGCGCTACGCCGCTGATTGTCACTGCGTTGCAATAAATTCGTCATCATCCCCTCGAATAATCCGCGCAGGCAAAAAGGCGCGTGCGTTTCGCACTCGCGAGATCACAAACAGAGGATGAACATGGCCAGATCGCGGAAAGAGAAGCGTAGCAATTCGTCGAGAATTATTCGGAACACATCGGTGCTGGCGGCCGTGTCGGTGCTGGCGGCCTGCGGCAGCGACAACTCCACTGCGCCCACGCCGCCGCCCACCGTGGTGACACCCCCGTTGTCGGTCATGATCAAGGGGATCGTGACTGCCGCGGCGTTTACGCCAGGCAGCGCCACGCAGCCCACAGTGGCCGGCGGCTACTATCAGGGCGCCAGCGTCTGCATCGATGCGAATGGCAACGGCAAGTGCGATTCCACCGAAAATCCGGTCACCACCGATTCCAAAGGCGCATTCACCCTGGCGGTCGCCGCGGCCGGTCCCATCATCGCCGACGTCGGCACGGCGGCCGTCAACACGGCCAGCGGCGCGACGAATCCGAAGCGCAATGTGTTCCGTGCGCTGCTCGACCAGGTGAACGAGCAAAGCGACAGCGTGATCGTGAGTCCGTTGTCCTCCGAAGTTGCCCGCCTGACCGAGGCCAATGGCTCGGACTATCAGACAGAGAAGCAGAACCTGGCGACGCGGCTCGGCGTCGACCTGGGGCAAATTCTGACCGACGTGAATGCGCAAACGGGCGCAGTGCAGGCTTCGATGCTGCGGGAATCCAACATCCTGACCGGTCGTTTCGCGTATGCCATCACCAAACTGGATCGCGGCGACCTGTATCCGGATGCATTGGCCGTTCAGGGTGGGGATCCCGAAATCACGGGTATGGCGGGCGTTACGGCGGCGACGGCCACGGCAACGGAGACGCGCAAACCTATCACGTTCGCCCAGGCTGAGCAGGCCGCGTTCAATGTCGAAGGCATTCCGCGCTACGACCACATCTTCATCGTCATGCTCGAAAACAAGGCGACCTTGTCAATCTTGAACTCGCCGTTCGCGCCGAAGATCAATGCGTATCTGCACGCCGGCAACTTGCTCACCAGCTACTACGCCACCGGCAATCCCAGCGAACCGAACTACACGGCTTTGGGCGGCGGCGACGATTTCGGCATCACGGACGACAGTCAGTGGAATTGCGACGCGACGGGACCTAACGCTCCGCAGGATCTGCCTCTGCCCACCAATGATCAACCGGGATTGGCCAGTTCACCCTTTGCGGCCACCTGCACTCAAACCGCGGCCGTCAATCACAACATCACCGGCCGGCCGAATCTGTTCAACGCCGTCAGCGCGGCGGGCATGACGTGGAGAACCTACAGCGAGTCGCTCAATCCGGGACAGGATCTGCGCACCGACAGCGTAGCGGACCCCGCCGTCATCGCTCAGGATCATGTCTACCAGCCCGGCACCTTGGGCGGAAATACAGCGGTGATCGGCGATACTAATCTGGTGCTGCCGCTGCCGGCCGCCCTGTACAAGACCAAGCACCATCCGGGCATGGCGTATCAAAATGTGCGCAGCGCACCGGAGTTCAAATTCAGCAATCGAACCCTGGGCGGAAGCCAGTGGGAAGATGCGCTCAAGAACAGCACGAAGTATGCGATTCCGGCGGGTTACGACTTTGACCAGTTCGGCAGCGATCTGATCTCAGGCGATGTGGGCAACCTCAACTTCGTGGTGCCCGATCAGTGCGACGACATGCACGGCATCAGCGTATCGGGAACCGATGTGGCCACCGCGACGACGGTCACCGCGAGCGACTGCAGCAGCGTCGCCAACAACGTGCCCAATGCCACGGGCGGCGCCATCATCACGCGCGGCGACAACTACGTGGATACGGTGGTCAAGAAAATCGAAGCCTCGCCGTTGTGGAACAACCCGCAAAAGAAGGTCGCCATCGTGCTCATGTTCGACGAGGGCAACGCCACCAGCGGGTTCAATTCATGCTGCGGCTGGAATGTCTCGAACAGCACCGTGGCCCATCCGCTGACGCAGAACGCCGATGGTACCTGGTCGGCGGACATGACCGTCAACAACTACACCAAGGGAAATCGCGGTCATGGCCAGAGCGTGTGGGGACTCCTGACCAATCAGCCCAATGCGCCCAAGGCAAGCGTGGACAGCGATGTCTACAGCCACTTCTCCTTCGTGCGCACGCTGCAGGATATGTTCCAGGTGGCGGATCCGATGAACGATGCCTCGTACATGAACCGCTCCAAGTACACGGAGAAGTTCATCGCGCAAAACATCTTGAATCTGCCCGAGTTCGCCGGCAGCGCCGATACGCACTTCGACGCGGTGCGGCCGACGAATCACGCCTTCGCGATTCCGGTCGCCTATACCCAGAAGCAGTCGGCGGACATCAGCACGCCGGCGCAAGTGGGCCCGGATCCGACGCAGACGAACATCTGGGCATTGACGAAGTAGTTGCGGCACGGCTTCGCCGTTGTGATGAACGGGGAGGGCGGATCGATTGATCCGCCCTTCGCAATTATGCGTGTACTGACATTGGTGATGATCTCGGCCGTGGCGCTGGCCGCCTGCGGCGGCGGCCGCTCCGGCAGTGACACCGCTTTGCCTGAAGCGGCTGCGAAATTCCGCGCTACGCCGCCCCTGAGTTTGGCAGCCCAAGTGGGTCAGAAAATTTTCTTCGACAAGAACCTGTCCGGCTCGGGAAAGATGTCCTGCGCGACTTGTCATGACCCGAACCATGCGCACGGACCGCCCGACGATCTGGCCGTGCAGCCGGGCGGCAGCGACTTGAAAACGCCGGGACTGCGCGCCGTGCCCTCGCTGCGCTAC
>Ga0193753_10002317_pt1 | contig 15164 bp, 13 predicted proteins | sample H1c2metaG_FD_144925 | JGI IMG/M metagenome (GOLD analysis project Ga0193753, IMG submission 144925) | Soil microbial communities from a riparian zone of the East river system, Colorado, United States - H1c2 | ecosystem: Environmental > Terrestrial > Soil > Riparian zone | place: USA: East... | reverse complement strand
TGAGCTTTCGAGCGCGCTGAACGGCGAACGCATGAGGGCATTGCGCGGTTCAATCCGGGCCGGTGCGCGCGCCGAATGCAAGACCTGCGTGTGTTCGATGTGGCGGGATGGGAACAATTTCGCGAGTTCGTTACTTTGATGAGTGTCATGGCTGAAACGCGGACCGCATATCAGCGTTGGGCGCCTCTGTACCCTCCCGTCGCGCACAATCCGCTGATGCGCGCCGAGCAACAAGCCATGCTGCTTCACTGGCCTGAGGTGGCGGGTCTGCGGGTTCTCGATCTCGCCTGTGGTACCGGCCGATACGCCCGATTGCTGGCCGAAGCCGGCGCCGCCGAAGTGATCGCGCTGGATTTTTGCGTGCCCATGCTGATGCAGGTTCCGAGCACCAGCAGGGTGTGCGCAAGCATGATGCAGCTGCCCTTCGCCGCGGACACGTTTGATGTCGTAATTTCCGGTCTTGCGCTCGGTCACGCAGACGGCGTGCATCCGTGGATGGCCGAAGTCGCCCGCGTCCTGCGCAAAGGCGGCTCCCTGTTGTATTCGGACTTTCATCCGGACGCGGCGCGTGCCGGGCTGACGCGGTCATTCAAGGACGTCGATGATCGGACACGCTCGGTACCGCACGCGGACTACGCTGTTGCAACTCAAGTTGAAGCGGCCGGGGCGGCCGGCTTTCGAGTGGAAGCCGTGCACGAAGTTCGCGTGGGCATCGAGTTGCGCGAGCCTTTCGCGAAGTCCGAAGATTTCTATCAGCGCTGGCATGGCCTGCCCATCGTGCTGGTGGTGCGAGCGCGCAAGTGAGCGTCACATTTGTCAACGCGCAGTTTCGCGACGGCCGTATCGGCAGTCTGCGGGTCCGCGGCGCGCGCATAGCGGCTTTGGACGTGGACCCCGAGCCTGCGGATGCGGTGGTCGATCTTCAGGGCGATCGGTTGCTGCCGGGGCTCATCAACGCCCACGATCATCTGCAACTCAACAGCCTGCCCGACCATGAAACGCCGAGGTTTTATCAACACGCGCGCGATTGGATTGCAGAAGTCGACGCGCGCCGCAGGGCCGATCCGCAGTTTGAAGCCGGCGTATCCGTGGCCCGCGATGAACGATTGCTGTTGGGGGGCCTGAAAAATTTGCTGAGCGGCGTCACCACGGTTGCCCATCACGATCCTCTGTTCCCCTCGCTGACGCAGGCCGGCTATCCGATTTCCGTCGTGCGGGACTATGGATGGTCGCACTCCCTGTACATCGACGGCGAGCAATCCGTGGCCGAATCCTACCGCGCGACGCCGGCAGCGTGGCCGTGGATCGTACACGCCGCCGAGGGGCAGGATGCGGAAGCCACGGCTGAGTTCGAACGACTCGACGCACTCGGCTGCATCGGACCGAACACCGTGCTCGTCCATGGCATTGCGCTCGATCAAGCCCAGCGTATGCGCCTCGCCGCGGCCGGAGGCGCGCTGGTGTGGTGCCCCTCATCGAATTTGCGCTTGTTCGGCAAAACCGCGCAGGTGAGCGATCTCGTTTCGAAGCGTCGCGTTGCGCTGGGAACCGACTCGCGCTTGAGCGGCTCTCGGGACTTGCTCGATGAGTTGCGTCTCGCCGCAGGACAGGGTGGATTGGATGAAGACACCCTCGCAGGGTTGGTGACCGACGGCAGTGCATCGATCCTGCGTCTTCCCGACAGGGGTTCTCTGCGGCCGGGGCTGCGCGCCGATCTACTGGTGCTTCCCGCCAAGACGCAGCTTCGGGACGCAACAAGATCAAACGTACGTCTGGTGATGATCGAGGGCGCGGCACGCTATGGCGACGCCGAATACGTCACGCGCGCATCTGCGAGCGTTGAGTGGACTCGTGTGGTGATGGATGGTGTACCCAAGATGCTAGATGGAAGCCTTTGCAAATTGCTCGCGTGCGTCTCGACGAGAGAGCCAGGATTGGAGCTGGCGCGCCTGACCGGGAGAGCCGCATGATGCCCAAGCGGTTCAAGGTCGTGCTCTACAATCCGCAGGCCGTGTTTTTCACGATGCCCCTGGCGTTGATGGCGATTGGCTCGGAACTCGATCCTGACATCTACGAAGTGGTAATCGTCGACGCGCGGCTCGACCCGGACGCGGAAAACACGATGCTCTCGCACCTTGCCGATGCGCTTTGTCTTGGCGTGACTGTACTCACGGGTGCTCCGATATCCGACGCCCTGCAGATTTCCCGGGCTGCGAAGCACGCTCGTCCGGACGTGCCGGTTGTGTGGGGCGGTTGGCACCCCTCCATGTTCGCCAAGGAGTGCCTGCTCGAGCCGTCAGTCGACGTGACGGTGCGCGGTCAAGGAGAAGAGACTTTTGCGGAAATCGTGCAGCGGCTGAAAGATGGCCAATCGCTGCTGGGCTGCGAAGGCTGCACGATCAGGCTGCCTGACGGGTCAATTCACGAAAATCCGGCGCGCAACCTGGCACAGGTCGACAAATTTCGCGCGCATGACTATGGACTGATTCCCGTCGAGCGCTATTTCGATCTCAAGGGCAAACGCCAGCTGGATTTCATTTCATCGCAGGGTTGCAACTTTCGCTGTGCCTTCTGCTCAGACCCGTTCGTGTACGGACGCAAGTGGGTCGGGCTTGAACCCGTCCGTATGGCCTTGCGCTTGAAGGAGCTGTGGGACCGGTACCATTTTGATGACGTGAACTTTCAGGATGAAACATTTTTCACCAAAGCGGCGCGCGTCGAGGCGATGGCGGACCGCATCGTCGAGTCCGGGATGAAAATCACCTGGGCGGCAACCATGCGCGCTGACCAGGGAATCAGGCTTCCCGATCATGTCTGGGTACGCTGCAGGCAATCTGGCTTGCGGCGCCTATTGGTCGGCGTGGAATCCGGCTCCAATGAAGTTCTAAAACGCATCCGCAAGGACATCAAGATCGAGCAGGTGTACGAAGTTGCGGAAAAGATGCTGAAGTTCGGCATCGCGGGGCACTTCCCCTTCATCGTTGGCTTTCCGGACGAGACCGACGCGCATATCCAGGCCACATTGGACTGCGCCAAGCGGCTGCGCTCGATGAGTCCGGACTTTCTCACCCCGATCTATTACTTCAAGCCTTACCCCGGAAGCGCGCTGGTGATCGAGGCAGTCGCGCGCGGCTTCCGTTTACCGGAAACGCTGGAAGCATGGGCGCAATTCGACTATGTTGCCGGTGAGCCGGGACCGTGGGTTTCGCCTGAAAAATTCGAGCTCATCGAGCGATTCAAATTCTTTCACGAACTCGCCTGGAAGCGTGTATCGCGGGGCAAGCGCTTCTTGCAGCGGCTCGCACGCTATCGCTGCGACAGGGACAACTATCGCTGGCCGGTCGAGATGCTGTTCACCCGTTGGCTGGTGCCGGTGCAAAAATTGTCATGAATGCTCTCAAACACGTTCTGCTGATCAATCCGACCATCACTTCGCGTCGCAGCGCCCGTTTTCCCCTCGCCGTCTTGAATCTTTCGGCCTCATTGGACGGCAGTTACGCCTCCAGCATCATCGACGGCAATATCGATCGCGATTTCGTGGCCACGACGTTGAGGAGGCTCGCCGCCGGCGGCATCGATGCGATCGGAATCAGCGTCATGGGCGGACCCCAACTGCGCAGCGCCATCCGCGTGTCGCGGGAAATCCGGGCGCGTTTCCCGTCGGTTCCCATCGTTTGGGGAGGTCACTTTCCCAGCATTTGCGCTGAGCCTGCCCTCAACACGCCCTATCTGGACTACGCAATCCGCGGCCAGGGCGAAGAAACGCTGCGCGAGGTACTGGACGCCGTGTTTAACGGCGGAGAGCTCGCCGCGATTGCCGGCTTGTCCTGGCGCTCGGGCGGCCAGATCATTCACAACAAGAATCGCGCATTTTCCGCAGCCAGCCTCACGCGCACCCTACCCTATGAACGCGCCGGAGATCCCCGCAACTACCTCGCCAGGACCTTCCTGGGCCGCCGCACCACGGGCTACCAAGCAGCCATCGGCTGTCGATTCCGATGCACCTTTTGCGGCGTCGCGTCGATGTTTCGCGGCAAGACCGCACTGCCCGCCGCGGCGCGGCTGGACCAGGACCTGCGATACCTGACCACTCAATTGGGCGTCGATGCGGTGCAATTTTTCGACCATAATTTTTTTGATCGCGAGCAAGACACCGCGCCCTTGCTCGAGGTGCTGGCAAAGCATCAGCTGCCGTGGTGGTGTTTTGCCCGATCCGACGCGCTGCTCAATTTGTCTGAAGCCTCCTGGGCTCTGGTTCGCAAAAGCCGGCTACGGATGGCCTACATCGGCGCAGAATCGCCGAGTGATTGGCTGTTGCATGACGTGCGGAAGGGAACGAGCACGGATCAGACGCTGGCGGCCATCGAAAAATGCCGCAGCAATGGCGTCATTCCGGAATTATCGTTCATGTTGGCACCCCCGCATGATCCGGAGGGGGAAACCGAGCGAACCTTCGACTTCATCCGTCACGTCAAGCGCATCCACCCCAAGACCGAAATCATGCTGTACGTGTACGCTCCTCTGCCGCCCGCTCCGGGAAGGACGGATTTGCACGTCGAACGCGCCGTCGCCAATCTGCGCGACAGCGACGGTGCGCCCCTGGTGTTTCCGAGTACGGCAGATGGCTGGGCCGAACCGCAATGGCTCTCTTACTGGTGCCATACCGATGTTCCGTGGCTCAATGAGCGCATGCGTCGACGCATCCGCGACTTCACCACCGTGCTCGGCTGCCGCTTCCCGACGGTTACGGACGTGCGCTCGCCGTATTGGGGCAAATCCGCACTGCGCGCGCTTGCGTCCTGGCGCTATCGCTTCGAGCGCTACGAAAGGCCTTGGGAGCTGGATTTCTCCAAGCGCTTCATCAAGCTGTGGGATCCGCGGGTATCGGGGCTTTAAACATGTCCCCGACGGTGTCAATAATATTGCCGACATTCAACCGTCTGCAGTTCCTACGTGACACGGTCGATTCGGTATTGGCTCAGACCCATCAGGACTGGGAACTAGTCGTGGCTGACGATGGTTCTGGCGGGGAAACACTGGCTTACCTCGCCGTCCTCGAGCAATCGTCTCGCGTAAGAGTATTGAGGTTGCCGCATAGCGGGAATCCCAGCGCGGTACGCAACGCCGCGTTACGCGAGGCTCGCGGACAGTACATTGCTTTCCTCGACTCCGACGACATTTGGATGCCCGACAAGTTGAGCGCGCAGCTCGCTGCACACGCAGCATGCGCCGGCCGTCGATGGAGCTACACTGCACTCAAGCGCATTGATGCCGCCGGCGCACCGATGCGCGACGGACAGGGAACCGGCTGGGTACCCCACGAAGGCGCCATCTTCGAGCAGCTATTGTCGATCGAGGCGGCTGTCGCCACGCCCAGCGTATTGGTTGAGCGAGCACTGTTGCAGGAGGCCGGCGGCTTCGACGAGCAGCAGCGATACTTCGAGGACTATGATCTGTGGATGCGTTTGAGTCTGCTCAGTGACGTGATCGTGATCAACACCCCGCTGATCAAGGTGCGCAATCACGCCCAGCACTACAGTGCCGATAGGGTCAGTGTTTACCAGGCGAGGTTCAGGCTTCTGGACAAGATCGCCGGTCATGCGAAAACGCCCCGGTTGCGCGCCGTATTGCGCATGGAACGCGCCAAAAATGCCGCCAGCTTGGCGCTCGTGTCCGCGATCGCCGGCCGTAGAGTCTACGCACTCCAAATGCTCTGGCGCAGCCGCCAATGCGCGTGGAATTCCAGTGCGTGGTGGCCTAAAGCTGGATCTACGTTCGCAAGAGTCCTGGCGCCATCCTGGCTGCAAGAAGTCGTACGCAAGCGCCGCAGACGCCGGCGGGCGCTGGCTGCCGCGCAGTGAGAAGCCTGCTCCTCGATATTTGGAGCGTATTGACGCGACGGCAAAGGCGATGGGTGTTGTGGGCACAATTACTGTCGATCGTGATGGCCTTTTCAACGGTCGCTGGGATCGCTTCGATCGCCCCGTTTTTTTCGGTACTGGGCGATCCGCAGCTGATGGATCACTCCAAACTCATGCATTGGGTGTACACGACTCTGGAGTTTTCCAGCAGGCGCAGCTTCGAAATCGGCTTGGGCCTTGCTTTTGTCGCGGTTGTACTCGTCGCCAACCTGATAAACGCGGTGGGCTCGTTCCTCATGACAAAGTTGTCGTGGCACATCAGCACCGACATGAAATCCGTGTTGTTCCGGGAATATTTGTCGCGCCCTTACCTGTTTCATGCCAAGACTCCAAGCGCGCTTCTCTTCAACAACATCATCTACAAGACAAATGTAACGACGAGCATGTTGCAGAGTATTTTCATATTGGTGACAAGCATTGTCACAGCAGCTTTCATAACCGTTTCGGTCATGCTGCTCAATCCAGCGCTTGGTACGGCTATCGTACTCGCACTGGCTGGGGGCTATCTTGCAATCTATCTGTCCATGCGAAATCGGTTGTTGCGCGCGGGCAAGGTACAGTCCGGATTCTTTACCGAACAAACCAAGATCGTCAATGAGAGCCTGGCGGCCATCAAAGAAATCCTCGTCCTGAGGGTTCAGAATTTCTTCCGCCTGAACTTTGAGCAGTCGAGCCGCGCATTAGCCCGCGCGGCCGCTCACACACAATTGGTAGGCCAGAGCCCGAGACACATCATGGAATTCATAGGAGTCGCGGGTCTCGTGCTGGTTGCGCTGTTTGCCGGTGGGCGCGAGGACGGTGTCGGGCCCTGGCTCGGACAATTGACTTTTTTGGGATTTGCCGCCTATCGATTGCTGCCCACTTTGCAGCAGGCTTATGCGGCGCTCGTCGGCATTCGCGCCAACCGGGCGGAATTTGCCGCGATCGCTCCCGATCTGCGTGCCGCGCGCGCCGGCAAGCATGGCGTCGGACCCCCCGATTCCTCTTGGCAACAACGTCCTAAATTTGAAATACGCTTGAAAGACATTTCCTTTCGTTACCAAGCGGATCGAGCACTTGCGCTCAGCGGTGTATCACTGCGTATTCCGGCGAGAACGGCCGTCGGTTTCGTCGGCGCAAATGGCTGCGGTAAGACCACGCTGATCGACATCGTCGCGGGACTGCTGGCGCCCGGCGGCGGATATGTTGAGGTCGATGGGATAACCCTCGACAACGCAAACGCCGCGGACTGGCAATCTCGAATAGCCTATGTGCCACAAAGCATTTTCTTGCTCGACTCTACGATCGCCCAGAATATTGCCTTCGGCGTGCCCAAAGCGGCAATTGACCGAGAGCGGCTGCTTGCCGCCGCCCGACTGGCACAACTCGACGAATTTGTTGATTCCCTTCCGGACAAATACGAGCACAGGTTGGGCGAACGCGGCACGCGCTTGAGCGGCGGTCAGCGCCAACGAATCGGAATCGCGCGGGCGCTATATACGAATGCATCCGTTCTGATCTTGGACGAAGCAACCAACGCCTTGGACGGATTGACGGAACAGGATTTGATCGCCACGCTCTTTGGACTGCGTGGACGGTACACCATCATCCTCATCGCACACCGATTGAGCACGGTGCGAGCGTGCGATCTGATTTTCGAATTGGACCAGGGAAAGGTCACTGCAAGCGGAACCTATGCCGAATTGCTGAGCAACTCTGCATCCTTCCGACGACTGGTCGACATACCTTAAGCCGAGACAACGCTCGAAAGTACCGCTGCAAAGATGCTGTTCACGGATCCGGTATTCTTGTTCCTGCTGCTTCCCGTCGCCTGCGTTCTGTTCTACGGTGTCACGCCTCGCCTCGGCCCCACGGTGGGCCTTGCACTGCTGCTGGTCGTTTCGCTCCTGTTCTACTGGACGTGGGGAACTTACTATCTCGTCCTTCTGGTTCTGTCCTTCACCGTCAATTTTGGCGCAGCTTGCATTATTCTGGTTACACCCGACAAGCAAGCGACGCTCCGCCGCGCGGCCCTGTATCTCGGTCAACTTTACAATTTCGGCACGCTTGTTTGGTTCAAATATCACCCTCTCCTTTTTCTTCTTCGTGCCGCGCAAAGGGATTTCTCACTGATCGACGCCGCGATCCCCATCGGGATTTCGTTTTATACGTTTCAGCAGGCAATGTTTTTGGTCGATGCCTACCATCGCGAAACCAGCGTGGTTCTCTATATAGGCAATTTGCGCACTATTGGGGGCAAGCTCAGAGGGTATCTGCGTCATGCATTTTTTGTCTCGTTTTTTCCTCACCTCGTCATCGGACCCATTGTTTACCTGAGAGAATTTCAGCCTCAGGTCGACGGCGGGAGTTTTGGCCGCCTTAGGCGCGTAAACCTGGAAGTCGGCGCGGCACTCATCATCCTGGGCTTGTTCAAGAAAATGGTCATCGCGGATCATCTTGCGCCGATTGCCAATGACGTATTCGCCGCTGCCGGATCGATGGGCGCTGAAGGACAAGTAGCTGCACCCGTTGCCTGGTTGGGCGTGCTGGCGTACTGCGCGCAGCTCTATTTCGACTTTTCGGGCTACTCCGATCTCGCGCTGGGGAGCGCCCGGATGCTGGGAATTCGCTTCCCCATGAACTTCTACTCACCGCTGAAGGCCGTTGGCATCGTTGATTTTTATCGTCGTTGGCATATCACGCTGACACGTGTCATCGGCCGATTCGTCTACACACCCTTGTCCTTGCAAGGAACGCGCGTGGCCGTCCGCTCACGCTGGCCGAAACTGCCCGCCAGCGTCGTATCTCTGTGGCTTCCGCTGCTCGTGAATTTCGAGATGATCGCGCTGTGGCACGGTGCCCGATTGAACTTCGTCGTATTTGGTGCCGCTCACGGCGTCTGGTATGTCGCTGAGACAGCGATACGAGCGGGCGGCACCTTTAAGGCCTGGTGCAAGAGGACTTCCGCGAGCACCCGGAGCGTATTGGGGCGCGCCCTGTTTCTGATGCTCATGCCCTTGACCTTTGCATTGTTTCGGTCGGCCACGATACCCGACTTCTGGCGCCTTCTGAAATGCATGTTCAGCAGCAACATCGCGCTTCCGCATTTCAAGGACGCTGCAGAAGTGCTGGGTGCGTTGGCAGTAATCTGGCTGCTCCCGAATTCGATGCAACTTCTTGCGCGTCACCGAGCCGCCATTTCGACCTACGTCAACAAGGACTACACGCCGCGAGCTCTGCGCTTTCGCTGGCGCCCCGACTGGTACTGGACTGCGCTCATGACGGCGATGCTCACGATCTGCCTGTATTACATTGCCCGCCAACCGCCCTTTTTATATCTGGCATTCTGATGAAAAGACCTTTCCTACCCTTCATCATGGCGGTGGCAGCGGCATGCTGGACACTGGCGCTTTTCTTGTGCGTGATCGATCCCCTGAACATCTATAGTTGGGGAACGCGGGCCAAGCTGAAGACAAACGGTGACTATTCCATGCGGTCGACGGTATTTCTGGGAAGCGTTGTCGCCAAAGATCCCGATTTGGATACCGTCTTCATCGGCGGTTCGACCGGTCATTTCTTCACGACGCGCATGATGGAAGACGCCCTGCCGAACACCAGCCGGGCGTTCAATTTGAGTTATGGCAGCCCAAGTGCGATGGATCGCGCCGCAGTCGCGCGTCAGATATTGAGATTTTCGCACGCGCGCCGCTTCATCATCGAGGCTGATTGGACCTACACCATTCCAGTTACAGAGCAACATATGTCGGAGTCATTTCCGATCTACCTGTACGACGAGGTGTGGTGGAATGACGTTCGCGGAATCAGCTGGCAAACACTCGCATTGTCAATCGCCGCATTGCGCGGCGATCCGCTCTGGATCAGTGACTGGAGCAAGACGCGCGAGCAGGACGGCTATCGAAATCGTTATGCCAGGACGCATACCCCCGCGGCGCTGGCGGATTTCAGAGAAATGGTAGCGCATGAAAGGATCCGAGTTGAAACTCCAAGCAAGCTCTCTTGCGATAAAATGGACGAGGTTGCCGATAATCTCATTCCCTTTGCGCGCGCCCTGGCCGCTCGCGGTGCCGAGGTCGATGTCTTAATGCCGTTGTATTCTTCAATAATTTATTATTCGGCGGCAGAATCGAAAAGCCGCCAACAGCCCCCCCGCCCTCCTCTTCTGAGCGACGTGCTGCTGCTGCGGCGCTGCCTGGTGGAAGCACTGGATGGCTTACCGGGCGTACGCATATTTGCCTTTGAAGACGTCGCGGGACTTGCCGCCGATTTTAGCAATTACTTCGATCCCGGGCACTTATACAATCCGGCGGCTAACCTTTACATCTTGCAGTCTATCGCGAGGGGCGAACACCGGCTGACACGAAGCAATGTCGATGACAGGAACTCGGAGATGAGGCGCAATGTGATCCAGTATCAGTTCACGAGCGCGAAACCTTGGGCTGCGCCGCCATGATTCCTCCCGGATTTCCGACCCTCCAAAAACTCGTCGAACGACAGCTCGCCATCTTCCCGGAACATCAATCGTATCTCGCCAAACGATTCTCGGAGGTGACCGCCGCGGGATTCAGCTTCATCGATGAGATTGCCGAGAAAGTGACCCAGATAGCAGGCGATGACCTGAGCCGGGTGTGCGAGGATTATCGCTGGCTCAGCGGAATCGTCCTTGATGAGGAACTGCACTTTCGGCGAACCGGCGGCTACCGGCTGTCGACATTTGCGCAGGCGCATGAGCAGGTCTATTCCAATCCGCAATTGATGTCGCGCTATATGAACGGATTGCTCGCGTCGCAATTATGGTGGCGCAATCACACGGACGTTCTGCAATTTTTCCGCGACGAATTCATCGCCCGCAGTCCGGCCGGTTTCACGCACCTCGAAATCGGACCGGGACACGGTTTGTTGCTTTATCTTGCTGCCGCCTCACGTCACTGCAAGACTGCCGAGGCGTGGGACCTCAGCGCGGCAAGTCTTGACAATACGCAAAAGGCTCTTGTAGCCATGCGCCTGGCGCGGCCGGTTTCGTTGAAAAATACAGATTTGTTCGACGCGCCAAGAGAACAATTTACATCGATCGCATTTTCCGAAGTCTTGGAGCACTTGGAGCATCCTCAGCGGGCACTGAAGATTCTCTTCGAATTGCTTGCCGATGGAGGCCGCATCTTTCTGAATGCGCCGGTTAACTCGCCCGCTCCCGATCACCTCTATCTTTTCGAGACACCCGAACAGATCTTGGAGATGATCGCTGAGGCCGGTTTCGTCGTCGAAAGCAGCCTGTTGGCGCCTTGCACCGGTTCGACCCTGGAGCGAGCACGCAAATTGAAACTGACAATTTCGGTCGGTGCGATCGCCCGCAAAATCCAGTCAAGGGGAGTTTAGGTGGAAAGCGACTTGGAAAAGATGACCGAGATCGTTCGCGACCTCTTCGATGAATATGCCGGACCCGTGACTCGAACTCTTTCAGCACGGGATGTCGCGCAGTGGGATAGCCTTGCGAACGTGCAGTTCGTGGTCCTCATCGAGCAATCATTCGGGGTGCGCTTCAGTACCGCCGAGGTGGGGCAGTTCAAAAACGTCGGAGAGCTCCTTGATATCGTGCAAATGAAGCGAGGAGCCGGGTAATGGCCGTGCGGGTCGGACAAAAAGCCACCCGGCGGTTTGTTGTCGACGACGCGGCAATGTGTGGATTCCAGGCTATTTCCTCGGACGCGAGCCGAGTCCATTGCGACGAAACGTACGCGAGATCGCGGGGCTACGACGGTGTCATCGTCTACGGGGGAATCATGCTCGCGCAGTTATCGCACGTATTGGGCATGCAACTGCCAGGCCCAAACGGCACGTCGATCTCCTGGTCGATCAAGTATCACAGCCCTCTTTATGTGGGAGAGCCGGCGGAACTTCTGCTCGAGGTCACGCACGTGTCGGCAGCAACGGCTGTTGTCGAATCGCGCTTTTGCATCATGGCCGGCGAAAAGAAGGTCGCCAGCGGAACGACGCAAAGCATCGTGCCTTACGCAGAAATCGAGGCTTGACCGGTGGGGAAAGACACAGCTTCTGCCCCTCGTTTTCCCTGGCGGGCGCCGTTGTCGGCGGACTGGTCGGAGCGATGGATGGCGCTGGACGGCCGCGTGCGAGCTCTCGATGAGCACACCGGGCCTCCCGAATATGCCGCGATTGCAATCGAAGCGCGCCGGCTCGCCAACCAGGAGCTGGGGCCTCGCGAGAATCTCAAGCTCGAACATCTTGCGCGGCGGATGCTGCCGGCAGCCGAGCGGTTCCAGGATCTTCATCATTTCCGCCTCGGACTGATCGCTAACCGTACTCTGTCCTATCTCGTCGCGCCGCTGCGCGCGGCCGGCCTGGCGCGCGGCCTCCTCGTAGAGGCCTTCGAAGTTCCTTACGATCAGGCAATCGCATTGGCGGTTGACCCCGCAACGACCTTTGACGGGCGGCCATTCGACGCCACCGTGATTATGCTCGATGAAGCTGCCTTCCCAGCATCGACTGTGCCGCCGGACTTGGCACGCGAGTCCGACGCGTTGAGCGACGCTGAGATCCTCCTCGAACGCTTGATTCGCAGGATTTGCGGCGCGGTCGGCGCCCCGGCAATTGTCGCCACCATGCCGGCTACCGAATCGAATGTCAGCTCCTCGGAGCTCGCTATGCCAGGCTCAGCTCCGAGATTGCTCATGCGGCTCAACAATATGATTGCCGACGGTGCGGGTCGACGCGACTGGGTTATGTGGGATTTGGCGGCGCTCGCATCGCGTGTCGGGATCGACAACTGGATTGATGCGGTCCGATTCCACGAAGCAAAGATACCCTTCCGTATCGAACTCGCTCCGGTGGTGGCTGATCATCTTTGCAGAACTCTCGCTGCAGTTGCGGGCAAGAGCTGTCGCGCACTGGTGTTCGATCTCCGACAACACAATATGGGGGGCGTTGTCGGCGACGACGGCGTCTCCGGAATACGGTTGGGCCAGAATTCTGCCGAAGGAGAGGCCTATCTGGCTTTCCAGCGTTTCGTCCTAATCTTGAGGCAGCGAGGTGTGGTTCTGGCAGTTTGCTCCAGGAACACGGACGCCATCGCGCGCGAACCGTTCCAGAAACATCCAGAGATGCTGTTGAGAGAGGAACACATTGCCATTTTTCAAGCGAACTGGGAAGACAAAGCGACCAACGTGAAAGCTATTGCCGCGGCGCTGAATCTGGGCCTCGAATCGATTGCCTTTGCCGATGACAATGCCGCGGAACGCGAGCGCGTGCGCCAGGAGTTGCCGCTCGTCAGCGTGATCGAGATCGGCGCCGAGCCCGCCCTGTTCTCCGCTCGTATCTCCGATTCAGGCGCATTTGAGCACTTGCCCCTTACCGCTGATGATCGGGGCCGAGCCGCCAGCTATCAGACTCGCGCGGCGAGCGCCGAATTGCGGACCAGGATCGGCAACCATGACGAGTATTTGCGATCGCTCAACATGAAGCTCAGCGTATCGCGATTTGATGAGCTGGGCCGAAGTCGAATCGTGCAACTGATCAACAAATCCAATCAATTTAATTTGACGACCCGCCGCTATAACGAAATCCAAATCCGCGAGTTCGAGGAGAACGTACAGGATATTCTTTGTTGGCAGGCACGCCTCGAAGACGCCTTCGGGGAGCATGGCGTCGTCGGCGTAGTGATCGTACGCAAGCTGCAGGAGCATTGGGAGATTGATACCTGGCTCATGTCGTGCCGCGTCATTGCGCGCGGCATAGAAGAAACACTCATGAACGTTCTCATGGCGGAAGCACGAAGTGCGGCCGCCCGCGCAATCATGGCGGAGTATGTCCCCACTCCGCGCAACACATTGGTGGCGGATTTGTATCCCCGATTGGGCTTCAGTCTGGTCAGAGCCGACGCGATTGTCGGGTCGCGCTACTGTGCTTATCCCGACTCCCATCCGCACTTGAAGAGTTTCATCGAGGTCGAGCGGCTCTAAAGCGATCCTGCCAAAGGCGCCGTCCCAACAGCCCTTCGAGTTCGGCAATGTCGTCCGCAAAATATCGCTCCAGCTCGGCACGGAATGCCGGACGAATTGCCGTCTTCTCCCGCGGGGCAGTATTAAACTTCCAAAGCATCGCTGCCGGGTGCAGGCCCGTCGCACGGCTCAGTGGCCGGATCATCGCGTACAGGCCGGCGAGCCACCGCGGCGGCCGGCGAAGCAATCGATCGAGCAAGGATGATCTAGGACCAACGGCGGGATTGACCACCGCGAAGTTGGCGTTCACATCCTGTCGGAGGTTCAGGAATCTTAGCGCCTCTGCATAGTGACGTCGGGGATCGGCGAAAAACTCCTCGTAGATGATAATGTGGCGTTGCTCTTGCGGAACGAGGTCGAGCACGCGCCGCACTTGCGCCGCATAGCGGTACATGGCGCCATATTGAAGGGTCGCGGCGTCAGGCCAGTTGGGCGGCATGTGTTTGCCTGACAGCCGATCCGACTGAACGCGCCAGGCTTGCTCGAAATCCGTCATGTTTTCGTGCCTGTAGCCCCAACGCGCCTCGTAGAGGGAATGGGCAGCATCAACCGGATAGCGCAACATCACGATAATTTTTGCATCGGGATTGTGCTCCATGATGCGTTGTATCGCGATTTTGGAATATAAGTACAAGCAGGAAGCTTCCCCCGACAAGCATGGCTCGGGCGCCGGTGCGAATAGAGCCATGTAGTCTTCGTGCTTGCGCACACTGCCTGCCATTTCTAGATCCGTGCAAAAGTATTTCGGCTCCTTCATGGCAGGCATGTATACCGACGGATGTTGCGACAGATATTGAAACAGTGCCGTTGTTCCGCATTTTGCGGCGCCCACGATGAAGAAATGCGGTATTGCTGACATTCGGGCCAATTGTATACGCGATCGACTCATTTCTTGACGCTCCGGCATAACTGGCCGTATTCGCCCGCCATCCCTTCCAACTGCAGCAGTGTCGCATCGAGATCCGGATACGGCTCGGATACGGGCCTGGCAGTTACGGCGGGCAAACCTGCGATTGCTGCGTTGAGCTCGTTGATTCCAACGACGCTCGCAAACCCGCGCTCGATAAGATCGGAGAATTGGCCGCACGCCTCTTCACTCAAGAAAAGAGACGGGACGCCAAGGATCGCCCCCTCCGCTGCCGCGCCCGAAAATCGCGATACGACGACGCTCATATGTCGGAGCAACGCCGGCAGAGGCAGCGTTGATGACTCCTTGACCATCACGTTCGGTGCT
>Ga0193753_10002316_pt1 | contig 15165 bp, 11 predicted proteins | sample H1c2metaG_FD_144925 | JGI IMG/M metagenome (GOLD analysis project Ga0193753, IMG submission 144925) | Soil microbial communities from a riparian zone of the East river system, Colorado, United States - H1c2 | ecosystem: Environmental > Terrestrial > Soil > Riparian zone | place: USA: East... | reverse complement strand
CACCCGCGACGGGCAGAAGAAGCAGTACAAGACGGAACTGATAAATTATAATGTGGATGACTATGATCCGGATAATCCGTCAGTCTTTAAAAATATCCAGACGGAACTAGACAAAAAGTTGAATGATTTCCTGGACGCCTATCATATAAATCCTTTGATTCCGATGCGCGTGGATGTATCCGGAAAACCATTTAAAATCAGTATGGGTGAAAGTGACTCCATCCTGATAGAAAAGCTCGAAGAGGACAAGGGGCCTCATGGATATGGCAGGGTTTAACGCGTAACGCCTAACGCGTAACGCCTAACGCGTAACGCGTAACGCCTAACGCCTAACGCGTAACGCCGGCAATTGCCAGCGGTAATTCCTTCTGTAATTACTTACGTAAGGAGCAGGATAAATATCATGAAGCATCGCACCTCCCTGTCATTCGCCAATAATATTATGTGCAATTACCGCAAGATTCGGATTGGTTTGATCCCAAAGTTGTTGGAAATTTGTATCGTAAATCATACAGACAGATGAAACAACATTATGTGTCAAAAACAATAGAATCGCCGGTCGGGAGAATGACCCTTATGGCCAGTCGAAAAGGATTGACAGCCATTGCATGGGAAAAAGATGATTCGAATCGTGAGCAGCCGGACAATATCGTTCAGGACGACCATGACCCCGTATTGCTGAAGGCGGAGAATCAGTTAAAAGAATATTTCAACCGGGAAAGACAGGTATTTTCCCTGGATCTCGATTTTAATGGAACGGAATTTCAAAAGAAGGTCTGGAATGCGTTGCTGACCATTCCCTATGGCGAAACAAGAACGTATGGAGAAATCGCCAGGCAGATCGGCAGTCCAAAATCGTCCCGGGCTGTTGGCGCTGCCAGTGGAAAAAATCCGATCTCCATCGTCGCACCCTGTCACCGGGTGATTGGCGTCTCGGGCAAGCTGGTTGGATTTGGAGGAGGTCTTGAGAACAAAGCCCTGTTACTCAATCTGGAAAAAACGACGACCGGAAAGCAGAGACAGATCAGTTTATTTTCAAATTCATAACTGAGCTATGAAGGATTCATTTCTTATCATCAAGGGTCTGTTTGCTGGGAGCTGGGCCGGTGAAGGTTTCGCTAAATTCCCGACCATCGACGATACTGCATATACCGAGCAGCTGGAGTTTATTCCTGACGAATATAAGGATGCTATTTTTTACCGGCAGAAGACATGGTATAAAAATAATACAGTAAAGAACGGGCATACGGTGTTCTGGGACACAGGTTTTTTTCTGTTAAAGGATGAAAAAATATTGCTTAACAGTGTTCAGGTGGGTGGCCGGATAGAAGAATATGAGCTGGTCAATGCCGATAGGAATTCGTTTACTTTCAATAGTGTTTCGATCCTGAATGATCCGAAATCGATCCGGTCACAGCGGATATTTACTGTTGGAGCTGAAACATTTCATTATGAAATGAATATGGCTATACACGAAGCAAACTTTCAAAATCATTTGAAGGCGGACCTTAAAAGATTATCATGAACTGCATGACGAAAAATTTGAATCAGGTTTAGCTGCCAAAAAATGTGTTTGTTACCCTGTTGTATTTAAACATGGACTAAATTTAATTGACAATTGATCCCGCAGAAAGCGGGAACAATTATCAAAGCTCTTTAATCTTGATATCCCTGAATGAAATCCCATTGGTCCAGTCCTGCAATGCAATATGACCCTTGGTTGCCATACCGAATTCAGGATAATTGCTGAGGGAACTTGCGGCAACCTGTTTTTTCCAATCATCGCTTTTAAAATCAGCCTGAATGGTTTGAACGCCATTCAGCCAGAAAGTGACTTTCCCATTTTGCTGGAGGATCTTTGACTTGTTCCATTCACCGGAGTTCGGCATGACATTACGATTATTGGGGATGACGCCGAAAATGGAAGCTGCTTTATGGGACCGGTTACTCAGATAATCTGCATCCATATTTTTATCATCCAGCAGCTGGTATTCGGGACCCGTGGAAAAAGTGGTGCCCAGTTCCGGACGTTCCTGCACATTGATAAAGACACCGCTGTTTCCGGCTTTCGATATTTTCCAGTCAAATGACAGTTCAAAATTTTCATACTCTTTGTCTGACACCAGATCTCCGTGTTTCACATTCTTTGCATGTGGATTGCAAACGAGGTTTCCGCTATCGACCGACCAGGCGGAAGGAATATTTCCCGTGTTAAATAAATGCCACCCATTGAGTGAGGTTCCGTCGAAAATTAATGTCCAGCCGTCCTTTCTTTCCTGATCCGTAAGGATATTATGTTGCTCTGTATGACCGGAGCATGCGAACATACATATTGCATAAACCAATGCTGCACAGATTTTGACAATCGTTTGTAATTTTTTCATATTAAATTTTAGGAAGAATGTTTCTACAGACTATTTGCAATATTATGCAGTTTTACATCATATTGCATATAGTTTTATCCGCCGGCAGGTTAACAGGCGCGAAGATTAATATATAGCTGAACTGCACAAATTGACAACGGATGTTTAAAGGGAATGAATATAAATTTCATACAGTATCTAATAGTTTTAGAATTGCTTTTTTGTTTTTGATATTTCAGATCACATTCCATTTTTCTTATTCCCAAACAAAAGATACGGTTTCACAACAAAAGGATACGGTCAGGCTCAGCGATTCCATCCGATATCATTTAGCGATTACTTCTACCGGATCTTTAAATCAGTCTGACAATACGAATACTTACCTGATGAACAATACTATCCGATTAAATGCTGTGCACCGCTTATTCAGTGTGAATTTATTTAGCAGTTATGTTTATGGTCTGTCAGCGCAGTCTTTGACCAATAACGACGTGATCGCATCGGTCGATGGTAATTATTATCAGCCGCACACCAGGTTCTTTTACTGGATCCTGGTCAATTACACCAGTAGTTATTCCCTGAAAATAAAAGGCCTTTTCCAAAGCGGGGCGGGGGCCGCTTATGATTTTATAAAAACGAAAACAAACCGTCTCAATATCAGTGACGGGGTTCTGTACGAAAAGGATAACTTATATATCGATACGTTGCATGATATCTACAGCACTTTCCGGAATTCGTTCCGGCTTGCATTCAAATGGACCGTTATCAATAAAGTGGTTTTTGAAGGCTCGAATTTTATTCAAAATTCCTTTTCAAACAAAAACGACTACATTATCAGGTCCAACCTGGTGCTTGCTATAAACCTGAATAAATGGTTTAGTCTGACTTCAGCTTTTATTTATAATCGTTTCAACCGGACTGGCCAGCAGAATACCCTGCTCACCTATGGATTGAGAATTGAGAAAGACTTCTAACCGATCCTTTGGGATTAACGATATAGTGATTCCGTAAGGAATTGATAATCAATGGTAATTGTATCAGTTTTTAGAAAAGGTTCGTTCTTTTAAAGGCTGAAACATCCAAATTTTTTCGTATTTTTGCAGCCCCGATTTAAAACCTTCGGGATTATTAATTTTTATGGAAGAAAACCAAATTGTAAACTCAAACGCTGAAGGCCAGGAGTCTGCGACCGCTACGGAAGCAACTACAGCGACAACAAATGCACCTGCCGAAAACGGAAATGGCAAAAAATGGCCTGCTCCGACTCCGCACGATGATTTCGACTGGACAATCGACAAACGAAATGTTGCTGCGTATAACAAGGAAGAAAAAGAGAAGTACGACAAAGTGTATGAAAATACATTCGTACAAATCACCGATGGCGAACTCATCAAGGGTCTCGTTGTAGGTGTAACCAAAACAGATGTTGTCGTGAACATTGGATTCAAGAGTGACGGTCTCGTTTCATTAAACGAATTCCGTGACCTGCAGAATTTGAAAAGCGGCGATGAAGTGGAAGTAATGGTAATGGAAAAAGAAGACCGGGAAGGTCATCTGCACCTGAGCCGCAAACAGGCCCGTATCACCCGTGCATGGGAACGCATCGTTGAAATTCACAAGACAGGCGAAGTGGTTACCGGAACGGTTACCAGCAAAACCAAGGGTGGATTGATCGTTGACGTATTCGGTATGGAAACATTCCTGCCCGGATCACAGATCGATGTGAAACCGGTAACTGATTACGATCAGTTCGTTGGCAAGACCATGGAATTCAAAGTGGTTAAAGTAAATGATACCATCAAGAACGCCGTTGTATCCCATAAGGCACTCATCGAAAGCGATATCGAAGCACAACGTGCAGAGATCATGAGCAAGCTCGAAAAAGGCCAGGTACTCGAAGGAACCATCAAGAATATCACCGATTTCGGTGCGTTCATGGACCTTGGCGGACTGGATGGTTTACTATATATCACCGATATCAGCTGGGGACGTATCAGTCATCCGAGCGAAGTACTTAAACTGGATCAGAAACTCCAGGTAGTGGTACTCGATTTCGACGATGGCAAAAAACGTATCAGCCTCGGTTTGAAACAACTGACTCCGCATCCATGGGATGTGTTGCCGGAAACCATTAAAGAAGGCGAAATCGTGAAGGGCAAAGTAGTGAACATTGAAGACTACGGTGCTTTCCTCGAAATCATGCCCGGTGTGGAAGGACTTGTTCATGTAAGTGAAATCACATGGGCCAATACACCGATTAACGCGAAAGAATTCTTCAAACTGGGTGATGAACACCAGGCACGTATTGTAACGCTCGATAAAAACGCGCGTAAGATGAGCCTGTCCATCAAACAGCTCAGTGAAGATCCATGGAGCACCATTGAAACCCGTTTCCCGCAGGGAAGCAAACACAATGGTCTTGTGAAGAATATCACTCCATATGGTGTGTTTGTTGAACTTTCTCCCGGCATCGGTGGTATGATTCATATCAGCGACCTGAGCTGGCTGAAACGCTTTAATCATCCATCAGAATATACCAAGGTCGGTCAGCATATTGATGTACTGATTCTCAGCATCGATAAAGAAAACCGCAAACTCCAGCTGGGACATAAACAACTGGAAGAAGATCCATGGAATGCGCTTGAAAATACTTTTGCTATCGGAACGATTCATGAAGGAACCGTTACCCGCAAGGATGATAAAGGCGCCCTGGTACAACTTCCCTATGGCCTTGAAGGATTTGCTCCCAACCGTCATCTTGCAAAGGAAGACGGCAAGCAGGTCATGGCAGATGAAACTGAAAAATTCATGGTGATCGAATTCGACCGCAATGAAAAACGTATCGTTTTATCCCATACGCGCATCTGGGAACAGGCAAAGGCTGAAGAGAAAGATGTTGCACGGAAGGAAGCAAAAACTGAATCTGAAAAAACCCGCAAGACCGTTAAGGCTATCCAGAGCAAGGTTGAAAAACCAACCCTGGGAGATCTCGGAGCACTTGCCGGAATCAAGGAGAAGTTGGAACAGGAAGAAAAGGGCAACGACGATACAAGCTCAACGCCTAAGGCTTAAAGCTTAACGCTGATTATAAGATTAAACCCTTTCCTGCTTAAAGCGGGGGAGGGTTTTTTATTATTGCCAATGCCTGATTCCATAGGTGTGAAAAGCATTTCGATTTAAATATATTTTCCTTTTGTATAGTACTTTTTCCAGCTTCCGGAGTCTTAAGCAGGAGGGCTGATATTTCTGGCCTTTACGTGTTTCCATCTGCCATACACGTCCAGGTTTTATCTCTTTAAGCTCTCTTTTAAAAATTGAATGGGTTAAACAGGGGATATTTATCTTCGGGGCTCAAATGGTCAGGCTTTATCATTTCAAATAAATCATAACATGAAGGTTGTCTTATTTTTTGTTGCGGTTCTGTTGTCAGTCCCGGTATTCGCTCAGCCGTTGCCGTTAGATCCGGCGATCCGTATGGCAAAATTGCCCAATGGATTTACTTATTATATCCGGAAAAATACGGAACCGAAAAACAGAGTTCAGCTATACCTGGTCAACAAAGTAGGATCCATCCTGGAGGAAGAAAATCAGCGGGGACTCGCACATTTCATGGAACATATGAGTTTTAATGGCACCACGCATTATCCAAAAAATGAACTGGTGCATTACCTGCAGCAATCCGGCGTACGTTTCGGAGCCGACCTGAATGCCTATACCAGTTTTGATGAAACGGTTTATCAGTTACCGATACCTTCTGACAGTCCGGCCCTTTTACACAACGGTCTGATGATTATGAGGGACTGGGCCGCCAATGCCACCCTGGATCCTAATGAGATCAATGACGAGCGGGGTGTTGTACTGGAAGAGAAAAGACTTGGCAAGGGCGCGCAGGAAAGAATGCGCAATAAATATTTGCCGGTGATCCTGAATGATTCGAGATATTCCGAACGTATCCCGATCGGCACCGACAGTGTACTGAATCATTTCCAGAGACCGGTTATCCTGCAATTTTATAAAGACTGGTACCGGCCCGATCTGCAGGCGCTGATTGTAGTGGGAGATGTCAACGTAGACAGTATGGAAGTTCAAATCAAAAAACTCTTCGGTGATTTGAAAAATCCTGCGAACGAGAGACCGCGGGTAAAATATACCGTGCCACTCAATGGCAAAAATCAATTTGTTGCTGTTACGGACAAAGAATTTCCGTACACGGTATTTGAAATACTGATCAAACATCCCAAAAGGCCCGAGGGCACCAAACAAGAGTACTATGAATCTGTAAAAAGAGGTTTATTCAATCAGATGCTCGCCGGGCGCATAGCAGAACTTTCCCAAAAACCCAATCCGCCTTTTATTCAGGCGGGTGCAGATATGAGCGGTTTTCTGGGAGGTCTGGATGCATTTACAGTATTTGGGGTTGCCAAGCCGGGTCAGCTGGAAAATAGTTTTAAATCCGTGTGGCAATTGATATTACAGGCAAAGCAATTCGGATTTACGCAGACCGAACTGGACAGGGCCGGTGCAAGTTATCTGAGCGCCCTCGAATCGGCAGTAAAAGAAAAAGATAAACATAACTCCGAAAACTTCGTTCAGGAATATACACGGAATTTTTTAGTTGGTGAGCCGGCACCTGGAATTGAAATGGAATATGATCTGACCAAGACCTATTTGTCCACCGCAAAGATTGAGGATATTAATGCGTTATGTCCCCAGCTTATATCTGACAGTAACCGGGATATGATTATCATGGCTCCTCAGAAAGACAGCTCATCCATACCAACGGAAGCCACGGTGAACGGTTGGTTTAATGCGGTTGCTGCCATGAAGCTTGTTCCTTATGCGGATAAAGTTTCAAATGACCCACTTATTTCTGATAAGTTAACGGGAGGATCTGTCAGTCATGAGCGTAAAATTGAAAAACTCGGCATCACGGAACTCACGCTGAGCAATGGGGTGAAGATTATATTGAAACCGACTGATTTTAAAAATGACGAGATACGTTTCAAAGCTTTTAGTCCGGGCGGCACCTCACTTTATTCAGATGCAGACTTTGAATCAGCGTCCAGTGCCGCCGGCCTGGTTGAGAATATGGGACTTGCGCAGTTTTCACCTACTGATTTGGAAAAAATGCTCAGCGGTAAAATCGTGGGGGTAGGACCTTATATTGCCGAAAGATCAGAAGGCGTGGAGGGATCCAGTTCGCCCAAGGATCTCGAAACAGCCATGCAGCTGATCTACCTTTATTTTACTTCGCCCAGAAAAGACAGTTCTTTATTTAATAATGTGATTGAACAATCCAGTTCTGCGATCGCGAACCGGAATAGTGATCCGAAGAGTGTGTATTTGGATACGGTAGCGGCTGTGCTCGGTGATCATAATATTCGCAGAACAGGGCCCACTGTTGAAAAATTACAACATATCAATCTGGACAAATCCCTGAAGATTTATAAAGAACGGTTTTCCAATGCGGGCGATTTCACTTTCGTATTTGACGGAAATTTTAATGTGGACAGTATAAAGCCATTATTGGAAAAATACCTGGGTTCCCTGCCATCAAACAATCAGAAGGAGGAAGCTCGCAATCTGAATATTCATATACCTCCAGGGAAAATAACAGCCATTGCAAAAAAAGGCAGAGAGCCACAGGCATCTGTCCGGCTGGTGATCAGTGGTAACTATAAATATTCACCCGAAACGAATATGCAGTTAACGGGCCTGAGTGAGATTTTGCAATTCAGAATTCTTGACCGGCTGAGAGAAAAAGAAGGAGAAACATATTCTCCGAGGGTGTCCGTGTCTTTTAATAAATATCCGTTGAACCGATATTCGTTTACGATTTCATTCGGCTGCGCACCTGAAAATGTAGATAAATTAGTCAAGGCCGCAAGAGAAGAAATCAACAAATTGAAAACGGAAGGTGTCACCGCGGATGATATTACCAAATTTTCAACGGAAGAAACCCGTCAGTACGAACTGCATCTGAGAGACAACGGGTACTGGCTGAGCTGGCTGACTGAACAGACTGAAAACGGAGATGAGCTGCTCGAAGTATTGCAATATCCCGTATTCATAAAACAGGTAACACCGGCTTCTGTGAAAGCAGCGGCGAATCTTTATCTGAATGAGGATAATTTTATAAAGTTGTTGTTGTTGCCGGAATGAGCTGGAAGCAGGAGGCAAGAGGCTGGAAGCGGGAAGCAGGATGCTTGAGGCCTGATGAAAAATTTGTTTGGCTTCCTGCCTCCTGCATTAAGCTTAAAAGATGAGTTTGAAATTCGAAATAGAAACGCTGACTTCTCGGGAGGATATCATTGAAGAACTGGCCGATCTCATCATTGAAGTGGTTGCGAACGGGGGTTCTGTGAGTTTTATGCATCCATTGTCAAAGAAAACAGCCATGACGTTTTGGGAAAATTCTTTGGCATCGGCGGATCGCGGCGAGCGCGTTGTGCTTGGTGCCAGAGAAAACGGGAAACTGATTTCCACTGTTACGTTGTTGTTGAATTGTCCGGAGAACCAACCCCATCGTGCCGAGATTGCGAAACTCATGACGAGGGTCAATAAACGGGGTCAGGGCGTTGCCCGGTCGCTGGTAACAGAAGCTGAACAGATTGCGATTAAAAAAGGACGGACTCTTTTGAATCTGGATACGGCTGCTGATGAAGGGGCGGCGGGCTTTTATGAAAGCCTGGGATTTAAAAAAACCGGCGTGATCCCGGACTATGCGCTGAAGCCACATGGCGGACTGACGGATACAATCATTTATTGGAAGAAAATCGGGAACAATTATTAATTACTCCTATTTGTTATTTTTCGATGAATAACGCGCGCAATTCGTTTGCGTCTGCTGCTTTCATTTTTCCTCCCAGAACCAAGCGCAGCTGACGGCGGCGAAGAGCGCCTTCGAATAATTTAAATTCCTCTTCTGACTCCGGCAGGAGACCGGGAACAGTGATTGGTTTGCGCGCCATATCAAGCGCAACAAAAGTATAATAGGCCTCATTGCTTTTATATTTCTGCTGATTTATAAAGTCTTCACCCCAAACGTTTAGATGGACTTCCATAGATGTTGTGAAGACGCGGCTCATACTGGCGTGAATATGTACCGCATTGCCCAGCCTGATCGGATTTTCAAAGGAGATATTATCTACCGAAGCGGTTACTACCGGTGAATTGCAATGTTTGCCTGCGCAGAGTGCGGCTGCAATGTCCATCCAGTACATCAGCCGGCCGCCCATCAGATTGCCAAATACATTCGTATCGTTGGGAAGAACGATTTCTGTCATGATGATCTTTGAATCTTTGGGCGTTTTTTGCATATTATTTTTTTAGGTTGACAGTTGATCCCACACGTGCGGGAGCGGTTGACGGTTGGCGGTTCGTCGAACGTTACGCGTTACGCGTTCTGCTTAAACGGTTATCTGTTCGCATCCTTTCAAAAAATTATCGTCAATATCAGCACCGATACCAGGCATATCGGGAATTTCCACAAAATATCCATTATACTGCACACCGCCTGTTACGGGATCCACCTGATGACCCAGGAGGGCAGTATCCATATCATAAAACTGAATATTATCCTGGGATAGCGCAAAATGTGCAAAGGCCGTCAGGGCCAGCCTGCTTTCGAGCATGCCACCCATCATACAGGGGATCTTATTTTTTTCACAAACCGCATTGATCCGAAGAGCTTCTGCGATACCACCTGATTTTGAAAATTTGATATTGACATAATCGCAGGCGCCGGCATGAATCAACCGCTCCGCATCATGATGATCAAATACACTTTCATCCGCCATTATTTTTATGGGTGAAATTTTTCTAAGCGCCGGCAATAAGTGATCGTTCCATTGCCGCATCGGCTGTTCACAAAACTCAATGTCGCAATCACCCATTTTCACAAGAACTTCCCGGGCGGTTTCGAAATCCCAGCCCTGATTGGCATCAATCCGGAGTTTGATGGAATCGCCTACTGCTGCACGGATATTCTGCACACGTATCAAATCCGTTTTACCATCCTTACCCAGTTTTATTTTTATGATCCGGACACCATTGTTTTTAAATTCCACCGCTTTAGCAGCCATCCGTTCAGGTTCATCAATCCCGATGGTGAGATCAGTTTCCAGGATTTTTTTATTTCCTTTCAAAAATTTATATAATGGCAGTCCGGATTGCTGAGCAGACAGGTCATAAAGAGCCATATCAAAGGCACTCTTTGCGGTTGCATTGAACGCTGTGTAATTATCCAGTTCCTTTAGTCTTTCGGGAATGTCTGCGGCATCCTTATGTTTCCAAAGGCCTGCAAATTCCCGGGCCATTTCAAAACAGGTAGCCTGGGATTCGCCGGTAATCAGGGGGAAGGCGGAGCATTCTCCCACACCGGTCAATCCTTCATCCGTTTCTATCCGGATAAATATATTCTGTGCATGATACATGGTGCCCGTTGCGATCTGAAAAGGATGCATCGGGATGGAAAGTTTATAAATGCTTGTTTTTAGAATCTTCACTTTTTAAGCTTAAAGCTCGAAGCGTAAAGCTTAAAGCTATTTTATTTATAGTACGCCTGTGTATCTTAGTTAGCAAGCGAAATTAATTATGACAGTTTATATTTTTGGAATTATTATTTCTCATTCAATCCCATAAAAATAAAATTTACAAATTCTTAAATCTTAAATTAGTTTTAGGCTTTAAGCTTTGGGCTTTAGGCATAAAGAAGACATAAAGGACTATTATGACAGAAAATTCTGTTTCTTTCGAAAATACTGAAAATGCATTTGCTTACAAATCGGATGCGGAATTAAAGAAAGCCAGATTCCTTTTTAAAAGCATGGGCAATGCCCTGCTCGTGAAATGGGGAATATGGATCACTCCCTGGGCGATTCGTCTGAAACTACCGATCAGGGGAATCATTCGCAGAACTATTTTTTCTCAGTTTGTCGGAGGTGAAACCCTCGAACAGACTGCGCCTGTAGCCAGAAAACTAGCGGCATATCATGTACAAGCCATTCTGGATTATGGCGTGGAAGGCGGCAATAACGGTGAAGCCGGATTTGATCAAGCTTGTGAAGAATTTATCCGTGTAATCAATTATGCAGCGTCCCAACCCAATATTCCATTCATCAGCATTAAGGTGACCGGTTTCGCGCGGTTTGAATTATTAGAGAAACTGGACCATTCGCTGGATGAAGGTCCCGGTCCGCTCATGAGACGGTATGCGTCTGCATTGGCTTCTTTTTCGGAAGAAGAACAATCAGAATGGGAACGGGTTCGTAGCCGGATGCATAAGATCTGTGCCTCTGCGGCGGAAAAAAATATTGCAGTGCTGGTTGATGCGGAAGAAACCTGGATACAGGATCCCGTAGATGTATTGAGTATACAAATGATGGCGGAATTCAATAAAGAAAAAGTTGCCGTATATAATACCGTACAATTATACCGGCACGACCGTCTTTCATTTTTAAAAGATATGCTGGAGGCGGCCGTACTAAAAGATTTTGTACTGGGAGTCAAATTGGTGCGGGGTGCTTATATGGAGAAAGAAAGGGCCAGGGCGGCTGAAAAACAATATCCTTCTCCCATACAACCGGACAAGGAATCGACTGACCGGGATTATAATACCGGTGTTTCTTTTTGTATTGATAACATTGAAAATATCGCTTCCATCGTAGCTTCGCACAACGATTATAGCAATCTCCGGTCAACGGAATTACTAAGAGAACGCAACCTGTCTTTTGCACATCCGCATGTTCATTTCTCCCAACTCTATGGAATGAGTGATCATATCACGTTTAATCTTGCCAAGGCCGGGTGCTCCGTAAGTAAATACCTGCCCTTTGGTCCTATTGAAGATGTGATTCCCTATCTGATGCGCAGGGCCGAGGAGAACAGTTCACTCAGTGGACAAACGGGCAGGGAACTTGCATTAATAGACAAGGAAATCAGTCGCCGAAAGCTGAAAAGGGGTCAATGAACACTGATTTAACCCGTTTAAATAATAAAAGTGCCGTTAGCCATCCAAAAAATCGATTGTAGTTATCTTTGCGGCCTGCATTTTACAAATTGTTGGTTAAACAGGGAATTTGAATGAATAAACAGGTACTGAGAAATTTCGGAATTATTTTACCAGGGTTTTTCTTATTTGCCTGCTCACAAAAAACCGATGCCTCAAAACAAAAAACCACTCCCCCTGTTGTCGTAGATGCTTTAATTGCCAGCGCCAAACCGGTGTCAAATACCCTGGAAGTGAATGGCACCGTGGTGGCAAATGAATACGTGGAACTTCATCCCGAAGCGAGCGGCCGTTTAACCTATCTCTACGTTCCGGAAGGAAAGTTGATCAAAAAAGGAACGCTGATAGCAAAATTAAATAATGCAGATCTCCAGGCGCAGGTAGATAAAAGTAAAGTGGCCCTGGACCTGGCGGAAAAAACTGAACAGCGTGATAAACAGCTGCTGGCCGTGAACGGACTGAACCAAAGTGATTATGACGCCGCACTAAATATTGTAAACGGATTTAAAGCTGACATTGAATATAACCAGGCGTTACTCGACAAGACGTTTCTGAAAGCTCCATTTGATGGATATATCGGGTTGCGACAGGTGAGCGTTGGCGCTTATGTTACACCAACCACATTAATCGCAACACTATTGCAGCTGGATAAAATAAAAATTGATTTTACGATACCGGAGGATTATAGCTCAACAGTGAAAGTCGGCGGGATGGTGGACGTTGATATGGATGAAAACGGTAAGACAAGGAAAGCGCAGGTGATTGCAATCGAACCTCAGGTGAATCTTTCCACAAGGAATATGACCGTACGTGCCATACTGCAAAACAGCAAAGCAAATCCGGGTAGTTTTGCCAAAGTGATCCTGCATTCCGGATTGAATAAATCGGCCATTATGATTCCAACGAATGCCCTGATACCGGATGATAAAAATAACCAGGTGGTGATTGTGAAAAACGGGATGGCCATTTTTTCCAATGTGTCAACCGGTATCCGCTTATCCAACAATGTTGAAATAACAGCAGGCATCAAACCAGGAGATAGTATCGTAGTTACAGGCGTGTTATTTGCGCGTCCAAAAGCTCCGCTCCAGGTGAGGAATACCAGGACCCTGGAGGAATTCGCAGCGTTAAATAATAATGAGGCTGCAAAATAGAATGACCCAAGCATGAATATTTCGGAATTATCCCTGAAGAGACCAGTGTTGGCGACGGTCATGAATCTGATGATTATCCTCTTCGGAATCGTGGGCTTTAATTTTCTGGCTGTCAGGGATTATCCCGCCATTGACCCGCCCATCATCAATGTTTCCACTTCTTATACGGGAGCGAATCCGGATATCATCGAGAGCCAGATCACTGAGCCTCTTGAAAAACAGATCAATGGTATTCCCGGCATCCGAACGATTTCTTCTACCAGTTCATTGGGGAACAGCAATATCACCGTAGAATTTAACCTGGGTGCGGATCTGGAAAGTGCAGCCAGCGACGTAAGAGATAAAGTGGGGCAGGCAGCAAGAAACCTGCCGCTGGACATCGATGCGCCCCCTGTTGTTACAAAAGCAGATGCCAACAGTGATCCGATTCTGATTCTCGCATTGCAGAGTCGTACGAAAAGTCTTTTGCAGCTCAGTGACTATGCTGACAATGTTTTGGTTCAGCAATTACAGACCATCGATGGTGTAAGTTCCGTGAATGTGTTTGGTGATAAGGGATATGCCATGCGTATCTGGCTGGACCCGGATAAAATGAATGCTTATAATATTGCTTTCAATGATATCACAAGTGCTCTCAACGCTGAAAATGTAGAGATACCGCCCGGGAAGATTTATGGAAATAATACCGAGCTCACGATTCAGACCAAGGGCCGTCTCACCAGTGAGGCTGATTTCCGGAATGTGATATTACGAGAGGATAGTTCCGGCATCATTCGCTTCGGAGATATCGCGCGGGTCGAAGTGGGTCCGCAGAATCCGGAGCAGAGTTGGAAATATAATGGCGTAAATGCAGTTGGTCTTGCGATCATTCCACAGCCCGGTGCCAACAATATCGAGATTGCCAATGAGTTCAACCAAAAGCTTGAAGTTATCAAGCAGTCAAACAGGGAGGACCTTCAGTTTAACGTATTAATTGATAATACAGTCAATATTCGCCATTCACTGAGTGAAGTAAAAGATACCCTGCTGATCGCTTTCGGACTGGTGGTGCTGGTTATCTTTTTCTTTTTCCGTAACTGGCTGATTGCTATTCGTCCACTGATCGATATTCCCATTTCGCTGATTGCAACATTTTTCATCATGTATATTGCCGGATTTTCGATCAATATACTCACCCTGCTGGCGATCGTGCTGGCCACGGGGCTGGTAGTGGATGATGGGATTGTTGTAACTGAAAATATCTTCCGTAAACTGGAAGAGGGAATGCCACTTCGTAAAGCCGCCGTTGAAGGAAGCAAGGAAATATTCTTCGCTGTCATTTCCACTTCGCTGACACTGGCCGTTGTGTTCATGCCCGTGGTCTTTTTACAGGGATTCGTGGGAAGATTGTTTCGCGAATTTGGTATTGTACTTGCGGCGGCTGTATTGATTTCTGCATTTGTGTCACTCACCATCACGCCCGTACTCAATGTCGTGCTCACGAGGAAAAATTCCTCGCATGGAAAATTTTATGAAAGGACTGAGCCTTTTTTCAAAGGAATGGAAAATGGATACCGGCGCTTGCTTGAAGGATTTTTAAAAATCCGCTGGTTTGCGTGGGTGATCATTGCCGCTTGCATAGTCATCATCGTTTTCACGC
>Ga0193753_10002315_pt1 | contig 15179 bp, 10 predicted proteins | sample H1c2metaG_FD_144925 | JGI IMG/M metagenome (GOLD analysis project Ga0193753, IMG submission 144925) | Soil microbial communities from a riparian zone of the East river system, Colorado, United States - H1c2 | ecosystem: Environmental > Terrestrial > Soil > Riparian zone | place: USA: East... | reverse complement strand
AGAAGAATACGAAAAACGCGCCAGTAAATAAATTATGAAGCCAAAAACACTTTTCGAAAAAATCTGGGACACCCACGTGGTGAAAACCATCGAAGACGGCCCATCCATATTATATATCGACAAACATTTTATTCACGAAGTAACCAGTCCGCAGGCTTTTAAGGGACTGGAACAACGTGGACTTCCTGTTTTCAGGCCGGAACAAATTGTGGCTACTGCGGATCATAATGTACCCACTCAAAATCAGCACCTGCCCATCAAAGAAGCACTTTCACGCCTGCAGGTTGATACGCTGGATAAGAATTGCAAAAAATTTGGGATCGAATTATATGGACTTGGACATCCTTATCAGGGCATTGTTCATGTGATCGGACCGGAAATGGGATTCACGCAACCCGGTATGACCATCGTTTGTGGCGACAGTCATACATCTACCCATGGCGCTTTCGGAACCATCGCTTTTGGCATCGGTACAAGCGAAGTGGAAATGGTGATGGCAACACAATGCCTGATGCAGACAAGACCCCGGCTTATGCGCATCAATGTAGAGGGCAAGCTCCACCCCGGTGTTTTATCAAAAGACGTCATACTATACATCATCGCAAAAATATCTGCCAGCGGAGCTACCGGTTATGCCGTGGAATATGCGGGCTCTGCCATCCGCAATCTCTCCATGGAAGCCAGGATGACGATTTGTAATATGAGCATCGAAATGGGTGCCCGGTGCGGCATGATCGCTCCGGATGAAATTACTTTCAATTATATGAAAGGAAGAAAGTATGCGCCAAAAGATGAAAACTGGGACAAATCCCTCGCTTACTGGAAAACACTTTTCACCGATCAGGGTGCTGAATTCGATGCTGAGCTAAATATCGATGCCTCAGAGATAGAACCTATGATCACATACGGAACCAACCCGGGTATGGGCATTGGCATCAATGGACATGTACCCAATCTGCGGGATGTGGAAGAAAAGGAAAAACATTCATTTGAAAAATCACTTCTATATATGGGCCTTGAACCCGGCATGGGCATTAAAGGCAAAAAAGTGGACTATATATTCATCGGCAGTTGTACCAACAGCCGAATTGAGGACCTGCGGCTTGTGGCCGAATTTGTAAAAGGGAAGCAAAAGGCAAAGGATGTGGAAGTGTGGATTGTACCGGGCAGTAAACAAGTGGAAAAACAGGCGCAGGCAGAGGGCATCGATAAAATTTTCGAGGCCGCCGGATTTATTCTTCGCCAACCGGGCTGTTCAGCCTGCCTGGGCATGAACGAGGATAAAATTCCCGCAGGGAAATATTGCATTTCCACGAGCAACCGGAATTTCGAGGGACGTCAGGGGCCCAATGCAAGAACTTTCCTCACAAGCCCGTTGACGGCAGCTGCTGCGGCCATTACGGGCAGAGTCACTGATGTCAGGGAACTGATTTAGTGTGGAAGACTGGAAATATGGAAGTGTGGAAGTGAAAATTATAATTTGAAAATATAGATACTTGTGAAGGCAATAAAAAAAATAATTAGTACAGGGGTTCCTATCAATATTGAAAACATCGATACTGATCAGATAATTCCTGCGCGTTTCCTAAAGGCAACCAGCCGCGAAGGCTTCGGTAAAAACCTGTTTCGCGACTGGCGTTATGAAGATGACGATGAAAATAAACCGAGGAAGGATTTTGCGCTGAATAATCCCCGTTATTCTGGTAAAATATTGGTAGTGGGCAAGAATTTTGGATGCGGCTCATCCCGGGAGCATGCGGCCTGGGCGATCAAGGATTTTGGATTTGACGTGGTTGTGAGCAGTTTTTTTGCTGACATATTTAAAAACAATGCGTTGAATAATTTTTGTCTGCCGGTTACCGTGAGTGATGAATTTTTGAAGGAACTGTTCGGCGCGATAGATAGCAGGCCCACAACACAAATTCAGGTCGACCTGGAGAGTCAGTCTATCCATTTTGAGGGAACAGATGTAACAATAAAAGAAAAATTTGAAATCAGCCCGTATAAAAAAACCTGTCTGCTCAACGGATATGATGATATTGATTACCTGTTAAGTATGAAGGAAGAAATTACCGCTTTTGAAAAGAAAAACCCCATCCCGAATACTATATGAAAAAAAATATTGTCGTCATTGAAGGCGACGGCATCGGTCCGGAAGTGACCCGTCAAGCCGTCAAAGTTTTGAACGCTATTGCTGAATGTTTTCATCATGAGTTCCATTACCGATACTGCCTGATGGGTGCAATTGCCATTGATAAAACCGGAAACCCGCTGCCCGATGAAACGATCAAACTGGCTCTTGAAAGTGATGCCATTCTCTTTGGTGCAATCGGACATCCGAAATATGATCAGGATCCTACAGCCAAAGTTCGTCCTGAGCAGGGCTTGCTGAAACTGAGAAAATCCCTGCAGCTGTTTGCAAATATCCGGCCGGTGAGCACCTACCCTTCTCTGCATCACTTATCCCCGCTTAAAACAAAAAATATTGAAGGGGTTGATTTTATCATCTACCGCGAATTGACTGGTGGTATTTATTTTGGAAAGAAGGAGACGAATGCAGATCATACGGTCGCCACGGATGAATGCACATACAGCAGGGAAGAAATTGAACGTATTGCACACCTGGCTTTCAAACAGGCCGTTGTTCGAAGAAAAAAATTAACCCTTGTAGACAAAGCCAATGTACTGGAAACTTCCAGGTTATGGAGGAAATGGGTTCAGGAAATTGCCAAAGAATATCCCGAAGTAACACTGGATTTCCTTTTTGTGGATAATGCTGCGATGCAGATTATTCTGAATCCGAAACAATTCGATGTGATCCTGACAGAAAATATGTTCGGAGATATCCTCAGTGATGAAGCCAGCGTAATCAGTGGCTCCCTGGGTTTGCTGCCTTCGGCTTCGGTGGGGAAAGGACCTGCCCTTTTCGAACCCATCCATGGGTCTTATCCCCAGGCGGCGGGAAAAGACATTGCCAACCCACTTGGATCCATTTTGTCTGCTGCCATGATGCTGGATCATTTTGGATTGCATAAAGAAGCAGAACTCGTTCGGGAAGCCACAGAATGGACGCTTATGCATGGTTTTGTTACGAAGGATATTGATCCCGTGAATTTTTATTTCACGACAACGATTGGTGAGCTAATCAGCGATTACCTAGTGGGGAAAATATCCGGTACGGAGCTCAACCAGGAAAATATTGCGCTGAGGAAGTCAACTATTATTTAGTTCTTTGTTTTATAACACGCGGTTCGTATATTCGCATTCAACTCGTCTCTCATGTTGAAAAGCAGTATATATAATAAAGTCCTGATCACACGTATCGTGGTGGTCATTATTATTATTGTGCTCGCTCTTCCCGGAGGCGTTTGATCGTGTAAAATTTTTCAAAAATAATAACGACCCGCCTCCAAAAAGGCGGGTTTCTTTTTTTTATGGCAGAACTCAACAAATATTCCAGGACGTTAACACAGGACGAAACCCAGCCGGGCGCACAGGCAATGTATTATGCCATCGGTTTTACCGAAGCTGATTTTAAAAAAGCACAGGTAGGCATCGCAAGTATGGGATGGGATGGAAATCCCTGTAACATGCATCTGAACGACCTGGCGAAATCAGTGAAAGCAAGTATCAATAAAACAGATTTACTGGGTTTGATTTTTCATACCATCGGCGTAAGTGACGGAATCAGCATGGGCACCGATGGGATGCGGTATTCACTGGTCAGTCGCGATATTATTGCAGACAGTATAGAAACCAATGCAGGCGCACAATACTACGATGCCGTCGTGACCATTCCGGGATGCGATAAAAATATGCCTGGCTCCATCATGGCCATGGGCAGGTTGAACCGCCCGGGTATCATGTTATATGGTGGAACGATCGCACCCGGACATTACAATGGTCAAGACCTGAATATCATTTCGAATTTCGAGGCCCTTGGACAAAAGATTGCCGGAAACATGAGCGAAGCGGATTTCAAGGCCATTGTAAGGCATAGTTGCCCGGGAGCCGGCGCATGTGGCGGGATGTATACGGCCAACACTATGGCAAGCGCCATTGAGGCCATGGGCATGAGCCTTCCCTATTCTTCTTCAAATCCCGCGTTAAGTGAAGACAAGCAAAAAGAATGTGAAGCCATTGGAGCAGCCATAAAATTATTACTGGAGAGAGATATCAAACCAAGGGATATCATGACCCGCAAGGCATTTGAAAATGCGATTACTGTTATTATGGTACTTGGCGGATCTACGAATGCGGTATTGCATCTGATCGCCATGGCAAAAAGCGTCAATGTTCCGCTGACTCAGGATGATTTCCAAACGATCAGTAATAAAATTCCGGTACTCGCAGATTTTAAACCCAGCGGAAAATATCTGATGGAAGATCTGCATCAGTATGGGGGCGTACCGGCCGTAATGAAATATTTATATAAAAATGGATTATTACATGGTGACTGCCTTACCGTCACCGGAAAAACAGTTGCAGAAAATCTGAAGGATGCACCGGATTTGGATTTTGACCAGCAAAAAATAATCATGCCTCTGGACAAACCGTTGAAAAAGACCGGGCATTTGCAAATATTATACGGCAACCTGGCTGAAGGTGGCAGTGTTGCGAAAATAAGTGGCAAGGAAGGAGAAAGATTTGAGGGAACGGCCAGGGTATTTGATGGTGAACATGATCTGATCAGTGGAATAAAATCCGGTAGAGTACATGCGGGTGATGTTGTTGTGATCCGGAATATCGGACCGAAGGGCGCACCGGGTATGCCTGAAATGCTAAAGCCAACCGGTGCCATCATCGGGGCGGGTCTTGGTAAAACGGTGGCCCTGATTACAGATGCACGTTTTAGCGGCGGAACACACGGTTTTGTTGTGGGTCATATTACACCTGAAGCTTATGAGGGTGGTTTAATCGGACTTGTGGAAGACAACGATATCATCGAAATCGATGCTACTAAAAATGCCATCACGCTAAAAGTAAGTAAGGATATCATTGCAGAAAGAAAGAAAAAATGGAAACAACCGGCATTGAAAGCAACGAGCGGGGTTCTGTTTAAATATGCGCGTGTTGTGAAGGACGCTTCGCAGGGATGTGTCACGGATGAAGCTTAACGCTTAACGCGTAACGCGTAACGCAACCGTCAACTGTCAACGAAAATAATTTTACAGTTATTAAATGAATAAATAATGGAAACGCTGGAAATAAAAAAAGACAACAAGTCTAAGGCAAAACAAAAGACCAGGAAACTATCCGGATCGGCTGCCTTGCTGGAAGTATTTCTTTCAGAAAAAGTGGAAACGATTTTCGGATATCCGGGCGGAGCCATTATGCCGATCTACGATGCCTTATATGACTACCAGCAAAAATTAAAACATGTACTGGTGCGCCACGAACAGGGCGCTATCCATGCCGCACAAGGTTATGCCCGGGCTTCAGGTAAAACGGGCATCGTGTTTGCCACGAGCGGTCCGGGCGCTACAAACCTCGTTACCGGTCTCGCGGATGCCATGATCGACAGTACACCCCTTGTTTGTATTACCGGGCAAGTGTATGCGCACCTGCTCGGCACCGATGCGTTCCAGGAAACAGATGTCATTAATATCACCACACCTGTTACGAAGTGGAACTATCAAATTACCGATGCAACCGAAATACCGAACGTTCTGGCCAAGGCATTTTATCTCGCGGGCAGCGGCCGGCCGGGACCAGTACTTATAGACATTACCAAAAACGCACAAATCCAGGAATTTGATTTTGAAGAATATATTCCATGTGAACATATACGCAGTTACCGTCCTAAACCGATCGTCCGAAAAAAATATCTGGAAGAAGCAGCGAAGCTGATCAATGAAGCAAAAAAACCATTCGTGATTTTTGGCCAGGGTGTTATACTCGGTGAGGCAGAAGCAGAGTTTAAAAATTTCATCGAGAAATCAGGAATACCTGCAGCCTGGACAATATTGGGCATGAGTGCTATTCCCACCGATCATCCGCTGGCCGTTGGCATGTTGGGAATGCATGGGAACTACGGTCCCAACGTACTTACAAATGAATGTGATGTTCTAATTGCCATCGGTATGCGTTTCGACGATCGGGTGACGGGCAGGCTGGACAAATACGCAAAGCAGGCAAAAGTGATTCATCTGGATATTGACCCGGCAGAAATCGATAAAAATGTAAAAACTGCCGTCTCAGTCTGGGGCGACTGTAAGGAAACTCTTCCTTTACTCACCCAGCTCGTAGACAAAAAATCACACACAGCCTGGCATCAGAAATTTAAAGACTTTCAGAAACAGGAAGACGAAAAATGTATTTATCCTGAAATGCATCCTGACACGAACATTCTTTCAATGGGTGAAGTGATCGATGCGCTGAATGAACTGACCGGTGGTAATGCGGTTCTGGTTACCGATGTAGGCCAACATCAGATGGTGACCTGTCGTTACGCAAAATTTAATGAATCAAAAAGCAATATCACATCGGGAGGATTAGGAACCATGGGGTTTGCCTTACCCGCGGCCATCGGAGCAAAATTCGGTGCACCGCAAAGGGAAGTAATTGCCATCGCGGGAGACGGCGGATTCCAGATGACACTACAGGAACTCGGAACTATCATGCAAACAAGTCTGAATGTAAAAATTATAGTTCTGAATAATCAATTCCTCGGCATGGTACGACAGTGGCAGGAGCTTTTCAACGACAGAAGATATTCTTTTGTGGATATTCAAAGCCCCGATTTCGTTGCGCTCGCAAAATCCTACCGGATCGCCGGACAAAAAGTGACCGAACGTTCGGCATTGAAGAAAGCATTGAAGGATATGCTGGATAGCCCCGAAGCCTATTTGCTTGATATAATGGTAGGAAAAGAAAACAATGTATTTCCGATGGTACCACAGGGATGCAGTGTAAGTGAGATCAGGCTTTCCTGAAAGTATGAAAGTATGGAAGTATGGAAGTATGGAAGTCTGGAAGTATAGAGTGGAAAAGTTAATAAGTGACTTATGGAAGATGAAGTATTAACAGAAATTCCGGTTCAGTACAACCGTATCAAAGATGATACGACGAGTTTGTCTTTTCAAATGAATTCGGATTTGTATACAGGCAGTCTTCTGAAAACTTTGGTGGCATCAAAAAAGGCTGGCAGAATACTGGAGTTAGGAACAGGAGGAGGTTTGGCGACTTCGTGGATTTTGGAAGGCCTGGATCATCAGTCGAAGTTGCTGACAGTTGAAAATAATGAGGCTCTTTGGCGCATTGCCAATCAGCAACTAAAAGACGACAGAATTGAATTTATACTGGCTGACGGATATGTATGGCTGAAGGAGTATCGGGGTGAGAAATTCGATTTGATTTTTGCAGATGCGATGCCCGGAAAATATGATCTATTTGAGGAGACGATACAGCTGTTGAAAACAGGTGGGTTTTATGTAATTGATGATATGCTGCCGCAACCGAACTGGCCCCCCGGCCACGCGGAAAAGGCAGATGCTTTTATTCATATGCTGGGATCGAGAAAAGATCTTATTCTGACAAAATTGAAATGGTCAACCGGAATCATAATCGCAGTGAAAAAATAAATTACCATACTATAAAAGCTTTTAGTATTTCCTTTTTACTTTATTAATATATGACTATGATCAAACAGGAATTCACCATAACCGTATATACCGAAAACCAGATCGGTTTGCTCAATCGTATTGCGATCATCTTTTCAAGGAGAAAGATCAATATTGAAAGCATGAATACCTCTCCTTCAGAAATTGACGGCATTCACCGGTTTACTATAGTGATCAATGAAACCGAAGAAGTAGTGAAAAAACTTTGCCGCCAGATCGAAAAACAGGTAGAAGTGCTTAAAGCATATTTTAATCAAAACGATGAAATCGTATGGCAGGAACTCGCTTTATATAAAGTATCCACCGATCAGATCGTAGAAAAAGTAAAAGTGGAGAGACTTTTGAGAAAATATGGGGCACGCGCCGTAGTGATCCGTAAAGACTATACGGTATTTGAAACCACAGGTCATCGCGAAGAGACCGATGGTTTGCTGGAAGCATTGGAACCATATGGAGTGATTGAATTCGTTCGCAGTGCAAGAGTAGCCATCATTAATGAGAGCAGTGGTTTCCACGAAAAGCTGAAAGAATTTGAACAAACCGAACCCGGAGAATTAGTTATAGAAAATGAATATCTCGATAAGCAGGATGAGGTATTCAGCATGTAAAAAGCGTAAAGCAGAAAGCGTAAAGCTCAAAGCATTTTAATCACATTCGGCAGATGAAAGTTGACAGTTGACAAATAAAGCTTTAAACTTTAAGCTTAAAAATTGAATTAATAACAAAAATAAATACTAAAAAATGGCAACATTAAATTTCGGCGGAACAGATGAAACAGTTGTAACCCGCGAGGAATTCCCGCTTTCGAAAGCCCAGGAGGTTTTGAAAAATGAAGTTGTGGCAGTGATCGGATATGGTGTGCAGGGTCCGGGTCAGGCATTGAACCAGAAGGACAATGGAATAAATGTAATTGTTGGTCAGAGGAAAAATTCCAAGACCTGGGAAAAAGCCGTTCGGGACGGTTTTGTACCGGGAGAAACTCTTTTTGAAATTGAAGAGGCCCTGGAAAAAGGCACCATCATATGTTACTTGTTAAGTGACGCCGCACAGATTGAATTGTGGCCGACAGTTAAAAAACACCTGACTAAGGGAAAAGCACTTTATTTTTCTCATGGATTTGGCATTACGTTTAAAGAACAAACGGGCATCATACCACCGCCCGATGTGGATGTGTTCCTGGTGGCACCAAAAGGTTCAGGAACATCTTTAAGAAGAATGTTTCTGCAGGGCCGCGGACTAAACAGCAGCTATGCGATCTTCCAGGACGCGACGGGACGGGCCAAGGATCGGGTGGTTGCGTTGGGAATTGCCGTTGGCAGTGGATACCTTTTTGAAACCAATTTCAAAAAAGAAGTTTATAGCGATTTGACCGGCGAACGTGGCACATTGATGGGAGCGATTCAGGGCATTTTTGCTGCTCAATACCAGGTTCTGCGTGATAAGGGGCACAGCCCATCTGAAGCATTCAACGAAACGGTGGAAGAACTCACGCAAAGCCTTATGCCTCTTGTTGCCGAGAATGGTATGGATTGGATGTATGCCAATTGTTCAACTACCGCCCAGCGCGGTGCACTGGATTGGTGGAAGAAATTCCGTGATGCAACGGCTCCAGTGTTTAAGGAACTGTATGAGAGCGTTGCTTCCGGAAAAGAATCCCAGCGATCTATCGATAGTAACAGCAAAAAAGATTACCGCGAAAAACTGGAAGTCGAGCTAAAAGAATTGCACGACAGCGAAATGTGGCAGGCTGGAAAAACAGTCAGAAGTCTGCGCCCGGAAAATCAGGCCGCACCGGTTCTTAAATCAGACAAGAAGCTGGCAGAAAAAGTATAATTATGGAATCATCTACGAGTACCCGCACACTGGATGTTCGGGGAGCGGCTGAAAGATTAAAAAAGATAGTGATCAGGACACCACTGGTTTTAAATCAGAATCTCTCCCGACGGTATCAGTGTAATATTTATCTGAAAAGAGAGGACCTGCAGGTAGTGAGATCCTACAAGATCAGGGGTGCATACAATATGATGAGCAGTTTCCCGGAAGAAATTTTGAAAAAGGGTGTGGTATGTGCCAGCGCCGGTAATCATGCGCAGGGATTTGCTTATTCCTGCAGGAAGCTCAACGTGAAGGGTGTTGTTTTCATGCCTATCATTACACCAAAACAAAAAGTTGATCAGACGCGGATGTTTGGTGAAAATTTTGTCGACATCAAACTCATCGGTGATACGTTTGATGACTGTGCCGTGGCAGCGAAAAAATTTACTATTGACAATCAAATGACTTTTATACCACCGTTTGAGGACCTGCGTATCATAGAGGGTCAGGCAACCGTGGGACTGGAGATACTCGATGACCTTTCAGATATCGATTATCTTTTTGTTCCGGTGGGTGGTGGCGGACTGGCTTCCGGCACTGGCACATATTTCAAGACTTATTCGCCCAAAACTAAAATCATCGGACTGGAACCGGAAGGCGCACCTTCCATGGCAGAAGCATTTAAAGCCGGCCAACCGGTAACTCTGGAAAAAATAGACCGGTTTGTGGATGGTGCCGCTGTAAAAAGAACCGGGGATCTTACTTTTTCTATTTGCCGCGAAGTGCTGGATGCATTGGACCTGGTACCGGAAGGACGCGTCTGCACTACTATACTAAAATTATATAATGAGGAAGCTATCGTAGTTGAACCGGCCGGGGCCCTGTCGATTGCAGGATTGGAAAACCGTGCGTCTGAAATCAAGGGTAAGAATGTCGTTTGTATCGTAAGCGGGAGTAACAACGATATTGACAGGATGCCGGAGATCAAAGAGCGGTCTCTTCAGTACGAAGGGCTCAAGCATTATTTTCTGATCCGTTTCGCTCAACGACCGGGAGCTCTGAAAGAGTTTGTAAATAATGTTTTAGGGCCCAGTGACGACATCACCCGGTTCGAGTATATGCAAAAGACAGATAAGGAATCCGGACCAGCAGTTGTTGGAATCGAACTGGTCAGCAGGGCCGACTACGACAAACTAATGGAGAATATGAGAACATATCAAATTGATTATACGGAAATCAATAAAAGCGATACGCTTTTCAGTCTGTTGGTATAGGATTGGAACAGGCAAAAAGCAGATGATTACCCGTAAAAAAGGAGTTGAACAAAAGAATCTGGCATATGTTTCTAATTGACAGGTCACCATGGTGAATTGTAAGGATTGAGACGTTTAAAAATTTTAACATGGAGGCATTATGCTTTCTTCCTTTTACTTGATAAAGTCCCGTTTTTTTTAGTATTTTTAAACGAATCCCTCCTTTCCTTAGAAAAAACATCAGAATAACGATTGTTCATTGATGCCATTCACTGCTTAACCGAAATAAATGGAACAAAACCAGGGGTTATATCGCCCTTCTTTTGAGCGGGATTCTTGTGGTATCGGCTTTGTAGCCAATATTAAAGGCAATAAGAGCCACCAGATCATCTCAGATGCACTCACGATCCTTGAACATATGGAACACCGGGGTGCCTGCGGTTGCGAAATCAATACCGGTGATGGCGCCGGGATTATGATCCAGACCCCGCACGAATTCTTCTTTGATGAATGCATCCGGCTTGGTTTCCATCTGCCTGCCTATGGCAAATATGGTGTTGGAATGATATTCTTTCCAAGGGATATTATGCTCAAGGAAGAATGCCGGGATATTTTTAACCGTGCAGCTGAAAAGTTAGGCCTTGAAGTACTGGGTTACCGTAAGGTTCCGGTGAATCCGGACGGAATCGGACCTACTGCCCTCTCCGTTGAACCGGATATTGAACAGGTATTTATTGCCAGTCCCGACCATTTCAATGACCCGGAGGAATTTGAACGTAAATTATTTATACTACGGAATTATTCCAGTCATCTTATAGAGAGCTCGGTTAAGAAAGACCCGATCGGATTTTATCTCGCTTCCCTTTCATACAAAACAGTCGTATACAAAGGCCAGCTCACGAGCAAACAGGTACGTCATTATTTTCCTGATCTTACCAACAACCGCATAGTCTCCGCATTCGGGCTCATCCACTCCCGTTTTGCTACCAATACCTTCCCTTCCTGGAAGCTTGCGCAACCCTTCCGTTACATCGCTCACAATGGCGAAATCAATACGGTTCAGGGAAACCTGAACTGGCTAAAGACGAGTGAAAAAGGATTTGAGTCCCCTTACTTCACGAAAGAAGAGATGGAGATGATGCTTCCGCTGATAACTGAAGGACAGTCTGATTCTGCCTGTCTGGACAATATGATCGAGTTACTGTTGCTCTGCGGCCGATCCCTGCCCCATGTGATGATGATGCTGATCCCCGAAGCCTGGGACGGCAATGAACAGATGGACCCGGTAAAAAAAGCATTTTACGAATACCATGCATCTTTAATGGAGCCCTGGGATGGACCGGCTTCGATTTCTTTTACCGACGGAAAAATGATCGGCGCTACACTCGATCGGAACGGATTGCGTCCTTCCCGCTACTGCGTTACAACCGACGACCGTGTCATTATGGCTTCAGAAACCGGCGTTCTTCCCATCGATCAGAAAATCATCCGCGAAAAAGGAAGACTTCAGCCAGGAAAAATGTTCGTGGTGGACATGGAACAGGGAAGAATCATCAGCGATGATGAGATTAAAAATAAAATTTGTTCTTCAAGACCATATGCTGAATGGCTGAATAAATACAAGATCCGGCTGGAAGAATTACCGGAACCCCGAGTTGCATTTACTGAATTACAGCATGACCAGATTTTTAAATATCAGAAAGCTTTCGGTTATACCACGGAGGATGTTGAATCCATTATCACGCCAATGGCATTGGATGGCAAAGAACCTATAGGTTCCATGGGATCTGATATACCCTTGGCGGTACTCAGTGATGAGCCACAACATCTGAGCAGTTATTTCAAACAATTATTCGCCCAGGTAACTAACCCGCCGATAGATCCGATCCGTGAGCGTTTGGTCATGTCGCTGGCAACATTTGCGGGTAACAATGGAAATCTGCTGGTTGAAGATCCACTGGCCTGCCATTGCGTGGCTTTGAAACATCCTGTGCTGACAAACCACGAACTTGAAAAAATCCGCAGTATAGATACAGGAATCTTTCAGGCAAAAACATTGCAGCTCTATTTCAGGGCCGATGAAAAACCTGGTTCCCTGCAGGCAGGCCTTGAAAGACTTTGCCGTTATGCTGTGGATGCAGCGAAAGACGGATTTGAAGTATTGATATTATCCGACCGGGCAATTGATTCGGATCATGCACCGATTCCCTCCCTGCTTGCTGTGGCCGCTGTTCATCATCACTTAATCAGGAAGGGACTGCGCGGACAAGTAGGTATTATCGTAGAAGCCGGGGATGTTTGGGAAGTACATCATTATGCCTGTCTCATCGGTTTCGGCGCAACCGCTATCAATCCTTATCTGGCATTCGCAACAATACATGACGCACAGAAAACGGGTAAACTGCAAACCAGTCTTGAACCAGAATACCTGAGAAAAAATTATATCAAGGCTGTCAATGAGGGATTGCTGAAAGTATTCTCCAAAATGGGAATTTCTACATTGCAGTCATACCAGGGTGCACAAATATTTGAAATCATTGGATTAAACAATTCCGTGGTGGATAAATATTTTACCGGGGCAACTTCCCGTATCCAGGGAATGGGGTTAGATGAAATTGCACGCGAAACACTCGCTAAACATTTATTCGCATTCACCCGGAAAGACATACCGGTGGAACGTTTACCAACCGGTGGCGTTTATCAATGGAAACGAAAAGGAGAATTTCATCTTTTTAATCCAAACACCATTCACTATCTGCAATATTCAACTCATATGAACGATTATGTATCGTTCAAAAAATATTCAAAGCTGGTGAATGATCAGATGGAAAAAACAGCTACCATCAGAAGTTTGTTCCAGTTCAAAAGAAACCGCCCTGCCATTTCAATAGAAGATGTGGAACCGGAAGAAAGTATCATGAGAAGATTTGCCACCGGTGCCATGAGCTTCGGATCTATTTCACATGAAGCCCATTCCACCCTGGCCATTGCCATGAACCGTATTGGCGGAAAAAGTAATACCGGCGAGGGGGGCGAAGACGAGTTCCGTTTTGAACCATTGGCCAATGGTGATTCCATGCGATCAGCCATCAAACAGGTCGCTTCTGCGAGATTTGGTGTTACCAGCTATTACCTTACTCAGGCTGATGAATTACAAATCAAAATGGCACAGGGAGCGAAACCCGGAGAAGGCGGACAACTGCCCGGGCATAAAGTAGATGAATGGATCGGGAAAGTCAGGCATTCTACACCGGGTGTCGGACTCATTTCTCCTCCACCGCATCATGATATTTATTCTATTGAAGATCTTGCGCAGCTGATATTCGATTTGAAAAATTCAAACCGCAATGCAAGAATTAACGTAAAACTGGTTTCCAAAGCGGGTGTCGGAACGATTGCAGCAGGCGTTGCCAAAGCAAAATCAGACGTGATCCTGATTTCAGGTCACGACGGCGGTACCGGCGCATCTCCGATCAGTTCTATCCGTCATACCGGTTTGCCCTGGGAATTGGGATTGGCGGAGTCTCATCAGACACTGGTGAAAAATAAATTACGTAGCCGTGTCGTATTGCAAACCGATGGACAATTAAAAACCGGTCGTGATGTGGCCATTGCTACTTTGCTCGGAGCTGAAGAATGGGGTGTAGCAACTGCTGCACTCGTGGTAGAGGGTTGCATCATGATGCGCAAGTGTCACCTGAATACCTGTCCGGTGGGTGTTGCCACCCAGGATCCTGAATTGAGAAAGCGTTTTTCGGGTAATGCGGATCATGTTGTAAACCTGTTCAAATTTCTGACGCGGGAATTACGGGAGATCATGGCGGAGCTGGGATTCCGAACCATTGAAGAAATGGTGGGTCAGGTGGAATGTCTCGAAGTAAATGATAACCTGAAGCATTGGAAATCGAAAAAATTAAATCTGTCTCCGATATTATTTAAAGAACCAACTTCGATGTATACCGGCATACATCATTCAGAAGATCAGGATCATGGTCTCGAAGATGTTCTGGACTGGCAACTGCTGGCAGCAGCCAGACCGGCACTCGAATCGGGACAGAAAATATCTGCGGCATTTAATGTAAAGAATACCAACCGTACCATCGGTACTATTCTATCGAACGAAATTTCTAAACTGTATAAATCGAAAGGGCTTCCTGCTGATACTATTCATTTCAAACTGAAAGGAACAGCTGGCCAGAGCTTCGGTGCATTCAACACGTCTGGCGTTACACTGGAACTTGAAGGAGATGCAAATGATTATTTTGGGAAGGGACTGTCCGGTGCAAGATTGATCGTTTATCCGGCACCCGATGCCGGGTTTGTACCGGAAGAAAATTTTATCATCGGTAATGTGGCGTTTTATGGAGCCACATCCGGTGAAGCCTTTATCAGGGGTAAGGCCGGGGAACGGTTTGCTGTTCGTAATTCCGGCGCCGACGCTGTTGTGGAAGGCATCGGGGATCATGGTTGTGAATACATGACAGGCGGC
>Ga0193753_10002314_pt1 | contig 15182 bp, 7 predicted proteins | sample H1c2metaG_FD_144925 | JGI IMG/M metagenome (GOLD analysis project Ga0193753, IMG submission 144925) | Soil microbial communities from a riparian zone of the East river system, Colorado, United States - H1c2 | ecosystem: Environmental > Terrestrial > Soil > Riparian zone | place: USA: East River... | reverse complement strand
CGCATCTGGGCAGCTGAAAACGCGAGCAGCCGAGTTCGCGTGCTGAGCGTGGACCCGGGTGAAATGGACACTGACATGCACGCGCTCGCGATGCCGGACGAAGATCGCAGCGCACTCGCGCGGCCGAATCAGGTCGCCGCGCGCATCGTCGCCATGCTCGAAGAACCTGGACGCGCACAGAACGGCGCGCGTTTGATCGCCTCGCACTGGAGCGCTTCGCCATGATCGCCGCGACCAAACCGCGAGACGAGCGGGACGCGACCCGCTTGCTCGTGCTCGATCCCCGCAGCCGCCAGCTGCAGGATGTGCACATCGCCGACTTGCCGCGCTGCTTACGCAAGGGCGATCTGTTGGTGGTAAACGACGCGGCGACCTTGCCGGGATCGCTACCGGCGCAGACCGCGCGCGGTGAGCCGATCGAGCTGCGGCTCGCTGGACCCGCCTCGGACGATCGGTTCACCGTCGTCGTGTTCGGGGCCGGCGACTATCACACGCGCACCGAAGATCGCGAGCCACCGCCCGTGCTGAGCGCTGGAGACGAGCTCACGGTCGGCACGGCGGACCGCGCGGAGGGCACCCGCCGCCATCCGCTGCGGGCGACCGTGCTCGAGCTCTCGCCGATCTCGAATCGGCTCGTCGAGCTTCGTTTCGATCGAACCGGAAGCGCGCTCTGGTCGGAGCTCTACGCGCTCGGTGCACCGGTGCAGTACGCCTATCAAACCGTGCAGTTGCCGCTCTGGTCAGTTCAAACGGCCTACGCGTCGCGGCCGTGGGCGGCAGAGATGCCGTCGGCAGGCAGACCGCTTTCGTTCGCAACGCTGCACGCGTTACGTCTCGCCGGTGTCGAGCTCGCGAGCTTGACTCACGCGGCAGGTCTGAGTGCGACGGGCGACCCGTCGCTGGACGCGGCGCTCCCGCTTCCCGAACGGTACGACATACCCGCGCGCACCGTGTCCGCGATCGAGCGTACGTGTGCTCGTGGCGGCCGTGTGGTCGCGGTCGGAACGACTGTCGTGCGCGCGCTCGAAGGCGCTGCAGCTGAGAGCGGCAGGGTCGTCGCCGGCACCGGCGTCACGAGCTTGCGTTTGGGCCCCCACACGAAGCTCCGAATCGTATCCGGCATTCTGACCGGCATGCACAGCCCGGCGGAGAGCCACTACGCGCTCTTGGCCGCTTTTGTCCCTGAACACACGCTACGAGACGCATTCGAACACGCAGTGAGCCACCAATACCTAGCCCACGAATTTGGGGACGCCACGTTGATACTGACGGACGCGGCCAAAGATCTGCGTCATGCGGCCTAGAGAGTGTGGCCGCTGCCACTGTTCAACTATACCTGGCGCGACCGGCGAACGCTAACAACTCAATATGATTGCACACTCGGTGAAGCGAGCGTCGCCAACTGGGGAGTTAAGTATCATCTGGAAATTGTTAGGGAAAGATAGGATTCAGAAACGCACACCAGTCTGGGCAATGCTGTGCACCGATGCTACTAACAAATCCGCGGCTGAACTGACTGGGTAGAAACAATGAGTGGACTGCTGAAGCGGCAAGGCGATTTCCGACTCGCCTTCACTGTGAATCAGAACGCCCAAACGCTGCTCGGCCGTGGAGGAACAATGACGCGCGAACCTATCTCTTGGTTGGGCTTTGGCCGCTTCAGTGCCGTTGCACTACTCATCGTCGCCACGGGCTGCGGCTCCGAACAAGCGACCAACCCAATCACTCCTCCGCCTTCAGGTGCTGCGGGAACAGCATCGGCTCCGATTCCGAATGGTCTCGCAGGCGCGACCGCTGTACCGCCGACGACGATCGGTGGCGCGGCCGGCTCCGGCATCATCAACCAGCCGCCAACAGCTGCTAACCCGCCCGACGCTCTGAGCGGCAGCGTCCCGTGCGAAGTCGCGTCGGTCGTGAGTAAGAACTGCACATTGTGTCACTCGGCGAGTGTGCGTTACGGCGCGCCGATGCCGCTGATGGCGCTGAAGGACTTCCACGCAGACGCGATCCTGTCGAAGGGCAAGAAGGTCTACGAGGTCACGCCGGAGCGCATCAACGCGACCGACATCAAGCGGCGGATGCCGCCCGCGTCCTCTGCGGCAGTCGCAACGACGGACCTATCGATGTTCTCGACCTGGTTGCAGGGCGGAGCGAAAGGCGTTCCGAACGGATGCCCGATCACCGACGTGATGGCGCCGCCGACGACCGGGCCGGACACGATGATGCCCGGAATGAATCCGACGATGATGCCGTCGACGGGCGGCATGGGCCACGCGTCGATCGAACCGATCGAATACAACGACCCGGACATGAAGTGTTACAAGATGCTCGCGCACGCGTCGGGCGACTTGAACAAGCCGTACATGAAGTCGCCGGGCCAGCAGTACATCAACTTCGGCTTCAAAGCGCCATGGACGACCGACGTGTACTCGCGCGCGATCAAGCTCGCGATCGATCCGAACTCGAAGGTCATTCACCACTGGTTGCTGTTTAAGTCACCCACAGCGACCGCGGGTTCCGTCTCGGCAGGCAGCGGAATCCACAGCTCCGGCGACGTGCTCCTGCACGGCTGGGCGCCGGGTGCGACCCCAATCTATCTCGACCCCGACTTGGGCATGCAGCTCGAAGCCGACGTGAACTACTTACTCGAGGTTCACTACTATAACGAGACGGGTGGTTCCTCGCCTGATTCGTCAGGCGCCGAAATCTGCGTTACGACCAAGAAGCCGGTGAACGAAGTCGCGGTCTCGTGGGTCGGCACGGATTCGATCGCGGGCACGTCCGCACAGGGGACGTGCAATCCGCGCGCGACAGGGCCGATTCACATCATCGCTGCCCAGCCGCACATGCACCTCAAGGGCAATCACATGAAGGTCGTCGTGAACCGCGCCGGCGGTATGAAGGAAACGCTTCACGACATGCCGTTCGACTTCGATTACCAGAAATACTACGTGCTCGACACGACCCTCATGCCGGGCGACACCATGACGACGACGTGCAACTACAGCGCACCGTCGACCTTCGGATCCGCGACGGAAAACGAGATGTGTTACTTCTTCTCGTTGCACTGGCCGGCCGGAACACTGGGTAGCAGCAGCCTGATCCACGGTCAGAACACCTGCCTCAACTGAATTGAAATGAGCTATGCAGGGTTGGCCGATGAGTGCCAACCCTGCAGTTCTCGTCACACCCGCAAGTGCGCCGCCGGCCGGACCGCCGGCTCCGCATGCCTCGAGCGCCGCTGAAGTCGTCACGGCACTCGGCACGGATGCGCATGACGGGCTGAGGGGCGACGATGCCGCGAAACGGCTCGAACGACACGGGCCCAACGAGCTTGCGCAAGCGCCGCCGACGCCGTGGTGGCGCCGATTCGGTCGCCAATTCGCCGACCTGCTCGTCTGGATCCTGATCGCCGCAGCGATTGTTTCCGGCTTGCTCGGCGAGTGGATCGACGTCGGCGCGATCTTCGCGATCGTGATCCTGAACGGCGTGCTCGGGTTCGTGCAGGAGGGCCGCGCCGAACAAGCGCTGGCCGCGCTTCGGAAGCTCTCCTCACCCAAAGCAAAAGTCGTACGCGACGGGCGCTCGCTCAACGTAGAGGCGGCCGAGCTCGTACCGGGGGATCGCATCGGCCTCGAGCCCGGTGATCGCGTACCCGCGGACGTGCGCTTGATCAATAGTGCCGGCTTACGCGCGGAAGAAGCTGCGCTCACCGGCGAGTCGGTCCCGTCCGACAAGGATCACCGCAGCGTGCTCGACACACGCGCTTCGCTCGGCGATCGCGTGAACATGGCGTACATGGGCACCTCGATCGCGGCAGGCACCGCAGAAGCGGTCGTCGTCGCGACCGGAATGAGCACGGAGATGGGGCGCATCGCCGGCTTGCTCGCGGCGCAACAGCCAGAAGCCACGCCGCTTCAGCTTCGCCTCGCCGAGCTCGGGCGCACGCTGCTGTACGTCGTGCTCGGGATCGTCGGTCTGATCTTCGTCGTCAACCTCATCCGACACACTCCGCTCGCGGAGGCATTCTTGTTGTCGGTGAGTCTCGCGGTCGCAGCCGTGCCCGAAGGCATGACCGCCGTCGTGACCGTCGCGCTCGCACTCGGATTGCAGCGCATGGCGCGCCGCAACGCGCTGATCCGGCGCTTGCCGAGCGTCGAGACGCTCGGTGCAGTCACGGTCATTTGTTCGGACAAGACCGGCACGCTCACGCGCAACGAGATGACCGTGCGCGAGCTCGATGCGTGTGGTGTGCGCTACGAAGTGAGCGGCGGCGGCTACGCACCCGAAGGCGACTTTAGTGCGGGCTCGAATCGGCTCGACCCGCGAGCGACGCCGGAGCTGCTCGAGCTCCTGACCGTCGGGGCGCTGTGTAATCGCTCGCAAGTCGCGCACGATGAAGCGACCGACAAGTGGACGATCGTCGGCGATCCGACCGAAGGCGCGCTCGTCGTCGCGGCGTTGAAAGCCGGCGTGAAAACCGGCGATCGCGATCGGCGCGTCTTGCGCGAGATCCCCTTCAGCTCCGATCGCAAAGCGATGTCGGTCGTGATGCGGCGGGACAACGCCCCGAACGTTCTGTACACGAAAGGCGCGCCCGAAGTCGTGGTCGGGATGTGCACGCGCGAGCTGCGCGCGGGCGCGGTCGAGCCGCTCAGCGACGCGCGCCGCACTGAAGTGCTCGCGGCCGCACACGGAATGGCGGAGCGCGCGCTTCGTGTGCTCGCATTGGCGGAACGCCCTGCAGCCAATGGCGGCGAAGAGCTGGACGAGACCGAGCTCGTGTTCGTCGGGCTCATCGCGATGATCGATCCGCCGCGGGAAGAAGCGCGCGGCGCCGTCGCCCGCTGCACGACCGCAGGCGTTCGCGCGATCATGATCACCGGCGATCATCCGGACACGGCCCAAGCGATCGCGCGCGACCTCGGGATCATGCGCGACGGCGATCGCGGCATCGTCGGCAACGATCTCGACGCCCTATCGGACGAACGCCTCGCGAACGAGGTCGAGCAGGTCTCGGTCTACGCGCGGGTGACGGCCGAGCACAAGCTGCGGATCGTCAACGCCTGGCGTGCGCGCGGTCAAATCGTAGCGATGACCGGCGACGGCGTGAACGACGCGCCCGCGATCAAAGCGGCCCACGTCGGCGTCGCCATGGGCATCACCGGCACCGACGTGACGAAAGAAGCGTCCGACATGGTGCTGACCGACGACAACTTCGTGTCGATCGTGAACGCCGTCGAAGAGGGCCGGACGATCTACGACAACATCCGCAAGTTCGTGGAGTACTTGCTCGCGACGAACGTCGGCGAGGTCTTGCTGATGCTGTTCGCGACGCTGGTCGGTTGGCCCGCGCCGCTCTTTCCGATTCAGATCCTCTGGATCAACTTGGTGACCGACGCTGTGCCCGCGCTCGCGCTCGGCGTCGAGCCGCCCGAGCCGGACGTCATGCGGCGTGAGCCGCGCGCACCCGACGAACGCATCGTCACGCGCGAACGCGGCATACGTGTCACGTTTTACGGCGTGCTCAACGCCGGCGTATCGGCGATCGCGTTTGGAGTGGTGTACGGCGGACGCGAGGAAAACCTGCCGGCGGCGCGGACTGCGACGTTCGCCGTGCTCGCGTTCACGCAACTGTTGTTCTCGTTCGGCTGCCGCAGCGAGCGCTACACGCTGTTCCAGCTCGGGATCTTCACGAACAAGTGGTTGGTCGGCGGCATCGCGATCTCAGCGCTCGTGCAGCTCGCGGTGATGACGTTGCCATTCCTCGAGCCATTCTTTCGCATCGACACCGAAGGCTTCACCCAGCACTGGTGCATGATCGCCGGACTGTCGGCAGCGCCCGTCATCGTGCTCGAGAGTGCGAAGTGGTTGCGGCAGCGAGCCGAACGGTTACGCGCGCCGCGCCACGCGTGACTTGCGGCGCCGTAGCCAAGCGAGCGCCAACCCACCGGCGATGAACACGAAGCTCGCTCCGCGACTGCCGCCAGCCGCAGCGACAACGTTGCAACCGCCGCCGTCCGACTGGCTAGGCATCGCGCCGGCGTCCACGGCCGAACCCGCTGAACCTGCCGCCGGCGGCTGCGATCCAGCACTCCCACCGACACCCGCATCGACGGTGCTCCCGCCGCCCGAACCTGCGCTCGAACCGCCACTACCCGCGACGACGCCTCCGTCGGTGCTGCTGAACTGCCCGGCCATCAGTTCGCGTTCCCAATCGACCCACCACGACGCGCACTTCATCGCCGTCGACGAGCCCGGATCGCATGCGACTTGCGCACGCACGTCGTTCAACTGCATGAACGACGCGAATCCGCTGTCGACCATCTTCGACGCTCCGATGCCGTTCACGCCCATGCCGATGCCTGCGTAGTAGCCGCACGCGAGCACTTCGCCTTCGCGTTCGGTCACGTAACTCATGCTCTCGGCTGCACCCAGACGCGTGAAAGTTGCAAGGCCGTCGGTCGACTCGAAAAACCCGTCCTGCCCGACGACCCATGCCTTCGTGCCATCGGCGCTGAACGCGAGCTCACTCAAGAGCAGCATGCTGAAGGGGCTCGTAAACGTCTTGCCGCCATCCTTACTGATCAGCAGTCGCTCGGGCACCATCATCGGATTTGCACCGCCGGCGCGCACCGCGATCACTTGCGGATCGGTCGGGCTCACCGCAAACAGCTGCAAGTCGAGCTCGCCCATCTCGAGCGGAACCACCTGGCGCTCCCACGTCTTGCCGGCGTCGCGCGACTGCGTGAGGTAGTACGTGTACTTCGCCATCATGTCCCAGGTCTGACCCGTCGCGTAGATGTGCTTCGGATCGCTCTTCGCGACTCGGATCGAACGCACGTAGTCGTGGTCGTTCGCCGCCAAGAGCTTCGTCCAGTTCGTCGCGCCATCTTCACTGACGTACACGCCGCCGAGATCCGGCGTCTCCGGATCCGCGGTGTACGCGGCGAGGTAGATGCGTTTGGGCTCCGTGGGATCGGTAACCATTGCAGGAACCGACGTCATCCCGAACGGCGCGACGGGCTGCCAACTGCAACCGTCATCCCCGGTCGTCGAAAGCCCGCGGCTCGTCGACACCATCAACCGGCCATCCGGCAAACCGATCAGCGAAGGCACTTCGGTCGTATTGATGCCGAGCGCCTCGGCGCACATCAAACGCCAGTTCGAACGGTCTTTGTCGCCGAAGATCAGGCCGCGATTCGAGAGCAGGACGTAGCCGCTGTCGCGAAACGCAATGTCGAGCACGTGCGGTGTCGCATGCGCAAGCACGCGTGACGCACTCAGCAACCCGATGGCAGCGATCGCGACGGCGAACGCGAACCTAATGCGGGCGGGACTGCACTTGAGTGCCCGCGCCAACCACAACGCGATGCGTAACTCGCGACCGCGCAGCCCGTTCGAACTCGGTACACCCATAGATTCGTGGGCAGCCTAGCACGCGAAATTGAGATTGGGAGTGACCCGGTTGGCCGTTGTCTGTCCCACTCGTAGAACATGCCTCGCAACCTCACGCGCGCGCAGCCCGCACGCAGGATCGCCGCAGCCGTGCTGTGTGCCACAGCTCTGGCCGCTGCCGCCAATGGCTGCTCCGGTGACACGAACGAGCGCCGCGGCGGAAGCGCGTTCGCGGGAGCCGGCGCGATTCGAGACGGCCGGCCAGGGCTCGCGCCGATGATTCAAAGCTGTGCGCCCGACTGCTTCGATTTTCCAGAACAACCCGTGTTCGACACCGACGGTGGCAATGCGCCGCCGCCAAACGCCGCAAGCTTGTTCGGCGCGCCGGACTCGATGGGCAGTAGCGGCGCGTGCGTGCTCGAGCCTCAGCTCTCCGAAGGCAAAGCTCCCGGCGCACTCTTCCCACGCAACTGGCTGCGGCCGCGCTTTCGCTGGCAGCCACTGGCTGGCGAGGACTTGTGGGAAATCCGGATCACGGCGGAGGAACAAAAGCGGCCACTCGTCGCGTACACCAAGCGCACGACGTGGTCGCTGCCCAAAGAGCTGTGGAAGCCGCTCGCGGAGCACAACATCGGCGGCCCGGTCACGGTCACGATTCGCGGCATCGCGACTAGTAAAGGCGGCAAGCCGTCGGGCACCCGCGGCACGTTCGGCATCGCACCGGCACAAGCGAGCGGCAAGCTCGTGTACTGGGCGACTACCTCTTCCGAAGTTCGCCCGGACACGAGCAAGCTCGTCGGCTTCGACGTCGGGGACGAAGGTGTGATCGACGCACTGCGTGTTCAGCAGGTCGCGAACCGGTCGATCCTCAACGAAGGCGGGCGCCAGTTGCGGGGCATGAACGACGACCCGCGCGGCGTCGCTCCGGGTCAAGCGCAGTGCATCGGTTGTCACGTGTCGACGCCCGATGGCGAGGCGGTCGTGTTCACCGATCACTGGCCGTGGGACGTCGTCATCGCGTCCGTACAAGGATCCGATACCGGGCGCGCGCCGAGCTACCTCACGCCGGGCGCACAACGGCTCTTGAGCCAACCTTGGCTCGGCATGACGACCGTCTCGGAAGGTCACTGGCGTGCGGGCGATCGCTTGCTGGTCGCGAGTTACTCGCCGCGTAACATGGGCAAAGCAGGTGTCGGCTTCAGCGATGGCTCGCCCTACCCCAGCCGCAGCGACGGCCTCGCGTGGTTCGATCTCGAAACGACCGCGACGTTCACGAGCGACCAAACGAAAGGCGACGTGCAGCAGCAACTCAATGATCAAATTGCCGCGCAGCTCGGAATGAGCTTCGGTTTGATCCCACTGCTGGGCGAGACGCGCTCGGCCGTCGCTCCGAGCTTCAGTCACGACGGCAAGTCGATCGTCTACACGTCGGCGGACTCGACGCAGGACGGCCGGATCGGACCGAACAACCAAGAAGTCGATCTCCACGTAGTTCCGTTCAACGAACGTCAGGGCGGCGCAGTCAAACCGCTTCTGGGCGCAGCGGAACCCAAGGTCGCGGAGTACTACCCGGCGTATTCGAAAGACGATCGCTTCGTCGCATTCACGCGGGTCGCAAAGATCGATGGCGGTCCGATCTACTACCGGCCCGACGGCGAGGTTTACGTGGTGCCGGCGGGCGGTGGTGACGCAACGCGCTTGCTCGCGAACGACCCGCCCGCGTGCTCCGGACAAAAGAGCCCGGGCGTGATCAACAGCTGGCCGAAGTGGTCGCCCGCCGTGACTTTCATCCCACCTCAGAACGAAGAGTTCGATCGACCGCACACGTACTACTGGGTGATCTTTTCTTCTGCACGCGCCTACGAAGGGCAGTTCATGCTGCCGAAGTCGCAGTCGAGCGCGAACGACTCTCGCTCGTCGCAGCTCTATATGGCCGCAGTCGTGGTGAACGAAGGCGACAAGACGATCGAAACGTTCCCGGCCGTTTATCTGTGGAACCAAGATCCGAAGACGAGCAATCTCACGCCGGCGTGGGACGACTTCAAAATCCCACCGGTGCCGGGACCCGACTGAGCCGCACGCCGCCGCCGCTGTGAGCTGCAGCGTACCCGTGAACACCTGCTGATCTTGGCCAGTCGATGCGATACTCGTATCAATGGTTGCTACGGCTTCTCGTGCAGGCGATCTCGGTAAGACGATCGCCGGCCGTTACGTCGTCGAGGACGCGCTCGGTGGCGGTGGTATGGCTGCCGTCTACAAAGCGCGAGACCTGCGAACGGGCCAAACCGTGGCGCTCAAGCGCGGCTTGCCGGTGGGCCCGCGCCGCTCGGTGAAACGCAAAGAGCTGCTCGAGCGAGAATTCCACACGCTCGCCCAGCTCGCGCATCCGAGCATCATCGAAGTCTACGACTACGGCGTCGACGACGACGGGCCCTATTACACGATGGAGCTCCTCGACGGCGCCGACCTTCACGGCACCGGCCAAACGCCGTGGAAACAAGCGTGTTCACTGCTGCGCGACGTCGCGTCTTCGCTCGCGCTACTCCATTCGCGCGGCCTGATCCACCGCGACGTCTCGGCGCGCAACGTGCGCTGCACGACCGACGGCCGCGCCAAGCTCATCGACTTCGGTGCGATGACCTCGCTCGGTGTTGCGAAAGACGTCGTCGGCACGCCTCCGTTTCTCGCGCCCGAAGTCTTGCAAATGCAAGCGCTCGACGGCCGCGCCGACCTCTTCTCGCTCGGAGCGCTCGGTTACTACATCTTGACCGGACAGCACGCTTTCCCCGCGCGCCGTTTCCGTGATCTTCGCGACGCCTGGCGCACGCGCCCGATGGCGCCTTCGCGCAATGCGCCCGACATGCCCCCCGCGCTGAGCGCGCTGATCATGCAGCTCTTGTCGCTCGACCGCGGTGCGCGCCTGAACAGCGCAGCCGAGGTCATGCAGCGCTTGAGCACGATCGCCGGGCTGCCGCTCGAAGAGCACAGCCAGGTGTCGCGGGCGTACTTGACGACGCCGATGCTCGTCGCACGCGATGCGAGCCTCGTCGCAGTGCGCCGCCGCATGCTGAGCCTCGCGCGTGGCGACGGCGGCAGCATGCTGATTCAAGGCGAAGCGGGGTCCGGCCGCTCACGGCTACTGGATGCGTGTGCGCTCGAAGCGAAGCTCGTCGGCGCGGCGGTGCTGCGCGCGGACGCGAGCGACGACCATGGCGAGTGGGGCGTCGCACGCGTATTGGGCGCGCAACTCGTCAGCTTGATGCCGGAGCAGGCGCACGTAGCGGCGCGGCTGTCGCGCGACGTGCTCGGCCTGGTGATCGAAGGCTTGCGCGTCGACGCGACGGCCTCCGTCTCGAACGTGCTGAACGACCGCAGCCTGCTGATCCGAGAGCTCCGCGACTTCATGCTGGCGCTCGCCCGCGAGCAGCGCCTCGTGATCGTGGTCGACGACGCAGACGAGATCGACGAGCCGTCCGCCGCCCTGCTCGCAGCGCTGGCGCACAAGACCGAGCGCCATCCGTTGTTCCTCGCGATCGCAGTCGAACCCGAGCTGGGGATCGCCCCGTCCGCGCCGATGCGGCTACTGCAATTGGTCTCCGATCGCATCGAGCTCGACGCACTGAAGCACGATCAAACCGAGACGTTGCTCCGGTCGGTCTTCGGAGACGTGCCGTACTTGCCGATGGTCGCCGGGCGCATCCACCAGCTCTCGCAAGGCAACCCGCGGACGATCATGGAGCTCGCGCAGCACTTGGTCGATCGCGGGCTCGCGAGCTACGAAGCGGGCACGTGGTCGCTGCCGAATCAGCTCGGTGAGCGCGACTTGCCGGAGACGCTCGCGGCGTCGTTGGCGGCGCGGCTGACCGCACTCTCGAGCGATGCGCGCGAAATCTGCGAAGCGCTGAGTTTGGCCGACACGGACGGCGAGCAGCTGTCGGTGTCCGACTACGTCGATCTCACGATGCACGGCGACTCGCGCCGAGTCTTCGCCGCACTCGACGAGCTCGTCATCGCACGCGTGCTGGTCAGCGACCGCGAGCGTTACCGCTTCAGTCAGCGCGGCTTCACGTCGGTGATGGATCGGTTGGTCGACGACCAACGCCGCAGCTGGCTGCACGCTCGGCTCGCGGATCTGCTCGCAGCTACCGGCGGCGACGTCATGCGCCGGGCCCACCACTTGATGATCTGTCATCGCGATCGCGAGGCAGTCGAGTTGCTCGGCACGATCGACCTGCGGCAGCGCCAAGCCCCGCTCAGCTTGCTCGAGCCCGCAGTGGCAGCCGCCGAGCGGCTACACCTTCCCGCCCTGACCGTACACGAGCTCCGCAAGGTGTTGTTGAACCGCGCCGCGCTCGATTTGGCGACCGACGTGTTCCGCAGCCACGCGCGCTTCGCCTTTGCGGAGCTCGAACGCGACAGCGGGCTTACGCGCTATCGCGAGCTCGACGGGTTGCCCGAAAGTGAGCGGTTGTCGCGCGCGATGAGCGAGACGCAGCAGCGCTACACCGCTACCTCCGAACATGAGCGCGTGTATCCGGTGATCGAAGCGATCCGCGCGCTGTCGGCGTTGTGCGCGCTGCAACGCGGGCTCGCACTCTCGAACTTCGACAAGAAGCTGCTCGATGAGCTGCCTTCGCTCGAACCGTTCATTCCGCTCTCGCCTGCGATTCAGCTCGGCCAGTGGAGCGGCAACGCGCACCGCGACACGCTGATCGGAAGCTTCAACAACGCTCGCACCAGCTACGAACGCGTGCTCGCGCGACTCGCGCAGCCGGACGCGGCAGGTCTCGCGCAAGCCGAACACGCCCGCGTGATGTTTGGCGCGCACTACGTCCTCGGGTTGATCGACGCAGGTCGCGGTGTGCCGACCGCCGAAGGCCACGCGCAGGTACTCGAAAGCGATCGCGCCTACCGCGTGAACGCGTGGCGCGTGCGCATGGTCTGGCAACTCACGCTGGGCGACACCGAAGAAGCGACGCGTTGCCGGCGTCGGGCTGAGCTCACGCTCCTCCAAGAAGGAGGTGCCCAGCAGTACGCAGGTACAACCGCGCTCGGGGAGCTGATCTGTCACATCCTCATCGGCGATGTGTTGGCGATCAAGCACACGAACGAAGCGATCGCGAGGCTCGCGTCGCGATTCGCCGGCTGGCAACCGTTCTTGACCTACGGCCGCGCGAGTTTGTTGCTGATCCAAGGCGACGCACCAGGCGCACTCGCACTCGCGCTCAAAGGGCTCGAGACGGTGCGACCTGGCGAACATGCCGCGTACGCGTACCTCGCGTCGTGTCGCGTGCTCGCGCTCGTCGAGCTCGGTCGCGCCGAAGAAGCTGCGCTGCTCGGCCAGAGCTACGTGGAGACGTGCGATCGCGAGCAGCTCACACCGACCGCGCACATCATCCACACTGCGACTGCACTTGCGCTCGGCAAGAACTCGTCGTTCGAAGCTGCGGTGAAGCTCACCGAGGAAACGATCGAGGTCGCGCGCCAACGCGGCCAGCGCGGCGTGTGCATCGGCAGTATGTACGAAGCACGTGCGCGCCTCGCGACCTGGATGCAGGATCGCGAAGCGTTCCAGCGTTACGCCGACTTGTGCGCGATCGAGTACCGCCACGGGCACAACATGTCGCTCGCGGCAAAGCTCGCGCGCTTGCTCGACGAGGGCCGTCAAACCGACACCGGGGGTCCAGAGTCGATCTCGCCGCCGCGCGCCGATCAAGTCGCACGCGCCCAAGACAGCGAGTTCGCGACCGTGCACAGCCGCATGCTCGAGTGCGTCGACGAAAGCGATCGCGCTCGCTGCGCCCTCACGATCTTGTTGCAGCAGCTCGACAGCTTCGCCGGCTACTTGTTCGGCGTGAACGACAAGAACCACTCGCTGCTCGCGTCGCTGCCGGAAGAAGAAGTCCCCGAAGAGCTGAAGCGCTGGTTCGTCACGTACCTCGCCCAAGAGCTCGCGCCCGATCAGGGGATCGACAGCCAGCCGCGTGCCGCTGGGAGCGGCAAGAGCCGTTCGAACCGGCGCGGTGTCGCGTTCCGCTTCGTCGACGGGCGCGGCCAGCCCTTCGAGCCGCTGTTTTTGACGAAGCCGGATGGGCCGAACCAACGCCTCGCCGCCGTTCTCGTCTACCACGCGAGCAGCGACACTCGCCGCCGACCCGGCCGCGAGCTTCAGCAGGAGATCGCCGAGCAATTGCTCGAACATGGCGATGTAACGGGCATCACGCTCGAGGCGACCGGCACGCAGACTCGGACGCGCTGAGCATGGGGCCCGCGCGCCTGGTGCCGCCAGAACCGCCAGAATCGGGGGAACCTTCGGGACTAGCCCTTGGATGGAGCGGTTCAGGCTGGTATGTAGGATGGTACGCTCTGCTGTCCTTCAGCATTGCCCGGCGCCCACGTGGTTCACGACGTAGATCAGACCGAAACCGAGCGCACCATGCGCGCGAAAGTGCCGGAAGACGAACGTCCGGCAATCCTTTGGGTATTTCCCGAGTACGGACAGATCACTGCGCCCGATCGGCGCTGGGTCGTCGGTCGAGCGGGCAGCTGCAACACGGTCTTGCCCGGTTCCCGCGTCTCGCGTGAGCACGCTGAGATCTCGCCAGTCGGCGCGGCCTTCGGGATTCGAGATCTGGAAAGTCGGAACGGCGTGTCCGTGAATGGGCAGCGCGTGGCCGCGACGGCGCTCGTCAACGGGGACGTGGTTCGGCTCGGCGAGTGGGTCGGCGTGGTCGTGCCCGGGATCTCCGAAGCCGCAGAGTTCGGCGAGATCGCGCCCGGTCTTCTCGGCGGCCCGCGGCTCGCGGCGGAGCTGATGACCGCGCGCAAGCTCGCTGAAAAAGGCATTCCGCTCGTCATTCAGGGTGCGACCGGCACCGGCAAAGAACGCGTCGCTCGCGCTCTGCATGCCTGGAGCAAGCGCAAGGGTGAGTACGTCGGCGTGAACTGCGCCGCGATCCCCGGCGATCTCGCGGAAGCCGAGTTGTTCGGTCACGCGAAGGGTGCGTACACCGGCGCGGATCGGCCGCGGCTCGGTTACTTCCGGCAAGCCGATCAGGGCACGCTACTGCTCGACGAGTTCTTGGAGCTCGCACCGCGCACGCAGGCGAAGCTGTTGCGCGTGCTCGAAGAAAACGAAGTTCAGCCGCTCGGCGAGAACCGTGCGTATCCGGTGAACGTCCTCGTGCTCGCGGCGACGCAACGTCCGCTCGCGGCGCTCGTCGACGCCGGTCACATGCGCAACGATCTCGTCGCACGTCTCGGTGTGTACACGATCCAGCTGCCACCGCTGTCGGAACGCAAAGAAGACGTGCCAGCACTGTTCGCGTATTTCGCGCGCGATCAGGCCGGTGGAAAAACACCGGTCATCGATCCCGAGTTGATCGAATGGCTCTGCATGCAGCCGTGGCCGCAAAACGTGCGTGAGCTCGAGTGGCTCGCCCGCGCGATGGTGGCCCTGCACGACGACGCAGCGTGCCTGACGTTCGAGCACCTGCCGCCTCAATACCGCAATCCCAGCAATACCGCGCCGCCGCTGTCGGCGACGTCGGATCCCGACACCGGCGACACGCGCGAGATCTTCGAGAAGCTGATGAAGGCGCTCGACGAAAATGGCGGCGTGATCGTCCGCGCGGCGGAAGCTCTCGGCATCACACGCCAGAAAGCGTACCGGATCCTCGGTAAGCAACCGGGCTTCGCGCTCGATTCGCTCCGCCGCCGCCGCTGATAGCGCGCGAAAGACGCGAACAGGGCCGACCCGCGACGACCGCTTCGTCGTGCAGCGT
>Ga0193753_10002313_pt1 | contig 15184 bp, 14 predicted proteins | sample H1c2metaG_FD_144925 | JGI IMG/M metagenome (GOLD analysis project Ga0193753, IMG submission 144925) | Soil microbial communities from a riparian zone of the East river system, Colorado, United States - H1c2 | ecosystem: Environmental > Terrestrial > Soil > Riparian zone | place: USA: East... | reverse complement strand
CCGGCGACACGCGGATAAGTTTCTGTGTTTTGATGAGCGCTTCGAGAGTTGCGCGAGGAATGCCGTCGAGCGGCGGCGGCTGAAATCCAGCCTGCTCAAAACGGCGGTCGATTTCGTGGAGCAGCGCGCTTTCCTGGTTGCTCACCTGCGCCCGATGTTCCGCTAGAGCGACCGTCTCACCGCGCAGGCGAAGCGCCGGAAAATTCTGGAACAGAGTCTGAGAGAGATTCGCGTCCAATCCCAAACGCGCCTGGGCGAGAGGAGCCCCCTCCGCAGCTGGGTGCGCGGCATGAAAATCCTTGAGCCAGGTAACGAGCTTCGCACGCCGTTGTTCAATCCAGGATTTTGCCAGCACGAACGAAGCCGAGGCCACGAGCTCAGGATTCTTGCGAATTGCCTGGGTGACCGCCTCGCGAGACAATCCGGTGAGGCGCACGAGATCTTCGACGCGCAGGCCGTTTCGAGCCGCTTCGACCAAGATCTGAATGCGGCGATCGGCGTCGGCCCTGGCAAGCAGGGCGAGGCGCTCGATGGCCTTCGCGCGACTAAGACGCTTTGGAGGAAAGGCGTCGATCACGCAGCCGCCTGCGACGGTCTGGGGTGGCGACATTCGTCTAAGAACGAAACGGTCTCCCGGAAGCGCAAGCACGGGTTGCGACAACTGCAGGCGCGCGAAAGGCGACATCTTCAGGCTGGCCACGACCTCGGCTGTCCCGATGTGCAGTAAGAATTCCTGCCGTTTCAGAGAGATTTCGGCGCCGGTGAGCCAGTCGATTGTCGCGTCGATCGTCACGGTCGACTCGAGCAGTTGCGGAGGCGCAAGGACACAACCGCGGCGAACTTCAGAATGATCGATGCCGGCCAGGTTCACTGCCGTGCGATCGCCGGCAGTTGCTGTTTCGACTTGTTTCCCGTGAACTTGTAGACCGCGAATGCGCGCTTGGCGTTTGATTGGGTGTATCTCGACCGTTTCACCTGTGCGCAGCGCGCCGCTTCCCAAAGTTCCGGTGACAACCGTGCCGAAGCCTTTCACCGCGAAACTGCGGTCGACTGGCAGCCGCGTGATACCAGCGCCGTCGCGCCTTGCCTCTTCTCGTGCGAGCAAAGCAAGTTGTCGTTTGAGTTCCTCGATGCCGTTTCCGGTCAAGGCGCTTGCCGGAAGGATAGGCGCCTCGGCCAGAAACGAACCCTCACAAAGTTGTCTGATGTCGCCGGCTACGCTCCGCAACTGCGCCGGCTCGACCAGATCGCATTTGGTCACGACGATCAGCCCGCGTTGGATGCCCAGCAGGCGGCAGATATCGAAGTGTTCGCGGGTTTGTGGCTTGATCGATTCGTTGGCCGCTACTACGAGCAGGACTGCCTCGATGCCCCCTGCGCCCGCAAGCATGTTCTTAATAAACCGCTCATGGCCGGGCACATCGACAAAGCTGATCCGTTCGCCGCCGGCAAGGGTGAGATGCGCGAAGCCGAGATCGATAGAAATGCCGCGTGCCTTTTCCTCCGGCAAACGGTCGGTATCGATGCCCGTCAGCGCGCGGACCAGCGCGGTCTTCCCATGGTCGATATGGCCCGCGGTTCCAACGACAAGCCCACGCATATTACTATTTGACATGTTGCGGATATGAGTACACGTTGGCTGGAGGAAGTGCGGCGGCGCCACGCGCGCGCCGAGGCGGGTGGCGGCGAGGAGCGGCAGAAGCGGCAGCACGCGGAAGGCAAGCTTTCGGTGCGCGAGCGGATCGATCTGCTGCTCGACGAAGGAACGTTTGAAGAGCTGGACAAGCTGGTCCGGCACCGAAGCCAGAACTTCGGCATGCAGAATAACGTGATCGAGGGCGACGGCTTCGTTACCGGGCACGGACTGGTGCATGGCCGGCAGGTGTTCGTTTTTGCCCAGGATTTTACGGTCTTCGGCGGGTCGCTATCGGAAGCGAATGCGCAAAAAATTGTGAAGCTGATGGATCTGGCTCTCAAGACTGGGGCGCCGATTGTTGGACTGAACGATTCGGGTGGAGCGCGCATCCAAGAAGGAGTGGTGTCGCTCGCCGGCTACGCGGATATTTTTCTGCGCAACACGCTCGCGAGCGGGGTGATCCCGCAAATTTCGGCCATCATGGGTCCCTGCGCGGGCGGGGCGGTTTATTCGCCCGCTCTTACCGATTTCGTGTTCATGGTCGAGGGCACCAGCCACATGTTCGTCACGGGTCCCGAGGTCATCAAGACCGTGACGCATGAAGATGTGACAAAGGAGGACCTGGGCGGAGCCGTCACGCACAATTCTGTGAGCGGCGTGGCGCATTTCATGTCGCATGACGACGAAGACTGCTTGCGCAGCATACGTGAGTTGCTGACGTTTCTGCCGCAAAACAATCTCAACGGCGTGCCGCGCCTCGCATCAAAGGATCCGGAAGACCGCGCCGATCCGGAGTTGGACACGCTGATTCCGGTCGAATCGAACAAGCCGTACGACATGAAGGACGTGATCTCGCGCGTCGTCGACGACGGCAATTTCTTTGAAGTGGCGGAGCATTTCGCGCGCAACATCCTGGTCGGCTTTGCACGTATGGCGGGCGAGACGGTGGGCATAGTCGCCAATCAGCCGGCCCATTTGGCGGGATGTCTGGATATTAATTCGTCTACGAAGGGAGCCCGTTTCGTGCGTTTCTGCGATGCCTTCCAAATCCCGATCCTCACGTTCGAAGACGTGCCGGGTTTTCTCCCCGGGACGAGTCAGGAGTTCGGCGGAATCATCCGCCATGGCGCGAAGCTGCTCTACGCTTATGCGGAGGCGACGGTTCCCAAGATCACGGTCATCACGCGCAAGGCATACGGCGGCGCATATTGCGTGATGGGCTCAAAGCACCTGAGAACGGACATCAACTTCGCCTACCCGACGGCGGAAATTGCGGTGATGGGTCCGGAAGGTGCGGTGAATATTCTATACCGGCGAGAGCTCGAGGCGGCTGGCGGCTCGGACGAGCTTCGGCAAACGAAGATCGACGAATACCGCGACCACTTCGCGAACCCGTTTGTAGCGGCGGAACGGGGCTATATCGACGACGTGATCGAGCCCCACGAAACGCGCCGGAAAGTAATTCGCGCGCTGCGGATGCTAGCGAACAAGACCGACACCATGCCAAAGAAGAAGCACGGGAATATCCCGCTTTAATTTATTCCGAATCGCTCGCGACCTTCAGCACCGCCAGGAACGCCTCTTGTGGAATATCGACGCGCCCCACGCGCTTCATACGGCGTTTGCCGGCCTTCTGTTTTTCGAGTAGCTTACGTTTGCGGCTGATGTCGCCGCCGTAGCACTTGGCGAGTACGTTCTTGCGCAGGGCCGAGATGGTTTCGCGCGCGATGATCTTCGTGCCGATGGCGGCTTGCAGCGCGACCTCGAACATTTGACGCGGGATCAGCTTGCGCAGGCGCTCGATGAGCAGTTTGCCGCGCTCGTGGGCGAAGTCGCGGTGCACGATCATCGAAAGTGCATCCACCGGCTCGCCCGCCACCAGGACGTCCAGCTTCACCATGGGCGACACGCGATGGCCGGACAGCTGGTAATCGAGTGACGCATAACCGCGCGAGGCCGACTTCAGACGATCGTAGAAATCGAGCACGATTTCGTTGAGCGGCAGCTCATAGAGTAGCAAGACGCGCCCGGCGCCAATGTACTCGAACTTCTTCTGGATTCCGCGTTTTTCCTCGAGTAGCTTCAGAATCTCGCCAATATACTCGTCGCGCGTGATGACGGTGGCGTCGATGATCGGCTCGTCCGTTTTCTCGATCATGGAAGGCTCTGGGAACTTCTGCGGATTGTTGATCTCGAGCACGGTACCGTCGGTGGTCGTTACACGGTAGCGGACACCGGGGGCGGTCGTAATCAGATCGATTTGAAATTCGCGTTCCAGCCGCTCCTGGATGATCTCCAAATGTAGGAGACCCAGAAAACCACAGCGGAAACCAAAGCCGAGCGCTACCGAACTTTCAGGCTCGAAGTTGAAGGCGCTGTCATTGAGCCGTAGCTTCTCGAGCGCATCGCGCAACAAACCATGCTCGTGCGATTCCACCGGGTACAAGCCGGCGAAGACCATCGGCTTAATCTCCTGGAAACCCGGCAGCGGCTCCGTGGCGGGATTCGCATCGTCGGTAATCGTATCACCGATTAGCGCGTCCGATACGGTCTTGATGTTGGCGAACATGAATCCCGCTTCGCCGGCGGTGAGCTCGTCGCACGGCACCGGCTTGGGCGATTGAAAGCCCAGGCCGTCCACTTCGTGGACGGAGCCGTTCGACCATAATCGAATCTTTTGGCCCTTGCGCAGCGAGCCGTCGACGATACGGGTGAGAATGATCACGCCGCGATAGGGATCGAACCAGGAATCGAAGATTAGCGCGCGCAGCGGCGCCTCTGGATCGCCCTTGGGAGGCGGGACGCGCTCGACCACGGCTTCCAGGATCTCCTCAATGCCAATTCCATTTTTTGCGCTTGCCAGAATCGCGCCGCTTGCGTCGAGGCCGATGACCTGTTCAATTTGCTCGCGTATGCGTTCGGGCTCGGCCGAAGGAAGATCGATTTTGTTGATGACCGGGATGATTTCGAGATTGTGATTAATAGCGAGATAGGTGTTGGCGAGCGTCTGAGCTTCCACGCCCTGCGAAGCGTCTACCACCAGCAGCGTTCCTTCGCACGCTTGTAAACTGCGCGAGACTTCGTACGTGAAATCGACGTGACCTGGCGTGTCGATGAGGTTTAACTCATAAATATTCCCGTCTTTGGCCTTGTAATTCAAACGGACGGCATGCGCTTTGATCGTGATGCCGCGTTCGCGCTCGAGATCCATGGTGTCCAGGACCTGTTCCATCATTTCGCGCTGCGCCAGCGCGCCGGTATGCTCGAGCAATCGATCCGCCAGCGTGGATTTTCCGTGATCGATGTGCGCAATGATGGAGAAGTTACGGATGAGGCGGGGATCCATGTTGCGCTAGACTGAGGGGTAGTAAACCCAAGTATCCCATAGCGAGTGCGTTTCCTCTGGGTGCGCGCTTACCGTTCTTTTTCATGTCTCATCGAGTGCTCCAAGGTTCACTGGACGCGAGCGGCCTGCGCATAGGCGTCATCGTGAGCCGCTTTAATGAATTCATCACCGAGCAGTTGGCTAAAGGCGCGTTGGAGGTTCTCGAAAAGCATGGCTGTTTGCAAGAGAACGTTCGTTTTGTGAAGGTGCCTGGCGCCTGGGAACTGCCGATCGCGGCCAAACACCTGGTCACGCACTGCGACGCGATTGTCGCTTTGGGCGCGGTGGTGCGCGGCGATACACGCCACTTCGACTATGTGGCGGGAGGCGCGGCGGAGGGCCTGCAGCGAGTGAGCCTCGATTCGGGTGTACCGATCGCATTCGGCGTACTGACCACCGACACATTACAGCAGGCGATGGATCGCGCCGGCGGCAAGAGCGGTAACAAGGGCTCGGAGGCTGCCGAGGTGGCGATTGAGTTGGCGAACCTGATTCAGCGACTAAAGGAACAACCGTAAGCGTGGCGGCTCGGCACAAATCCCGTAGGCGCGCGCTGCAGGTCCTCTTCGAATGGGACATGCGCGGCGACTCCATCGATCGCGCAATCCAGCACTACTACGACACCCTGCATTCGGACGACGAGCAGGACGACAAGCCTCTGAAGGCCGATAAATTCATGGAGCAGCTTGCGCGCGGAACGGCCGCCGATGCCGCCGAGATCGATAAGAAGATTGTCGCCAAATCGCAGCACTGGCGTCTCGATCGCATGGCCGTGGTCGATCGTAATATTCTGCGCCTGGCAATTTACGAATTGGGATTGGCCGAGCTGCCGGCGCCGGTCGTGATCGACGAAGCGCTTGAATTAGCGCGGCAATTTTCGAGCGATGAGTCGCTCGCGTTTATCAACGGCGTCTTGGATGCAGTCCATCGGCAGACCCAACCGCTCAGCTCATGAACCATCCGCCATTGACGTGAATGGTTTGTCCGGTCATGTAGGCATTCTTGGCTAACATCACGGCTACTTCCGCGACCTCTTCCGGAGTTCCATAGCGGCCCACGGGGATGCGATCGGGCCGCGCATTCAAATTGGCCTTCACCATCTCGGTTTCGATCAGCGCGGGAGCTATGGCATTGATCGTGATGCCTTCCGTGGCTAACTTCTGGGCATAGTAGCGCATCATGCCCAGCATGCCGGCCTTCGAAGCGGCATAATGCGGGCCGACGATGCCACCAACCTGCGCCGCCACCGAAGAGAGATTCATGATGCGGCCCCACCGCCGCTTTCGCATACCGGGCAGGACGGCCTGTGTGACAAGGAAGCAGGACTTCAAGTTCGCGGTGATCACTTGATCCCAATCCTCCTCGGTAATCTCTTCAATCGGCTGAGTACGGGCGATACCAGCGTTGTTCACGAGAATGTCGATCGGTCCGAGCGCGTCTTCGACGCCGCTGACAAGGCGCTCGACGCCGTTCGCGGTCGCGACGTCTGCCTGGATGCTGACGCATCGTCGTCCAAGGCCGCGAATTTCTAACTCCACAGCTTGCGCTTCGCCCGCGCGCGTCAGAAAGTTGATCGCGACATCGGCGCCTTCGGCGGCAAGCGCGTATGCGATCGCGCGGCCAATCCCCCGGCTGGAACCGGTCACCAAGGCTACTTTCCCGTTCAGGTTGTTCATCTCTACTTTCCAATACAGAACGTCGAAAATATCCGATTCAGAATGTCGTCGGCTGTGGTGGCTCCGGTCACAGCGTCGATAGGCCGGAGCGCGGCGTAGAGGTCGAGCAGCAGCATCTCGTGCGGTAAACCGAAATCCACGGCGCGGCGGGTGTTTTCGAGCGCTTCCTGGCTTTCCCGCAGCAGCGCGGCGTGGCGGATGCTCGTGATGGATCCGCTTTCGGGCGCCACTGGTCCATTCGGCGCGAGGCGGCGCAAGATCGCTTGCCGCAATTCCGGGATGCCTTCGCCGGTAAGCGCCGAAACCGGCAGCACGTCTGCAATTTCGGTGAGGCGCCGTTCGAGATCACACTTATTTCCGGCTAGCAGCGGTTTGCGGCTCCCCAGTTTCTCGATCAACTCGCGGTCTTCCGGTGTCAACGCAGTCGAGAGATCGAGCACGAGTAGCGTCAAGTCCGCTTCGGCCATCGCTTGATAGCTGCGCTCAATGCCCAGACTCTCGATGGTGTCGTGGCTTTCTCGAAGACCGGCAGTATCGACCAGTTTGACGGGAATTCCTTCCATCGAAATGGCTTCGGAAACCAGATCGCGCGTGGTGCCGGCGATGTCGGTCACAATGGCCCGGTCCTGCTCGAGCAGCCGGTTGAAGAGGCTGCTCTTGCCTACGTTCGGACGCCCGGCAATGGCGAGTGTGAAACCTTGATGGACCAATTTGCCGGCTTCGAAGCTCGAGACCAGACTTCGCAACGCCTTGTCGATAGGATCCAGCCGCGTCAGAATGTCTTCGGCGGAGGCGACACTGATATCGTCTTCGGCAAAATCGATTCCGGCTTCGAGCAGTGCGATCAATTCCAAGAGCTGTTCTTTGAGGGGCCGAATGCGGCGCGACAGCGAGCCATCGATTTGCTGCGCGGCTACGCGTGCCTGGTACAAAGTGGTCGCGTCGATCAAATCGCGTACCGCTTCGGCCTGCGGAAGATCGATGCGGCCGTTGAGATAGGCGCGTAGTGTGAATTCGCCCGGCTCGGCCAGGCGGGCGCCGTTCTCCACCGCGCGCTCTACACATAGACGCAAGACAACCGGCGCGCCGTGGCAAGAGATCTCGACCACATCGTCTGCCGTATAGGAACGGGGGCCTTCAAAAAACGTGACGACCACTTGGTCAACGACAGCGCCGCTAGTATCAGTCAGTTCGGCCAGCTCGCTCGTCCAACTGCGCCAATGGGCTTGGCCGTGGAAGCGCAGAATGCGGGTAGCGATTTCGCGGCTACGTGCGCCGGATAGACGGATGACGCCTAGCCCGGCGCGTGCCAATGGAGTGGAAATGGCGACAATGGTGTCGCGCAAGTTCATTAACACGGGCCACGATCGCGATCGCCATAGTGTGGACGCGGCGGCATGGGCGGAGCGGGCGGCGTCGGCATATCCGCCGGAACAACGACGACGGCGCGGCCGGGACCTACGCCGACGCTTTCGCTGCGCAATTCCGTTTCGTTGCGCAAGGCCAAGTGGATCACCCGGCGCTCGCGGCTACTCATTGGATTGAAGTGGAAGGGCGTATGCGTGCTCTTGACTCTTTCGGCCGCCGTCAAGGCGCTCATGCGCAGTTCTTCGACGCGCAGTAGCCGGTAATCGTTCGCATCGAAAGAAATCAACGAATGATCTTCAGCGGGAAGACGTATCGCCTCCATCGAGAGATGCTCGAGGGCCAGCAGCAACTCGCCGCGATTGGCTAACAGGAGTTCTACATCCTCGCCCGCGAAATTGACCGTAACGTCCGGATTCTCGACTTCCGGATGCGGATTTTCCAAAGACCGCAGCTCATAGGAAAGCGCCAGGCTCGCATGCGTGAGCAGCGGGTTCAGAAATTGATCGAGCCGCGGCCGCAGTGAATCGACGGTGTATTTCATGCGGGTCTATTTTTTGACAGTTCCTTTTACAGGCGCTTTCGACGGCGCGCCCTTATTGGCGAGAGCTCCCGCCGTGGCGGATAGCGGCGTCGGCATGAACCGATTGATAATGAGCTGCTGTGCGATTCCCACCAAGTTTCCGGTTAAATAATATAGTACAAGTCCCGAGGACAGGTAGTAGAACATAAAGCCGAACATGAGCGGCATGATCATCATCATGCGCTGCTGATTCGGGTCCACGCCCGCGGCAGGCGTCATCTTTTGCGACAGGAATTGTGTGACGACCAGAATGATCGGCAGCATGTGAATTGGAAGTGTCTCGGCCGCGGAAAGATCCCGTACCCAAAGCCAGGGAGCGTGCCGCAATTCGATGGCGATACTTAGGACGGTATAGAACGCATAGAGGAAGGGAAGCTGGATGATCATCGGCAGGCAACCGCCGACGGGATTGACGCCTTCCTTTTTATAGAGCGCCATCACCTCCTGGTTCTGCTCAGCCTTTTTGGGGTCGCGCAGGCCGATGTTCTTGTACTTGGCGTTGATGGCTTGGATCTGCGGCTGCAGCTTCTGCATCTTGCGCGCGGACTTCAAGCTCGACAGGCGCAGCGGGAAAAGCGCCAGATTGATGATCAGCGTGACGACAATGATGGCCCAACCGTAGTTGCTGGTCCAGTGGTCCCGCACCCAGTTGAGCGACAGGAACAGCGGCTGCGCAATCACCCGAAAGAATCCCCAATTGATAATTGTCGCGAGCTTCGGGTTGACTCGCCGCAGGATGTCGATGTCTTTCGGACCTACGAATAGCGAAAGATCGTTCTGCGCGCCCGTGGCCACGCCAACGCCGGCATAGGCGGCGGGCTTTTCTTCGTGGGGCGGTTTGACGTCGTCGGAATAGGTGCGGACTTCGAGCGCGTTACCTTCGGCGGGTAGCGCCACGGCGGCGAAGAAGACGTCTTCGAGTCCACCGAAGGTGAAATTTCCGGAGTCGGAGAAAGGCCCGTTCTTGGCATCTTTTGCGGACTTGGTAATCAGCTTACTCGCGCCGGTGTCGTAATGCACGGTATGAACGGCGGCCGCCGGAGCACGCACGGTTTGATCGCCGAAGCCACCGCGCCACATGAGCAGATGCGGAATAGGCGTGTTATTTTGGACGACCGTCGATTTGACGGCCGCCAGATAACTGTCCTTTGAAAATACAAAGGACTTGCGGACGGTGGCGCCGCCATCCGAATATTCGTATTCGACGCTAGTTCGATCGGCCGAGACCTTTGCCTCATACAGAACCTTGTTCGGATCGAAAGGCGGTTTCTGCCCGGTGAAGTCGATGGAAAATGGCGCCGGAAGATTGCTGGCGGCCAGGTTGATCAACTCGAGCGGTTTACCCGCGTCATCGTTGAATTTCTTGAGAATCCAACTCTTGATCGTCGCGCCCTGGTTGGTGAAGACGATGCGGTACACGTCCGTCTCGATGATGCTTTCGACAACGGCGGCGGCGTGAACCTGCGCACCGCTTGCGGCGGATACCGCATTTTCATTCGGTGGAAGCGCCGTCGCCGGCGGCTTCTGAGCAAGCTGCGCCGCCGGTATGTCTTTCACCGGCTCGGCTGGTTTAGGCCCAGGCGCCGGTTTAAAGAGGTACTGAGAAGCGAGCAGCACCAGCATCATCAACGCGAGCGCAAGCGGCAGGCGCTTCTGGAGCGAAGGCGGTTCCGGCGGAGCCGCGCCCGGACTATTGGACATAGATAGATCTCAAAGTCATGGCTATAGTCATACGCTAGCGGACCGGGTCGTAGCCGCCCTCGTGGAACGGATGACAGCGGCCCAGCCTTTTCAATCCCAGCCACACGCCGCGGAGAACTCCATATTGCTCGACCGCAGCCAGCATGTATTCCGAGCAAGTGGGGCGATAGCGGCAGGCCGAAGGGAGAAGCGGAGACAAGAACAACTTGTAGCCTTTGAGTGCGGTGATCACAATTATCTGCATCGGGCCAAGACCCTCCCGACTTCGCGGCGTAGCTCTTCAAACGGAGCGTCGAGGACGCTGCGCCGCGGGTTGAACACGATGGCCCAGCCCGCCGCGGCCGTATCCAATTGTCCGCGAACCGCTTCGCGCATGCGCCGTTTCAGTCGATTCCGGTCGACCGCTTTGCCGACCGCGCGCGGCACAGTGAACCCGAAGCGGGCAGGCGCTTGTTGGCTTTCCAAGCGCAGACAGAAGGCGGCGAAATAACGGCTGGTCATGCGGACACCGTCTCGATAGGCGCTGCGAAACTCGGAGGATCGAACAACCCGGCTTGGTTTTGGAAGTGCCAGCGGATAAAATTACCCGAGCTGCGACTACTTCGCCTCGCGGACGGCACGCTCATCGCTTACCGTCAATTTGTGGCGGCCTTTCGCGCGTCGCCGCGACAGCACTTCGCGGCCATCCGCGCTCTTCATGCGGGCGCGAAAACCGTGGGTCTTGGCGCGCTTTCGATTGTTCGGCTGAAATGTACGTTTGGGCATGGCAATCCTTATCTGCGGGTTCTAATACAAGTGGAAACGTACGGGCGAGAACGTGGCAAAAGACGCGCTGTTAGTAATCCACCAAAAATCTAAGCTTTAGTATATCGCTGCCGGAAAGGGCGTCCTAGCGAGGGCACTAGGCAATCTAAAGTACCAGAACGGAAACTAGTACTAAACGCCTCTCTCGGAGTGCCTCAAAAGGGCATCACTTGCCCTTAATCCGGTGAACAATGAAGGCCTATACGAGGAACACTATATGAAGCTACGTTCGCTACCGAAAATCGCACTTCTCCTTTCAGTTCAACCACTTGTCGTTCTTGCATCGCCTTTTGCCCAGACCAATCTCGTTTCTAACGTTCCGGGTTTGGCGGCGAATTTCGATCCAAACCTAAAAAATCCGTGGGGTGTATCACACACTGCCACCAGTCCGTTTTGGGTTTCCAATCAAGCGTCGAATAATTCCACGCTCTACAATGCCGCGAGCATTCCGCAAGCGCTAGTTGTCTCGGTGCCGAGCGGGCCCACCGGTCAAGTACAAAACTCTTTTGGCGGGACCAATTTCGTGGAGAACGGCGCGGCGGCTACGTTCATCTTTGCGACCCTCGCGGGCTCGATTGACGCTTGGAACGCGGGCAACGGGACCACGGCGGCGCTGGTGCGGTCTACGCCTGGAGCGGTCTACACCGGACTTGCGATTGGCAGCAACGCCTCCGGCAATTTTCTTTACGCCGCGAATTTCGCGGGCGGCCGTATTGACGCTTTCAGTTCCACCTTTGCCCCGACATCGCTTGCCGGCTCGTTTGTTGACCCCACTTTGCCGGCCGGCTATGTGCCCTATAACATTCAAAACATTAGCGGAAAACTCTATGTCGAGTATGCAAAGGCCGATCCGATTACGCATGAAGCGGCGGAGGGAGCTGGCATCGGAGTGGTGAATGTTTTCGATACCAACGGAAATTTTCTGCAGCGCATTCATAGCGGCGGCCCACTCAACGCTCCGTGGGGGATTGCGATTGCGCCCGCCGGATTCGGCGAATTTGGCGGTGACGTTCTGGTCGGCAATTTCGGCGATGGCACGATCAACGCGTTCGATCCCATCACCGGCGCCTACGTGGGCACGCTTCGGGATTCTTCGGGCAACCCAATCGTCAACGACGGTTTATGGTCGCTGGATTTCCGGGCGGTCGGGTCCGGATTCGATCCGAATGCGTTGTTCATAACGGCCGGTATCAACGACGAGAACGACGGTTTGTTCGCCGAAATTAAAGCTGTGCCCGAGCCGGCTGCCATGGCTCTGGTGGCGATGGGCTTCCTGGGTCTGGCGGGGATCGCTCGCCGTCGGCGACGCGCTTAAAGAGGGCGTTAGGCGGCGTCGGCGAGTTTGCGCGCGGAACCGTCAAGATCGAGAGCGCGGCGTTTGATTTCGGCAAGTGAAAATTCGAAGCCAAATGCCGCGGGATCGAATTCCTGCCGTGGTTGTTCCTGGAGGGAACGGATATATTGACGGGCTGCGGTATCCAAACGCGCTTTGGCTTGCTGTTTGCGCTTGGCCTGTAGTTCACCGAGCGCGGCGGTGTCTTTGTCGCGCTGGCGGCGCAAGCGGCTTTCCTGAATGCTGAGATTGTTGAGCTGGCGCTGGTAGGCGAGGAAGACCTGGGCTTCGATCAAGTGCTTGCGGACGGCTTCGTCTTCGTTGGCGAAGGAGCCCGCGAACTCGAGGCGGCCTACGGCGTAGATGCCCATTTCGAGTGAGGGAATGCGGAGTAGACGCCACTGGGTATCGGCGAGAGATTGGACGAGATTGCGTTCGTCATCGCCGGCCGGCGCGTAGTGTTCGATGAAACTGGACAAGTGCGCCTGGTACAGGGCGGCCTCGTCGCCGGGGAGCAGAACGGTCCGGCCGGTGAGCCCGGACTTGACTGCGTTGAGAGAGGATTTGGCTTTACCGGTCTCGGAGGTGGGGCCGGTGCTGAGCTGCGGGTTCTTTTGATTCGCGGCGATTTGGGCGGCAGTAGACATAAGAAAAGCTTCCTTAAATGGAAATGGCCCGCCGATTTTATTCGGCGAGCCTGCGTGACGGTAGCATATGGCGGGCTGAAAACGGCTCGCGGGGTGCGGTCAAAACCACGTTAAATCCTGATTGTTGAAGCGGATAGAAATATTTTCATCACGTGTGAACGACTTCGAAGATTCACGCAGACGGCAAAAAACGACCGTCCGCGCCACGTCCCGAATCGGAAAGACTAATTTTGCAAGCGGCTCGTGTCACCCAATTTCCGGATGAGGAGCGCTCGGCCTAGGATTTTTTTGCCTGCGGGATCGTACAGGTTACCACGCCTATAAAACAAGATTGTTTATTTTCGCAATCGCAAGCATAATCAACGGCGTGAAAACGGAAACCGTGAAGCTTGGCGATCTGGAGATGTACTGCGAGATGGAAGGCGCTGGAGAACCTCTCCTGCTGTTACATGGAGGCACGGGTTGTCACGAAGACTGGGCTTACGCAGGACGTGACTAATTTGTGCGGGAATATTCAGTAATTGCGCCGGACGCCCCGAGGCCATGGAGCAACGAGCAATCCCCGCGCGACGATTACGCACCGGCAATGTGCACTGGACATGCTCTCGCTGCTAGACCATCTGGGAATTCGCAAGTGCCGGGCAATCGGCTTGAGTATGGGCGGAAACATTTTGCTACACATGGCAACTATGCAGCCGGATCGCATTGAGGCGATGATCGTTGTCAGCGCAACGATGTACTTTCCGGAACAAGCTCGCGCCATCATGCGACAAATTCCAGCACCTGACAACCAGCCAACACAGGAATGGGAGAGGATGCGCGGAAGTCACAAACACGGTGATATACAAATCACAAAATTGTGGGACTGGACTCGCGGCTTGGAGGACAGCTACGACGACATGAATTTCACGCCACCCTCTCTTTCGAGAGTGACGGCACTCACGTTGATCGTCTATGGAGATCGCGATCCACTTTACCCGGTTGAAATGGCCGTAGCAATGTACCGTGCTATCGCGCGGTCCTTTCTGTGGGTGGTTCCAAACGGAAGCCACAGTCCGATCTTCGGGGATGCGGCTCCTCAGTTCGCACAGACTGCGCTCAAGTTCTTTCAAGCCGCATCTCAGTGAGATTTCGAGACCCAGCTAAATTACTCGAGGTGTACCTACTACGGTGCAATCCTTTGAGCCGCCGCGAGTGAGCCCTTTTTGCATTCGCTGGCTCACGGGTGCGCAATCACCATCAGCGTCGCCGCGCGGCGCAGGACGCATTCGAGCGCCGTCTGTAGATTTTCAGGATCGAGCGCTGCGAAACTCTCGTCGAGGATGACCAGGCTCGCGTCTTGTAACAGTGCGCGGGCGATGTAGATGCGGCTGCGCTCGCCATGCGAGAGTTGCCAGCCGCCTTCGCCAACCATTTGAAGAAGGCGACTGGGCATGCGATCGAGCAAATCTCCCAAGCCGAGTTCGCGGCACAGGGTTTCCGCTGCTTCCATATCGGCGCCGGTCGCTGGCCAGCGGCGGCCCATTAGTAGGTTGAAGGCCAGTGTTTCGGTCAGAATGTAGTTCTCGTGAAATTGCGGAGCCGCCGCGATGCGATGCCGCCACTCGACCTCTCCCAGCGTGTGCTGATCCATGCCGTTCATCAGTAGCAGGCCGGATTCGGGCTGCCGCATGCCGGAGAGAAGCGACGCGAAGGTGGTCTTTCCGCCGCCGGAGGGCCCTTCGAGCAAGATGCGCTCGCCGGTCTGAATGGCGAGACTGCAGGCACGCAGCGCGGGGTTTCCGGCGCTGCGATAGCGGAATGTGATGCGGTCGGCTTCGATCAATTTTTGCCGCGGCGCAGCATGCGCGGCCGCTGGAGACTCGCCTAAGATTTCGTACTGTTCGGCCGCCTTCAACAACGGCCGGATGCCTTTCCAGGCCACCACCGCAATGGCGATGTCGGCGAAGGAGGACGACAATTTCCGAAATGCCGTGTAGGCGAGAAGAATGCCGCCGAGCAGAATGGCCATCCGCGAACTCGAACTGCGCGGCGCAAGAATGGAAGGCGCGAGG
>Ga0193753_10002312_pt1 | contig 15185 bp, 6 predicted proteins | sample H1c2metaG_FD_144925 | JGI IMG/M metagenome (GOLD analysis project Ga0193753, IMG submission 144925) | Soil microbial communities from a riparian zone of the East river system, Colorado, United States - H1c2 | ecosystem: Environmental > Terrestrial > Soil > Riparian zone | place: USA: East River... | reverse complement strand
TTCTTACTCAATGTTATGTAACCCTTGGTGATGAATCTCTTCTGGATCCAATACAGAGAGGAATGAATTTTTACATCATTACACAACAGGGAAACCCGCAAGGCGGATGGGGCCAGCAATACAATATGGATCTTAAGCCCGCTCATGCACGATCTTATGAACCTCCTGCTTTTTTGCCTTCTTTTACCTCCGATCACATAAAGCTATTATTACGGTTTTATGAATATACCGGCGACCGTAAGTTTTTGGCAAGGATCCCCGATGCCATAGAATGGCTTGAGAATACGCGTCTCCCTAAAGAGGAAACGCTAAATGGCCGGTACACACACCCTACATTCATTGAAGCGGGCACAAATAAAGCAATTTACGCCCATCGGACAGGTACAGGCATTACGGATGGCCGTTACTGGTGGGATTATAAAGATGAAAACCCGCTTATGCATTATGGGGCAAAAACAAATGTGCCATTGGATAAATTAAAAGAGGAATACAAAAGAATAAGCGCGCTTTCCCCGGAGGAAGCTACAAAAAATTCGCCCCTTAAAGTTGAGAACTATCAGAATAATAGCACACCTCAAAAATATTATGAAATGACGTGGCCCCTGGCTGATGGTCCTGATGTTGCGCGCCGGAATTATAAATCCACGGCCCAACCAGTGGATGAAGCACAGGTCAGGTCGGTTATCAGCTCACTGGATCCGGAGCATCGCTGGATGGTTAAACATATACAAATCAGCCGCCCCTATGCTATTTCCAAAAGTGGAATTGAAACAAATACGGCAAAGCTTAGCGATGCAAACGGGAAAGGAATAGTGGATGCCTCTGACCAGCAATATATTTCGGTAAGGGAATACGAAAAAAACATGACGCTGCTGATCAACTATATAACGCAAAAGCAGAAATAAAAGAAAAACTATTCTCTTAAAAAGCTGTCTAAAAATGATTTGAGTGATTTCATGTAGTGCAAGTGGCCGGTGGGGACACCGGCCACGGACACCGGCGGATCGCCGCGGTTGGTGTCCCCACCAACCGCAACATGGAAAACGAAAATTTCATTTTTAGACAGATTCTAAGGCACTTTGGATGCAAAAAGAAGCAATCATGAAAATCGCTATTTCAAAACATGTAGTGCCCTTTATTATTTGGGCCTGTTATTTTGCGGGGATGAAAAGCTTCTGCCAGACAAAGGTAAATGACCAGGCAACAGCAGTTCGCAAATCCCCGGTTTCCTACCACATGTCTTTCGACAACAGGGATTTTTTTAATGAAGATTTCATTGAGCAGTCAGGTAAAAAATCTGTTGAAGAAAGAAAAATTGATTTTCCCGCAGGCAAATTCGGTAAAGGGATCCGCATGAGTTTTATTCCTGCTCCTCCTGACGATGATAATATGTCAGGCATTGACCTTGATCTGATCACGGCAGTAATATTTAACACAACACCCGGCAACACCATGGGCTTTAACGAACCGTTTATCTGGGGTAGTGGCCGGGTCAATACCAGGCTGGGGGCAGTTGCTTTTTGGGCAAAAGGCAAATTACCTTACGCCGGTCCGCTTTTCGAGCAAACTTCTATCTCCTTTGGACGCAAGGAACGTGACCTTATTGGCGTGGTAAGCGACAAGGACAACAAACTTTCAGCTTATGTGCAGGATGCGCGTTATGTCCGTCATGAAATAAAATCTGAGGTTGTCTGGGATGAAGCTGGCTGGAATCATATTGTACTGAACTGGGATTGGGCAAATGGCATGGAGCTATGGCTGAACGGAAATAAGATCGCTTCATCCTCAGGAACCGACGGATGGTTTGAAACAGCGCCCCCGGGGCTTTTTCATTTGCCTGCCCCGGGGCTTATTTATGATGAACTCTACCTGCTTGACAGGCCGCTTTCTGAGCCGGAAATAAAAAAACTGGTATCGTCAAATATACCACCGGAAGAAGAATCGCCCGTTTACCACAGGGCCAGCTATGATGAAAAGCGGATAGCGCAATACAGCGGTGCCGACAGAAGTGAAAACTTGCCCGTGGCTTCGCCTGACAAAGCATTCTCTATTGCAGAGGTTTGGCCCGGCAATGTTTCGGATGGCCATATTCCCGGTTGGTATGTCGCAGACGGGCGTAACGAGATGGCCTGGCCGCACACTTATGCCTTTTTTACAATAATTCCCGGTGATGGCGATTTTCACGCCGAAAAAGTTGATGTTAAGACGCCGCCTCAATCGAAAGTGAATTATGTTGTACTTACGGGCAATCTTACCAACGTTAAAGTGCAGGCCGGTCCCCCGGATCAGAAAGACCCGAAGGATCTGTTTAGTGTGCCGCCAGGTAATCGTTTCTTTTACGGCTCGGCAATCACCGCTGTTAAGGGAGCCAGTTTCAGGATCCCGTTTACTGAAACTTATGGCACGCCGGGCGATTTTCATGGTGATGTAAAACTGCCTCTCTCAGGAGAAAAACGTATCCAGGATATTGGGTTATACTATTATAATACAATTCCGGCTGCCGGGTATCGGTTACAGGGCGATAAGCTTACGCTCAGCATTGCTGATGCTGCCCTACCCATGGATCGGCGCACCCGGTTTGCCATAAATGCAATCACCGCCAGGGACGAGCGTAAAATTGCAGTGGCATCTGCTGCTGTTTCAAAAGAAAGTGCCGGGGCTGTAGACATAGGTGCTTTTAGCCGTCTGAATATTATGAGCGAACCCTATAATAATGCTATAGGAATAACAGGAGTAACACTTTCGCTCCCTGTAAAAACATCCAATCAGGAGGAGGTTCTTTTCGTAAGGGTGCACGATCCTGCTTTGCCCCTGCGCCTGTGGAACCAGTTTACAATAAAACTCAGGGGCTTCAATATGGGCTATAAAAAGCTTTTGCTCACCATTAACTTCCAGGATATGGTGCTTACTGGGGGAGACAGGCTTTGGGTAGATATAGGAACAGTTGGAAAAACGGAGATCAGCATCGGCGACAAAAATAATCCGGCTCAAATTTTTATCCCGTCCGTTGCCAGTTCACGCGCTATCAATGAATATACGGCGAAGGAGCTTATATCAGCAAAGGCACAATATTCAAAGCAATATGAATTTATGCCCTGGCAATTTACCGGTAAAAAAGTATCGATAGAAGAACCCTATAGTTATGGAGGCCCTTTCGATATGGTTATGCCGGCACTTGCGGTTCACAGGGTGCAGCCTGCTGACCTGGTTGCCAATTACCTGATTAAAGTAAGCGGACCTGATTTCAACGCCGGCGTACTTGTGCACCCGGAAAAAACGGCATTGATCACATTGACCGATCCGCAAGGCGCACCTGACTGGGCGATTTATATGAGAGATTTCAACAAAAAACGCTGGGCCATGGCCGATTGGTGGACAAAACGCCAAAACCCCGATGGCCAGGTTGGCGGCGGATGGAAAGATGACGCTCTTTTTGGGAGCATGGGATTAGAAGACCTTGAAGAAGACGGACACAGCGGGCTACGCAACCTGATCAATACTATTTTTGACAAATTTGAGCTTACCCGCCTCTTTAAAGATGGGTACTGTAATATTTACCCGATAGACCGCCTGCATGCAGATGATATCATCAGCGAGCGCTATAAAACAATTGTAAATAATTTAGGAATGGCATATCCTGCAGAGCGGGAAATGCAGGCTGCATGGCGCTTTGGTAAACCAGATAAAACACCGGTCAATTACAATGAAAATATTTATAAATCACCCGTTAACGTACTCAACTGGTACTGGGGGAAAGATGTTCCGGAAGCTCCTTATGTTTCAAAGCCGCTTGATGCATTGACAAAAGAATTCAGGCTTTTTGCATCCGTGTTCGATAAATACAATTTTTACCGGATGACCGAATCGAATGTTATGCGGGATGATTTTGAACCTTATGGATCGGAGGCATGGTCAGGAGAAAATAACATGTATACTTATATGTTAGGCGGTGCACGGGGATCCCGGGTGGATGCCCATGTAAGGCTTGCAGTGATGTGGCCTTCGGGTGGCGGCCCCGATGTTGCACGTGTAATTTTACATGCAGATAATACTTCCCTTGATGCGGCGGTTTATTCTTTTGGAACCAGGATGCGCAGCCTGAAAATGCGCCTCTGCCGTATCAATGATGGCCGTTACAGAATCGGGCTTTACGCAGATCCCGGAGGTAAGGGAAAAACAGGAGCCCCGGTTTGGACGACAGAGCAAGACCTTTCGCGATTCGATGTAGTTACATTGCCGGTACCGTCACGTGAATCTTTAATTATAAAAGTAGAGCAGATAAAAAATTTCTCCCTGCCGCGCGAACTTCCTGATCTGGCCATTGATGCCTGGGATGCAATATGGAAGAATGACAGCGTTACTGCAACCATTCATAACCTGGGTAACAATAAAGCTGAAAACATAAGGGTAAGATTGCTCGACGGGCAAAAAATTATCGGGGAAAAAACAATTGAGCGTTTGGATGCTCCAACAGATTTTGTTGCTAAACACACAGCGGTTTTGTTCAAAAATGTGCCTTTGTCCGCGAACCTGAAAATCATAGTAGATCCCGGAAAAAAGATAAAGGAAATCCTTAAAGAAAATAACAGCGCGGATGTAGACACTCCTATGTCAAAACATGCTGACCAGGTATTGTGGAATATTCATAGAAATAAAATGGACCAGGCCTGGTCTGATCTGTACAGGTAAAATATATAAAGATAAACTGGATATGAAATTGGGTTACTAACAGGATTGTGTTACAAAAACCCCGGTACATTAATTCTTCAAAAAAATTAAATATTAAAAACTATGCCTGTTTTTAAATCAGGAATTGCGCATCTCTTTTTTATTACTGCTTTTTGCATAGCAGGAACAAAGGCTTTTTGCCAGCAAAAAGTGAACGAACCAACCCGCAGATCCCCGGTTTCTTACCATATGTCTTTTGACAATAAGGATTTTTTTAATGAAGATTTCATTGAGCAGTCGGGTAAGAAAACGCTGCAGGAAAGAAAGATCGATTTTCCCGCCGGCAAATTTGGAAAGGGCATCCGGATGAGTTTTATTCCTGCTCCTGCTGATGAAAGTAATATGTCGGGCATTGATCTCGATTTAAATACCGCAGTTATCTTCAATACAAGGCCAGGAAATACCATGGGTTATAATGAACCTTTTATCTGGGGCAGTGGCAGGGTTAGTCCCCGCCTGGGAGCTGTAGCTTTCTGGGCAAAGGGTAAACTGCCATTCGCAGGTCCGCTTTTCGAACAAACAACGATTTCCTTTGGACGCAAAGAACGTGACCTGATAGGTATCCTCACAGATAAAGAAAATAAACTTTCAGCCTATGTTCGGGATGCACGTTATGTTGCTCACGAGGTTAAATCAAATATAGTTTGGGATGAATCCGTCTGGAACCATGTGGTATTGAACTGGGATTGGGCCAACGGAATGGAACTCTGGCTCAATGGCCGCAAAATCGCCTCTTCCTGGGGAACTGATGGCTGGTTTGAAACGGCCCCACCCGGGCTTTTCCATTTGCCTGCCCCGGGGCTTGTGTATGACGAGCTTTACCTGATGGACCGCCCGTTGTTAGAACCGGAAATAAAAAAGCTGATGTCTTCAAATAGAGTTCCTAAAGAGGAGGCCGCTATTTATACCAGGAAAAATTATGATGCAAAACGCCTGGCTCAATACAGCGGGGCCGACAGAAGTGAAAAGCTTCCCATTGCGTCGCCCGGTAAATCCCTTAGTTTTTCCGAGGTTTGGCCTACTGCAGCAACAGACGGCAAAATTCCGGGATGGCATATTATAGACGGGCGAAACGAAATGGCCTGGCCGCACGAATATGCTTTCTTTACGATAATACCCGGCGATGCTGATTATCATGCGCAGAAAGTGGATATTCAAACAGCTCCAAAATCAATCGTAAATTATGTCACACTAACCGGCAATCTCAGCAATGTGAAAGTTCAGGCCGGCTCCGGCGATATGAAAGATCAGGAGGATTTATTCAGTGTGCCTTCTGGTAACTGCTTTTTTTATGGTTCTACAATTAATGCTACAGAAGGCTCCACTTTCAGGATACCATTTACAGAAAGCTATGGAACGCCGGCAGGTTTTAAAGGCGATGTATACCTTCCTCTATCCGGCGAAAAAAGGATCCAGGAAGTAGGGCTTTATCATGTTGCTACCACATCTGCCCCAGCCTATCAGCCAAAAGGCGATAAGCTGCTGCTAAGTCTTACCGAGCCCTTACTGGATAAGCGCACGCAGTTTGCGTTACATGCGTTAACCTCCAGGGACGAACGTAAAATTGCAATGGCTTCACAAGCCACAACAGGAAGCCCCAAAGCAGTGGATATAGGGGGATTTAGCCGCCTGAATATTATGAGCGAACCTTACACGCAGCCGGTTGGAATAACAGCGGTTACTGTTTCGCTTCCAATAAAGACTTCCAAACCGGAGGAAGTCCTCTTTATCAAACTGCGTGATCCGGGGGTGCCATCCCGCATATGGAACCAGTTTGCGGTTAAGCTATCCGGGTTTGATAAAAACTATAACAGGTTATTGCTCACAATCGATTTTCGGGATATCGTGGTTACCGGTGGCGACCGCCTGTGGCTGGATATAGGTACTGCTGATAAAACAGAAGTACTGATCGGCGATAAAACGAATGAGGCAGCGCTTTTTGTTTCTTCTGTTAGCAGTTACCAGGCAATAAATGACTATGCTGAAAAAGAAATGATGCCTGGCAAGGCCCAGTATTCGAAGAACTATGAATATATGCCCTGGCAATTTACAGGGAGTAAAGTATCTCTTGATGATCCCTATTGTTATGGCGGGTCCTTTGATATGCTGCTGCCTGCGCTTGCTCTTCACCGGGTAAAGCCAGATGATTTTGTAGCTGATTACCTGATCAAAATATGTGGCCCCGATTACAAGGACGGGAAACGTAAGGAGCAGGAGAAAACACCATTGATAACCCTTACCGATTCCTTCGGCGCGCCCGACTGGGCCGTTTATATGCGGGACTTTAATAAAAAACGCTGGGCCATGTCGGCTTGGTGGGCCGACCATCAAAACCCCGATGGCCAGGTTGGTGGTGGCTGGGACGATGATGTGTTGTTTATGAGCGCAGGTCAGTCAGATCTTCCATTGGATGGAGACGATAAGGCCCGCAACCTGATCGATGCCATCCATACAGGCTTTGAAAAAACGAATTATTTTAAAAGCGGGTATTGTAATATTTATCCAATAGACCGTTTACATTCTTCCCAATTCATCAAAGAACGTTTTAATACGGTAGTAAATAATTTAGGCCAGCCACATGCAGCAGAAAGGGAAATGGAATCTGCCTGGCACCTTGACAAGCCCGATAAAACACCGGCCAATTACCTGGCAGACGGATATAAATCATCCGTTAATGTACTCAACTGGTATTGGGGAAAAGATGTTCCTGATTCAGCTTATGTTTCGAAGCCGCTTAAGGAGCTTGGGGCGCGGTTCAGGCTTTATACATCTGTATTTGATGATTACAGTTTCTATCGCATGACGGGATCGAATGTTCACCGGGATGATTTCGTTCCTTTCGGATCCAATGAGATGTACACCTATATATTGGGTGGGGATCGCGGCTCGCTTCATGGATTGGATACACATGTAAGGCTGGCAGCAACCTGGCCCTCGGGTGGCGGTCCGGATGTTTCCCGCGTCGTTTTGCATGCCGATAACAAATCCCTGGATGCCGCCCTTTACTCTTTTGACAGCCAGGAGAGAAACCTGAAAATGCGTTTGTGCAGGATCAATGATGGTACGTATAAGATTGGGCTCTATGAGGATGCCGGGAACACAGGAACCCCCGGCCCTGCGGTTTGGACAACGGAAATGAACCTTTCGCGGTTTGACGTAGTAACATTGCCTGTACCCGCCCGGAAATCATTGATATTAAAAGTGGAACAGCTAACCAAAATAGACAGGCCGGCCGAACTTGCAGACCTGGCCATCGATGCCAATGAAATTGTCAATAAAAATGGAACTGTTACCGCAACTATCCATAACCTGGGCAATGCCCGTGCAGACAATATTGTGCTGAGGCTGCTCGACGGTGAAAAAATACTGCAGGAAAAACTAATCACGCAACTGGACGCCCCAATTGATTTTGTGGCGAAGCACAAAGAAATTGTATTTACAAATATTACCGGTTCAAGAAATTTAAAGGTGGTGATAGATCCTGAAAACAAAATAAGAGAGATCCTGAAAGAGAACAATAGCGCAAAAGTAATTAATATCCGGCCAGGCAACGCAGCGGAAATAGCAGGGAATAAATGAATGGTTGGTACCAGTTATATAGCCAGTTTGTATGTTCACATGCAGAAAAAAATGATAAGCCGTGAATGACCGGGTTGTAACGTATGTAAAAAAAATAGCAGGGGGCAAACTTCTACATATTTTCAAAAATAAAGGGAAGGTTGTCTGACACTTTATATATACAATAAATGAGAATCATTAACATAATAACAGTCTTTTTCCTGTTAGCCTTTGCCTGTTCCTTTTCAGGCAAAATGGGCAATGACGGGCCTGCTGTATACGCCGTTAAGAGATTGAAAAAACCAATGAAAATAGATGGCAATTGGAATAAATCACAATGGCGTAATACAAAAAGTATTGATATCTCAAATTTTATGGGAGAGGTTCCCTCCTTTCGCCCGGTGGTACATGCTAAAATGATGTACGATGATAGCTGTATATATATTATTTTTCGGGTTCATGACCGTTTCGTACGCAGCCTGGTACAGGATTATAACGGACCGGTATCCGGTGATGCCTGCGTTGAATTCTTCTTTTCCCCGGATACCACCCTGCCCGAAAAATATTTTAACCTGGAGATCAATGCAGGAGGAACGCCTTTGATGGCTTATCATGTTTTTAATCAAAAAGAGAACTCAAAATTTTCAGCGGCGGAATTGGATCGGATAACAATTGCCCATTCTTTACCTGCAAAGATCGACCCTGAGATAGCGCAACCGGTAACATGGACACTGGAATACCGATTACCTATCGCCCTGATGGAAAAGTACACAGCTGTTACGCGTCCTAAACCCGGCGCAGTGTGGCGGGCCAATTTTTATAAGACCTCGAGCAAAAGCTCGAACCCGCATTGGATAACATGGGCCGTAGTACAGAATGCAAAACCCAGTTTTCATTTACCGCGGTTTTTTGGACGGATTGAATTTCAATAAGGGGGGGTGATTTTTTTTGTTTGTCCTTTTTGAAAAAAATGAAATGTAAACTATTAATTGATAATTAACTTAAGACAAATTAATGAAAAAAATAATAGCTCTCTTTTCCGCCATGTGCTGTGTGATGGCTGTAGGATATGCGCAGGGAAAAACACAGAAAATACAAGGAGTGGCTGTAAAGGCTGCAGATAGTACAAGCAATAATTTCATGGTGGAACCCTGGACGTATTCAAATGATTTTGAAACCAGGAGATTGGGTGCATGGTCATCTTATCCGCTCTGGCAGGATAACGCCTATGATCAAAATTTTCGGGTCGATGAAATTGTGCCGGGTGATCCCAATATCTCGATTGTTCAAAAAGTAACTCCTTATTCCAATACAGATAATTATTCCGGCGCACAAAAATTACTCAGTATGTATCTTAAGCCGGAAGGAAAGATCAGTTTGAGGTACTATCTGAAAACAAGCGAAAAAGTGGAATTCTTTAAAGTGCGTTTGGCCGCCGGAAATTATGGAGCCATTGATGTTACCCTCCCTTCGCCCCAAACCAATAAATGGGTATCGGTAAGTGTGGGATTTGATGATTTTGTTCGCGAAAATCCGGTTTTGGCAGGAGCCGGCCCGGTGAAGGTATTTGCATTGGCATTCCTGGCGAAAATAACTAAAGCCGATCCGGCCATGCCATTTTATTTAGGACTTGATGATATTTCCTTTAAGGGGTGGCGGGCCACTGAGTTCCGGTTTACCCAACCTGAAGTGACAAAGTTGCCAGAATTTGCACCCTACATACCCTTACATCATTATAGTACCGGCGACCTCTTTAACCTGAGCGGGCAATGGCCCGTATCTGCCGATAAAGTGAGTGTCCGGATTGTGTCATACACCGATCAGAAACCCATTTATGAAGGAGTGCTTACAAAAAACGGGGATTCGTGGATGCTGAAGCCATTAAAGCTTATTTTTCCTGACGGCCTCTATCTCGCAAGCCTTAGTGCTTATGCTGGTAAGAACCGGCTTTCAGCCACAGATTTTATGCTTCATATTGCACCAAAAAACATAGCGGGCAAACATCCCCGTCTTCTTTTTGATGCAGACAAGGAAAAGTCAATAGCCCTTCAGTTAAAGCAGGAAGGCTTTAAACCCATTTTGAATGACATCCTCAAAAATGCTAAAACCCAGCGGGAGAAGTTTCCTTTAGCCAGCCTGGTATATGACCTTGATCAGTTTCCCGATGAAGATTGGCTACCCTCCTGGAGCGCATTTGGCTCCCGCATCTACGGCACAGGGGAAGCTTTGAAAAATAATGCACTTGCCTATGCGTTCAGCGGGGATACCATTGCCGGTAATTATGCGAAAAATATGCTGAGCACTTTTGCCCGGTGGCCGGCATGGATATCTCCCTGGATGATTAAAAGAGGGCGGTTTAATGAACACCGCATGGGTACCTGGTCGCATAGTGTAGCGCTGGCCTATGATCTTGTTTATCATCTTATGACCCAGGATGAAAGTTCAGCAATCCGGAAATCGATCATGAAAAATATCGTTGAAGGTGCGCACCGCACTTATGTATATGACAACGATGTAACCTCCAATACATCCAACTGGATTGGCCATACCGTAGGAGGCTCGCTGATGAATATGGCAGCTATTTATGGCGACGGTCCCGAAACAGACAGCATGGAACCTTATTTTACCGGTGCAATGATGAAGTTTAATGAATTTATCACCCATGTTACCGATACCAAAGACGGAGCATGGGGAGAAGGACTCGGCTATAACAGTTATACCTTTTCAAATCTGTCGCGAAGCATACCTTCCCTTAATAATGTATTCAATATTGATGTCAGCGCCCCACTGGTGAAATCTTATAATGAATATATATGGGGTGGTTTTATCAAGGATAGAAAATGGTTTGGCTTTGGCGATTCGGTTGATAGTATCATGACAGCAACCAATTGGGCTTTTCTTTTATCCATGCGCAAAGAACCCCGCCTAAGCTGGTTTTATAATTATCTGAAAGGAGCAGAAACATTGGATGATTTGATCTTTAATACCAAAGGAATTGACCAGGATAGCCCTTTTGATGAAAATCCGGACAAAATCTTCAAAAGCATTGGTACCACTGTCTTTAAAAGCGGGTGGGAGAAAGATAACCTGGCTTTTGTAATGCGCACCGGCGCTTTTTACAATCACCAGCACCTGGATCAGGGCAGTTTTTGGTTTGCCGATCGCGGAGTTACCTTTATTGAAGATCAGCCTATCCATAATTCTGATTACTATGATGATCCATTGTATCAGTCCCATTTTATCCAGCCAATTTCCCATTCAACCATTCTCATAGATGGGAACCAGCAGGGCCAGCGTGTGGGTGATCCACTAAGATTTGCCCCTGGTTTTGAGGACCACGCCTTTATCGGTGCATCCCTGGAAGGAAAAAACGCCGCTTTTTCCAGCGGCGATATCGGAAGACTTTATTGGGGCAAACTAAAATCGCTCAGCCGGAATGTGCTCTACCTCAAGCCGGGTGCAGTGCTCATGCTGGATCAGGCAGTTCCGGGCAATAAAGACGCCGAAGTTACTTTGCTTTATCAGACCGCGTGCCTGAAAGATATCAGTGCGGGACAGCATGTCTCTACCATCAGCAAGGAGGGCTTTACCCTGAACCTGATGCATCTTGCTCCCGCAATGGTAGACGCCAAAGCTGTGGAAACGCCGCACTATCTTAACACGCTTTTGAAAAAGAAACCAGTTGTAAAAGAAGGCATGCTTACTGTTTCTGCTCATACCAATGGCCAACCCCTTGTAATGGCAAATCTGCTCACGACCACTGTGGCTGGTGAGGCCCCTGCTGTCACTTACCATGCCGGCGAGGGATTTGTCACCGGTATGGCAGCTGGCAAACCATTCGCCTTTACGCAGAAGCCTGGTAATCTGTACAAGGTTGGCGATATAGAAACAGATGCCCTGGCGGCTACCTGGGGTACCGATTGGTCTTTTGTTGCCATGTGCACCATCTTCCGTAAAAACGGAGTGCTTATCCTGGGATCTGATGCGCCGGTAACTTTTGAGCTATCCCCGGATGGAATTAAATACAACCGTAGCAGCGAAGGCGAGCTAACGATAGGAGCAGCAGGCAGTCCTGCAAAAGTGATGCTTAACGGAGCGCGGGTAAAGAATTTTACTTACGACAAGGAACGAAAATTGGTGATTATGAAAGTTCCTGCAGGTGAAGGGAATATTATTCTTCAATAAGAAGCGGTGTAAAATATTTGATCAATCAGTAGAAATAAAAATAAGTGAAAGCAAGTCAAAAATTTTGCGGAGCGCCGGACAATTTACTCTCTGATCATTTATAAAAATAGAAGTAATTAAATTGAGACCGGTTAACCTTTCTATTTCTTACTAATAAAAGACTTTACTAAAATATGGATACAAAACTAAAAATACACAATGGTAAAATCATAACACCGTTCCGTATCATTGAAGGAACCGTGATAGTGGAGGGAAATAAGATAACCCGCGTAGTGGAAGGAGATATTGATGTGGAAAATGCGTTTGAGATCGATGCGAAGGGCCATTATATTTCACCCGGATTTATTGATATTCATGTGCATGGAGGCGGCGGGCATGATTTTATGGACGGCACAGTAAATGCCTTTTTAAAAATTGCAGAAACGCATGCGCAATATGGTACCACATCCATGTTGCCCACAACACTTACTGCCGAAAAGGAAGCGCTTTTTGCAACTTTAGAATTATACAAAGAGGCTGATAAACTAAATGTTTCAGGCGCCCAGTTCCTGGGAATACATCTCGAGGGCCCTTATTTTGCAATGAACCAGCGCGGGGCTCAGGACCCAAGATATATCCGGAACCCCGATCCGGAAGAATACAAAGAAATAGTAAGCCGGTGCCCTGATATTAAAAGATGGAGCGCTGCGCCCGAACTTCCGGGTGCTATAGAATTTGCGCACTATATGAAATCTAAAGGAATACTGGTTGCGTTGGCTCATACTGACGCAATTTATGAAGAGGCATTGATAGGGTTTGAAAATGGATTTACACTTGCCACACATTTTTATTCATTAATGAACGGGGTGATCCGAAAAAATGCTTTCCGGTATGCCGGTGCCATAGAATGTGCGTACCAGGTAGATGAAATGGACGTAGAGATTATTGCGGACGGTATCCATCTGCCTCCTTCGCTTTTAAAATTAATATATAAACTGAAAGGTACCGGCCGGATAGCACTGATCACGGATGCTATGCGGGCAGCAGGGATGCCCCCGGGGGAAAGTATCCTGGGAAGCCTTCACAACGGATTGAAAGTAATTGTAGAAGATGGGGTAGCCAAACTTCCGGATAGAACTTCTTTTGCCGGCAGTGTTGCTACAACAGATCGCCTGGTACGCAATATGGTTAATATGGCTGCTGTGCCATTAGCCGATGCTGTGCGGATGATGACAAGGACGCCAGCAACTATTTTAGGAATTGAAAATAAAAAAGGTTCACTGATTCCGGGCAAAGATGCGGATATCGTTCTCTTCGATGATGATATCCGGATCCAAATGACCATTGTGAATGGGAAATTGATATACACCAGGCCCGATTAAAAAATATATGTTTAATTCTAACACCTTAAAAAAATAATATGAGAGCGCTTACAAAAGACAAATTAAAAGTAAATATTTATGAAAACAGGCCTTTACTTGGAGCCGGTGCTGCCGATGCCATCAGTAAAAAAATAAATGAATTATTAGAAACAAAAGAATATGTAAATATTGTTTTTGCCGCCGCCCCGTCTCAAAACGAATTTCTGGCTGAATTACAAAAAAAAGATATAGACTGGAGCCGGATAAATGCGTTCCACATGGATGAATATGTGGGATTAAACCAGGAGGCATCTCAATTATTTGGAAATTACCTCAGGGAAAGATTGTTTGATAAAGTTAGTTTTCGGGAAGTTTTTTATCTTAATGGAAACGCGCCGGATATGGAGGAAGAATGCAAAAGATATGCTGCATTATTAACACGCAACCGCACCGACATTGTTTTTCTCGGCATTGGCGAAAATACGCATCTTGCATTCAATGACCCGCATGTAGCTTATTTTGATGATCCTGAGATGGTGAAAGTGGTGGACCTGGACGAAAAAAACCGGATGCAACAGGTTGATCCCGGTGATAAAACATGTTTCAGCGATATAAAAGAAGTGCCAACTCATGCCATTACTTTAACTGTGCCGGCATTGTTCAAAGCAGACTATGCGTTTGCAATAGCTCCGGGTCCAAAAAAAGCAAATGCCATTTACCATACCTTGTATAGTGAAGTGCAGGAAAAATATCCTTCAACAGTGCTAAGAACACACAATAATGCAGTATTGTATATTGATGAAAACAGCGCTTCGGAATTAGCAGAATCATAAGAAAGGAATCAGCGTACAGCCAGGCTTACGAATTGAAAAATAACAACAGGCTATCAGGAAATCAGTGCGATAAATAACCGCTAAAAAAGTATACATAATGGGCAAGAAAAATATAACGGTGAATGTGGGGTCTTTAAGTAAACAGGAAACCATCATTCCTACTTTGATTATAGGATCTTTGTTTTTTATATTTGGATTCATCTCCTGGATAAATTCAATTTTAATCCCTTTTTTTAAAATTGCCTGTCAGTTAACCAACTTTGAATCGTACCTGGTAACATTCGCTTTTTACATAAGTTACCTTGTATTTTCAATACCTTCTTCCTATTTATTGAAAAATATAGGATTTAAAAAAGGGATGATGATTGGTTTCTGGATAATGGCAGCAGGTGCATTTATCTTTATACCAGCGGCTCTTACAAGAACCTACGGGCTTTTCCTCCTGGGATTATTTTCCATAGGCGCGGGTACTGCCTTATTACAAACAGCCACCAACCCATATATTACGATCCTGGGACCAAAAGAAAGAGCGGCGCAGCGA
>Ga0193753_10002311_pt1 | contig 15186 bp, 10 predicted proteins | sample H1c2metaG_FD_144925 | JGI IMG/M metagenome (GOLD analysis project Ga0193753, IMG submission 144925) | Soil microbial communities from a riparian zone of the East river system, Colorado, United States - H1c2 | ecosystem: Environmental > Terrestrial > Soil > Riparian zone | place: USA: East... | reverse complement strand
TGTTGCTGAGCAAGTGGGGCTACACGTTGCTCGGCTTACTCGTGCACCCGCTGCTCGTCGTGATCCTCGGCTGGAGCTTGGTCTACCGCCGCAACCACGCGGGGCTCGCTGCCGATGGCTTCTTGTTTTGCTTCGTGATCGCGGCGCTTCACGTGGTGCTCTCCACGGTCGGGGGAATCGGACTCATCGATCGCTACGAAACGTACGTCGTCGACTTGGGTTTGTTGTTCGTGTTTTCGAGCGATCGTCAGGCGATCGCGACCGCACCATCGAGCGACGGCGTGCCCTTGCGCTCGAGATGGACGGCGAAATTCGAACGCGGGCTGGTCTTCGCAGGTCTGCTCGAGCGCCTGTGTTTGCTCGGCACCGCGACGTTCGCGACGAACGATATCTACGAGCAGCAGTACCAAACCGCGCGCTTCGTCCAGCAGGAGTTCTTGCACGGTAGTGTGGCCGTAAACGACATCGGTCTCGTCTCACTTCGCAGCGAAGGTACGATCACCGACCTCGCCGGCTTGGGCTCGACCGACGTTCTGCGCGCGCTGCGCCATGGCACCGATACGAGAGATCTGAGCCTGGCTGCCTTAGGGCCGATCGTGGAACGGAACGGCGCAGACATGATCGCGATCTACACGGCGTGGTTCAGCCCTCGCTTGTACGCGCACTGGCAGCACGTCGCGTCGTGGAGCTTGCCGCGTCCACCGATCGTGGTGGGCGACGCACGCGTGGACTTCTTCGCGCCCGACGTGAGGCGCGCACGCGAGCTCGAACGGCGGATGCGCGCATTCGAACCACAACTTCCGAAAAACGTACGCGTCGCGTATCCACGCGGAGATGACGCTCGCTAAGGCCTTCAGGTGCCGTCGCTGACAGCTGCATCGATTTCGGCCTGCGCGTCCGAATCCGTGCCGGCGTCGTCGCTCGTGCCGCCGCCCAAACCACTGGACGAGGCCCGACCAGAGCGAAACGCCTCCGAGGACCGCCGTCGTGCTCGCCTGCGTCGATGTCTGCAGGAGGCGGGGCAAGTGTGCGGTCTAACGGCTAAAACGCGACACCAGCAGCCGACGCGGGCCTAGGCCCAGCCCGCGGATCAAAGGACGCTGATACCTGCCAGAAACCGTGTGATCACGCGCCGGTCAAGGGCACAGGGTAGGTATGGTGAAGGGGCGATTGTCGCCGTTCATAATCGGTTATGTCTGATCCAAAGACTGACGCTGCATCGGGCGCACACGCGATTGCGCCCGCCTGGTCCGATGTCACTGCGCTAGGTGACACGAGTTATCGGCTTCGACTCGGAGGTGCGTTCGGGTCGGGTTGGCTCGCACGCTTGTGCCGAGGCCTCGCGAACCAGCGCATCTCGATCGAGCGCGCGCACGCGATGCGCGCTCCGAACGACGCGTGGAACGTGGAGCTGCACGTGGAGTGTCTCGACGGCGCGGCGCCGGTCTCCGGCTTGCCGCTCTTGCAGCTCGTGGCTGCGGATGCGCCCGAGTCCGGCCCGCTCGAGCTCGAGCGCTACCAGCTCGTGGCTTCGGCGGCCCACGGTGGCACACTCCAGCTGACGATCGAAGCCGAAGACACACTCGGCTTGCTCGGTTCGCTGCTCGCGCAACTCGCGAACCTGGACCTGTATCCGATCGAGATGCACATCGAGACCCGCAACGGTCGCGCCGAAGACCAGCTGTGGCTGTACACCGATCAAGCGCCGCTGCCGACTGCAGAGCAGCAGCAAGCGCTCGAAAAAGCCCTCGACGCTGCGTTGTGTAAGTCTTAGAGCGCTACAGCCCACCAGAACTCGCGCGCGCGTTGCGATATCATTCGCTCGTGTTTGCTCGCTCGGCGACGGTGCCGCGCATACCCGTGTTTTCAGCGCTCCGCCGCGCGTTCGCTCGAGGCTACGGCTTCTCCGAGTTTCGCTCGGACGTCGTGGCCGGCATCGCGGTCAGTGTCGTTGCGCTCCCGCTGTCGATGGCGCTCGCGATCGCGGTCGGAGCTCCGCCTCAACACGGTCTGTACACGACGATCGTCGCCGGCGGAGTGACGGCGCTCCTCGGCGGCTGCAAGTTTCAAGTCACCGGTCCCACCGCAGCGCTCGTCGTCGTGCTCACTCCGCTCCTCGCGAAGCATGGCCTCACCGGCCTGCTCACGGCGGGCATGCTCGCCGGCGTGCTGTTGATCGCGATGGGAGTCGCCCGGCTCGGCAGCTTGGTCCACTACATCCCGCAGCCGGTCACTGCCGGATTTACTGCCGGCATCGCGACTGTGATCGCGACCTTGCAGTTGAGAGATGCATTTGGTCTCGAAGTCGGCCCGCTGCCGGAGCACTTCCTCGAGAAGATCTCGACGTTGTGGGCCGCCCGAGGCAGCGCGCGGATTCCGGAGGTCGGGGTGACGCTCGCAACGCTCGTGCTGATCCTCGCGATCCCGCGTGCGACTAAGAAGGTTCCAGCTGCACTGGTCGCGATGGGCGTCGCTGCCGTCGCTACGACTTGGCTGCATCATCTCAATCCGGCGTTTCACGTCGAGACGATCGGCACGCGTTTTCATAGCGTCGTGAACGGCGTCGAGATCTCGGGTATCCCTTCGTCGTGGCCGACCGCGGCCTTGCCGTGGGGCGCTCACTTCCCGAGCATCGCGATGCTGCAGGACATCGTTCCGGCTGCGTTCGCGATCGCGGTGCTCGGCGCGATCGAATCACTGTTGACCGCCGTGATCGCGGACGGGATGACGAACACGAAACACGACTCGAACGCGGAACTCGTCGCGCTCGGCATCGGCAACATCGTCTCGCCGATCTTCGGGGGCCTCGCCGCGACTGGCGCGCTCGCCCGCACCGCGACGAACATTCGCGCCGGCGCTCGCTCGCCGTTGGCTGCGATCACCCACTCGGTTTGTGTGCTCCTCGCAATGCTCGCGCTCGCGCGACTCCTCGCCTACGTGCCGATGGCCGCGCTATCGGCGCTTCTGTTGATCGTCGCGTGGCACATGTCCGATGCGCGCAGCACGGCCGAGATGTTGAAAGTTGCGCCGCGGAGCGAGCTGGTCGTGTGGTTGACGTGTTTTCTGCTCACGGTGCTGCTCGACATGGTGAGCGCGATCTCGGTCGGCGTCGTGTTTGCCGCGATCTTGTTCATGCGCCGCATGGTGGAGTTCACCGAGACGCGGCTTCAGCTCGATCGCACGGTCGAAGGCAGCGACATCTCGCTTCCGCCCGGCGTCGTGTTGTACGAGATCAACGGTCCGCTGTTTTTCGGCGCCGCGCAAAAAGCCATGCGCGTATTGGATGCAGTCGAGCCGAACCAGTACCGCGTGCTCGTGATCGATCTCGGCCGGGTGCAGGTGATCGACGCGACCGGCTTGATCGCGCTTCGAACCGCGCTCGCCGCAGTGCTGCGAACGAAGCGACAGGTCGTGCTCGCGGGACCGTTACCGCGCCCGCGCGAGATCTTTCAGCGCGCGAATCTCGAAGCTTCGCCGGGCCTGTTCATTCGCAAGGACGTAGAAACGGCAGTCGCGCTGGCAGAAACGCTGGCAAGGGCGAGCTTGCCAGCCGCTTCTGCAGCAGCGCCACCGCGCATCAGTGTTCTGCCGCGTTAGCTAGTGCCGAACTACCGCGCTTTCGGATAGATCGCGTACGTCGCCGTCAGCTTCGCTTCGTCGAGCACGTGACCTTGGGACGCTCGCTTGAAGTCCGCGATCTCGAACTTCTGCGGAACATCGAGCTTGTCGACATCGAGCGCGTACACCGTGAACACGTAGCGGTGCGTCCGCTCGTCGTTGAACGGCGGCCATGGACCATCGTAGCCGTTGTACGAACCGGCCATGTTCGCGTCACCCGCGAACCAACCGGTGTAGCTGTTGCCACCGCGCGTGCCGTACGGCTGCACTCCGCCCGGCTTGCCCTTCGCCGTCAAGCCGTCCGAGTCTAGACCTTCCGTGAGCTCGCCCGTCTTCGCGGGAACGTTCACGAGCACCCAGTGCACGAAGTCCGCGCGCGGCAAATCGTAGGGCACGGTTCGATCGGGCTTGTTCACGTCGTCCGCCTTCGTCGGCGCGTCGAGATCCACACACGTGACCGCAAACGACTTCGTACCCGCGGGCGCACCCGACCACGCGAGATGCGGACTCTTGTTCGGCCCCGGCTTCGGGCCATCTGCTCCCGGCACGCCCATCGCGTTCGTTGCAGGGATCGGTTTGCCGTCTACGAGAGACTTGCTTGTGAGCTGCATGGTGTCCTCCATGTGCCGGCGGTCAACGCCAGCGTTCGCGACGCCAGCCACCATACTGCTGTGGCCGCCAATGGCGCGCGCGATGTTCGGCGATGTACTCCGGACGCGCAAACAGTTTCACGAGCACTACGCCCGCGATGAAACCGCCGATATGCGCCCAAAATGCCACGCCGCCTTCTTGGCCGGACAAACCGCCCACGACCTGCAGCAACATCCAGTAACCGAGGATCACCCATGCAGGGAGTGCGACCGTCGTGAAGATGATGATGAGCGGCACGAGCGTGTACACGCGAACACGCGGGTAGAGCACGATATACGCGCCCATCACGCCGCTGATCGCGCCTGACGCACCGACCATCGGAACTGCCGAGTCAGGCTGCGCCAGCACTTGTGCTGCGGCTGCGGCGATACCGCAGGCGAAGTAAAAGACGATGAACCGGCCCCGGCCCATCGAGTCTTCGACGTTGTTCCCGAACAGCCACAGAAACCACATGTTTCCGATGATGTGAGCCCAGCCGCCATGCAGAAACATCGACGTGAGGACGTGCAGCGGCGCACGGCCCGAGTCGATTTGACAGGCGAGCGTCTCGCTCAGCGGAAAACTCGTTCCGGGCTCCGCCAACAGCGTGAGCTCGCCCGGAATTAGTCCGTAGTTGCAGACCGAAGCGAGCAGAGCATCGGAGAACCCGGCGCCCTGAAACATGAACCATACCAATGCGTTGAGTGCGATGATCGCGAACGTGACGACGGGCGTACGGACAGTCTCGTTTTCGTCGCGGTATGGGATCACGGGGTGCTCAGAGGGCTAGCGTACGCACTTTTTCCCGGCCGGCACTGCCTTTTTGCGCCGGGGAGAGCTCCCTGAGTCCGTGAACTGACGATTTAACTTTGTTAGTTCGCGTACGAGGCTTCGGCCTCGCCCTGGATCAGCACGGGCGAGCGCAGTGCTTCGAGCGACTCGCGAATCTGATCGAGCTCGCCGTGGCAACGCTCGCAGTAGCGCGCGGACGCAGCCAGTCGGCTGAGCGCACCTTCCGCGATCTGACTCGCGGCGCTGGGATCCTGCGCGACCAAGGCTGGCAGCACGTCGTTGCACCAGCTCCAGTTTTGCTGCGTTCCAAAATCGAATGGCAACAGGTCAAATGACAACCCGAACCGCGCGAGCCCTTGCTCGATCGCAGCACGCTGCTTCGGCGCCGTGAGCTCGACTACCGCGAGCGCGCCCGCCGCGTGATAGGCGTAGCGGCGATTGGCGGCGAGCGCGACCATCAGATTGGACACCGCAAGCGCTTCCCAGACGGTGTCTTCGCGCGCTTGCGCGTCCCCGAGCGTTTGGCCCAGGCATGCGAGCGGGTCGCCCGAGACGGCATCGAATGGCGCGTTCGACGAGGTCGAGACGGAAGGCGCCAGCTTCTGTTGCGTAAGCGCAGAGAGCTCCGAAAAGCCCGCCTCTGCGACCGCGTGTTGCTCGAGGTACCAGCGCAGCTGCGACTGCGAGGCATCGTTGGCGAGACGGCCGAACAACCGGTCCGTCGTGTTCGAACGGAGCTGATCGAGCCGCGAGAACCACGCGCAAAAGCGCTCGGGATCACTCGGAGCTTCGCGGGCGAACCGGCGGACCGATGCGCTCGCAGCACCGACGAAGTCGTGCTCGAGACGGCGCATCCGATATTGTGCCTGCAGCGAGGTCAACCAATCCGGCGCGTCGAACACGGTCGATGCGCGCGAACGGTTCCACTCGGCGAGCCGCCGGTGAAACGCGAGCGCAGCGCAAGGCATCGTTGCAGGGGCGGGGAATGCAGAGTCCAGCAGCATGGTGCGGTCTCCTAGCAAGAGCGGGACCAAGCTCGGACGGCTTGGATGGCGCTCGGAAACGTCGGATACGGCCGCGAGGCTGAGGCAGGTCTGTTAGCGCTGCGCACCTGACACAGTCGCGCGATCTTGCGGGTATCGAAGTCACGCACGCAAGCATAAGTCGCTCGCAGTGGCGCTCGATTCCAGCAATGAGTGTCCGACAGTGCTCCGTCCATCACGATGTACGAAGTGAAGATCCTCGGACACGATGTACGGACACTCGGCACCGTCACCCAGTGCGGCAGTGGTGCGGTGTCAGCGTGCCGTCAGCGAGTGTGATCTAGATCAACTCGCGGCCGGCGGCGGCGTCGACGTCGCGGGATCGAATGCGACACCGATCACATCACCGTGATCGATGAGCAGCGCGGCGATCTGGGCCATCAACGCAGTCGGTGGACGCCGGCGATGCTCGTCCTGGACTTGGAGCACGAGCACCGCGACGAGTCGTCGCAGCGGATGGCGGCTATCCAAAAGCATCACGGCGCGGAAGCGCCGATCCTGCGAATCGACGTACAGCGGCGGCACTGCGCCACCGGCCTCGCCTTCGGTGCTCGCGGTTGGTGACTCAGGCTGCGTTTCAGTCGAGTTTGGAGGCTCGCTCACCGTCGTCGTCGCGCTGGCGGACCCCACCGCGAGCTCGCGTTCGGAGCGCGCCCACTGCTCGACCCATGCGACCAAGTCGGGCTCTGCTGCGATCTCGGGCAACGCGGCGAGCAACTCAACCCGCGTCTCTTCGACGCCGAACAAGTGACCGAGGTAGCTATCGGTGCTCTGGAGCAAGATCGTGAGTGCACAGCGCGCGCGATCGGCAGCGTCGACGCACTCGGCGAGCCGGGCGCGCACCGAGCTGTCGTCATCGGTCTGCATCGGCTCGACCTCGAACGACAAGAGTTTCTCGAGCTCGGCTTGCGGTGAGAGCTCGGACACCCGCGCAAACTCGATCAAGCGCGCGAACTTCGCATGCAAGAGCGGGTTCTTACCCTTCTTGTACTCGGAGGCGCAGAGCTCCGCGTAGTTCTCGAACGATGCCCGATCGCCCATCGCGATCGCGATCCGCGCTCGGTTCTCGTACATCGAGCCGAGTGTGAGACCGCTCGTCCCCAGCTCACGCTCGCTCGCGATGAGCGAGTCCATGAGCTCGACGGCTTCGCTTGGGCGACCGGTGTCCGCCCACAGGCGAGCCATCACGGATTGCAAGAAGCGATGGGCGGTTGAAAGGTCCTCGCGCACGGCGATTTCGCGGTAGCGCACCGCGATCTCCAGCGCTTCCTCGGTTCGGCCGAGCAGGTGAAGCAGTTTGACGTGTTGTGCTGAAGCCATGCCGAACATCAGATGCCGCGCCGGCTTCGCGATCTCGAACACGGGTACGAGCGCGTCGAGCGCTCCCTGCAGGTCACCTTGCAAGTGCTTGAACGCGCTCTCGCCGTAGATCAGGTACGGCCGCCAGCCAGGCTGCGTCTCGGCGAGGACGCGGAGACCGTCGACACACGCCTTTACGCCGAGCAAATCTTCGGCGGCGTAACACGCGTTCAGTTGAAACCCCGTCGTCGTGCCGACGTAGTGCGTGTGTTGATCGTCCTGCAGAAGCAACAGCTCCGCGCGCCGTGAAGAGCGGCTCGCGCCTTGAGCATCGCCATGCGCCATGCACAACAGCATGCGAACGCGCCAGGCGTTCACGCGCAAGCCGCGGTGACTCTCGAGCACTTTCGCCCGTTCTTCGGCGCGGTCCATCCCGAGCGACGCTTCGATCAGCGCGACCGTGTACTCGATTGCCATGCGAGTGCGCTGATGCTGGCTTTCGTCCATGCCGGCGTGGTCGGGCTCGGCGATTCGAGCGAGCGTTTCGCGATGGCCTCGGATCGCATTGCGAACGCGACCGGACAGCCAGTCGCGCGTCGAGTTCAAGATCTGCTCGATCACGCGCAGCGCCGGTGAGAGCGGCAAGAGCGGCTCGAGCGAAGGCAGGCTTTCTACGAGTGCTAGATCGAACGTCGAAGCCGCCATCGAGCAGGTCGCGCCGATCAGCCGCGCGAGCTCGCGCATCGCATCGCCGACGCCGTACACCTGATCGCGCTCCGGCGTCGCGAGGAAACGCTGCTGCTGGATGGTGAGCGCTTGCGTCAGGCGTTGGTCTTGCGGGAGGTGGGTCAGCTCGCGATAGCCGGCGAGCCCGCTGTCGCGCTCGAGCTGGGCGAGGACGGGAGGCAAACAGCGCCGGAAGCTGCCGACCGCGCCGACGAGCGCCGCTTTGCTCAAGACCGCCATACGCAGCCGGTGCACCGCGCGCGCCGGTAGCGATGAATCGAGTTCTGCGAAACCGAGCGCGCGTTCCATCAGTGTGAGCGAAGGCAGGCGCGCGAGTAGGTCGATGCTGCAGAGCAGCTGCACGGCTTCGCGATTTCTGCCCGCGCTCATCAAGTGCTCGGCGCGCTGCACCACGTCGCCACCGGCGAGCAGCTCGGCCATGCGTGCGTGGATCTGCGCCTTGCGCTGCTCCGACATGAGGCTGAGCAGCACGGAGGGGTAGGCTTGCTGACTGAAGAGCGAGCGCTCGCTACCGACGACCAAGATGCGCGCCGATACGAGCTCTTCGAGCGCTGCGAACATGCGCTTCTGATCGCGATGACGCGTGAGCGCGCGGTACGCCGACAGCGGGAAAGATTGCGGGTCGGCGATGCACAGCGCTTCGGCGAGCTCACGCGCGTCGGGAGTCAGGTTGGCGAGCCGGTTCGCGAGCGACTCCGAAAGCGTCTTCGGTAGATCGATCTTGTCGAGCTGCTGCAGCAGTAACCAGCTGCCGGCTTCGTAGCGCGCGAATCCCCGGTCGACGAGCTGCTGCGCGAGCTCCATCGTCGTGCGCGGATTGCCCGCTGCGATGGCGTGGATGTGCGCCGCCCACAGACCCAAGTTGCGCACGTCACCAAACACCGAGCGCAGCAACGCTTCGGTCTGCTCGGCTTCGAGTGCTGGCAGGGCTTCACGCTGGGCGAGCGTGCGAACCAGCGAAAGCGATCGGGTCGCGTCCGATTCCTGATCGGGCTCGACTGCGAGTACGAGCATCAAGCTGCGGCGATCGCTCTTGTCTGCCAGCGCAGCCAGAAACGCGGCGGACGGCTCGTCGATGCGATCGACGTCATCGACCGCGATCAGCAGCCGCTGGCTGCGAGCCATCGCGAGCACGAAGTCCCGAAGCTCGCGCAGGATCAAGCTTCGCTCGGGGAAGCTGACCGACATCGAGTTTACCGAGTCGACGCGCAGCTCGTCGACGACGTGTGCGAGGACCCCGCGCGACAGGCGCGTGTTTTCCGCGGCGAGCTCGGGCAAGAGTGTGAACAGCTGCGACGCGATCGCGCGCGCGACGCCCCACGGACCAGCTGCATCGCCGGCGCCACTTCTCACCACGAGCGCGCTCAGCAACTTCGCTTCGAACACACACGCGTCGATCATGCGCGAGCGGCCCGAGCCCGCTGCGCCTTCGATCAGGAGTGCGCCGCCGTCGCCGCGCACGAGCGACAGCATATTGCTGCGGATCGCGACGAGCGTCTTGTCGCGCCCGACGAGTGTCGGTGTCGCCAGATACGCGCGCGAAATTTCGGGGAGCTCTTCCTTCGGCAGCGATGCGATCGCGCAGAGTCGCTCCATCACCTCGCCCGCGTTTTGCGGGCGAGCGCCGCGATCGAGCGAGAGCAGTTGCAACACGAGCGTACTCAGCGCCGCGGGAATCTCGGGGAACGAACGCGACGGCGGAGTCGGTCGCGAACGCCAGGCATCGCGCAGCTCGAGTGTACGGCGCGCTGGAAATGCGTGTCGGCCGGTGAGCAAGTAATACGCGAGTGCGCCGAGCGAGAAGAGGTCGGCGCGCGCATCGAGCGCTTGCATCTGCAGCACTTCGGGCGACATGAACGGTGGCGTGCCGACGACGTCGTTCGCGACGCCGGTCGACACCATCGCACCGAAGTCGATCAGCTTCGCGCGGCCATCCGCCGTGCGCCGCACGTTGCGACCGGAGACATCGCGGTGGATCAGGCCCCGCGAGTGGAGAAGCGCGAGCGATGACGCGACGTCGCGCAAGAGCGCACACGCTTCGTGCCATTGCATCGGTCCGGCTCGATCGAGATCCCCACCATCGAGTAGCTCCATGGTGTAATACGGGCCGTCCTCGTCGACGCCGTAGTCGTAGACCTCGATGATACGCGGGTGGCTCAGGTGCGCGAGCGTGTGAAACTCGCGCTCGAGTAGCGCACGCCGCTTGAGCGCGCGTTGATCGTCTTTCGACCAGCTGCGTTTCAGCGCCAGCTTTTCGCCGGTCTTTGCATCGCGCACACGGTAGACCGCGGCCATTCCGCCTCGACCGAGCGCGGCTTCGACGAGGTACCGCCCGCCGATCAAGCCGCCCGTACGATCGGGCAACGGCTGCGATGAAGCCATGAACTTCTATCGTGTCATGTTGCCCATTGCACCGTCATGGACCCGTAAGCTTCGTTGTGGGGCGCTCGGGGTTGCGCCGGAGGCTGTGCGCGGTTCACGCAGCAGGTATGAATTGCAGTCGCGCGTGCGCGTACTATGACACGCAGCATGACGCGAACGCGCAACGACACACACAGCCTCGCCGTCGGGTATCTGCTTTGGCTCTTCGGTTTCACCGGAGCGCACCGCTTCTACTTCGGCAAACCGGTGAGCGGCACGATTTGGTTCTTCACGCTCGGATTGCTCGGCGTGGGGTGGGTCATCGACTTGTTCTTGATGCCCGGCCTCGAGCGCAGCGCCGAGCGTCGCTTCGCACCCGGGCCCTACGGATACACGGTCGCGTGGCTCCTGCTCACGTTCCTCGGTTTCTTCGGGATCCACCGCTTCTACCTGGGTAAGTGGCTGACCGGCCTCCTTTACTTGGTGACAGGCGGGTTGTTCCTCGTCGGCTACCTCTACGACTACTGGACGCTGAACCGGCAGGTGAGCGACGCGAACGAACGCGGTTGAGGGGCGCAGCGGGCGCGGATTGTTAATGTCGTAGCGGGCTCTTTGGAAGGCGCGCAAAAGCGCCTAGGATGGACTTGTCGTACGCGCCACGACGGCGTCCCACATGGAGCTCGCATGACGAGACAGGCAACTGGTTCGGCTGGAGTGCGCACGCTCGAGGTTGCGATCCAACGTTTACCGGCCGCGCTCGCGAACGGCACCGCGCTCGGGGTGTGGGCGGATTTGATTCCGGACGCCCTCGCCGTCGCCGCTCCGAGCGGCAGCCGCACGTTTGCCGAGCTGGAGGCGCGCTGTAATCAGCTCGCCCGCGCGCTGCGGCGGCACGGGCTCGAGGCGGGCGACAGCGTCGCGCTGTTGTGCGGCAATCGGGCGGAGTTTGCCGAAGTCATGTGGGCGACCCGGCGTACGGGTTTGCGCGTGACGACTCTCAACTGGCATCTGACGCCGGGCGAGGCGAGTTACATCATCGGCGATTGCGACGCGAAGGTGTTGTTCGTCGATGCGCAGTTCGCGCAGCTCGGGGTCGCGCTCGCAGGCGCGGGCAAACTGCAGCACTTTCTCGCGATCGGGGGCCCGATCGAAGGCTACGACGACTACGCGGGCTGGCTCGCGGGTGAGTCGGGCGCCGAGGTCGAGAACCCGACGCTCGGCACTCAGATGCTCTACACCTCCGGCACGACCGGAAGGCCGAAGGGCGTGTCCAGGCCGCCTGTCGCTGCGCCGCTGAGCACGACGACGATCGCAGCGAACTATCTGCCGGGAGCGAGCCTTCACTTGCTCACCGGCCCGCTTTATCACGCGGCTCCGCTGGCGTTTTCGCTGATGCTGCCGCACGCGTTCGGGTGCGGCGTCGTGATGATGGAACGCTGGGATGCGGAACTAGCGCTCGAGTTGATCGAGCGGCATCGCATCACGCACACGCACATGGTGCCGACGATGTTTCATCGGTTGCTGACCCTGCCGGAGAGCGCGCGGCGTCGCCACGATCTGTCGTCACTCGAGTTCATTCTGCACGGCGCCGCGCCATGCCCCGTGCCGCTCAAGCAAGCGCTGATGGATTGGCTCGGGCCGATCGTGCACGAGTACTACGCTGCGACCGAAGGTACCGGGACGTCCGTCGATCCAGAGACCTGGCTGCGAAAGCCGGGCACGGTCGGACTGCCGAGCCCGGCGGATCACGTCCGCATCTTGGACGAACACGGGCAGCTGCTGGCTGCGGGCCAAGTGGGCCTGGTGTACCTGAAGGGGCCCGACCAAGGGCGTTTCCAGTATCACAACGATCCGGAGAAGACCGAGAAGGCGTATCGCAACGATTACTTCACGCTCGGCGACCTCGGGTACCTCGACGAAGATGGCTACTTGTTTTTGACCGATCGCAGCGCGCATCTGATCATCTCGGGTGGCGTGAACATCTATCCGGCGGAGGTCGAGGCGGTGCTGTTGACGCACCCCGCGGTCGCAGACGTGGGTGTGATCGGCGTGCCGAACACAGAGTGGGGAGAAGAAGTCAAAGCGGTTGCGACGCTGCAGCGCGGTTGGGTACGCTCGACGGAGCTCACTGCGGAGTTGATCGAGTATTGCCGAAACCGGTTGGCGCATTACAAGTGTCCGAAGAGCGTCGATTTCGTGGACGAGCTGCCGAGGCACGACAACGGCAAGCTCTACAAGCAGAAGCTGCGCGAGTCATATCGACCGCGTTCCAGCTGATGGTGGGGCGAGTCGCGCTCGCAGCTGCGGCGGCGGTTGCATTGCCGCTGGCAGCGGCGGGCGCACAGGCGGACGCGAGCCCCACTCGGGCCGCACCGGCTGAAAAGGTTCGCGATGTGAGCCTGACTTCTGGCCTCGCGCTGGGAGTATCGTTTCCGACCGGCGCGGGGCTCATCGGTGTGCGCGCGGATTACCTGTTTCAGTTGCCGAGCTCGTGGTTTCGGCTGGGCGTGCACGCGGCGGTCGGCGCGTATTTGTGTCCGGACCCGGAGTGTCACCCGAGTCTGACGTTTGGTGCGCTCGGCTCCTGGGGCCATCACCATCGCGTGTTTCTCGAAGCGCGAACCGGAACGCTTGGCGGCATGACGTTGTACTTGCACGGGCGGGCGGTCGCGAGTCGCGCGGTCTGGGGTGTCGGCTCGGAGGTCGGTTACGAATACATGGCTGCGTCTGGGTATTTCTTGCGGTTCGGCGTCGGGATTACGCTGCTCGTCGACGCGGCGATCGAACCCCTCTCAGAGCGCATCGGGCCATCGCTGACGCTGTTGCACGTGGGGTGCAAGTTATGGTGATCGGGCGGCTCGCAGCGTTGATCGTGGTCTCGAACGCGCTCGCGGCGTGTGCGTCGACTGGGGACTGCGCCCCGCTCGAGTCGTGCGACATTCGAGAGCGCAGCTGTCAGGAGCAGGTCGCAAAAACTGTCGCGTGTCTGCGCGGTTCAGGCTCGGTGACGCCGCGGGTCGATGTGGTCGATGCAGACGACTTCATCGACGAGCAAGTGAAGGCTGCCGACGAAGAGCCCCTCTCGGACGATCTGCGCGATCACTACGGGGCGCTGCACCTATTCCGGTTGATGCCGGCCGACGTCGAGGCAGGTCAGCTCGCGGAGGACGAATGGGACGACGTCGCGGCGTTCTTCGACTCCGATACACATCGCGTCACCGTGCTCGACCGCGGCGTCGAGATGAACAGTGCGGGCTCCGTGCTTTTGCTCGCACACGAGCTCGTGCACGCGCAGCAGTCGCGCGAAACTGACGACGAGTTTTATCCGCCGGTAGATGACAGCCGGGATGCGAGCTGGGCCGCGAACGCGATGGTCGAAGGGGAGGCGACGCTCTACCAAGACGTCGCGGACGTCTACGCCTACGGGTTCGCGCCTGGAGATCTCGATTGGAAGCGCATCTTCGTCGACTTCGAGAGCGACTCGTGGATCTACGCGAGCGGCGAGCGTGCGATCTACGAGCGTGTCGATTCGTCGTTTTCATACGCGTTTGGCGGCGCGTACGTGAGCGCGGCGTATCGCAGGGGTGGCGCAGCGGCGGTACGGAAGGCCGTTCGCGACGTGCCCGCATCGACGCGAGAGGTGAGCGCGGGCTATCCGCGGCGTGCGGAGCGGTTCGCGATCGAGTCACTCGACGAGGTCGCGATTCCGATGTTGCCCGAGACGTACACGTATCTCTCGAGCGATCGCGCGGGCGCGTACTTGTTCGAGAGCTTTTTGGTGCGCGCCGAGGGCCGGTTGCGCGCGCTTCCGGATTTGGTCGGCACGGGAGTCACGGGCGACAGCTTGAGCACGTTTCGGGCGGGTGAAGATCAAGTCGCGGTATTTTGGCGCGTGCGATTCGAGGACGAAGACCACGCGATGTTCATCGAGTCGCGCTTGACCGAGCTGCAGGCGAGTTGGGTCGTGAAGCGTGACGACCGCGATCTGATCGTTGCCGCCCTGAGCGACGAGGCACTGCGCGACGAGATCGCGGGAGATCTGGCTTGGGGTCCAGCCCCGGAGCCCGTCGTCGACACTGACACATCGGAGATGGACGAGCCGAAGCGGGCCAGACAGATCCGGTGCGCGTTTCGACGGTTGGCTGGGCAGTGAATAGCGGCGAGGGCCCAACTACAGCATCTGGGCTTTCCACTTCGCGTTGGGCTCGGGCGGGATCCACGGCGACTTGCACATCTCGCAGGTGTCGCCCCAGAAGTAGCGCTTGGCAGCGTCGTCACCGTTCACCCAGTAGCGCAGCCAGGCGGTGATCGGTGCGATGTACCTTCCGCTCGCGGACAACTCCGTAAGTACGTTGAGGTGACCGATCGGAAGTGCCACCAACACCGCGGGGGCTTCCTCCAGGGTCGAGAGCGTCTGTCGCATGTCGTCGATCACGTCCATCGTGCCGGTCATCATCAGTACGGGGCCGTGCGGATCGCCGGACGTGTTGTGGCCGTGGATTACGACGCTGGTCAGGATCGCTTCGTGCGAGGACAGCTGCACGGAGGCCGTCGCGCCGATCGAATACCCCATGGTGATCGCGCGATCGACGGCCAGCTTGCCTTGGAAGACGCCGGCCTGACTGTCTTGCGCGATCAGCCAGTCGAGCCCCTTCTTCATCGAGTCGAGGTTGCCCGGGTCGTTCGGCCCCCCGCG
>Ga0193753_10002310_pt1 | contig 15187 bp, 11 predicted proteins | sample H1c2metaG_FD_144925 | JGI IMG/M metagenome (GOLD analysis project Ga0193753, IMG submission 144925) | Soil microbial communities from a riparian zone of the East river system, Colorado, United States - H1c2 | ecosystem: Environmental > Terrestrial > Soil > Riparian zone | place: USA: East... | reverse complement strand
GAGACGCTGCAACCCGGCACAGAGGGCGCTGTGCTGCGGCAGTTTTGCATTCCAATGTGGAAGAACGACCACCGCCTTGCGGCCGGCGCCGCGGGCCGGAAACCAGAGCGCCCGTACCGTGTTGTTTTCCGGATACGGTGTAGGAACGGGCGATGCAAAGGTGAGCCAATTGTCGCGCAGTTCGAAGCGCTCGGGCGGATCGTATCCGAAGAACTCCGGGCTCGAAGAAATGATGCGCTGATTCAAGCGGATCAAGTACTCGATCGCGTCCGACCCGTCGGGAGGAAAGTCTCGTGTTACCGGCCAACGCTCGGCCCATTCCAGGCCCAGCTCGAACGGCCGCACGATGCGGTCCGTCGCACGCGAGGACAATTCATCCTCGCGCCGGTACATCCAATTGCCATACCGGTGAGCGGCTGCGCGCAGCAGAAACTTCATTGCGCCGCGGCCAACTGAAATGCGTGTGGCCGGGGCTGGGCGGCGGCGCGCTGCCGGGTAATCACTTCCGCCTCGACCGAATCGAGTGTCTTTAATGCGTCCGGTAAGTGCGCGATGTCCAGATTCTGGAGCGGGATCTGGAGAGCGCGCCAGCGCTGCTGATGCACATCGATGCGCTTTACGGTAAGATCCCGCACCTCCATCGCCTGACTCGACATCGGCGTATCGAGCACCGCCAGATTGACGCCATTCGCTAGTTCCGTCCCGCTCCACGTGCCGGCGGTCTTGCCATCGATAGTCAGTTTGTAACTGCCGCTTGCGAGACCGTTGACGCGCAAGATCTGCTGGTTCAAGGCCTCGGTGACATCCGAGCTGCTGATCGCGAGTGCGAGCGTGTGATCGCGATCGGTGGCCAGCATTTGCGCAAAGGGTAGGGGAAGGGCTTCATCGGTTTGCGTCCAGGCGAGCGGGGCGCCGGCATGGAAGTCGCTGACGTGCGTGTAATCGGATTTCGCAACCTTGCCGCTTGCGGCGTCGATCGTCACGGAAGAAACGATTGGGCGCGCGCCCCAGGCTTTTAACAATTGCTCTGCCATGACCAAGTGTCCGGAGAGCGACGGGTGTACGCGGTCCGGAAGGATTTTCTGGGCGGTGGCCGCATCGGAGACGTTTGCCTTGCGCAGCATGGCGACAACGCCAGTGTTTAGATCGGCCACATCGAGGTGCGCGTCCGGCGCATAGTGGCGCAGCCAGTCCCCGTATTTGACGAGTACCGCGTTGTAGCCGTCCGGTTGCAGAGTGTACGGCCGCGTGACATCGTCGAACGGCGACGGCTCGATGGCGGTAATGCGCAGCGCCGGGATGGTATGCCGAACCGTCTCGACGATGTGACGATAACCCGTGAAGTAAACCTCGTCATCCGTCGGCGTGTGGTTGGCGTTCCGGCCGTCGTTCATGCCAAGCATGATGGTCATGACTGTGGGGTGATACGTCACGACGTCACGGTCCAGACGCAAGTCAATCGGGCCGCCGCCGCCGCCGGTGACGCGGTCGCCGCCCCAGCCGGAGTGGACGAAGCGCACCTCGAGTTTCGGATAGCGAGTGACACTGTAGAGTTCCGCCAGCATCGTATAGAGGCGTTGGTCCGTGATGCTATCGCCGTAAAAGACAACCGTGTCGTTCGGATGAAGATAAAATTTGTCCGCGGAGGCGGCGCAAGCAAAGTTCGCGGCGGCGAACGTCAGGAGACAAGCGATTAGAGAGCGCACAACATCAATTTAGACTAGCGGCGTTATCGTTGGCTCGCTTTGCCCGCCAAAACCTGGTGGTTGAATTCGCCGGACTTGTTGCGAGGCACGCTCAGCGATTTCCATTCTTCGGAGCGAAAATGCTTGGCAAGCAGCACGATCTGGCCGCAGTGATAGGCGTAGTGGGCGATCTGCCGGTTGATCGCCTGCATCACCGAATGCGCCTCCCCGCGAATGAACACGGTCCGTGATAAATCGGTATCCGAGAGCGGTTCGAGCGCCTGGAATACCGTTTGCCAACCTTCTTCCCAGCGCGCCAGGAGCTTCTCGCGCGTGGCCGGAGGATCGACAAACTCGCTGTCCCGTTGACGATCCGGCTTTTCGCCATCGGAGCTCAGAAAATCCGTCCATCGCGAGCGCATATTGCCGGTCATGTGCTTCACAGTCTGGGCGATGGAATTCATTTCCGGATCGAGCACGATCTGAAGTTGCTCGTCCGAGACCTGCTTCATCGCTGCCTCGGCCAGTTTCTTGTAGTGGCGGAAGAGCGCCAGCGAGTCGGTTAGGTACGACGTTGTAAATTCGAGCGGCATGAAGAATCCTAGAATCGATACTCAGGCGGAGTAACGCCTTTGGCGCGCAAATACATTTCCGCGGATGCGCGATGATGCGTCGTGTGGTCGAGCATTCCGAGCAACAGATCGAGGCCCGACTGCGAACCCTCGTCGGTCTTGTAGATCTTTTCGAGTTGCTCGGATGTCAGCGGACCAATTCGTTCTGACGCGCGGTCAAACGATTCCTTCACGAAGGCCAGGACGTCGGCTTTAGTCGCCGAGGCGGGCTTCGGTGGTTTGGCCGTCTCGCCGTAAATCGGGCTCAGAAAGTAATCGAAGCCCTGGGCAAGATGTACCATCTGCCCGCCAAAGCTCATCTGCGGCGCAGTGAGCTTGAAGCCATAGTCGGCGTCCGGCATCGCCGCGGCTACTTTCAGGGTGAAATCCTGCGATGTCTTGAAGTGCTTCAAGATGGCCGCTTTAATGTCTAGCGGCTTGTTCTGTAACGTGACGTCTTGCGAAAAACCCGGCGCGCCAACTCCGATCAGCGCCGCGAGAGCAATGAGCTTGCGCATGCCAACCCCTCGACCAGTTTAGCGAAAGGAGCCGGTCCGTTTATTATGATGAACGTGAAAAGCCGCATGGCTTGCTTTTAGCATCTCGTCCGCCCGGGTGGCGAAATCGGCAGACGCAAAGGACTTAAAATCCTTTTTCGCGCAAGCGGAGTGCGGGTTCAAGTCCCGCCCCGGGCACCACAAATTTCGTGATACACTTCTATGGTTTATCGATAGTCGATAAACCACGGCCCCTCAAACAAACAACCGATGCCCGCGCGCGAAAAGCGGCTTCCGCAACCCGTCCGATCGGATTCGCTGGCGGCGCAGACGTTCACAATCTTGAAGGAGGCCATCTTCGCCGGCAAATTTCAGCCGGGCGAGGCTGTCCTCGAAATGCACTTGGCGAAATCGCTGCAGGTTAGTCAGGCGACCGTGCGTGAGGCGCTCGTGCTGCTCGAGCAAGCCGGTCTTGTGGTCAAGAGCCAGGGGCGCCGGACAACCATAACCTCATTGACTAGGGAAGAAGTCCGCGACCGCTTGTCCATTCGCATTGCGTTAGAAGAGATTGCGTGCGTGAAGGCCGCCGCCCGCATGCGGGAAACCGATTTCCGGGAGCTCGATAAATTGGCAAAACGGATCGCCGAGAATATCGGCGCAGGCGATTGGCTCCGCATGACTCTGGCCGACGCCCGCTTTCACCACCTCATCTGGGAGCGGGCGGAGGCTCCTATTTTGCTGCGGACGCTCGATCAAATCACCACGCCGCTGTTCGCATTCCTAGGCGCGCTGCACGCGGATGGTCCACGCGATCTTCAGTCGGGAAAGCGTCACGAAGCGATCGTGGAAGCTTTGAAGAGCCGCGATCCGAAAATTGCCCGGAAGGCCATCCGCGACCACATCGAAGGCTCGTACCGGACGTTTCTCGACGAGAGGGAACCGTCAGCGCGCCTCCGGAATGCGCAGAGTCCATAGCCACAGAGCCGCCACCATCAGCATGGCCGCCGAAAGCTGCAGCGCGCCGCCGAGGCCGATGGTATCTTTCAACGCACCGCCCGCGACGGCCATCGCGCCGCCCGCCAAACACGACGTGAAATTCAAAATGCCGTAAGCCGTAGCGCGCAGCTTTTCGGAAACAATCTGGCAGACGACTGGCATCAGGTTGCAATCGAAGAAGCCGCGGCCGAGCCCGAACAAGAGAAGGCACGGAAGCAGAACCCAGCGCGAATCCGTATAACCCACCAGAAAAAGAAATGGCGCCGCTACCGCCAGCCCGATGGTCTGGGTCAGCACGCGGCCGCGCACTTGCGACCGGCGCCATCGGTCGGCCAACCATCCGCCGCCCAGAGTGCCCGCAAACGAAGCAATCTGTACATAGAAAGTAGAGGCGAAGCCGGCCTCCGTCAGGCTCATGCGGAAGCGCTCATAGAGGTGGACGGCGAGCCACGTGTAAACACACCAATACGCGACCGACGCCAGGCTGTTCACTCCCACGAGAGAGAGGAATGAGCGCGACGCCGTCAACTCGCGGACCGCGCTGCCGAGCGGCACGGCAACGCTCGAATCGCGAACGCGTTTCGCGTCCTTGAGTCCACCCGCGAGCACGACAACATAAACCAATCCGGCGATGCCCAAAACCGTGAACGCCATGCGCCACCCGTAGTGCTCGCCCATCCAGCCCCCGCCCCACCCACCCAGCGCGATACCCGCGTACAGCCCGCTCTGATGCAGTCCGATCGCCCGCGACCGGGTCTTTTCGTCGTGAAAATCCGCCACCAGCGCAAGCGCCGCGGGCAGGTAGCAAGCTTCGCTGATGCCCATTCCGCCGCGAGCCAGCAGCAGTTCGTGGTAGCCTCTGGCGTGTCCCGTCAGCCACGTGATTGCCGACCATACGGCGAGGCTAAAGAGAATCACACGGCGCCTCCCGAAACGGTCGGCGACATACCCACCGAACGGACTCAGTAAGCCATACACCCATAAGAACGAAGTGCCAAGAAACCCGAGCTCCAGGCTCGAAACGCGCAGTTCGTCTTTCAGCAGCGGAAACACCGCGAAGATCACCTGCCGGTCCAGGTAGTTCAACAGCGCCACCACCCAAAGCAGCGCGACGAGGAGCCACTTATACCGGCCGCTTTTCATCGGCTCGCAAACAACTCGCGGCCCAGATCGGTTAGCTCGATCTGTCTCCGCAGTTGCCGCTCTTCAGCGGCCGTGAGCGGCCGGCGCGGCAATAGGCACGTTCCGCAGTCGATGCCCGACCATTTGAGAATTGCCTTCACCGCCGGGTTCACCGGGTATTGCAGAATCACTTCGATGAATTTGTTGATCCGCCCCTGCTCTTTGCGGGCTTCTTCCCAACGGCCCGCCACGGCGTGGTCATACAGTGCGACAAAATGTTCGGGAATCACGTTGTAGATGCTGCCGATTCCTCCATTCGCGCCCATCAGTAAGCCTGCCGCCAGCATCTCATCCGAGCCGTTGAATACTAGCGCTCCGGTTTGCCGAATCGCCCAGAGCCGGAACAGGTCCGAGTCCGTGAATTTCAAACCCGCCACATTCGGAATCCGGCACAGCTCCAGGATATGGTCGACGGTCCGAATGGATGGCGCGAGCGAAGGAAAATAGTAGATCAACAAAGGAACGCTCGAAGCCGAAGCGAGCGTCTGGTAGAAGCTGCGAATTTCCTCGAAAGAATAGTTCCCGAGCGGCGGAAGACTGCTAATGGCATGCGCGCCAATCTTCGATGCGTGACAAGCGAGCGCAACCGCCTCCTCCGTCGACGGAGCTCCTACATGAATAATCACGCTCTTTCCGGGCGGTGATAGACGGACCGCGGCTTCGGCTACTTCCTGGCGCTGTGCGAGCGGCTGCTGCAGCCCTTCGCCGGTCTGCCCGCACACGTAGAGACCGTCGACGCGCGCCTCGTACAACCGTTTCACCAAGCGCTCGAACGCGCCGGGATGGAACCGGCTGCTGTCGTCCAGCGGCGTAACGATCGCTGGGATAATGCCATGCGGCTCAAAAATCTGCTTGACTGTGGTGCCCACGAGAGTTAGTATATTTCATCATTATCGATACGCGATAATTGATACCCACAATGGCGACGAAACCCTCGCGCAGTACGTTATTTCTCCTTTGGTTGTGCTTGCTGGCGCGAGGGCTGGACTCGCAAGTCCTGTACGGATCGCTGACGGGCACGGTCCAGGATGCAAGCGGCGCAATCGTGCCGGGCGCCGCTGTGATCATCGCCAACACGGGCACAGGTCAATCGCGCAATACCACCACGAACGCCACGGGCGTCTATTTGCTCGCGGATCTTCTGCAAGGGCAATATGACCTGACAATCACGGCGAACGGATTCCGGCCGTACACACGCAAAGGCATCGAGGTTTCGGTGAACACAGTGCGCCGTGAAGACGTGTCGCTCCAGGTCGGACAAGTCACCGAAGGGATCACCGTTTCTGCCCAGGCCCAAGCGCTCCAGACGGACAAGACCGATCTTCACACCGATTTGAACGCGGATGCGGTGACCAATCTTCCACTGCCGCACTATCGCAATTTCCAAACGCTCGTGAACCTGGTACCCGGCGCCACACCGGGCACTCTGCAGAATTCTTTGCAAACGTCTCCCGAGCGCGGGTTGAGCACCAACGTCAACGGCGTAAACCGGAATAACAACGCCACGCGGATCGACGGCGTGCTTAGTGTGTACCTGTGGCTCTCATCGCATGTAGCATATGTGCCGCCGGCCGAAACCGTGGAGACGGTGAATATTTCCACCAACAGTTTCGACGCCGAGCAAGGGATGGGGGGTGGCGTGCAAATGAACGTGATTTCCAAATCCGGCACCAACGACCTGCATGGGTCGGCTTTTGCATTCAACAACAATTCCGCAGTGGAAGCGAAAAATTTCTTTAACAGTGGCGCCAAACCTCTTACCAACATCAATATTTACGGCTTCACGCTCGGCGGCCCGATCAAAAAGAATAAACTGTTCTTCTTTCAAGGCTGGGAGGGAACCCGTGAGCGCCAGGGCTACACGGCCTTGATGACGGTGGCCACGCCCGATCAGCGGGCAGGGAATTTCAGCGCATACAGCCCTAAAACTGCCCTCTACGATCCGGCGAGTACTACCAGCACCGATGGCACTGGACGAGCGCTGTTTCCTAACAATGTCATTCCCACCAGCCGGCTCGATCCCATCGCCTTGAAGATTCAATCTATCGTGCCTCTGCCGAACCTCGCGGGCATAACGGGAAACTTCTCCAATTCCGCGCCACAAGCTTTGAACCGGGACAACTTCGATACCAAGCTGAACTACAATCGCTCCGATAGCGAGACGATCTGGGGCAAGTACAGTCTGATGAATGCTACCACCGGATGCGTCGGCGGTCTGGGTGCCGCCGGCGGGGTCCCGCTCTGTCAGGGAAATATCGGGGTCTCCGACGTCCTCACGCAAGTCGCGGCCATCGGGTTTACCAAGGCAATCACGCCATCGCTTGTTTGGGACGGCACGGTCGGCTATACGCACATGACCGTTAATGTAACCGGCCTCGGCTATGGCCAGTCGACGCCGCTCACAACCTTAGGCATTCCGGGCACGAACGGCGGCACCAACGATATACGTAGCAGCGGCGCACCCCAATTCGTCATTGACGCCGGCGCTAGCTATTCGCAGTTGGGAGGCGACACCGACACGCGGCCGTATTTCTACAAGCAGGATTCCTATAGCCTGACTCAGAACGCCGGTTGGACGAAATCCAATCACGACCTCCGCTTCGGATTCGAGGGCATCCGCCATCACATGAATTTCTATTCGCCGGATGGCGGCGGGGGTGGCGGTCCGCAGGGGCAGTTCGCTTTCACCGGTGGCATCACCGGACTAAAAGGCGGTCCTTCGCTGACGCAGTTCAATGCGTATGCGGCGTTTCTACTGGGCCTGCCGCAGACCAACAAGGAGACCCTGCAGTTCGAGACATTCACCGCGTACAACTATGAATTCGCTTGGTACGTGCGCGACCGCTGGCAGGTGACGCCCAAGCTGACGTTTACCTACGGAACGCGCTATGAGTTGTATCCGATGATGACTCGCTCCGGCCGCGGAGGCATCGAGCAGTACGATCCGGCCACCAATTTGGTCGCGCTCGGAGGCGTGGGCTCGAACCCGTCTGGCCTCGGCATTTCCACCAGCCACAAACTGTTTGCGCCGCGCGTCGGTCTTGCCTACCGGCTGGGGAACTCGACCGTCATCCGCGCCGGTTTCGGCATTTCGTACGATCCCATGCCGCTCGCGAGACCCTTGCGCGGCTGGTATCCATTAACGGTTTCTTCGCTTTTTACTTCCGCGAATTCGTTCATGCCCTATGCGCCGTTGTCGCAAGGTATTCCGGCGATTCCCCAACCCGACTTTAGCCAAGCCTCCCTTCCGCTCCCTCTGACCGCGCAGGTGCGCTACATTTCCAACAACGAAATCAAGCGGGGCTACACGGAATCCTGGAACTTTGTCATCCAGCGCGAGCTGCCCTGGCACTTCTTGACTTCGATCGCCTATGTCGGCACACAGACAGTGCACCAATTTGCGGACCTTGACGTGAATGCCGGAGTGCCCGGCGGCGGCACTGCGGGGCAGCCTTTGTTTGCGGCTTACGGCCGCTCGGCGATCACTTGGGCGTGGAACGGCTATCTGAGCGCGAACTATCACGCGCTGCAGGTTTCGTTCGATCGACGGCTTACCGGCGGCCTCACCGTAAAGGGAGCATATACATTTTCAAAAGCCATCAACAGCACCGATGACGACGGCTGGGCCCAGGTAATGTTCAACTATCTGCCCGCTCTGAAACGCAATCGCGCGCTGGCCGGCTACAACATCCCACAAAATCTGCAGATTGCCACCGTTTACGAACTGCCCTTCGGTCCCGGAAAGAAGTACCTCACGAGCGGCGTGCCGCGCTGGATTCTCGGCGATTGGCAAGTGAATGGTCTGTTCTCGGCACGTTCCGGGGTGCCGTTTACCGTGACCGCGTCGGGCGCCATGCTAAATGCCCCAGGCAATACGCAAACCGCCGATCAAGTGAAGGCGAATGTCGAGTTGCTAGGCGGCGTTGGTCCCGGTCAACACTATTACGACCCCACAGCTTTTGCCTCTGTGAACCAAGCCCGCTTTGGCACGTCGGGCCGCAACATTCTGTTCAGCCCGCATTGGGTCGATCTCGATTTGAGTCTGTTTCGTAGATTCCCGATCCGCGAGCGTTTGCAACTCGAGTTCCGGGCCGAGGCGTTCAATTTCACCAACACCCCGCATTTCGATACACCGAATACGAATGTGAACAGCGGGAGCTTCATGACAATTACCGCCGCGGAGCAGGACCAGCGCACGCTTCGCTTTGGGCTGCGGCTGTTTTGGTAAAGGCCGCAGCCGTTTTACGGATGCGGAAACACACGCACATCGATCCCATCGGCCGCGCGAATGAGCCGGTCTAAATCGCTGCCGAAGCAGCGCTCCATCCAACTGTCCCGGCCTTTGTGCCCGACGAAAATCTGCGTAATACCGCGATGCTGCGCGAAGCGCAACAATGTCTCGACCGGGTCTTCGCCGTCAAGCTCAACAATTTCGGCGCCAGCCGCCCTCGCCAGCTCCACGGCATCGTCTACGCGCTTACGCTGCTCCGGGGACCAGTCCGGCCGGTTCATGTGAGTGGCGATGAGCTCTCCACGAAAACGATCGCGATTTCTCACTCCGCTGTCGAGCATGCGTTTTGAATCCGCCCGCGGCGATAGCCAAATCAGGATGCGTTCCTGCGTTCCCCAAAGCTGCTCGATGCCGTGCCGCGTCGAATATCTTTCGAGCTGTTTGTCGACCACGTCGGCGGCCAGCCACAGCGCAATCTCGCGCAACTCCGATAGCTGATGCTGCGTGAGCTTCCGTTTCCCGTCCGCGGCGGCGCCCATGCAATTCTCCGGCGGCGCATCCACCACCACGATCTCGTCGGCAGTCTGCAAAAAACTGAGCGGAACGGTGTCGGTGACGTGCTTGCCCGTGATCGCTTCGACCTTTTCGCGCTTCTCCTCGATATGCTGCAGATTCACCGAAGTGATCACTGATATGCCGGCCTTGAGCAGTTGCGCTACATCCTGCCAGCGCTTGGCGTGCTCGGAGCCTGGCGGATTGTCGTAGGCCAGTCCATCCACCAAGCACACCTTCGGGGCGCGCGCCAGGATCAACGGCATGTCCATCACGGCCACGCCGTCGACGCGTTTCAACGGAATGATCTCGAGCGCCGCGATAGCCTGCGCGATATCCGCCGGCAGGTCAGGCTGGACGGCGCCGACGATAACATCCTGACCGCGCTCGCTCCGGCGCCGACCTTCATCCAGCATCCGGAAACTCTTGCCGACGCCCGACGCATAGCCGAGAAAAATCTTCAACCGCGCGGTCGATTGATCCTCCTCGTCGGTCTGCACGTTGTGCAGTAGCTGTTCTGGAGTCGGCTTTCGTTCACTGATCGCTGCCACATCTTGATTATCTCGTAAAACACCGAGGCTGGGTAATCATGCCGCCGCCGTTAGAATCAAGGAGCGGGGGCTCCTCTGAGACAATCCCCGGAAAAGATTGATTATTAAGCGGAAATATCCAATCGGGGCAGAATGTCGCCCGGATCAAGGCGTGGATTTTCGAGTCTGGGCGCCAGCCGCCAACGCCGTGCGAGTTTTCTTGGAAGGAGGCCCGGGCTCGCCCTCCGACTTGGAACTTAACAACGGAGGCGACGGCTACTTTTCTGGTTTCCATCCTTCTGCGGCGGCAGGAACCCTGTATCGATTTCAACTGGGTGATGCAGAAAATCGACTGGCCGATCCCGCCTCCCGCTTCCAGCCGGACGGTCCGCATGGCGCCTCTGCCGTTGTCGATCCGGCGGCGTTTTCCTGGACCGACTCGGCGTGGCCTGGCATAAAACTCGAAGGCCAGGTTCTCTATGAGATGCATATCGGCACCTTCACGAACGACGGAACGTGGAATGCAGCTCGGGAGCAGCTTAAGGAATTGGCGTCTGTAGGGATAACCGTTCTTGAGATCATGCCCATCGCCGACTTCCCGGGGCGATTTGGCTGGGGTTATGACGGCGTGGATTTTTTCGCGCCTACTTGGCTCTATGGCCAGCCGCACGACTTACGTCAGTTTGTCGACGAGGCTCACGCTCAAAAGCTCGGCGTAATTCTCGACGTTGTGTATAACCACGTTGGTCCCGACGGCAATTTCTTAAAGTCTTTTTCTTCCTATTACTTCACTTCGCGGTACCAGACGGATTGGGGAGAAGCCATCAACTTCGATGGTGAGAACTCCGCGCCTGTCCGCGAGTTCTTCATCACAAATGCGACTTACTGGATTGAAGAATTCCACCTCGACGGGCTTCGGCTGGATGCCACGCAAGACATCCACGACCATTCGCCGAATCACATCCTCTCCGAGATTGCAGAAGCGGCACGACAAGCCGCCGGGCGCCGAAGTATAATCCTTACCGCTGAGAATGAGCCGCAGCATACAAAGCTCGTGCGTTCTAAGCAACAAGGCGGCTATGGCATGGACGCTCTATGGAATGACGATTTTCACCACAGTGCGCTTGTCGCTCTGACTGGACGTAACGAGGCATACTACAGCGATTACAAAGGCACGCCGCAAGAGTTTGTCTCGGCCGTCAAATACGGTTATCTTTATCAGGGCCAGTGGTATAAATGGCAGCGGCAACGGCGCGGGACGAATGCGCTCGACCTCAATCCGGCCGCGTTTATCACGTTTATTCAAAACCACGATCAGGTTGCGAACACCGCTCGAGGCGAGCGTCCCAACATACTTGCTACCGCCGGCAGATACAAGGCAATGACAGCGCTCCTTCTACTGGCGCCCGGCACGCCGATGCTCTTTCAGGGGCAGGAGTTCGCTGCGACAACGCCGTTTCTCTACTTTTGCGATCACCAGGCAGAGCTCTCGAAAACGATTCGCGAAGGGCGCCAAAAATTCCTGGCTCAGTTCCGCAGTCTCGGTTTGCCGGAGATGCAAAATGTATTTGGCGATCCGGGTAACCCGTCCACATTCGAAGCATCGAAGCTCGATTTCTCCGAACGCCAGAAGAACGCCGCTTTGTACAGTCTTCACAAAGACCTGATAAAACTACGCCGGGAGGATCCCGTGTTTCGCGAGCAGCGGCACGGCGGCGTGGACGGTGCAATACTCTCACCGGGCTCGTTTCTCCTGCGCTATTTCGGTGACGATCGCGGCGACCGGCTTCTACTCATCAACCTTGATCGAGATCTGCATTGTGACCCGGCGCCCGAACCTCTCCTCGCGCCGCCCTATAATTCACGCTGGACCGTTATCTGGTCGAGCGAGGATCCCAAGTATGGCGGCTACGGCACATATCCCCCGGAAAGCGAAGACAATTGGCGGCTGCCTGGGAATTCCACGGTCGTTCTTCGGTCTGAACCGATTGACCCCTCAATGAATGAATTATCCGACTCGTAGCGTTAAAGGATTCAGCGCCGACAGGCCAACCGATCCCCATCTGGATCGGGAATGGCTGGTCACGAACGGCATTGGTGGCTATGCCTCTGGCACCGTGACAGGGCCTCTGACCAGACGCTATCACGGACTGCTGATTGCCGCTTTGCCGAATCCCTTGGGCCGGTACTTGATGCTGAACGCTCTTTGCGAGCGCATCAAGTTGCCCAATGCCGGCGAATTCTTTGTTGGACCGCGTCAGTTGGCCAACGCAACAGCGGATGCTGAACTGGTGGCGGAAGAGTTTCGTTTAGAAGCAGGTCTGCCCGTTTGGACTTTCCATATAGATGGCTGGACGCTTGAAAAGCGTTTGCGATTGCCGCACGGCCAGAACACCGTCCTGCTGACTTATGAGTTGCTCGAGGGGCCGGCCAGCCTTGAGCTTGAATTGCATTTCTGGATCAATTTTCGTCCTCACGATGCACCCGTGAGTGCCAAACCCTCACAGCACTTCACGCTCACGGCGTGCGAACAGGGATTTGAACTGGCCGGCGATCCGGACCAGCCGATGTTACGCCTTGCGACGGTTGAGGCCACCTTGTCATTCAACCGTAGGACCGTGTCCGATCTTCTTTATGAGACGGAACAACGGCGGGGATACGATTCCTCAGGATCCCTCTTCAGTCCCGGTTATTTCAGAACCACTCTCGTTCCAGGCGAGCCCGTAACCTTCATTGCCTCCGCGGAATCGTGGCTCACGATGTTAGCTCTCTCTCCCGCGGAGGTGAATCGCCTATCGATCCAAAGGCGCAAGGCCTTGCTACAGATGGCTGTTCCGGCTCTCCGCGAGGAAATCGGCGCAGAGCTTGTGCTTGCCGCGGATCAGTTCGTAATTAAGCCGGCGGGACGTTGTGAGGATGAGGTTCGCGCGGCCGCGGCAGGGGATGAGGTCCGAACGGTTATCGCCGGCTACCACTGGTTCACCGATTGGGGCCGCGACACGATGATCAGCCTCGAGGGCCTGACACTCACAACCGGCCGTTTCGCTGAGGCCGGCTGGATATTACGCACGTTCGCTCACTACGTGAAGAACGGCTTGATTCCCAATATGTTCCCGGAGGGCAAAGAGGACGGTCTCTACCACACCGCCGATGCGAGTTTGTGGTTCTTTCATGCCGTTTCCCGCTATATTGCTTTCACCGGCGACCAGCTCACCTTGCAATTGATTTTGCCCACGCTTGAGGAAATCGCTCAGGCCCACCTTCGCGGTACCCTCTTCGGGATTCATGTCGACCCGGCCGACGGACTATTACGGCAAGGCGCGGAGGGCTATCAGCTAACGTGGATGGACGCCAAGGTGGACGATTGGGTCGTCACACCCCGGCGTGGAAAGGCTGTCGAGATCAACGCGCTCTGGTACAACGCCTTGTGCTGCCTCGCGTCGTGGATGGACGAAGTGTACGGTCGCGGCGCCGGTGAAGAGTATGAACGGAACGCCGAGAAGGCGAAGCAGTGTTTCAATCGGCGCTTCTGGTGCGAAGAGCGCCGCTTTCTTTATGACGTGGTTGACGGGGAAAACGGCGACGACATTTCCTGCCGCCCAAATCAAATCTTCGCCATTTCCCTTCCCAACCCGATTTTGGATAGATCGCGCTGGCATGCAGTGATGGACGTAGTTACCCAGGATCTCTTGACACCGATGGGCCTGCGCTCGCTCAGCCCTTCCGATCCTGAATACAAGAGCCACTATGACGGTGACCTACGCTCTCGCGACGCGGCCTATCATCAGGGCTCCGTTTGGGGTTGGCTCATCGGCCCGTACATCGATGCGTGGCTGAAGCTGAATCCCGGGCGAAACTCCGACGCACGCCAGTTCCTCAGCGGATTCACTCCGCACCTCACGCAAGCCTGCATCGGTTCAATCAGCGAGATCTTTGATGGCGAAGAACCGCACATACCGCGCGCCTGCATTGCGCAGGCTTGGAGCGTGGCCGAAGTCCTCCGCTGCTGGGCGAACACGAGCGGTTCCTAATTACTCCGTAGACCATCGAGCGCCAGGTTCAGCTTAAGAACATTGACGCGCGGCTCGCCCTCAAACGCAAGATCTCGCGATTCTACGATCGAGGCGATCAGTCCATCTACGGACGACTTGCTCAGATGCCGCGCTTCCGCCACGCGCGCGGCCTGCGCCTCGGCGTTAGCGATGCTGATATGCGGATCGAGCCCGCTGCCGGATGCTGTTAAGGCGTCGGCGGGAATCGGTCCCACATAAGCCGGATTGTCTTTGCGGAACTGCTCGGCCGAAGCCTTAATGCGAGTGAAGAGCTTCTGGTTCGTGGCGCCAAAGTTGGATCCGCTCGAGGCGGTGGAATCATAGCCGTCGCTTCCCGCGGCCGACGGCCGCGAGTGGAAATATTCCGGCCGCGTGAAGTTCTGTCCAATGAGTGTTGAGCCGAGAACTTGGCCATTCCGCGTGACCAGGCTCCCGTTCGCCTTTTCGTGAAAGAGAAGCTGGCACACGCCGGTGACGACTCCCGGATAGACCAGGCCGGTAAGCACAGTCAACAGCACAGTCATTCGTAGCGCGGGCAGTAATTGTTGCAGCATGTCGTAATCGCCTCCTATGCGAGATGTAGCCAGACTAGAAGCCGGTCGATGACCCAAATGCCTGGGAACGGCGCCAGAATACCGCCGACACCATAGATCAGAACGTTGCGCCGCAGCATGGCGGCCGCTCCTACAGGGCGGTATTTCACGCCTCTCAAAGCCAGCGGAACCAACGCGATGATAATGAGCGCGTTGAAAATCACGGCCGCAAGCACGGCGCTCTGTGGCGTTTTAAGATCCATCAGGTTGAATCGTCCCAGCGCCGGGTAAGTGGTCATGAACATCGCCGGAATAATG